>Ga0079224_100000099_pt1 | contig 63769 bp, 69 predicted proteins | sample Stecom2015_FD_80414 | JGI IMG/M metagenome (GOLD analysis project Ga0079224, IMG submission 80414) | Agricultural soil microbial communities from Utah to study Nitrogen management - Steer compost 2015 | ecosystem: Environmental > Terrestrial > Soil > Agricultural land | place: USA: Utah... | reverse complement strand
GCCCGGGACGAGCAGACTCGGCTCCGGGGGCCAGTTGAGATCGTCGCCGCAGCCGGTGCCGGGGAAGTAGCGCCAACCTTGCGCCTGCAGGACGCGTTCCAGCGCCGCCATACGGGCTGCGTTTTCCTCTGGGGGAAGAAGGCGGGAACGAGGATTGCAGGCGGTGACATAAACCCAGCTTGCCTGGCCGAGCAGCCGGCAGAGCCGGTCCGCCGCCGCGGAAGGCTGGCCGATGCGCAGCACGAAACGGCCTATCGGGGAGGTGTCGACCACGTAGCGAGTGGCGCGATAAGCGGCGAGCAGCTCCGGCGGCAGCATGGCGGATAAAGAAAAAGCCCTGCTCGGCAGGGCTTTTGACAGCGAAAGCGGTCGTATTACTTGTACATGGACCGCTTGAACATTTCTTCCTGCTGCTTAGCGTTGCGCTCCAGCTGGAACTGGGTGGCCTTGGCGATGCCTTCGGCGCGGTTGGCCAGCTCCTTGGCTTCGTTGGCGGCGTTCAGGGCAGCTTCGGCCTTGGCATTCGCCTCGTCGGCGGTTTCCTGGGCGCGGGCGGCCTGCTGGCGGACCTCTTCCAGTTCGCTGCTGATGGCGCCCATTTCGGTGGTGGCGCAGCCGGAAGCAAGCAGAAGCGCTGCGGCGGCAGCCGAAAGGCCCGGAAGCAGTTTGATCATGCGCGACATTGCGGTGTCTCCTTCTTCCATGTTGTTTTTGCGCCTATAGAATATAGGCCCACTAAAAAGTCTAGAAGTGGACTTACGTCAAGTCCAAGCCTCACCGAAAAGTCGCTTCATTATGGTGACTTTCTGATCGTTCTGCTAGCGTCTTCAAGGGTTTTCCCGCGCTTTTCTCTGTCGCTTTCCGACGACGCGAGTGCCCGATCAGCGGATGAAGACGCGGGTGCCAACGCCCACCAGCCGGCTGAGCTCCTCGATTTGCTCATTGGTCAGGGCGATGCAGCCTTGGGTCCAGTCGTAGCGGGCGTGAATGCCGGGATCGCCGTCGCCGATACCGTGGATGCCGATGTACCCGCCCAGCGGCGTGTCCTGCGGGGGCAGCTTGCGGCTGTCGAGCACGGCCAGGAAGGCGTCGTGGGTGTCGGTGTCGACCAGGCCGTCGGCATGGGCGCGCATCATGTGTGCCCGGGTCGGATAGTTCAGGCCGAGAAAAATGTGGAAGCGGCTGTTGTGGTTGATGTGGGTGATCCGGAATTCGCCCAGGGGTGTGGTAGCATCGCCGGCCAGATGGATGGGCGCCGGGCCGTTGCGGCCCAGGGAGATGTTGCGGAAGCGCTTGATGGGCGTATAGCCGCGGTAGACGTCCAGCCGCCGCACCGCGGTATCGACGAGAATCCAGATTTCCTCCGCGCTGGCGAGCGCCGGCGTCAGCAGCGCGACAAGCAGTAGGGCAAGCAACTCCTGTCGGCGGAGACGGATGGATTCCGGGCGGGCTGTGCGGGTCAAGACGCGCCCTCGGCTTGTGCCAGCCGGTTCAAAAACTCTTCCAGCTGGTCACGGTCGAATGGCCAGTCCAGCTCCTGCTGGCCGTTGGCGTTACGCAGCACGGGAATGCGGACGCCGTAGCGGTCTTCCAGCGCCGGATCGTCAAGGATATCGGCGTAGGAGTAGGTGATGCGGCCTGCGGCAGCGGGTTCGGCCAGCAGCTCCGCCGCCAAGTCGCAGAGGTGGCAGCCCTCGGTGCCGTAGAGGATGAGCTGGATGGGCATGGCGCTCTTGGTTCCGTGTCTTGGTATGGTGATCCGGCGGCCCGTGGGGCGGCGCCGAACGATTCGATTCAACGCATGAACTTCATGATTCCATGAACAAAAGTCTGCCCGAAACCGGGACGGTGGCGCTAGACCGCCGGCTCTGCCTGGCCCCCATGATGGAGTGGACCGACCGGCATTTTCGCTACCTGCTGCGACTGGGCGCGCCGCGCATGCTGCTTTATACCGAAATGGTGACGGCGGCAGCGCTTGTCCACGGAGATGCCGAGCGACTGCTGGCCTTCGATTCGCGCGAGCATCCGGTGGCCCTGCAGCTGGGTGGCAGCGATCCGGCCGCGCTGGCGCAGGCGGCGCGGTTGGGCGAAGCGGCCGGTTACGACGAAATCAACCTCAATGTCGGCTGTCCTAGCGATCGGGTCCAGTCGGGCCGCTTTGGTGCCTGCCTGATGGCGGAGCCGGCGCTGGTAGCCGACTGTGTGGCCGCCATGCGGGAGACCGTGCGAGTGCCAGTGACGGTCAAGTGCCGCATCGGCATCGACGATCAGGATTCCGAGCAGGACTTGCGCCGTTTCGTCGAGACGGTGGCGACAGAGGGCGGCTGCCGGGTGTTCGTGGTCCATGCCCGCAAGGCCTGGCTGCAGGGCCTGAGCCCGAAGGAAAATCGCGAAATCCCGCCGCTTGACTACGATAGGGTCTATCGCCTGAAGCAGGACTTCCCGGAGCTCACTATCGTGATCAATGGCGGCATCCGCAGCCTGCCCGAAGTGTGCACCCACCTCGCCCGGGTCGACGGCACGATGATAGGGCGGGAAGCCTACGGCAACCCTTATGCCGTCATGCAGTGGGATGCCGCCCTCTACGGGGCAGAGCCGCCGCCCAGTCGCCATGAGCTGGTGCGCGCCTATCTACCCTACGTCGAGCGGCAGCTAGCCGCCGGCGTGCGGCTGTCGGCCATCACCCGCCACCTGCTCAACCTGTTCCAGGGTGTGCCGGGGGCCAGAGCATGGCGCCGTCATCTGAGCGAGAACGCCCATCGGCCTGGCCTGGGCGTTGAGCTGATCGAGGAAGCCCTGGCCAGGGTGCCGGAACCAGCCGGACTGGCGGCAGCGCGGTAGCTTGCGCTCGGCTTGCGTCGCCCCGGCTGAAGCTGAAGAATAACCAGGCGAACGGCCGATGCTGTGCAGCGGTGGAGGAGAGTATGTCCACACCAATTCAATACGACGATTTGCCCATGTACTGGATCGGCGACTGGGCCGGTCGGCGCGCCGCCGTGACGCCACGCCGGGTCGCCCTGCTCGATGCCGCCACCGACTGCCGTTATACCTATGCGGAGATGAATGACCGGGCCTGCCGGGTCGGCACATATCTCACCGACCGGCTGGGGCTGAAAAAGGGCGACATCGTCTGCTTCATCGCCCGCAACCGCATCGAGGCCGTCGATCTCTATCTGGCTTGCGGCAAGACGGGCATCATCCTCGCGCCGCTCAGTCATCGCCTGACCAAGCGCGAGCTGGATGACCTGATTGGCCGCATCCGGCCGCAGGCCTTGATTCACGAGGACGTCTTTGCCGCGCTCGCAGACTCGCTGGAGCTGCCGGAGACGGTCCGGCATCGCCTGGTATGGTCGGACGAGGACAGCATCTGGGAGCGGGAGGTGCTGGCCACGCCGCCGCGGGACGACGTCAACGTGCCGCTGGCGCAGAGCGATCCCTACCTCTATATCCATACTGGCGGCACCACCGCGCTGCCCAAGATCTGCGTCGTCAGCTACCGCCAGATGCTGTGGAATTCGCTGGAGATCATCGTCACCTCCAGCGGCGCCCTGGCGCAGCAGCGCGAGCTGCTGACCTTCCCGTTGTTCCACATCGGCGGCTGGAACACCATCACGCCCATCTACCACGCCGGTGGCTACACGGTGCTGCTGCGCGAATTCGATCCGGGGCAGGTGCTGGAGCTAATTGAGCGCGAGCAAATCACCCACTTCGGCGCGGTTGAGGCCATGCTGCTGTTCCTGGCACGGCACTCCCGCTTCCGCGAGACCCGGCTGGATTCGCTGCACGGCATCACCACCGCCGGCGCGCCCTGCTCGCCGGCAGCCATGCGGCCGTTCTGGGAGCGTGGCATACCGGTGACCCAATCTTACGGGCTAACCGAGGCCGGGCCGTCCAACTTCACCTACGTCGGCATTGACCACAGCCTCGATGAGATCTGGACTCACAACGCCAGCATCGGAACGCCGTTCTTCCACTGCGACTACCAGATTGTCGACCAGCAAACCTTGCAGCCGGTGCCGCGTGGCGAGGTGGGTGTGCTCTGCATGCGCAGCCTGCACAACTTCGACGGCTATCTCGACCAGCCCGAGCGCACCCAGGAGGTCCTGCTCGATGGCGGTTGGGTATATTCCGGTGACCTCGCGCGGGAGGACGAGAAGGGCTACGTCTACATCGTCGGTCGGGCCGACAACATGTTCATCACCGGCGGCGAGAACGTCTCCCCCGAGGAGGTGGAGAACGTTTTGCGCGAGCACCCCTCGGTAGCTGAAGTGGCCGTGTTGGGAGTTCCCGACGAAAACTGGGGGCAGGTGCCGCTTGCCCTGATCGTGCCCAAGCCCGGCTGCGAGGTCAGCATCCAGGCGCTGCGGGAGCATTGCCGGCGCTATCTGGCCGGCTACAAGATCCCGCGCCGCTTCCAGGTGGTGGAGGAGCTGCCCATGGCCGGGCCGGGCAAGGTCGATCGCAAGTTATTGAAGGCTCAGTACGAATCATGAAAGGACGGGTTTTGATCGTGGCCGGCTCCGATTCCGGCGGTGGTGCAGGCATCCAGGCCGACATCAAGACGGTCACGGCTTTGGGCGGCTTCGCCATGACGGCGATCACGGCGCTCACTGCCCAGAACACGCTGGAAGTGCGCGACGTGTTGCCGGTCCCGCCGGAGTTCGTCCGCAAGCAAATCGACGTGGTGCTGGACGACATTGGCGTGGACGCCGTCAAGATCGGCATGTTGCACGATGCCGAGGTGATTCAGGCAGTGGCCTCCTTACTGCGCGTCCGTTGCGCGGCCACGCCGCTGGTGGTCGATCCGGTCATGGTGGCAGAGAGCGGCGCCCGCCTGCTGGCGGAGGATGCGATCGACGCCCTCAAGGAGCGCCTGATTCCCCAGGCCACCGTCATCACGCCCAATTTGCCTGAGGCCGAGGCGCTGCTCGGGCGTCCCATTCCCGACATCGCCGCTGCCCGCGCAGCCGCAGCCGAGCTGCGAGAGCGCTTCGGCGTGGCGGTGCTGCTCAAGGGCGGTCACCTCCAGACGCGCAATGTCACCGACATCCTGGCCACCGCGGACGGTCGCGAGCTGCTCTATTCCGGCACGCGGCTGGAGACGAACAGCAGCCATGGCACTGGCTGCACCCTGGCCTCCGCCATCGCCACCCGGCTGGCGCAGGGGCTGCCGCTGGAGGATGCGGTCGAGCATGGCCGGGAGTACTTGCGCGAGGCGATCCGCACTGCGGTGCCGCTGGGCAAAGGCTCCGGTCCGGTCAATCACGGCCATTGCTGCGGGCCGTTCGAGCTCAAGCGCTGAGTCGCTGTCCCGCCTTCCGTTACGGCTGGCCCAGGCGCGCCAAATCTTGCGGCCGGTCGATGTCGATGAGCACTCCGGGATCATCGACATCAATGCACGCCAGCCGCCCGTCCAGCGCTTCGAGGATGCGCCTGGCGCCGACATCGCCGTCAAGGGCGAGCAGCTGCGGGCCCAGCGCAGCGGCAAACCCGACCGGATGGCCGCGCCGACCGCGGTAGAAGGGGGCGGCTGCCGGCGCGCCGGCACGTAGCGCAGCTGCCACCGCCTGGGCCGTTGCGGGCTGCAGCAGTGGCATGTCGGCAAGCCCGATCAGCCAGCCAGCGGCGTCGGCAGCGGCTCGCACGCCTGCGGCGAGGCTGGCGCCCATGCCGCGCTCGGCATGGGCCGTGGCCACCACTCGCCAGCCACGCGCGGCAAGCAGCACGGCCAGCTCTTCGCGGTCGGGACGCAACACCGCGACGCGCGCTTCGGCCGCCCCCGCCAGCGCCTCGGCGGCGGCAAGCGCGACCATGCGACCGTCGGGCAGATGTGCGGTGAGCTTGTCGCTGCCGAAGCGGCGGCTCTCACCGCCGGCGAGCAAAATGGCGCAAAGCATCGAAATCCTCCGAAACCTCCGCTTGTCCGGCCAGCGCGGCGGCCAGCTGCTCCAGGCTACGCAGGTTGTGCATGGGACGGAAGTCATCGACGTGCGGCAGCAGGGCGCGAATGCCGGCGGCGCGGGCCTCAAAACCCTGGTAGCGCAGCAGCGGATTGAGCCAGATCAGGCGGCGGGCCTGACGGCGCAGGCGGCGGACTTCCCGCTCGATGCCGGCGCCGTTGTCCCGGTCCAGCCCGTCCGTCATCAGCAGTATCACCGCACCTTGGGAGAGCAGACGGCGGGCGTGGCGACGGTTGAACTCGCCCAGCGCCTGGCCGATGCGAGTGCCGCCGGACCAGTCGCTGACCTTGGCGCCGATGCCGGCCAGCGCCGCATCCGGGTCGCGGGTGCGTAGCAGGCGCGTGACGTCGGTGAGCCGGGTGCCGAACAGCAGGGTGTGCACGTCCTTGCGCTGCGCGGTAAGCGCATGGGCGAAGTGGAGAAAGATGCGCGCATACTGGCTCATGGAGCCGGAGATGTCGCACAGGATCACCACGGTGGGCGGCCGGCTGCGGCAGCTGCGATAGCGCAGCTGGATGTGGTCGCGGCCGCCGCGCAGGCTGGCGCGCAGGGTGGCTCGGGGATCGGGCCGCCTGCCGTGCGGATCGGGTCGAAAGCGCCGGGTGCGCAATTGCTCCAGGCCGAGCCGCATGCGGGCGACGGCAGCCTGGGCCGCCGCCAGCTCCTCGGCGCTCATGCTCTCGAAATCGCGGTGCTGGAAGCGCTCCTGGTCCGACCAGGTCAGGCTGGCCTGGATTTCGCTCCGCTCGCCCTGCTGGCGCTGCTCGCCGCTGTCTCCTCCCAGCGCCTCCGCGAGGCGGCGCATCGGCTCGGGGCCGGTCTTGAGCGCGCCGCCGGCCCGGGCGCCGGCAAGCAGTCGCTCCAGCACGCGCTGCAGCAGCTTGGGATCACGCCAGAACAGGGCAAAGGCCTGATCGAACAGCGCCTGTTGCTCGCGGCGGTCGACGAATACGGCGGCGAGCGCGGCGTGCAGGGCGGTGCGGTCGGCGATGCCGACCGCGTCCACCGCGCGCAGCGCCTGCAGGATGCGGTCGGTGCCGATGGGCAGGCCAGCGCCGCGCAGCAGGCGGCCAAAGTGGACGATGTTCTCCGGCAGCCGCCCGCTGCCGTCACGACGGTCCAAAGCGGGCATCGGCGATCTCGGCGTTGATCTCGGCCAGCAGCGCTTGAATGGTGCCGCTGTCCAGGCGGTCTAGGTCTTCCTGGTATTTCAGTAGGCAACCTAGGGTGTCGCTGACCACGGCCGGGTCGAGGCTGAAGGTGTCCAGGGCTGCCAGCGCCCTGGACCAGTCGATGGTCTCGGCCACTCCGGGCAGCTTGTAGAGATCCATGCCACGCAAGCGCTGAACAAAGGCGACCACCGCCTGACCCAGCCGCTCCATGACCTCCGGCGCCCGCCGGCGCACGATGGCGAGCTCCCGGGCGGCATCGGGGTAATCGACCCAGTGGTAGAGGCAGCGGCGCTTGACCGCGTCGTGGATCTCACGGGTGCGGTTGGAGGTGATGACGACGATGGGCGGTTGTGCCGCCTTGAGGGTGCCGAGCTCGGGCACCGTGACCTGGAAATCGGCCAGGATTTCCAGCAGGAAGGCCTCGAAAGGCGCGTCGGTGCGGTCCAGCTCGTCGATGAGCAGCACGGGCGGGCCGGACGGGTCCGGCTCCAGTGCCTGCAGCAGGGGGCGACGGATCAGAAACCGTTCGGAGAAGATGTCGTGGCTGAGCTGCTCGCGGTCGATCCCGCCAGCGGCCTCGGCCAGACGGATTTCCACCATCTGCCGTGGGTAGTCCCACTCATAGACCGCGGCCGCCACGTCCAGCCCTTCGTAGCATTGCAGGCGAACCAGCCGCCGGCCCAACTGCTTGGCTAGCACCTTGGCGATCTCGGTCTTGCCGACCCCGGCCTCGCCTTCGAGAAACAGGGGGCGCCCCAGGCGCAGGGCGAGAAACAGCACGGTGGCCAGGCGGCGGTCGACGATGTAATCGCCGGCTTCCAGCAGCGCGGTGAGGGCGTCGATGGAGTGGGGCAGCGGCGTCGGTGCATTGGCCGTCATGAATTGCCTCGCGCTGGAATCAAAGCCAGGAACAAGAAATGCGGCCGGACCCGCATTGCGGAGCCGGCCGCGACGGCGAAGATCGCCGGCCCTATAAGCCGGCCAGCGCCGCTTTTACGGCGCGCCGGGCAAGCACACCGACCAGGTGAGCCCGGTACTCGGCGCTGGCATGCAGGTCGTCGTTCAGCTCGTCGGCCGGCACCTCGATGCCGTCCAGGGCCTGCGGCTGGAAGTCCTGCGCTAGCGCCTGCTCCATGGCCGGCACCCGAAACACGCAGGGGCCGGCCCCGGTGACAGCCACCCGCACTCCCGCGGCCGACTCCGCCACCATCACCCCCACCAGGGCGTAGCGCGAGGCCGGCTGGGCGAACTTGACGTAGCCGGCTCGGCGCGGGATCGGGAAGCGGACTTCCCGGATCAGCTCGCCTGGCTCGAGCGCGGTCTCGAACATGCCGGTGAAGAACTCGTCGGCAGCCAGCTCACGCTCGCTGGTGACGACGGTGGCGCCCAGGCCGAGCACCCCGGCCGGATAGTCGGCGGCCGGATCGTTGTTGGCGATGGAGCCGCCCAGCGTACCCATGTTGCGCACCTGGGCGTCGCCGATGCCGGCCGCCAGCGCCGCCAGCGCCGGAATGCTCTGGCGGACCAGGTCCGAGGCCGCGACCTCGGCATGACGGGTCATGGCGCCAATGACCAGCTGGTCGCCCTCGCGGCGGATGCCGCTTAGTTCCGGCAGCGCGCACAGGTCGATCAGATCGGAAGGCTGCGCCAGGCGCTGGCGCAGGCTCTGCAGCAGGGTCTGCCCGCCGGCGAGGAACAGCCCGTCCTCGCAGGTGCGCAGCAGGCCGATCGCGGCTTCGAGGCTGTCCGGACGATGGTAGTTGAAGGCGTACATGGCATCTCCTCCCTCACGCGGCCTGCTGCTGCTTGGCCTGCTGGATCGCTTGCCAGACCCGGTGCGGCGTCGCCGGCATGTCCAAGTGGGTTACCCCCAGTGGCCGCAGGGCGTCCAGGACGGCGTTCATGACCGCCGCCGGCGCACCGATGGCGCCGGCTTCGCCACAGCCCTTCACGCCCAGCGGGTTGTGGGTGCAGGGCGTGCCGTGCATGTCGATCTGGAAGCTGGGCAGGTCGTCGGCACGCGGCATGGTGTAGTCCATGTAGGAGCCGGTGACCAGCTGCCCGCTGTCGGGGTCATAGACGCAGTTCTCCAGCAGCGCCTGGCCGATGCCCTGGGCGAGCCCTCCATGCACCTGGCCTTCCACGATCATGGGATTGATCACGTTGCCGAAGTCGTCCACGGCCGTGAAGCTGGCGATCTCCACCTTGCCGGTTTCCGGATCGATCTCCACCTCGCAGATATAGCTGCCGGCCGGATAGGTGAAGTTGCTCGGATCGTAGAAGGCGGTCTCGTTGAGGCCTGGCTCGATCTCCTCCAGCGGGTAGTTGTGCGGCACGTAGGCCGCGAATGCGACCTCACCGATGGTGACCTGACGGTCGGTGCCGACCACGCGGAAGACGCCATTGTCGAACTCGATGTCGGCTTCCGCCGCCTCCAGCATGTGGGCGGCGATCTTCTTCGACTTGTCGATGATCTTGTCGAGCGCTTTCATCAGAGCCGCACCGCCCACCGCGATCGAGCGCGAGCCGTAGGTGCCCATGCCGAACGGCACCCGATCGGTGTCGCCGTGCACGATCTCCACGTCCTCGATGGGCACGCCTAGTCGGTCCGCGACCACCTGGGCAAACGTGGTCTCGTGCCCCTGACCGTGGCTGTGGGAGCCAGTGAAGACGGTGACTTTGCCGGTCGGATGCAGGCGAACCTCGCCCGACTCGTAAAGCCCGGCACGGGCGCCCAGCGAGCCGGCGATCTGCGACGGCGCCAGGCCGCAGGCCTCGATGTAGGTGGCGTAGCCCAGCCCGCGCAGCTTGCCGCGCTTGGCCGCTTCCTGCCGCCGCTGCGCGAAGCCGGCCACGTCGGCGAGCTCCTCGGCGCGGTTGAGCGTCGCCTCATAGTCGCCGGTGTCATAGGTCAGCCCCACCGGCGTGGAGTAGGGGAACGCCTCCTTGGGGATGAAGTTGCGCCGGCGGATCTCGCTCGGGCTCAGCCCCAGCTCCCGCGCTGCCTGCTCCACCAGCCGCTCAACCACGTAGGTGGCCTCGGGCCGGCCAGCGCCGCGGTAGGCGTCCACCGGCGCCGTGTGGGTGAAGACACCGGTGACCTGGCAGTGGATGTGTGGGGTCTTATACTGCCCGGCCAGCAGCGTCGCGTAGAGGATGGTGGGCACGCAGGTCGAGAAGGTCGAGAGGTAGGCGCCGAGATTGGCCGTGGTGCGTACCCGCATGCCAAGGAACTGGCCCTGCTCGTCCAGCGCCAGCTCGGCGGTGGTGACGTGATCGCGGCCGTGAGCGTCCGACAGGAAGGCCTCGGAGCGCTCAGCGGTCCAGCGGATGGGACGGCCGACTTTGCGGCTGGCCCAGGTCAGCACGGCTTCCTCGGCGTAGTGGAAGATCTTGGAGCCGAAGCCGCCGCCGACGTCGGGCGCTACCACCCGCACCTTGTGCTCGGGCAGGCCCAGCACGAAGGCGCACATCAGCAGCCGGATCACGTGCGGGTTTTGCGAGGTCGTGTAGAGGGTGTAGCGGTCCTCGCCCGGCGAGTACAGCGCGATGGCTGCCCGCGGCTCGATGGCGTTGGGGATGAGCCGGTTGTTGACGAGTTCCAACCGGGTGATGTGCTTGGCCCGCTCGAAGGCGGTGTCGGTAGCCGCCTTGTCGCCGATTTCCCACACATAACAGCAATTGTCCGCGAATTCGTCATGGACCTTGGGCGCGTCCGGCGCCAGCGCCCGCGCGGTTTCGGTCACCGCCGGCAGCTCCTCGTAGTCAACCTCGATCAGTTCCGCGGCATCCTTGGCCTGGAGGTAGCTTTCGGCGATGACCACGGCGACGTGATCGCCCACGTAGCGGACCTTGCCCTGGGCCAGCGGCGGATGGGGCGGCTCCTTCATGGGCTCGCCGTTGACGTCGGTGATCAGCCAGCCGCAGGGCAGGCTGCCGACGTTGTCGGCCTTGAGGTCCTCGCCGGTGAACACCGCCAGTACGCCGGGGGCGGCCAAGGCCGCGCTGGTGTCGATGCTGCGGATGCGGGCGTGCGCGTGCGGCGAGCGCAGGAAATAGGCGTGGGTTTCGCCGGGGAAGCGCAAGTCATCGACGTAGCGGCCCTGGCCGCGGAGGAAGCGCTCGTCTTCGCGCCGCTTGATGGGCTTGCCGATTACGGTCGCGTTCATGCCAGCTGCTCCTTCATCTGGGTGGGGGCCGGTTCGGTTGCGGCCATCGTCGCCGCAGCCGCCTGGATGGCCTTGACGATGTTGTGGTAGCCGGTGCAGCGGCACAAATTGCCCTGCAGCTGCTGGCGGATGGTGGCCTCACTCGGTGCCGGATCGTTGCGCAGCAGGTCGATGGCCATCATTACCATGCCCGGCGTGCAGAAGCCGCATTGCAGGCCGTGGTGCTCGCGGAAGGCCGCCTGCACCGGATGCAGCCCGCCATCCTCGGCGATGCCCTCGATGGTGGTCACCGCGGCGCCCTGAGCCTGGCCGACCAGCACACTGCACGACTTCACGGCGCGGTCGTTCAAATGGACGGTGCAGGCACCGCACTGGCCGGTATCGCAGCCAACGTGGGTTCCCGTGAGGTTGAGGTGCTTGCGGAGAAATTCGACGAGCGTCGTGCGCGGGTCGACCTCGGCCTCGACGGGCCTCCCGTTCACGGTCATGGACACCTTCATGGGCTCTCCTCCTGATGAGATGGCGGCAAGGCGCTACTCCATGCCTTGCTTGGCCTTGCTCCAGAACTTCCAGCGTGGTTTGGAACTCGGTTGCGCTGGGTCGGGCTGCACGGCGTCTACCGCCGTGGCGGCGGTGGACTCGTCGCCGGCCTGCAAGTGGGCAGTGAAGTTGTCGAAGAATTGGTCCGCCATCTTGCGGGCGGTGGCCTGAACCAGCCGGGAGCCGATCTGGGCCAGCTTGCCGCCGACGGTGGCGCGGGCGCTGTAGCGCAGGATGCTGCCGCCGTCATCGGCAGATACGAGCTGCACGTCGGCCTCGCCGCGGGCGAAGCCGGCGGCGCCGCCCTGGCCTTCGAAGCGCAGCGTGTAGGATTCGGGGGGGACGAGGTCAGCGACGCTGATCAGGCCGCGGAAGCGGGCCTTGACCGGACCGACCTTGGCTTGCACCAAGGCGTCGTAGCGGTTGTCCTCCAGCTGCTCCATGGATTCGCAGCCGGGGATGCACAGCTGCAGGAAGGCGGGATCGTTTAGCGCCTCCCAGACGCGCTCGCGTGGCCAAGGCAGGTGCCGCTCGTTCTGCAATTCCATGCCGCAGGACTCCCTTCCAACGGACCGCTCGATCGGACCTATGTCTCAATATAGAAGACATTGTCGGTCTGTCTATGGGCGCGAGGCTGGGGAATCGAGCAGGTAGGATGTACGGGCCGCCGCGCCGGCGGGCCGGGGTGAAACGGCAGTGAAGGCGTCGCGGCTCGCTGGACGGCGGGTCGGGAAGGGGTCAGCCGGCCTGCGCGGCGCCGTACTTGCGGCGGACATAGTCGTCGATGATGGCCTGGAATTCCTCGGCGATGTGCTCGCCCTTGAGGGTGACAGTCTTCTCGCCGTCCACGTAGACGGGGGCGACGGGCACTTCGCCGGTGCCAGGCAGGCTGATGCCGATGTTGGCATGCCTGCTCTCGCCGGGCCCGTTGACCACGCAGCCCATCACCGCCAGCGTCATGTTCTCCACGCCTGGGTAGCGGCTGCGCCACTCGGGCATCTTCTCGCGGACGTAGTGCTGGATGCGCTCGGCCAGCTCCTGGAAGAAGGTGCTAGAGGTGCGGCCGCAGCCCGGGCAAGCCGTGACCAGCGGCATGAAGGCGCGTAGTCCCATGGTCTGCAGGATTTCCTGCGCCACGACCACCTCCTTGGTGCGCGGCTCGCCCGGCTCGGGGGTGAGCGAGATGCGGATGGTATCGCCGATGCCTTCCTGCAGCAGCACGGCGAGCGCAGCCGTGGAGGCGACGATACCCTTGGAGCCCATGCCAGCCTCGGTCAGCCCCAGGTGCAGGGGATAGTCGCAGCGCCGGGCCAGGTCGCGATAGACGGCGATTAGATCCTGCACGCCGCTCATCTTGCAGGAGAGGATGATCCTGTCGTGCGGCAGCCCCAGTTGCTCGGCCTTGGCCGCGCTCTGCAGCGCCGACTGGATGACGGCCTCGCGCATGACGTCGATCGGCTCCCGCGGCTGGGGCAGGCGCGCGTTTTCGTCCATTAGGCGCGCCAGCAGGTCTTGGTCAAGGCTGCCCCAGTTGACGCCGATGCGCACCGGCTTGTCGTAGCGGCAGGCGACCTCGATCATGGCTGCGAACTGGGGATCGCGTTTCTTGCCGCGGCCGACGTTGCCGGGATTGATGCGCAGCTTGGCCAGGGCTTCAGCGCAGGCCGGGTGCTTCTGCAGCAAGCGGTGGCCGTTGAAATGGAAATCGCCGACCAGCGGCACGTCGATCCCCATGGCATCCAGCCGATCGCGGATGCGGGGGACGGCAGCGGCGGCCTCCTCAGTATTGACGGTGATGCGGACGATTTCCGACCCTGCCCGTGCCAGCTCGGCGACCTGGACGGCGGTGGCCACCTCGTCAGCGGTGTCGGTGTTGGTCATCGACTGCACGACGATGGGCGCAGCGCCGCCGACGACGACGTTGCCGACCCGCACGGCAACGCAGGGCCGGCGTTTGATGGGATTGCTGTTGCTCATGTAGGGTTCGCTTCAGTGTGCCGCGAGGCGAAGGGGTACATGATATAAGACGGCGGCGCAAACCCCAACGAGGCTTGCCCGAGATGAGGTGTCCTAACGTGCCGAAAGCGATGCTTGCCGCGGCGCTGGCGCTGCTGCTGGCCGGCTGCGCCAGCCTGCCGGTGGCGTCTGGGGCTGGATCGGACCGACTGCGCCAGCGCGCGGAAGCGGCCTACGCCAGGGACGATCCCCAGGCGCTGGCGCTGTACCGGCGCTTGACCGAACGGCCCGATGCTCGGGCCGAGGACTGGTTCCGCCTGGGCAACCTCCACGCCCAGCGGGTCCAGCTGGAGGCCGCTGCCGCGGCTTACCGCGAAGCGCTTGCCCGCGATCCCGAGCTCGCCCAGGCGCAGCACAATCTCGGCATGACGTATCTGCAGCTCGGCGTGCAGGCGCTGCTCGCGGCCCGGCGCGGCCTGCCGGACGTGGATGCCCAGGCCGCCGCCAGCATGCGCTGGCTGGCCTGCGTGATGGAGCTGTTCATGGGCTATCCCGACCCGGTCACCTGCCGCGATCCGGAGGTCCGGGAGCCGTGACGGCGCCTGGCGGAGGCGGCCCGCCGGGCTGCTTCGTCGCTCAGAAGAAGCGCTTGGCTTGCAGCCGCTCCACCGCTTGCTGGTACTCCAGCGCCAGGCGGTCGATGACCTCCGCCGCCGGCAGGATGTCGTGGATGTTGCCCACGCCCTGGCCGGCGCCCCAGATGTCCCGCCAGACCTTGGAACGGCTGCTGCCGCCGGAGCCGAAGGTCATCTTGCTCTTGTCGGCCGTGGGCAGGTTGTCGGGGTCCAGCCCGGCCTTGACGATGCTCTGGCGCAGGTAGTTGCCGTGAACGCCGGTGAACAGGTTGGTGTAGACGATGTCTTTGGCGCTGGCCTCGAGGATGGTTTGCTTGTACTCCTGCGGCGCGTTGGCTTCGGCGGTGGCGATGAAGCGGGTGCCGATGTAGGCCAGATCTGCTCCCATGGCCTGCGCGGCCAGAATGTGCTCGCCCTTGGTGATGGCGCCTGCGAGCACGATGGGGCCGTCGTAGAACTGGCGGATCTCTGACACCAGCGCGAACGGGCTGTAGGTGCCGGCGTGGCCGCCGGCGCCAGCGCAGACCAGGATCAGGCCGTCGACGCCGGCCTCTAGCGCCCGCTCGGCATGGCGAACGTTAATGACGTCATGGAACACCAGGCCGCCGTAGGAGCGCGCCGCGGCGACCGCCTCGTCCGGCGCCCGCAGGCTGGTGATCATGATCGGCACCTTGTACTTCACGCACCGCTCCAGGTCGTGCTCCAGGCGGTCGTTGGTATGGTGCACGATCTGGTTGACGGCGAAGGGGGCCACTTTCTTGTCCGGGTTGGCGGCCTTGTACTCGGCCAGCTCTGTGGTGATCCGCTCCAGCCAGACTTCGAGCTGCTCGGCCGGCCGAGCGTTCAGCGCAGGAAATGAGCCGACGATGCCCGCTTTGCATTGGGCAATGACCAGGTCCGGGTTGGATATGATGAACAGCGGGGAGCCGATGACCGGCAGTCTCAGATTGTCTTGCAGAATTTTGGGCAGACTCACGACGTCTCCAATCGGTATCGTTGTTCGACTAGGTTATTGTGAGATAGGCCGCCGACAGTAGGGAAGCCGGCGTGATTTTGTCAACATACGGTAATTTTCTTGAATAGACAGAGAAGCACATGAGTAGCCCCGTCACCCGCTTGCGCGAGATCATGCGCCAGCTCCGCGACCCCAAGCGCGGCTGTCCTTGGGACTTGCAGCAGGATTTCCGCACCATCGCGCCTTACACCATCGAAGAAGCCTACGAGGTTGCCGATGCCATTGAGCGCCAGGATTTGTCCGCGCTCAAGGAAGAGCTGGGCGATCTGCTGTTCCAGGTGGTCTTCCATGCCCAAATGGCGCAGGAGCAGGGCGCCTTCGATTTCGACGACGTCGCCAGCGCGGTCGCCGAGAAGCTGATCCGCCGTCACCCGCACGTCTTCGGCGATGTCGTCATCGACGATGCCGAGACGCAGACCCGGAGCTGGGAGGCGATCAAGGCGCAGGAGCGCCGGCAGCAAGCCAACGGGCAGTCGGTAAGCGTGCTGGACGGCATCGGTCTGGCGCTGCCGGGGCTGACCCGGGCGGTTAAGCTGCAGCGCCGCGCGGCTCAGGTCGGGTTCGACTGGGACGACGTGGAGCCGGTCTTCGCCAAACTCGACGAGGAAATCCAGGAGCTGCGCGAAGAATTGGCGAATGGCGCCGATGCCGAGCGGCTGGAAGCCGAACTGGGGGACTTGCTGTTCGTGGTTGCTAATCTGGCGCGCCACCTCGGGATCGATCCGGAGGCCGCGCTGCGGCGGGCCAACGCCAGCTTCGAGCGGCGTTTCCGCCACATCGAACGCACGCTGGCCGAGCAGGGCCGCTCCCCCGAGGATGCTACCCTGGAGGAGATGGACGCCCTCTGGGACGAGGCCAAGCGCCTCGAGCGCGCTGCCGGCTCGGATCGGGAGCGCGGCAACCGTTAGGCTGGGCGGACAGGCCCTGCCGCCGTGTCTGCCCGGCGAGCCTCATCCCACCAACAGCACGTGCAGCCGTCGCGGGCCGTGGGCGCCCACGTGCAGGGTCTGCTCGATGTCGGCGGTGCGCGAGGGTCCGGTCATGAAGGTCACCGTGCGCGGCAGTGTGCCGGCTGCGATGCGCTGCCACACGTCCTCCACGTAGTCCACCACGTCCTCGGTGCGCAGCACCACGATCAGGTGGTCCGGCAGCAGCTGCATGGACGGCGGGCGGTGCGGTCCGGACGGCAGCACCACGGTGCCAGTCTCAGCGATGCCGAGCGCGGCGGTGATAACCGCCGCCGGGTAGCGGCGCGCGTCCTGCGGGTGTGTAGAGCGCTGCAGCGCTGCCGGCCACTCGAGCCCTTGCAGCAGCGGATCTGGAGCGACCAGCAGCCGTCGGTCGTCGCCAAGCCCTTCCAGGTAGCGCAGCACCGCAGCCGGCACGGCGGCGAGCTCGACGAGCCGCTCGCAGCTGCCGGCCACCCGTTCGAGCTTTCTCGTGAAGCGCTCCGGCCCGTGCTCCCGCCAGCTCGGCCGCGGTGGCGGCTGAGCGGCGTAGTCGCGGGGCGCGGGCTCGACCGACGCGCTGCGGCCGAGCGCCTGCCGGACCGCGTTGAGTATCGCCTGTCTGGCGTCAGTCATGGCGGCGTTCCTCCTTGGCCTGTCGGCTCCAGGCGCGCTGGAAGGTGGTCCGTTGCGGCAGCGGGAAGTCGCGGGACTGGGTCCAGCCGGAATCGAGCGGCAGTCTGCGCGCGGCGCCCCGCGGGGAAAGCCGTGCGATGAGCGCCGTGAGCCCGTGGTAGAGTGCCGGCCGGCGCGCCAGCCAGCCCCACAGGCGCAACGCCCAACACTGCGGGCCGCGGATGAGGCCGCGCTCGAACTGCAGCGCGCGCAGCCGCCGCAAAAGGTCCGGCAGCGGGATCTTGACCGGGCAGATTTCCTGGCAACGGCCGTTGAGGGTGCAGGCGTTGGGCAGGTCCTTGGTGGCGTCGAGGCCGATGATCTGGGGGGTGAGCACCGAACCCATGGGGCCCGGGTAGACCCAGCCGTAGGCATGGCCCCCCACGGCGTTGTAGACCGGGCAGTGGTTGAGGCAGGAGCCGCAGCGGATGCAGCGCAGCATCTCGCGGAACTCGTCGCCCAGCATGCGCGAGCGGCCGTTATCGAGCAGCACCATGTGGTACTCGTCCGGGCCGTCGGCCTCGTCTTGTCGCCGCGCGCCGGTGATGAAGGTGGTGTAGGTGCTGATGTCCTGGCCGGTGGCGCTGCGCACCAGCAGCCGCACCATGGTGGCGGCGTCGTCCAGGGTGGGCACCAGCTTCTCGATGCCGGCCAGCACGACGTGCACGCGCGGCAAGGTGAGGCACAGGTCGCCGTTGCCTTCGTTGGTTACTAGTACCACGGTGCCGGTCTCGGCTACCAGGAAGTTGCCGCCGGTGATGCCGACGTCGGCGGCGAGGAACTTCTCGCGCAGCACCCGGCGCGCCTCGGCCACCAGCTCGGGTGCCTCGCGCAGGGTGTCAGGGCTGCCGTGGTGCTCGGCGAACAGCTTACAGATCTGCGCGCGGGTCTTGTGCACCGCCGGCGCGATGATGTGGCTGGGCGGCTCTTTGGCGAGCTGGATGATGTACTCGCCGAGGTCGGTCTCCACCACTTCCAGGCCGGCTTCTTCCAGCGCCGCGTTGACGCCGATCTCCTCGCCGACCATGGTCTTGCCCTTGATCACCGTGCGCGCCCCGGCGCGGCGGCAGATGTCGAGCAGGATGCTGCGCGCCGCAGCCGCATCCGGCGCCCAGTGCACGTGGCCGCCGCGCGCCTCCACCGCGGCGGCGAAGCGCTCCAGGTAGACGTCCAGATGGGCCAAGGTATGGTCCTTGATGCGACGCCCACGCTCGCGCAGGGTCTCGAAGTCGGGATAGCGGGCAACCGAGGCCGCGCGCTTGTCGATGAAGCCGCCCTTGGCGAATCGCAATGCCGCCTGCAGGTTCTCATCCGTCAGCGCGGCCCGCGCCTGCTCGGGGAACAGGTGCGCGGTGGATTTCATGGTTTGTCCTCCCCGATGCCTTGGTCGGCCATGCCGGCCAGGACCTCGGCGACGTGGTAGGCCTTCACGGGGCTGCCGCGGCGGTGCAGCCGGCCGGCAATGTGCAGCAGGCAGCCCAGGTCACCGCCCAGCACCGCCCGGGCGCCGGTCTGTTCGATGTCAGCGATCTTGTCGTCCGCCAGCCGGGTGGAAAGCTCCGGGTACTTGACGCAGAAGGTGCCGCCGAATCCGCAGCAGTCCTCCGTTTCGCGCAGTTCGCGCAGATCCAGCCCGGCGACCTTGGCGAGCAGGCGCCGGGGCTGCTGCTTGATGCCGAGCTGGCGCAACCCGGCGCAGGAATCGTGGTAGGTGACGGTGGCCGGAAACTCGGCATCCACCGCGTCCCAGCCCAGCACGTCGACCAGGAAGCTGGTGAGCTCGAAGGTGCGTTCGGCCAATTCTTGCGCGCGCTGGCGCCAGACCGGCTCGACGGCCAGCAGGCGCGGGTAGTCCCGCAGGGTGCCGGCGCAGGACCCGGAGGGCAGCACTACGTAGTCGTAGGATTCCATGGCCTGGATGGTCTGCTTGGCCAGCGCGCGGGCGGCGCTCAGGTCCCCGCTGTTGTAGGCCGGCTGCCCGCAGCAGGTCTGGCCGCCGGGCACCTCGACGATGCAGCCGGCGCTCTCCAGGAGCTTGACGGCGGCGAAGCCGACCCCGGGTCGTAGCAGGTCGACCAGGCAGGTCACGAACAGTCCGATCCTGGGGCGGGCGGCATTGGCGTTCATAATCTGGCCTCGGTAGTCGTCGTTGCTGTAGCGTTGTCATGCGTGAGGCGCGCTCAGAGTATAAAACTTAATGCCGGCGCACGGGGCGCCCGGATCGACCGAGGAGGAGAACCATGTCCCTCACCGCCAAGACCTGCACGCCCTGCCAGGGTGGCATCAATCCCATGACCCGGGAGCAGGCCGAGGCGCTGCTGCCGCAGGTACCCAGGTGGCAGCTGGCCGACTCGGCCAAGCGCATCGTCCGCAACTTCGAGTTCGATGGTTTCGCCCAGGCATTGGCCTTCGTCAACGAGATCGGCCGGGTGGCTGAGGAAGAAGGGCACCATCCGGATATCAAGTTCGGCTGGGGCTACGTCACGGTGGAGATCTTCACCCACAAGATTGGCGGTCTGCACGAGAACGACTTCATCCTCGCCGCCAAGATCGACGCTCTGCGCGGAGAGTAGGGAGGACGGTGGAGCGCCATCGCGACGAGCGGCGCTTGCGCTCATTCCGGCCGGTTCCACTCCCCGGAGCGGCCACCGCTTTTGTGGATCAGCATAACATCGGTGATCCGCATGCCCTTGTCCACGGCCTTGCACATGTCGTAAACCGTCAGCAGTGCGATCTGCACCGCGGTCAGCGCCTCCATTTCCACGCCGGTGCGGTCCACCGTCTCGGCCAAGGCGCGGCAGCGCACCGCCGAGCGCTCTTCCACCGGTTCCAGCTCCAGCTCCACGTGGGTGAGCGGGATCGGATGGCAAAGGGGGATCAGCTCCCAGGTGCGCTTGGCGGCCATGATGCCGGCGATGCGAGCCGAGCCGAGCGCATCGCCCTTTTTCAGCTCGCCGGCTTTGAGAGCCGCCAGCGCCTGCGGCGACATCTCGATATAGCCTTCGGCGATGGCGACCCGCCGCGTCGCCTTCTTCTCGCCGATGTCGACCATGTGTGCGGCGCCAGATGCGGTCAGATGAGGTAAGTCGGTCATGGTGGTGCGCCCCCGTGCGATGTGAATGGCTGGACGCCAGGCGCTGGCGGCCCCAGACTTTGGGCAGGAATGATAACGACAAACGGCGAGCGGCACATGCGAGATCGACCAAGGCGGCGCTTCTTCCAGGGCCTGTTGCTGGCTTCCGTGGTCCTGCTCTGCAGCGCGTGCGCTACCCTGCCGCCGGGGATCGAGGGCGGTGCGACGGGCAGGCAGCTCGCTGCCCAAGCGCTGGCCTTGAAAGGCAAGCCCTATCGCTATGGCGGCAACACGCCGAGCGGCTTCGACTGCAGCGGCCTGGTGCAATTCGTCCACCAGCAGGCCGGCATCAGCGTGCCGCGCACGGTGGCGCTGCAACTGCGGCACTCGCGGCGGGTGTCGCCCACGGCGCTGTGGCCGGGCGATCTGGTGTTCTTCCGCCTGGCCGGCAAGGTCTCGCACGAGGGGCTTTATGCCGGCGACGGGCGCTTCGTGCATGCGCCGTCGACAGGCAAGGCGGTCGAGGTGGCATCCCTGGATCATCCCTACTGGCGCCAGCGTCTGGTCGGCGCTGGCAGGTTTTACTGAAGCCGCGCCGGCGCGCAGCGGTCAGAAATCCGCCGGCGCCACCCTGCCGGCGCGCACCGTGGCGCGCACGAAGCGCAGCAGCTCCACCCCGTCGCTGGCGTAGGGCTGGTAGTCCTCGGTCTCGCAGGCGAAGGCCAAGGTGTAGTCGTCCGCCGGTAGGAAGAACGCCTGATAGCTGCCGTCGATCGGCTGCACTGGGACGCTGGCGACGGGAAGGTTGTCGCCGCGCAGCGCGTTGCCGGCATCGATGCCGCGGCCCGCAAAGACGTAGACCCGACCGCTAAAGGCGCCGGTCGGGAGGTTGCAGGACGCGTGGTCGCGGAGGCCAGGAGTGACCGTGCCGGCGATGCTGCCGCTGTCCTCGATCTCGGCCAGGCGCAGGTGCGGCGTCAGTGCGAGCGATTCCGGCAGGGGAGCCGATGCATCCAGCCTGGCCAGCCCCCGGTGCACATCGACGTCCATGACCAGCTCCAGCGCGCCGCTGCGGGGCATGTCGAAGCTGGCGTTCAGGATGGCGACGGCAGCCAACTCCAGCGGGAAGCGGGCACTGCCGATTTCGACGTAAGACGCTTGGCTGGCGGGGTGAGCGTCGACGATCAGCTGAATGGCCTTGTAGCGGCCGCCGTCGAGACGTTCCTGCTCCAGCAGCAGAACGCGCTGCCCGCCAGGCTGGCCCGGTGCCGGCAGCAGGTCGAGAGGTCGGGGCGGATCGAGGTCGATGCGCTGCCACTGGTTGGACTCGTCGAGCAAGGCCACGGCGGCGACGGCGAGGACCAGCACATCGGCGCGCGGGGTGGGGGCGGCGGTCAGGCCGAGCGTCAGCCGGCCCTGGTTGGGGCGGTCCCCCCAGCACAGCCAACATTCTCCCTCCTCGCAGCCGGTGAGCACGAAGCAAAGCAGCAGCGCGCAGGCGAGCGCGATCTTGCGCATGACGGTACTCCCGGGTGTTGTCCTGTTACTTATGCCGTGGGCAGCCGACGGTAGACCGTGTGGTGAGCCGCCTTGAGGCAAGCCTGCTGGTACTCCAGCAGCTTGCCGTAGACGAACTCGGTGATTTCCCGCTCCAGCGCTCGGCTCTTGGCCAGGAAACTGCGGGCGATGGGCTGCACGTCAAGGCAGCCGCAGGGTACCAGCGCCGGCGCTGGCCGGGGGCGGCCCGGCCTGGCTTCGCCGTCATCGATCAGGCAGTGGCGAAACCCTTCGGTCGGCTGCCAGCTCAGTGCGCGTTCCCGCCTGGTCTTGTCGTAGCAGAGTTGGAAACCGACCACGCAGCGGTCTTCCTGCCACACCAGCAGATCCAGGTCGCTGTCGACGAACCAGCGCCGCAGGGGCTCTCCTTCCACCTGGCTGACCCATTTTATTTCTCGCAGCATAGCGCACATGCTTATTGTGGTACTCGCGTGTTCCGGCAATGCCGTAACGACAGAGGTTACGAGCACCCTTGGGCAGGCGCTGTGACGAGGTTTGAGCGAGCGCAGTGACTGCGTCACGGTTTTGCTAGCTGCAGCGACGCAAGGCTACGGGAAGCCCCGTGGGTCGCCTCGGGATTTCCCGTAGAATCAGGGGCCTGCCAGCCATTCGATTCGGCAACGACCGCCGGCTGGCGTGGCCAGGTGCGCCGTCAGCTGCGGCAACAGCGCTTGCAGCAGCGCATCGTGCTGCCAGGGCGGATTAACCAGTAGCATCCCGCAGCCGTTGAAGCGGCCGGGGCGGTCGCTGGGATACAGGCAGAGTTCGGTCAGCAGCAGCTTGTCCAGGCCCAGGTCCTGCAGCCCTTTCTCGAAGTGCTGCACCGTCCGCCTGTCCTTGATCGGATACCAGACGGCGTACATGCCGGTCGGCCAGCGGCCCATTGCCTGGCGCAGGCCGTCGATGAGGCGCGCGAACTCGTCGGCTGCCTCGAAGGGTGGATCAATCAACACCAGCCCCCGCCGTTCCGGCGGGGGCAGGAAGGCCTTGAGGCCGTGGTAGCCGTTGCCTGCGTGCACGGCCACTTGCCGGTTGCCGCGAAACAGCGCCTTGAGGCTGGCCGCGTCGGCCGGGTGCAGCTCCATCAGCACGGCCCGGTCCTGCGGCCGCAGCATGGTCTGCGCTAGCAGCGGCGAGCCGGGATAGACCAGCAGGGCATCGGCGCTATTGGCGGCATCGGCCCCGCGCACCCGTTCGACATAGTCGGCGAGCAGGGGCGGCAGATCCGCGGCTGCATAGAGGCGGCCTATGCCCTGCGAGTATTCCAGCGTCCTTTGCGCTTCCGGGCTGCTCAGCAGATAACGGCCGCTGCCGGCGTGGGTATCGAGATAGCAGAACGGCTGCGGCTTCTTGTGCAGGTGCCGCAGCAGCGTCAGCAGGACGACGTGCTTGAAGACATCGGCGAAATTGCCGGCATGGTAAACGTGTCGGTAATTCATGGGGCCCCCGAGCAAGCGGCAGCAAGGTAGCGCGGCGGGAGGGCGCCGTCCAGCGTTTCGTCTGCGCGGAGGCCTTAGCCGTGCTTGCGTTCGTGGCGCGGCAGGGGGCGCAAGTCGCCGAGGTTGGCGCCCTGCTCGAGCAGCTGCGCCTGGACATCGCTGGCGGCGACCTGCCGTACCGGCACCCCCTGCTGGACCGCCAGCGCGGAGCACACCCCGGCAGCCTGGCCGGTAGCCATGGCAATGGGCATCACCCGGTAGGAGGAGAGCGCCTCGTGGCTGCCGGAGATGCAGCGGCCGGCCACCAGCAGATTGTCGACCTGGCGCGGGATCAGGGCGCGTAGCGGAATGTCGTAGGCCTCGTCAGGCGGCAGCCGCTTGAGGATGGTGCCACGGCCGTCGGGGTTGTGAATATCGACCGGGTAGGAGCCGCGAGCGATGGCGTCGTCGAAGCGGCGGGCGCCGAGCAGGTCGTCCGCGGTCAGGTAGTACTCGCCCAGGATGCGGCGCGTCTCGCGCACGCCCACCTGCACGCCGCTTTGCACCACGTAGCTGTCCTCGAAGCCAGGCACGTACTTGCGCAGGAAGGCAGCGATCTGCCGCAGCTGCCGGCGTCCTTCGTACTCGGCATAGCTCAGGTCCCAGACGTCGGTGCCGCGGACGCGGGTGATGCGGGTGCTGTTGACGCTGAGCTCGCGCGGATGGGGAGTGGCGAAGAACAGGATGTCCTCGCGCGCTAGTTCCAGCTCGCCGGCTTCGGCGGCCCGCCGCACCAGGTCCCACAGCCATGCACGCCGCGCCATTGGTCCGGGTGCTCGCGCACGTACTGCTCGAACGCCTGCCGCTGGAAGTCGGCAATGCGGAACATCAGCGTCATCGGCTGCACCAGGCCGTCCTCCGCGCGGCCGTATTCGAACGGCGCGCCAGCGCGGGCGGCGAGGTCGCCGTCGCCGGTGCAGTCGACCACGGCACCGGCCTTGATGACGATGGGGCCGGATTTGGTCTCGAAGACCACGCCGCTTACCGCCGGTGCCTCCAGCACGTCGCTGGCGAAGGCGTGCAGCAGCAGCTTGACGCCGGCCTCATGCAGGAGGTCGAGGACGACGCCCTTGAAGGTTTCGGGATCGAAGGGCACCACGAAGCCGGTGCTCAAGGACGGCGGGATGGCGCCGCCGGCGGCCACCAGGCGTTCCAGCAGCTCCTGCACTACCCCGGCGATGATGGGGTGTCCCGGCCCGTGATCGTCGGGCAGCAGGTTGGTCACGTTGGCGCGCATGAAGCTGGGGCGTTGGGTGTGGAAGGACATCAGCGGCATGACCAGGGCGGCGGTGGCATTGCCGCCCAGAAAGCCGTAGCGCTCGACCAGGATTACCTTGGCGCCGGTGCGGGCCGCGCCGAGGGCGGCGCCGATGCCGGCAGGGCCGCCGCCGACCACGAGGACGTCGGTCTCGGCGGCGAGCAGGGCGGTGCGGGGTGGGAGGAGAATCTCGTCGGCTTGCTTGGGACGGACTAGAACGGACATGAACCTTGGGTGTTTGCGGTATCTGTCCTTCTATGGAGTCCGAGGTCGCGAATAAGTTGCACCAGGAGGGCGTGGGTTTCCCTGGCGCGGTCTTGCAGCTGCGGCAGCCGCTGGGCGATGTGTTCCTTGAGCGTGGCGCGCGAGTCCCAGGACTGGTCGATGAGAGCGAGCAGGCGGCCGGTGTTGACGTTGTCCAGAGGCGGCACGTCGATGCCCAGGTCCTGCAGCAGGCCGGTCACCTTAGGCGAGTAGGGCAGGGCGATGAAGGGGACGTGCTGCAGGGCGGAGAAGATCAGGAAATGCAGCCGCATGCCGACGCAGAACTGGAAGTGGCCGATCAGCGACAGCACCTGGCCGGCGGAATAGTCGCCCTTGAGCACCGTGGCGTGGTTGGCGTTCTGCATGCGGGAGATGACGGCATGGCTGTGCTGCACGTCCATTTGCCCGCGCTCCATGGGTACGAAGACGATGTTGGCCTGCCAGCGGTCGACGATAAAGTCGGCGGCGTTGGCGAGCAGGGCGTGGTAGTGCGCCACGTCGATCTCCGGCGCTGCCGGCCCCGGCTCGCGCACCGAAAAACCTACCAGGCGGCGCGACAGGTCCAGGCCTTCTCGCAGCAGGGCGTCCCCGTTCAGCGGCTCGGGTTCGAGCAGCAGTGCCGGATCGGCGGTCAGCAGCACCTCGCGGCGCACGCCGATGTCTTCCAGCAGCCGCCGGCCGGGCCGGTCGCGCACGGTGACGATGGCGGCCTTGGAGAGCGCCTCGGCGACCCGCTCGCGAACGGTGCGCGAGCGCAGCGGTCCGGCACTGACGGCATAGATGATGACCGGGACGTTGAGCTCGTGGGCCAGGCTGACCTCGCGCAAATAGAGTTCCGCCTCGCCGTCGTAGAGAATGCCGCCGCCGCCGAAGATGAGCAGATCGAGTTCGGCGACGGCATCTCGCGCCTCGGCGCGGCTCATGTCGCGGACCGGCAAGGCCTGCTCCACATCGTGTCGCCGCCGGGTGTCCTCGGCGTTGCGCGAGAAGACCCGGATGTCGACCGGCATGGTGGCGCGCAGCTGGGTGATGATGGACTTGAGGATGGCCTCGTCGCCCAGGTTGAGCCCGCCGTACGAGCCCGTGATGCCGATGCGCGGACGGATTGGAGTGCGTCGAGTCACGCGGCCTTCCTCCTTGCCTGATCGGCAAGAAATGCCGGCGCAAGGCGCGAATGCAACCGGGGAATTTCCTAGGCCGCCGGCGCTGGCCCGGCGGGCCGCGCCCGGCTCAGGTGGAAGGCAGCGAGCGGTCGCCGTCGGCCGCCGCCACGGCCTCGCCTTCAGCCTGTTGTTGATGCTCCCAGAGGCGAGCATAGACGCCACCGGCGGCGATCAGCTCGCCGTGTCTGCCCTGCTCGACGATGCGACCGTGCTCCAGCACGATGATGTTGTCGGCGTCCATGATGGTGGACAGCCGGTGGGCGATCACCAGTGTGGTGCGCCGGGCGGCCACCTCGTTGAGGGCGGCCAGGATGGCGCGCTCCGACTCCGAGTCTAGTGACGAGGTCGCTTCGTCGAAGATCAGGATGGGCGGATCTTTCAGCAGCATCCGGGCGATGGCGATGCGCTGCTTCTCGCCGCCGGAGACCTTGAGGCCGCGCTCGCCGACCCTGGTCTCAAAGCCTTCCGGCAGCTGGGCGATGAAGCCGTCTAGATGGGCCAGCCGGGTGGCCCGCTCCACCTCCTCGCGGGTGGCGTCGGGGCGGCCGTAGGCGATGTTGTAGTAAATGGTGTCGTTGAACAGCACCGTGTCTTGCGGCACCACGCCGATGGCCTTGCGCAGGCTGTCCTGGGTGACTGTACGGATGTCTTGGCCGTCGATGGTGATGCGCCCGGCGTCCACGTCGTAGAAGCGGAACAGCAGCCGCGCGAGGGTCGACTTGCCAGCGCCGCTGCTGCCCACCACAGCCACCTTGTGCCCGGCCGGGATGGTGAAGCTGACGTCCTTGAGGATGGGACGGTCCGGCCGGTAGGCGAAGTGCACGTTCTCGAAGCGGACCGTGCCGCCGGTGACCTGCAGCGGCTTGGCGTCGGGCGCGTCCACTACCGCCGGCTTCTCGTGCAGCAGGTTGAACATGCGCTCGATGTTGATCAGCGCCTGGCGGATTTCCCGGTAGACGAAACCGAGGAAGTTCAGCGGGATGAACAGCTGGATCATGTAGGCGTTGACCATGACCAGGTCACCCAGGGTGAGTTCCCGGGCCGCCACCTGGTAGCTGGCCATGACCATCATCGCCGTTACCGCCGCAGCGATGATGAAGGCTTGGCCGGCGTTGAGGGCGGCCAGGGAGAGGCGGTTCTTGAGCCGTGCCTGCTCCCATTGCGCCAGGTCCTGGTCGTAACGCTCGGCTTCGAAGTCCTCGTTGCCGAAGTACTTTACCGTCTCGTAGTTCAGCAGGCTGTCCACCGCCCGCGTGTTGGAGCGGCTGTCGAGTTCGTTGGACTCGCGCACGAAGCGGGTGCGCCATTCGGTGACGACGATGGAGAACAGCACGTACAAGGCGATGGAAAGCAGCACCACGGCGAGGTAGCGCCAGGAGAACTGGGCCAGCAGCACCGTGGCGACCAGGGCGATCTCCAGCAGCGTGGGTAGGATGTTGAACAGCATGAAGCGCAGCAGGAAGCTGATGCCGGTGGTGCCGCGCTCGATGTCGCGCGCCAGGCCGCCGGTGCGGCGCGATAGGTGGAAGTTGAGCTCCAGCCGGTGCAGATGCCGGAAGACCTGCAGCGCCACCCGCCGCATGGCCCGCTCGGCGACGCGGGCGAATACGGCGTCGCGCAGCTCGCCGAACGCGGTAGCGCCGAAGCGCAGCAGGCCATAGGCGGCCAGCAGCGCCAGCGGCACGGCCACGACCTGGCTGGTCTGGTCGTCGAGGTCATCGACGATGAATTTCAGCACCACCGGCACGGCCACGTTGGCCAGTTTGGCCAGAACCAGGCAGGCCAGAGCGAAGAACACCCGGCCCGGGAATTCCATCAGATACGGCCAGAGGCCGGTAATGACGCGCCAGTTCGGACGCTGCTCGGAGGAATCGGTAACGATGGATCGCCGCATGTTGACCCTGGGATGATCTCGTGAGTTTAATGCAGCGCTTCTGCTGCGCGTGCCGCAATATAGTGTATGTTGCACTGCCGCAAAGAACGGGGTTTCCGGCGTGCGCTGCCGGTATCAGGATAAGGAGTAGTGACTGGTGGGGCAGAACAAACTGACCAAGCTGCTGGAAATCTTCCAGCTGGAGCAGATCGAGCACGATATTTTCCGTGGCGTTAGCTACGACCTTGGCTTCCCCGCCCTGTTCGGCGGCCAGGTGCTCGGCCAGGCGCTGATGGCGGCCAGCCTGACCGTGGCGCCCGAGCGCCAGGCGCACTCCATGCATGCCTATTTTCTGCGGCCCGGGGATGCCAATGCGCCCATCGTCTATCTGGTGACCCGCACTCGCGATGGGCGCAGCTTCACCACCCGTCATGTGCGCGCTATCCAGCACGGCCAGCCCATCTTTGACATGTCGGCCTCCTTCCACGTGCACGAGGAGAACTTCGAGCACCAGGACCCGATGCCGGAAGGGCTGCCGGAGCCCGAGTCGCTGAAGAACCTGCAGGAGTTGTACGGCAGCAACGCGCAGCTGCCCGATTACGTGCGCGAGCAGATGATGCGGGAGCGGCCGGTGGAGATGCGACCGGTGAACGTGCTGGAAAAGCTCAACCCGGAGCCGCAGGAGCCAGTGAAATACGTCTGGTTCCGCGCCGCCGGCACGGTGCCTGACGACCCGCGCCTGCATCAGGCCGTGCTGGCCTACGCCTCGGATTTCGAGCTGCTGGGGACGACCATGTTGCCGCACGGCGTCTCCTTCGTGCAAAAGGACATCCAGGCCGCCAGTCTCGATCATGCGCTCTGGATCCACCGGCCATTCCGGGTGGACGAGTGGCTGCTGTACCGCATGACCAGCTCCAACATGTACAATTCCCGGGGGCTGGCGCACGGTCAGATCTACAACCGGGCCGGTCAGCTGGTAGCCAGCGTGGCCCAGGAAGGCCTGGTCCGCCGGCTCTCCGCTGGCAAAAAGCGCGGCCGCTGACGGACGCCCCGAGCTGCCATGGAAAAGCACCGGATCAGCGATCTGATACGGCTGTTCAACGACGAGTTTCTCGCCAGCCACAACACCGTGCTGGTGCGCGGCGGGGACGAGCCGATTTATCTGCCGGCTGATGCCGAGCATCCGCGCCACCGCATCGTCTTCGCCCGCGGCTTTTATGCCAGCGCGCTGCACGAGATCGCCCACTGGTGCATCGCCGGCCCCCGACGTCGCCTGCTGGTCGACTACGGCTACTGGTACCGCCCGGACGGACGCACCGCCGAGGAGCAGGCGGAGTTCGAGCGGGTGGAGGCCAGGCCGCAGGCCTTGGAGTGGGCGTTCTCGATCGTGGCCGATTTCCGTTTCCACGTCAGCGCCGATAACCTGTCCGGGGCGCCGGTGGATCTCGACGGCTTCCGCCGCCGCGTTCACTCCGAGCTGTGCCGGTACGCCGAGCGGGGCTTCCCGCCGCGGGCGCAGCGCTTCCTTGAGCGGCTGCAGGCCTTTTACGGTACCCGCTTCAGCCTGCCGCCGGCATGACAGGATCCCGCCCCCATATCTGCAGAAAGTCCGCTGCCGCCGACAAGCTATGTGCGCGAACTTCCTCCCGCTATCGCCCGCTCTGCTGAGACGCCACTTCGGCGTCGCGCCGCCGGCGTCCTATCCGGCCGAGGCCTGGCCGGGCTACCGGGCGCCCATCGTCCGCGCCGACGGCAGCGGCGGCTGGAAGTGTCGACTCGCCCGCTTCGGGCTGATTCCGCACTGGGCCCGGGACGGCGCCATCGGCCGCAAAACCTACAACGCACGCAGCGAAACCGTCGGCGAGCGGCCTTCCTTCAAACATGCCTGGCGGCGGGGGCAGTACTGCCTGGTGCCGATGGCGGCCTTCTTCGAGCCCAGCTGGGAGAGCGGCAAGGCGGAACGCTGGCGGATAGCGCCCGCCGATGCCGAGTACCTGGCCGTGGCCGGCCTGTGGGAGCGTTGGACCAACCCGCAGACCCGCCAGCCGGAGCTGTCCTTCACCCTGCTGACGGTGAATGCCGACGCCCATTCGCTGATGCGCCGCTTCCATCGCCCCCGCAGCGAGAAGCGCATGATCGTGGTCATTCCGCCCGAGGAGCGCGCTGCCTGGCTGCACGCCACCGCCGACTATGCCCGCAGCTTTCTGCTGCCTTATCCCGCCGAGCGGCTTGCGGCCGCGCCGAGCCCGCGCCAGCCGGTGGCCGACTAGCCGCGCGGGCCGACAGATCCCGTGCATTGCCAGCGCCTGCCTGGCCTTTTACGATTCAGGACTCGGCGCCCGTACAAGGAATAACGCAAAAATGCGCGCTTTCCCACGCTTGCTTGCCGCTATAGCCGGCTGCTGGCTGCCCGCCGCGGCTTTGGGCTACTCGGTCATGCTGCATGACCGCTTGCCGGATGTGTTTCTGTCCTATCCCGAACTCGGACTGGAAGCGCGGGCCGCCGTCCCCGACGCCGCCAGCTTGGCGCATTTCCGGGAGCAGATCTACCGGCTGCTCGTTAGCACCGAGGACGCCGAGCTGCGCGCTCGCTTCCTGCGGCGCTATCCCAGTCCGGCCGACTTTTCCGCCGTGGCGTTCAAGGAGCTGCTCGGCTCGGCGGCGCTGATGCCCACGCTGGGCTTCGACGACTATGCTGCGGTCGCTGCCTCGCTGGCCGAGTCCGCCGAGCTGCCGCCGCACTACGATCCCATCCTGCCCGGGCAGGAGCGCAGCCTGCTGGAGTGGGTACGGCTGGGTTCCAGCTATCCCGACCTGGATCGGCGCAACCAGAATCGCTGGTGGGTGGTCGATGGCGAGCTGCCGCGCACCGCCGACGGCAACCGTATTCCTTTCGATCCCGCCATCCTCAACATGGGGCAGGTGGAGGGGTTGTCCGGCCAAGCACATGCCCATTACGGTCTCAACGACCGGCCCAAGAGCGACGATCCGGCGGTGCTCAAGTCCGCCCCGGCCGATTTCGCCGTTGCCACCAGCTTCGAGGACGAGGTGCTCACCTTCGCTCCCGAGCGAGCACAGGCCTACGGCGACCTCGCGATCCTGGCTCGCCACCTCGGCCAGCCGGCCCTGGCGGCGCTGTACGCCGGCAACGGCTTTCACTACCTGGCCGACCTGGGCAACCAGATCCACACTATCCAGGTCGGCATTTACCGCTTCTTCGTCGATGCCACCCTGCAAATCTGGAAGCTGAGAGTACTTTGTTTGTGGGGCCTGCGCTGCGAGCCGCCGGGGCTGAAGGAGGTCGGGCTCGACATCATCAGCAACCATCACCTGTGGCTGGAGGAGTATTTCCGCATCGCCGTGCAGCGGGCGCTGGAGGGCAGGCCGCTGCACCCGTTGCTGGCCGATCCCGTCGCGATCTTTGCCGTCGATCCGCAGGCTTACGAGGAATGGCGCCAGCTGCCGGCGGACGGGCCGCTGATGCTGGAGCTGGCACGGCGGTTGATCGCGCACGGCAACCGCGAAGGCCCCGTGGTCTACGAGCTGGCTCGCGCCCTGACCCGCGGCGAGCTGCGCAAGGCCGGCGTCCGCCTCCACTTCAACGAGGGGGCGGACGAGCTGGTGCTGTCCTACCTCAAACCCGGTGCCAGGCAGGAGCAGATGGGGGCCTTTCTGGAGCTGCAACTGAAGGGGCTGCGCCGCGCCGCCACCGCCATGCTGGTCTGGTGGCAGGCCAATCTCGCGCCCGGCGCCGAGCCCGACTGGCGCGCCGCCCGCGACCGGCTGCTGCGGCAGCAGCTGGACGAGCTGGACGCCGCTGAAGCACGGCGGACGCGCTGGATCGAGCAGCATGGCGGCCTGGCGCCGGACACCGGATCCTGAATTGGCAACGCGATGCGTGGAGTAACCAACCTTGGCTTATATCGAGAATTTTACCTATGAGGAGCTGACGCCGGGGCAGGCCGCCGAGCTGACCCAGCGGGTCACCTTGGCGGATTTGCGCTCCTTTGCTGCCCACGCGGCGACCGCCAATCCCGATCGGATGGACGAGGAGTACGCCAGCAGCGACCTGTTCCAGCGTTTCATCTCCCACGGCATGTGGGGGGCGGCTCAGCTGGCGGCACTGGTGGTCACCGAGCTGCCCGGCCCCGGCACCACCGTGCTGGAGCAGAACCTGCGCCACTGCGGCGAGCTGGCGCTGGGTCAGCGAGTGCGGGCGCGGGTCGAAGTCAAGGAAAAGCGCGCCGATGGGCAGGTGCTGCTGGCCTGCCAGTGCCTGGACGAGCTCGGCCAGGTGGTGGTCGAGGGCAGCCTGCTGGTGCGGGCGCCGGTCGAGAAGATCCGGCGGCCGCGGCAGGGCGAGCTGCCCGCCCAGGGGCGCCGGCAGCTGCAGCGGCTGCTCAAGATGTCCCAAGGACTGCGGCCGGCGCCGACCGCGGTGGTGCATCCGGTCGATCAGGTCTCGCTCCTGGGGGCGTTGGAGGCAGCCGAGCGCGGGCTGATTGTGCCGGTGCTGATCGGGCCCGAAGCCAGAATCCGCGCCGCTGCCGAGGAGGCAGGAGTCGATTTGTCGCCGTTCCGCCTCATCCCCGCCGAGCACAGCCACGCCGCTGCCGAGCTGGGCGTGCAGCTGGCGCGAACGGGCGAGGTCGAAGTCCTGATGAAGGGAGCTCTGCCCACCCACGAGCTGATGGAGGCCGCGGTGCACAAGCAGCGGGGGCTGCGCACCGACCGCCGCATGAGCCATGTCTGGGTGATGGACGTGCCGACCTACCCCCGGCCGCTGCTGATCACCGATACCGGTCTCAACATCGAGCCGGATCTCATCACCAAGCGCGACATCGTGCAGAACGCCATCGATCTGGCGCACGCGCTGGGCATACCCGAGCCGCGGGTGGCGATACTCTCCGCTGTCGAGACGGTCAACCCCACCATGCGTTCGACGCTGGACGCCGCGGCGCTGTGCAAGATGGCCGACCGCGGTCAGATCAAGGGTGGCATCCTGGACGGCCCACTGGCGTTTGACAATGCGGTCTCGGAAGTGGCCGCGCGCACCAAGGGCATCGTGTCGCCGGTGGCGGGCCGGGCCGACATTCTGATCGCGCCCGACCTGGATGCTGGCAACATGCTCGCCAAACAGCTGCACTATCTGGCCGACGCCGATGCGGCCGGGATCGTGGTCGGCGCCCGGGTGCCCATCGTGCTCACCAGCCGGGCCGACGATCAGGTCTCGCGCATGGCGTCCAGCGCCATCGCGCTGCTGCTGGCCGAGCAAAAACGAGGTCTGCAGGCGGCGCGGCTGGCTCCCAAGCCGGAGGTCTGAGCCATGGCGCAAGGCGTTCTGGTTCTTAATGCCGGCTCCTCCAGCTTCAAGTTCGCGCTCTACACCTTGACCGGCGAGCGGGAGCTGAGCTTGCGCTACCGCGGCCTGCTTGACGGCATCGGCGGCCGCACCCGGCTGCAGGTCAGGGCCGTCGGCAGCGCATTGCTGGAGCAACGTGACGGGATCCCCGGGGGCAATCACGAGCAGGCGCTGGCCACCGTGCTGGAATGGGTCGAGGACAACCTCGCCGGGATCGAGCTGATCGCCGCCGGCCACCGGGTGGTGCACGGCGGGCCCCGATTGTCGGCGCCGGCCCTGGTTGATGCCGCGCTGCTGGCGGAGCTGGAAGCGCTGTGCCCGCTGGCGCCCTTGCATCAGCCGCACAACCTCGCGGCCATCCGCGCCATCCAGCGGCTGCGGCCGCAACTGCCTCAGGTGGCCTGCTTCGATACCGCTTTCCATCGCTGTCAGCCCGAGCTGGCGCAGCGCTTCGCGTTGCCGGAGGAATACGCCCAGCGCGGCCTGCTGCGCTACGGTTTCCACGGCATTTCATACGAGTACATTGCCAGCCAGCTGCCGCGCTACGACGCCGAGGCCGCCGCCGGGCGCACCATCGTGGCCCACCTCGGCAACGGCGCCAGCATGTGCGCTTTGCAGAACGGCAAAAGCGTCGCCACCACCATGGGTTTCAGCACCCTCGATGGGCTGATGATGGGGCAACGGCCTGGCAGCTTGGATCCGGGCGTGCTGCTTTATCTGCTGCAACAGGAGGGCATGTCGGTGCAGCAGCTGGAGGAGCTGCTGTACCGGCGCTCCGGGCTGCTTGGCGTGTCGGGGCTGAGCATGGACATGCGGGAGCTGTTGGCCAGCTCCGAGCCAGCCGCTGCCCTTGCCATCGAATTGTATTGCTACCGCGCCGTGCGCGAGCTCGGCTCTTTGGTGGCCGCCCTGGGCGGGCTGGATGCGCTGGTGTTCACCGGCGGCATCGGCGAGAATGCCGCCCCCATTCGGGCCAAGATCTGCGAGCGGCTGGGTTGGCTGGGACTGGAGTTCGACCCGCAGGCCAATGCCAACAACAGTCGCCGCATCAGCCGCGACGGCAGCCGCGTCCGGGTCTGGGTCATCGCCACCGACGAAGAGCTCAACATTGCCCGCCAGGTCGTAGCGACGCTGCGCGCGGGCTAACGGCAGCCGGCTACTTCAAGTGACAGCAAGATTCAAGCGAGAACTTTGCCGAAAATCGTGCCATCATGCGCGCCCGAGAGTTGCTTGAGACACCTTGGTGCTCGCGCCATTCTTGCCGGCAGCGTCCTCGCTGCACGTCGCCCTGCAGCCTTACGGGCCTTCCAGGCGTCAGGGTGTTTCCAGCAGCTCTGGACTTTGCCGTTCAAGTTTGGAGCATCAACGATGAGCTTTTCCGACCTGATTGAACAGCTGCGCCAGTCTCCGATACGTGAAGTCACGGCTCCCGCATCTTGGACTCAGGGCAGGGCCTTGTTTGGCGGCCTGGTCGCAGGATTGCTGTACGAGGCCATGCGCCTCGAGGTCGATGCCGAGCGTTTAGTGCGCTCCTTCAGCATTTTCTTCGTCGGGCCGGTGGCGGCGGAAGAGCCGTTGCGCGTGGAAGCCCGAGTGCTGCGCCAGGGGCGGTCGGTGACCCAGGTCCAGGCGCATGGGCTGCAGGGCGATCAAGTGATGGCGGCGGCGCTGGCCAGCTTTGGCGCCGGGCGTGACTCTAAGCTGCGCATGATGCCGGTGCCCGCTCCCGAGGTGAAAGCGCCGGAGGAGTGCGAGAGCGCGCCTTTCATCCCCGAGCTCTCGCCGGCCTTCGCGCAACATTTCGAGCTGCGTTGGGCCATTGGCGACTATCCTTACACCGGTGTCGATCACCGCGCCATGGGCGGCTGGATGCGCTTCCGCGAGTCGCCGGAGACGATCGGCGATGCCCATCTGATCGGTCTGGTTGACGCCTGGCCGCCGGCGGTTCTGCCGCTGCTGACCGAGCGGGCGCCCAGCAGCACGCTGACCTGGACGCTGGATTTCATTCATCCGCTGCCAAGCATCCGGGGCGATGACTGGCTGCTCTACCGGGCAGTGGTGGACCACGTCCGCGACGGCTACAACCAGGCCCACGCTCATGTCTGGAATCGTGACGGCGATCTCATCGCCCTGAGCCGCCAAACCGTGGTGGTTTTCGATTAATCTATTGATTTTTCAGCAAAGTTCCACTGGCCGGCAGGACCGGCGCCGATCTGCTATCATGTCGGCGTCTGTCCTGTCGACTCAGGGTCTACTGTCGCTGCGCCCTTGGGCGCATCAGGAGGCTCTGCGGAGAAACATCCGGTTTCATCGCAACGGTTTTCGCCTCAATCATCAGCCATAGCGACGATCCCAGATCGGCTGGCGGGTTCCGGGAGCCCGACTGGCAGATGAGGAAATCGGTAGCGTTTGGCTAGCCCCAAATCCCTCAAGTCAGTCGTGCTCCTCCTTGGGTCTTTCATCTAGGAGGAACCGCGATGTCCGTTTCCGCTTCACGAGCCGTGCCGGAATATCTGGCGCGGGGCCATGAAGTCATTCTGGAAAAAAGGTCCGCGTATCAGCACATCGTGATCGCGGAGGCCCCTGGTCTGGGCCGTTTGCTCTATCTGGACGGTGACCTGCAGATCGCCGAGAGCGACGAGGTCTACAACCGGGCCATGATAGAGCCGCTGGTGAAGCACGGCGCCGTTGGCAAAGTGCTTATCCTGGGCGGCGGCGATGGCGGCGTGCTCAAGGCTGCGTTGCAGGAAGGCGCCCAGCGGGCAGTGCTGGTGGACATCGATCGCGAGGTGATCGAGCTCAGCAAGCGCTATCTGCCCCGGGTCAGCGAAGACGCCTTCGAGTCGGAGAATGCTGAGGTGGTCATCGGCGACGCCTTTGCCTATCTCGATCGGTCCGAGGAATGGGACGGGATCATCTACGATCTCACCATGGAGCCGGTCGGCGTCAAAGAGAGCAGGCCCACGTTCATCGCCCGCGTGCTCGACAAGGTGCTGGAGCGCCTGCGTCCCGGCGGCGTGTTCAGTATGCAGTGCTGCAGCGAGCACGATCCCCAGCTGCGGCAGGAGATCCTGCAGGCCATGCAGGCACGCTTCGAGCAGGTCGAAGAGAATCTGGTCGACGTGCCCTCGTATGACGAGCGCTGGGTGTTCACATCCGGCGTCAAGCCGCAGCAGTGAGCCCACCGGCGGACGCTGTCCGCCGCCTTCCGCCAGCGAGCCCTGCCCCCTGTCCCGGTAGGGCGGCGGCATCCCTCTGTCCCTTCACGCGCGCCGCTTGCCAAGGGTGGCGCGCGCCGGCGACCGCCGGTGTGACGACTTGCGCCGGCCCGGCAGTCGCAGTAGGGTTCCGCGGATCATCGACGCATGCCCAATGAGGCCAGCGACACAACGGCAGGAGAGGTCATGAAGCAGCTGGCTTGGAAGGTAGCGACGCCCTTCATCGAGCGGGTGGTCGTCACCGAAGCCGACATCGACGAGATGGGGCACACCAATAACGTCGTCTACCTGCGTTGGCTGGAGCGCGCAGCCTGGGCGCATTCCAGGAGCCTGGGGTTGAGTTTTGAGGATCACCGGCGCCTCGGCGTCGGCGTGGTCGTGCGCCGGCACGAGATCAACTATCTGCTGCCGACGTTCCTGGGTGATGAGCTGCTGATCGGCACCTGGATCAGCGGCAATGACGGCCGGCTTTCCACCTATCGTGACTACCAGATCATCCGCTCTGCCGACGGCAAGACCGTGCTCACGGCGCGTACGCACTGGGTGTGCGTCGACATGAAGACCGGTCGGGCCCGGCGCATGCCGCCGGAATTCGTCGAGGGCTACCGCGTCACCGCGGTCGAGGTTTGAGCGCGAGGTTGCAGATGCAAATTCCCGAGGGTTATCGGCCCACTGAGCGGCAGTCCCCGTTCTGGGAGCTGACCGGACCGTTTTACGAGAAGGTCGCCGAGGACGGCAGCCGCTACATCGGCGTGCGGGTAGAGGCGAAGCACGGCAACATGCGCGGCATCGCTCATGGCGGGCTGATCGCTACGCTGGCCGACATCGCGCTGGGCTACAACATCTCCTGCGCACTGGGCTGGGAAGTGCCCATTGCCACCGTCAATCTCACCACCGATTACGCCGGCGCGGCGCGGGTCGGCGACTGGCTGGAAGCGCGGGTCGACATCCAGCACATCGGCCGCTCCATCATGTTCGCCAACGCTTATATCTATGTCGGCGAGCGGCGCATCGCCCGTGCCAGCGGCGTGTTCAGCAGAATCAAAGTGGAGCCGCGCCGCTAGCCCAGGATGCCGCTCTGCTGCAGCCACATGAAGAGGCCGGTGCCGGCTGCGATGCTGAGCAGGGCGTTGCGCCGCCAAAGGTGGATGGCGGCGGTGGCGGCGCTGGCCAACCAGTGCGGCAGGCCGTAGGGCGGCTCCAGCACCGAGACGTCCTTGAGCGAGTACATCACCAGCAGCGTCATCGCCGCCGGCGGTAGATATCGTCCCAGATGCAGCACCAGCGGATGTCGGCTGTGGGAGCGCAGCAGCAGAAAGGACGCGGCCCGGGTGGCAAAGGTGGCGGCGGCCATCACCGCTATCGCCAGCAGCAGATAGAGCGGTCCGCTCATGCGTACGCCCTCCGCCGGCCGAGGAACAGCAGCAGCATTGCCAGCCCCAGCGCGACCAGCAGCATGTGCTCGCTGCCGACCACCAGCAGGGCGACGGCGCCGCTGACGAGGGCGATCAGGAAGGGGCGCGGGTCGCGGATCGCTCGCGCTTGCTCCACCACGAGCACTACGAACAAAGCGGTCAGGGTGAATTCGAGGCCGCGGGTGTCGATGCTGAGCGCGCCGCCCAGCAAGGCGCCCAGGGTGCAGCCGGCGACCCAGGCCGCCTGGTTCAGCGCCGTCACCAGCAAGTAGAAGCGGGTGGCAGCGACCGCTGGCGGCGGCTTTCGGCTTGCCAGCAAGGCGTAGGTTTCGTCGGTCAGGCCGAACATCAGATAAAGCCTGGATGCTCCCCGGGGCGGAAAGCGTGGCGCCAGCGACAGCCCATAGAACACGTGGCGGGCGTTGAGCAGCAGCGTGGCGAGCCCGATCTCGACCAGCCCGGCGCCGGCGCCCAGCAAGCCAACGGCCAGGAACTGCGCCGCGCCGGCGTAGACGATTAGGCCCATCAGCGTGGCGTAATACCAGGCATAGTCAAGCTGTGCGAACAGCACGCCGAAGGCCAGTCCCAGCGGGACATAGCCGAACATCACGGGCCAGGCCGCGCGGATAGCATGAGAGAAAGCGGAATTGCTCGGCACGATCAAACTGCAGTGGAATGCTTGCTGAAACGGGGGGCGCAAAGTCTAACCTGGATCGCAGGCTCGCGTCTGCCAACTGTTCGCGCCGTGGTCGGCTGACTGCGCTGCCGACGGGCCGAGCCGGCTTGCCTGGCTGCGTCAGGCGCCGGGCGCCTTGCCGCTAGTGCTTGCTTGCCAGCATGGCCCCGGCCGCCAGCCCGGCGGCCAGCGCACCCAGGCTCGCCAACAGCGAGCGGCGCGAGATACGTAGCTCCCAGCCCGGCGTCAGCCGCTGCGGCAGCAGGCGGTAGTCCACCACATAGGCGAGTGCCGCCGTGGCCGCGCCGCCAGCCACGGCAGCGGGCAGCCCGTGGCGCTCGATGGCGGTGCCGAATAGCTTCTGCATCACCGTGCCCCACCAGATGCCAGCCCCGGCGTTGATCAGGACGCCCGGCAGGGTCTGCCGCCAGGTCAGCCGCTCGATGCCGGCGGCGGCATTGCCCCAGAGCACGTGCGAGCTGGCGTTGATGGGAGCGAGCGCGCTGCCGCTGTCCCGCCGGCCGCGCCAGGCCACCGCAGCGCCGGCTGCCAGCGACCCCGCCGTGCCGGTGGCGAGGCCGTCCCTGAGTGCCGAGGTCCAGGTTTTCATGGCGCTCTCCTTGCTCAGCGTTCCGCCTAGCAATGCAGGCGCGAGCAGCGATCTCAAGGGCGGGGAGGGCAGGTCGCCGGCGGCCTCGCGCTGCCCTAACGGCAGGCGAGGACACCGGCGCAGGCGGCCGGCTCAGCCGGCCGACTTTTCGTTGAACATCGCGATGCGGCCGCCGTCGACCACCAGGTCGTGGGCGTTGATGAAGCTCGCCTCGTCGCTGGCCAGGAACACGAATGCGTTGGCGATGTCCTCCGCCAGGCCGGCCCGCGGCGTTGGCGTGGCGTTGGCCAGGTTGCGCTGCAGCTTGGCCATCTTCTGCTGGTTCTCTTCGTCGCTGAGGGTGCGCGCGCGCGCCGAGCCGCCCCAGAAGATTGGCGTGGCAATGGCGCCCGGCGAGATGGCGTTGACGCGAATCCCGAATGGCCCCAGCTCGGCGCCAGCTAGGCGGGTGAGATGGCTGACCGCGGCTTTGGCGCCAGAGTAGAGATAGCCGCCCTGATTGATGCGATGGGCAGCGATGCTGGAGTTGTTGATGATGCAGCCGCTACCCTGCGGCTTCATTACCCGGGCGGCGTGCTTCATGCCGAACACCACGCTGCCCACCAGCAGGCGCATGACCTCGGCGAACTGTTCCTCGGTCACCGTCTCGACGCTGCTGCGCTCGCCGGCACCGGCGTTGTTGAACAGGCAGTCCAGGCGGCCGAAGCGCTCCACGGTCTGGTCGATCAGGGCCGCGATGTCGGCCTCGCGCATGACGTCGGTCCGGATGAAGGTCGCATCGCCGCCCAGTTCGCGCGTCAGCGCTTCCCCCTTTTCGGCGTTGCGGCCGGCCAGGACGATCTTGGCGCCCTCCTCCGCACAGCGGCGCGCCGTGGCCTCGCCGATGCCGCTGGTGCCGCCGGTGATGACGATGACCTTGTCTTTGAGTCGAGCTGCCATGGGGGTACTCCTCTCCTAAATCAGCTATCTTGAACGGAAAGCCGGGCCTGGCCTGGCAGGGGCCGTCATTCCCGGCAGACGTTTTAGCGGTTCGACGAGAAAACAAATGGCTGCGAAAGACATCGTTCCACGTCCCGCCTCGACGTTGATCCTAACCCGAGACAGCCCCGCAGGGCTCGAAGTTTTCATGACGCAGCGCACCCACGAGGCGGTGTTCATGCCCGGGTTTTACGTTTTTCCGGGCGGCGCGGTGGATCAGGCGGACGGCAGCGAGGAGCTGCTGTCCTACTGCTACGGCGTGGACGAGGCCAAGGCCAACCGCCTGCTGGGCCTGGAGCAGGGCGGGCTGGCCTATCTGGTGGCTGCTGTGCGGGAATGCTTCGAGGAGGCCGGGCTGCTGCTGGCCTGCGACCGCCGCGGCCGACCGGTGCGAATCGCCGGTCCGGAGGACGCGAAGGTCCTCGCTGCTTTGCGCCGGCGCATGTGGGCCGGCGAGATCACCCTGCTGGATCTCTGCCGCGAGCTGGACGTCCTGCTCGACCTCCAGCGGCTGGCGTTCTTCAGCCATTGGGTGACGCCGGTTGGCCCGCCGCGCCGTTACGACACACGCTTCTTCGTGGCGGCGGCGCCGCCGGAGCAAACGGCTTCCTGCGACGGCGAGGAGACCATCGCTGCCGTCTGGATTCGGCCCGGCGAGGCCCTGGAGCGCGGGCGCCGCGGGCAGTTCCCGCTGGCCTCTCCCACCATCCGTACCCTCAAAGCATTGAGTGCATTTCCGGACACCGCGGCGCTGCTGAGCCACGCTCGCCAGCAGCGGGCGGTGGAGGTCCGGCGGCCGCGCTTTGCCATGGGGCGGGCCGGGGTGAGGCTGTTTCACGAAGGCGATCCGCCCTACGCCGAAATCTGCAAGGTGGATCCGCACGGCACCGGGCGGGCCTCCTACGAGATCCTGCCGGGAGTGATCACCAGGCTGGCCCCCACGGTGCGTCGCATCACCGCCCCCAATCCCAGCGTGATGACCGGGCCGGGCACCAATACCTATCTGATCGGCCGCGACGAGATCGCTGTCATCGATCCGGGGCCGGCCATCGAGGAGCACGTGGAGCGCATCGTAGCTGCCGGCGAAGGGCGTATTCGCTGGATTCTGACCACCCATACCCACCCCGATCATTCGCCGGCGGCGCGTCTGCTCAAGGAGAGCACCGGCGCCGAGGTGCTGGGCATGCCGGCACCGGAAGGCGACGCCGTGCAGGATCGCGAGTTCCGGCCCGACCGCATTCCGGTCCACGGCGAGCGGCTCCGCATCGACGGGCAGACCCTGCGGGTGATTCATACCCCGGGCCATGCCTCCAACCATCTCTGTTTCTTGCTGGAGGAAGAGGGGATCCTGTTCTCGGGCGACCACATCATGCAGGGCTCGACGGTGGTGATAAATCCGCCCGACGGCGACATGGGTGCCTACCTGCGTTCCCTCCATGCCCTGCACGAGGAGGAGTTCAGCTACATCGCGCCGGCGCATGGCTTTCTCATGGACCGGCCGTATCAGGTCATCGACCGGCTGATTTCCCACCGCCTGGCGCGCGAAAGCAAAGTGATCGCGGCGCTGCGCCAGCTGGGGCCGGCCGACGAGGATGCGCTGGTCAAGCTGGCCTACGACGACGTCCCGGAGGTCATGCATCCGTTGGCCAAGCGCTCGCTGCTGGCGCATCTTCTGAAGCTGCAGGAGGACGGCGAGGCGGCACGCGACGGCAAGCGCTGGCGGCTGCTGCCCTCGGCCGTCGCCTGAACCTGTGGGACGACAACGGCGGGACGGGCCAAGCGGTCCGCCGCATTGTGGGGGGATGCCATGTCGACGTTGATCGGTCTCTCTGCCACCGAGCTCGCCCGGCGCATCGCCGCCGGGGAGGTGAGCGCGCTAGAGGTGGTGGAGGCGCATCTGCAGCGCATTGCCGAAGTCCAGCCGCGACTCAACGCCATGACGCTGGTCCGGGCCGAGGAGGCGCGTGCGGAGGCGCTCGAGATCGATGCCCGGCGCAGGCGGGGCGAGGCGCTGGCGCCGCTGGCCGGAGTGCCGGTCACGGTCAAGGAAAGCCTGGACTTGGCCGGAACGCCCTCGACCTTTGGCATTGACAGCCGCGTCGGCCACCGCGCCGAGGGCGACGACATCCACGTCGCCCGTTTGCGGCAGGCTGGTGCCATCGTGCTGGGCAAGACCAACGTTGCCCAGTGTCTGATCTTCACCGAGAGCGACAACCCCGTCTACGGCCGCAGCAACAATCCCTGGAACCCCGAGTGCAGCTGCGGCGGCAGCAGCGGCGGCGAGGGCGCCATCATCGCCGCCGGTGGCTCGCCGCTGGGGCTGGGGACGGACATCGGCGGCAGCGTCCGCATTCCAGCGCATTTCTGCGGCATCGTGGGGCTGAAGCCGACCATGGGCCGCCTGCCCGATCTGGGGCGCTGCAGCGTGCCGCTGGGACAGCGCGCCATCGCCAGCCAGGTCGGGGTGCTGGCCCGACACGTCGCCGATGTCGCATTGGGGATCGAGATCGCCAACGGCGGGCGGGAGCCGGCGTCGCCCCAGCAGCCCCGGCTGGGCGACTGGCGCGCCGTCGACGTGCGCCGGCTGCGGGTGGCCTACTACACCGACGATGGCAGCTTCGCGCCGGCGCCCGCCATCAGGCGCGCCGTCGAGCAAGCAGCCGCCGTGCTGCGCGAGGCCGGCGCCCGGGTGAGTCCCTGGTCGCCGCCCGCAGTCGAGGAGGCGCTGGTCTTGTTCGGGCGTATCCTACTGGGTGATCGGCTAGCCGGGATGCGGCGGGCGCTGGCCGGCAGCCGCAAGACGCCGCAGATGGCCCGGCTGCTGCTGAGCACCGGCATCCCGTTGCCGCTGCACGGACTGCTGCGCGCCCTGCTGCGGCTATGCGGCCAGGAGACCATGGCGACCAACCTGGCCGCCGTGGGGCCGGCTTGCACGGATCACTACTGGTGCAACGTCGAGCGGCAGCTGGACTATCAGGCCGAGTTTGCCGCCGCGCTGGACGAGGCGGCCGGCGGCCCCTTCGACATCATCCTCGCCCCGCCTAGCGCGCTGCCGGCACTGCTGCATGGCGCCAGCCGGGATTTGTTGACCGCCGGCGCCTATGCCGCCTTGTATAACCTGCTCGGCTATCCCGCCGGGGTCGTGCCCTTTACGCGCGTGGGCGCCGCCGAGGAGTCGGAGCGCGGGCCGGGTCGGGATCTGATTCAGCGTCTGGCGCAGCGGGTGGAGCGGGGCAGCGCTGGATTGCCGGTGGGTGTGCAGGTCATCGCCAGGCCGTGGCAGGAGCACGTCGCCCTGGCCGTGATGCAGGTGCTGGAGCAGGCCGCCCGGCAGCGGCCGGACTTCCCGCAGACCCCGGTCGACTTGGGCGCCGAGCCGGCGCCGGCGTGATTGCAGCAGGCGCCGGCCTGAGGCAGCGAATATCCCTTGACCAGTATTGGGCTTTCCCGCGGCCGCGGGCGGTATCGGTCTTTCGGTCAGCCGGCTATGCTTGCTGGTAGCCAGACCCGTGTCGCGGGCTTTGCGTGGCGTCAACGATGCAGGAACAGGAGCAGCCATGACCGCCGATGCCGCCAACACCGTGCTCGCTCAGGTCGAGCCGGCGCACGATGAGATTCGGGCCGTTTTCGCCCGCCAGCAGGCCTTCGCCCCCAGGCTGCGGCATGCCAGCGCCGCGGAGCGGCTGGCCAGGCTGGAGCGGTTGCGCAAGGCCCTGCTCGCGCGCCGGGAGCAGATCCAGCGGGCGGCCGCCGCCGACTTCCGCAAGCCGCCGGAGGAAGTGGAGCTGAGCGAGATCTTTCCCGTGCTGCACGAGATCACCCACGTGCGGCGCCACCTCAGGCGCTGGATGAAGCCCAAGTGGGTCCGACCCACCCTGGCCATGCTGGGCACCCGGGCGGAAATTCGCTACGAGCCCAAGGGCGTCTGCCTCATCATCTCGTCCTGGAATTACCCCTTCAACCTCAGCTTCGGGCCGCTGGTGTCGGCCATTGCGGCCGGCAATACGGTCATCCTCAAGCCGTCCGAGCTGACCCCGCACTGCTCCCGCCTGATCCGCGAGATCGTCGAGGAGACGTTCCCGCCCGAGGAGGTGGCGGTCTTCGAAGGCGGCGTCGAGGTGGCGAGCGCGCTGCTGTCCCTGCCGTTCAACCACATTTTCTTCACCGGCAGCCCGGCGGTGGGCAAAGTTGTGATGGAAGCGGCGGCCCGGCACCTGGCGTCGGTGACCCTGGAGCTGGGTGGCAAGTCGCCGGCCATCGTCGATGCCAGCGCCAACCTCGACAAGACCGTGCGCAACCTGGTCTGGAGCAAGTTTGCCAACAACGGCCAGACCTGCATTGCGCCGGACCATGTTTACGTGCACGCAAGCGTGCGCGCGGAGTTTCTCGACAAGCTCAAGGCGCGCATCCGCCGGGTTTACGGGGCCGATGCGGCGGCCCAGCGCAGCTCGCCGGATTATTGCCGCATCGTCAACGCCCGTCATTTCGAGCGCCTGCGCGGCCTGCTGGAGGATGCGCTGCAGCGGGGCGCCCGGCTCGTGACGGGGGGCGAGCTGGTGGCCGAGGAGTGCTTCATCGCCCCCACCGTGCTGGTCGACGTCAACGGCCGGCCCAAGCCGCTGGCGCTGTACGTCTATGCCGAGGACAGGGCGGTGGCGGAGCAGGTGCTCGGCAATACCTCAGCGGGCGGCAGCTGCGTCAATCACAGCCTGGTGCATTTTCTTCACGGCAACCTGCCGTTCGGCGGCGTCAACCACAGCGGCCTGGGCAATGCGCACGGCGTTTTCGGCTTCAGGGCCTTCTCGCACGAGCGGGCCGTGCTGGTCGACCGCTACAGCAGCACGCATCTGCTGTTCCCGCCCTATACCGCCAGGGCGAGGGCGCTGATCAGACTGGTGTCGCGGTTCCTGGCGTAGGGCCGCGCGGCAGGTCCCGGTCGATAACGACAACAATGAGGAGGAGGCCTGTGCTGTACGACTACGTGATTGTGGGCGGCGGTTCGGCGGGATGCGTGTTGGCCAACCGGCTCTCGGCCGACCCGGCCATCAGGGTCTGCCTGCTGGAGGCCGGCAAGGCTGATACCAGCCCGGTGTTGCACATCCCGGCTGGCACCGCTCTGACCCTGCCTGGCCGCTACCACAACTGGGCTTTCCAGACCGAGCCGCAGCTCGGCCTCAACGGCCGCCGCGGCTACCAGCCGCGCGGCAAGGTCCTGGGCGGCAGCAGCGCGATCAACGCCATGATCTACATCCGGGGCCATCCCAGCGACTACGACCACTGGGCGGCACTGGGCAACGAGGGCTGGTCGTACCGGGAGGTGCTGCCCTATTTCCTCAAGGCCGAGAACAACGAGCGCGGCGCTGGGCCCTATCACGGCGTCGGCGGGCCGCTCAACGTGGCCGACTTGCGCTCGCCCCAGCCGGTGACCCTGGCCTTCCTGGAAGCCGCGGCGCAGGCTGGCTTTCCCCGCACCGATGACTTCAACGGTCCGCAAATGGAAGGGGTGGGGCTGTATCAGGTCACCCAGGTCAATGGCGAGCGCTGCAGCGTGGCCAAGGCCTATCTGAACCCGGTGCGAGGCCGCGGCAACCTCACCGTGCTGACCCGTGCCAATGCCACCCGCATCCTGTTCCAGGGCCGCCGTGCCGTGGGAGTGGAATACCGCCAGGGCGGCAAGACCCACATCGTCTCGGTGCGCCGTGAGGTCCTGCTGAGCGCCGGAGCGCTGCAGTCGCTGCTGCTGTCCGGCGTCGGGCCGCGGCGGGAGCTGGAGCGGCACGGCATTCCAATTGTGCACGAGCTGCCGGGGGTGGGCGAGAACCTGCAGGATCACATCGACTACGTCGCCTGCTACAGATCCAAATCCAAGGAGCTGTTCGGCTTCTCGCCCAGCGGCGCCGTGCAGCTGCTGCGGGCCTGGCGGGAGTATCGACGGCAGCGGACCGGCCTGCTGACCACCAACTACGCCGAGGCCGGCGGCTTTCTCCGGACCGACCCGGCACTGGAACTGCCGGATGTGCAGCTGCACTTCGTCATCGGCATCGTCGACGACCACAGCCGCAAGCTGCATTTCGGTCACGGCTACAGCTGCCACGTCTGCGTGCTGCGGCCCAGGAGCCGCGGCCGGGTCGCGCTGCATGGCCCTGATCCGTTGGCTCCACCGCTGATCGATCCCAACTACTTCGGCGAGGAAGAAGACCTGGAAACCCTGTTGCGTGGCTACAAGCTGATGCGCCAAATCATGGAGGCGCCGGCCAGCGCCGCCAGGATCATGTCGGCCACAGCAGTAGCCTGAAGGCGCACGGCGGCTCAGCCGGCCGAGCGGCGGGGTGCGGTTGCGGCCGTCAGCAACGCCAGCGTGGCCACCGTCGCCAGGCCCAGGATGAATGTCTGCCAACCGCCTGCAGCCAGCAGCAATCCAGGGGCGAACGAGCCGACGCTGCCGCCGGCGTAGTAGGCGCCCACGTACAAGCCGTTGACGATGCCGCGCCGTTCCGGCGCCAGCTCGTTGATGAGTCCTGGCAGCAGGCCGTGCACCAGGAACATGCCGGCGCACAGCAGGAACATGTTGGCGAACAGCAACGCCACCGCCGGCAGCATGAAGAGCACGGTGGCGGCAAGCTGCAAGCCCAGTCCCAGGACGACTGCCTGCTTGCGGCTGCCGAGCAGGGTGGCGATCCGCTCGGCGGCCAGCGATACCGCTATGCCCATGAGATAGCCGGTGTACATCAGCGCGATCGCGCTCGGCCCCAGGCCCGGATCCAGCTCGATCAGCCGGAACGGCAGGAAGTTGGGCAGCGAGGCGAAGACGAAGAAAGCGCAAAAGATCACCAGGTAGCTGCGGCCCAGCCCGGCGGTGCGCAGCACGTCGCCGATGGCGCCGGCAGGGACGCGCGTGAACCGGCTGGCCGGGTCGGCGCGCAGGCGCAGCAGCAGCAAGGCTGCAGCCAGCAGCAGCAGGCCGATCAGCAAGAAGGCGGTGCGCCAGCCGGCCCATTCCGCCACCAGGCCGGCGAAGGCGCGGCCGCTGAAGCCGCCCAGCACTGTGCTGGCGACATAGACCGCCATGGCCTGGCCCAGTCTGGCCGGCTCGGCCCTGGCCGAGATATAGGTCATCAACGCCGTCAGCATGGCGGGAAGAAGCAGGCCCTGCAGCAGCCGGAGCAGCAGAAATCCGCCATAGTCGGGGCCCAGGGCCAGCGCCAGCGAGGTCAGCGCCAGCAGCAGCGAGGCTCCGATCAGCATCCGCTTGGCCGAGACCGACTCCAGCATGAAGCCGTAGGCCACTGGTGCGATGCTAAGCGGAAGCAGCGTGACCGTGATCAGCAGGGAAGCCGCCGGGCGTCCCACGCCGAGCTCTGCGGCCAGCAGTGGCAGCAGCGGCTGCGGCGCGTACAGCACGGTAAAGCTCAGGATGGTGCTGAAAAGGATGACGAGAAAATCGGAGCGCGACACGCAAAGCCTCGGAAAAACGTGGCGGCGGCCAGGGCACAAAAGCTAAAAGTAGCACAGGCGCAAGACGTGCCGGGCGCGGAAGGGTCCGAGGACTCGGTGGACAAAGAGAAAGGGCTTGGCCTTGCGGCCAAGCCCTTGTTTTGATTGGCGTCCCCACGGGGATTCGAACCCCGGTCGCCGCCGTGAAAGGGCGGTGTCCTAGGCCTCTAGACGATGGGGACGTTGGCTCCCGTCAGAAGCTGCGCGCATGATAAGGGGCAAAAATGCGGCTGTCAAGGAAACGGATGGGCGTGGGTGTTTGCTACCATAGCCGGGCCGAGAAACAGCCGATAAAGAGCGTGACGATGACGGCTCGATTCGACGATGACGTGATCCTGGATGTCGGCGCGACGCCACCCGGCCGCGATCTGCCCTTGCCCAAAGTTCGCCAGATCCAGCGCAACATTGCCCTGCAGCTGCTGCAGGTGGGGGAGCAGGTGGTTCTGGTCAGCGGCATGGCGGGGATAGGCAAGACCGCGCTGCTGCAGAGCTTGGCCTGGCACTCGAACGGCCTGCGGATGCGCCGCGTCGCGGCCAGCGCCGGCCTGGATGCCGGAGTGCTGCTGGCCATCCTGGAGGAGGTACGGGCAGAATCGCCGCAGCGGCTGCGGGTGGCCGACAGCCAGGAAGTGCAGACGGCGCTGCTGATCGACGATGCGGCCAGGCTGCAGGACGAGACGCTGGCGGCGCTGCTGGCAGCATGGAAGCAGGCGCGGCAGGAAGGCGACGGCTTCGGCTTGCTGCTGAGCGCCGAGCCGGGCTTCAAGCAGCGACTGGAAGCGCTGGGAGACCTGTCGCCGGACCAGCTCTACGAGCTGAAGCTGCAGCCCTTCACCGCCGATCAGACCTTGGAATATCTAGACCTGCGGCTGTCGGGGGCCGAAATCCTGCTCGCCGAACGCAAGCTGCGGGCCATTCACGAGCGCTCCCGCGGCGTGCCCGCCCGCATTGAGCGGGAGCTGGAGCTGTTGTTGAGCGGAGGCGGCCGCCGCTGGTCGCTGCCGCAACTGAAGCTGCCGCGCCTGGGGCTGCCGGCCGGCGGGCGGCGTGCCGCGCTGGTTGTCAGCGTCATCTTGACCGTCCTGGCCATCGTCCTGGTGGCTGCCTTGCAGTACGCCGAGCGACAGGCGACCAGGTCGCCCGCCGCCATCGTACAGCGCGGTGAAACCACCACCAGGCTCGAGCTGCCGCCGCCGCAGCGGCCCGCTCCGGTTGCGCCCGCAGCCGATCAGGCTGCCGCGCCGGTCCCGCAGGAGCAGGCGGTGCCGCAAGAGCCGCAGCCCTGGAACGACGAGCCGGAGGTGGTCGCCGCTGCCGCGGAGGGGCTCGCGACCGAACCGGAAGTCCAGGGGCCGCAGCCGGAAGCGCCGGCCGCATCGGCGAGCGAGCCGCCGGCGTCGGTGGTCGCCGCTGCGCCGGCTCCGCCACCGGCGTCGGCGGGTTCGGCGGAGACGCCGCTGCGCGGCAATGCCTGGCTGCGGCGCCAAAATCCCGATCGCTTCACCATCCAGCTGATCGGCGCCAGCGACCGGGCGGCGCTGTCCCGCTACATCCGCGAGCACGGCCTGGTCGATCGCGCGGCGCTGTTGACCGTCGAGCTGAATCGGCGCGATTGGCATGTGGTGGTGCTGGGAGACTATCCCAGCCGCGCGGCTGGCCGGGCGGCGCTGCAGCGACTGCCGGCGGAACTGCGCGAAGCTGGCGCCTGGGTGCGCAGTTTCGGCGAGCTGCAGCAGATCGCCAGGGACTGAAGCGCATGCGGATCGGGCCGCTCCAGCCCTCCCTGACGCTGGCTCCGGATCGGAGCCTGCCGCCGCTGCGGTTGGGGGCCGAGCTGCAGGCCGTGGTTCGTCGCAGCAGCGAAGGCCGGTTGCTGCTCGAGCTCGCCAGCGGTCATCTGCTCAGCCCACGCAGCCGGGTACCGCTGCGAGCAGGCGATCAGCTGCAGCTGCGCGTCGCCCAGCTGCAGCCGGTGACGGTGCTGCAAATCCTGTCGACCCGACGGCCGGAACAGCCGCTGCAGGCCGGCCTGCGCGCGCTGCTCGGCAGCGACGGCAGCCGGACCAACCTCGCCGCAGGGCTGTCCCAGCTGCTCGATCTGGCGGCAACTGCGCCGCCCCCGCTGCGCGCTCTGCTGGCCGCTGTCGCCGCGCAGGTGCGGCGCCCGGAGCAGCTTGCCGACCCGCGGGAGCTGGCGGCAGCGCTGCGCGATTCCGGGCTGTTTTTGGAGGCGCGTCTGCTTGGGCAGCCGCAGGAGCGGCCCGAGCAGGATTTCAAGGCCCAGCTGCTGCGCCTGCTGGCGCAGCTGCAGACCGCGCCAGCAGGCGGCAAGGTGGCCGCCGAGGAGACGGCGACCAGTCGCGGCCAGCTGTCCCGTCTCGCCGAGGGCGCGGGGCGTCTGCTGGCGCGGCTGGAGACGCTGCAGTTGCATGCCGCCAGCAGCCAGGACCTGGATTTGCTGTTCGAGCTGCCGCTGCAGGGGCAGGCCGGGCCAGAGTCGCTGCAGCTGCGCATCCAGAGGGAACGCCAGGGCGAAGCGGAAGCCGAGACGGTCGGTAGCGGCGGGTTGCTGGTGCGGCTGCGCTTTAACTTCGCTGAGGATGCCATGGGCGCGGCGCTGCACTGGTGCGGCAGCGGGGTCAGCGTGTACTGGTGGGCCGAGCGGGCCGCCACCGCGGCCAGGCTGCAGGCGGCGCTGCCGCAGCTGGTCGAGCGGCTGCAGGCCCTCGGACTGGAAGTCAGGGAGCTGCATTGTTTCGAGGCTGAGCCGCCGGCGGTGGACGAGCTGCCGGTGCTGCAAATGCAGGGGTTGATCGATGAAAGAGCCTGATCCCGCCACCCGGCGTCGCCGTCAGCTCGCCGTGGCGCTGGAGTACAGCGGCGAGGGCGCGCCCCGGGTAACCGCCAAGGGGGCGGGTGAGACCGCCACTGCCATCCTCAAGGCCGCGGCCGAGCACGGCGTGCCCATCCGCAGCGATCAGGAGCTGGTCGAGGTGCTGGCGCAGCTGCCGCTGGACAGCGAAATCCCGGAAGAGCTGTATCGGATAGTGGCCGAGGTCATCGCCTTCGCCTACTGGATCCGCGGCAAGGTGCCGGCCGGCTTCTCTGGGCGGCGATGAGCCGAGCCCGCTCCCGGGCTGGCAGGGAGCGGGCTCGCTCAGTCGCGGCGCGCGCGGCGGCCTGCTGCGGCCGCTGCATCGACGGGAGCCGAGCCCAGCTCGATCCTGCTGGCCTCGCGGCTGAGGCGGCTGCAGACATCTTCCTTTTCGTCGCCGCTGCCGGGGTTGAGAAAGGGCGCGATTGCCAGCGGCGGTGCCACCAGGGCGGCCAGCGCCGCCAGCGCGCCGCGGGCCACCAGCTCCTTGGACATCACGGAGACGTCGGCGGCGGCGAATTTGCCGCCGAGATGCACCGGCGCGTCGCTGGCGCCGACGCTCGGAGAGCGCGGATAGCCACGTAGGGCGATATCGAACGTCTCCTGCCTCAGGTTCACCGTGCCGGCGGCCGTCAGGTCGATGTCCTCGGTGGCAATCAGAAAGCGTTCCAAGGTTGCCAGCCCGTCGCGGGCCTCGAGATGACCGAAAGCACATTCGATCCGCGTCGGACCGGAGCCGAAAAGCCGCTTCATCAAGGCCCGGCCGGCGTCGAGACCGGCCAGCGACACCAGCACCGCGTCGATTTCGCCGCTGGTCATGTAGAGCAGTAGGCCGCCATCGCTGGACGCCGCCGCCTGCGCCAGCGAGTCGCCGGCAAAGCGGGCATCGAGCCGGCCGCGGATGGTGCCGAATCCGCCCCTGGGAACGCCGAAACCGCCAAGCAGCTCGCTCAGGTCCACATCCTGGATGTGGGCTTCGAGCCGCCCCTGCACCGGCTGGCGGCGGGTATCCAGCGCCAGCCGGGAGCGGACCCTGCCGCCGCCCAGCGCGAAGGTCAGCGGCTGGAAGCGCAGGACGCCGTCGGCCAGCTCGAGGGTGAAGTCGACCTGCTGCAGCGGGATTTGGCGCGGCGCGGCGACGCGCTCGCCGCGTAACCTGACCCTGGCTTTCACGCCGAGGAGGCGATCCCGGTCGGCAGGGGCTTCCGGCAATACGTCCGGGGCTTGCCGCCGGGCTTGCGCCTGCTGCCTTTGCCCGGCCGCGGCGGTCTCTCCCACGTCGCTGGCCGGAGCGGCGCCGAGCGCGGGCAGCAGATCATCCAGGTCCAGCTGGCGGGAAGCCAGCTCGGCGTCTAGCACCAGGGGCCGGCCTGGGCGGATGACGAGGTTGCCGGTCAGGTCGCTGTCGCCGACCCGACCGTCGAAGTCGCGAAAATGCCAATGTCCCTGCTCGAACAGCAGTCGACCCGTCAACCGATAGGGCGGTAGGTCGGGCAGCGCCAGCCCCAGCAACTGGTGCAAGTCGGCCGGGTTGGGGCCTTGCAGCGTCAGCGTGAAGGCGCCGCGCGCGGGCGCCGCGGGCCGCAACAGCTCTCCCGCGCCTTGCAAGCGGGTGCCGCCGGCGCGCAGCGTGCCGGCGACGGGATAAGGGCGCTCGGGATCGGTCACGGCCAGCAGCGGACCGCCGCGCAAATCCAGCTCGAAGCCGTGACCGCGTCGGCTGCCCCGGCCTGCCACGTGCAAGAGCTCGGGGCCGGCGCCGGCGGCGACGGTCTCGATGGCGATGTCCAACAGCAGTGCCTGACTGGCGTCATCGAGACGCAGCCTGCCGTCGCGTATCCGTACCGTGTCCACGATCACCCGTGCCGGCTTGCCCGAGGAGTCACCGCCGAGCAGCTCCTGCCAGTTGCTGCGGCCATCTTTCAGCCGCTGCAGATCGAGCTGCGGCGCATGCAGCAGCAGGTTCGCAATGACCAGCTGCCCCCCAAGCAGGCGTGCAAGGTCCAGGGTCAACTGCGCACCGGCGATTCGCGCCAGTGGCTCGGACCCGGCCCAATCGGCATTGGCGATGGTGAGGGTGGGGATGTGCAGGCGCGGGCGCAGCGCCCAGTCGAAGGCAAGCGGTCCGGCGATGGTGACCTGCCTGTCCAGCCGGCCGCTGGCCTGGCGGGCGACGAATTGGGCGAACCAGGCGCTTTCGAGCGCCAGGGCGAGGCCGGTCAGCGTGGCGCCGATTGCCAGGGCGGCGATGACCAATCCGATGAGGAGCCGGCGCATGGGGTTGCCTCTCGAGGCGGAGCGGCCGCAGAGCTCCGGAAAAGCGGGGTCCAGTGCTGGAAATGGTAGAGGCTGCCAACCATTGCAAGGGCAGCCGGGTGCGGCGCTGCGTCAGGAGGGCGGCTTACGGTGCCTGGCCGAGACCCGGCGCAGGATGCCGAAGGCGGCACGCTCTTCGGAGCGGATGGTGAAGCCCGCCTCGCGGACTGCGGCCACCGTGTCCCGGTTGGGATGGCAGCCGCCGGTGAAGCGGGTCCAGAACGGCTGGATGTGATCCTGGAGGCGGGCCCAGCGTGGCTGGGGGTGGCGCACATGCTCCAGCATGCGCAGCTCGCCGCCGTCGCGCAGCACCCTCTGCACTTCTGCCAGGCAGCGCCGAGGGTGACTGACGCTGCAGAACACCAGGCTGCTGACCACGGTATCGAAGCAGCCGTCGCGAAAGGGCAGGGCCTCGGCCCGAGCCACCACCAGCAGCGCTCTGGGCGCTCGTCGGCGGGCGCGGCGGATGCTGTCCAGCTCGGGCTCCAGCCCGATGACGGTGACGCCAGCAGGATAAAGTGGCAGGTTGCGGCCGGTGCCACAGCCGATCTCCAGCGTCAAGCCGCGTGCGCCCGAGGTCAGGCGGCGGCGCCAGCGGCCGAGTCCTGCCCGTTCCAGCAGGCTCATGCAGGCATCGTACAGCCAGGGAATGTGTTCGACGCCGCGCATTTCGTCATCGCCTTCCGTCAACTTGAAACCCGACTTGCCAGGGATCGCTGCATGATGCAATCGTCTACCCGGAGTTTTCTACATAATGCCGGGTGCCTCGAAATGAAGCATGTGTCCTTGCTGCTGGCGCTGCTGCTTGGTGCCTGCGCCACCGCGCAGCGCCCGGACCTGCCTATCGGCATGACCTTGCCCGAGCTGCTCTGGCGCATCCAGCAAGGCGAAGCCGTCCTCGCCCGGCTGCCCGCGCCGCTTGAGGAGAGGACGGTGCGGCAGGAAAACATCCACGACCCGCGCCAGATCGACACCGTCCGCCAGCTCGCCTATCCGGGGCTGCTGCTGACGGTGTATGAGCCTGGCGGCGATTCCGCCAGGCAAATGGTCACCGCGGTCATAGTCACCGAGCCGGGCCTTGCGACTGCCGAAGGCATTCAGGTCGGCAGTAGCTTGCAGGAGCTGAGCGACGCCTACGGCCAGGCCGATCTGCTGGAAGGAGACGAGTACGTCTACCGGCCGGAAGGCTCGTCGCTGGGCAGTGTGCGTTTCCGGGTGCAGGGCGAGCGCGTCGTCCGCATGGAGTGGGAGTTCTATGTCGACTGACCCGCTGCCGCACCGTGGAGCGCAGCTGGTTGCGGGGCGGTAGGCGGCCGCCGCAGGCCGCGCGGCCTGCGGCGCTGGCCGTACCTTCAGGTCTTCAGCCGCCGCGCCACCTCGGCATTGGCGAGCAGCCGGTTGAGGTCGTCTGCTTCCGGTAGCTGGGGACGGTCGCGCTGGCGGTCGACGATGCATAAAAAGCCCAGCGGCTCGTCGCCCAGGGCGTGGAACTGGTGGAAGGTGTCGGGGGCAATGTAGACGCAGTCGTGCAGCTCAACCGGTTCCACCCGGTCCTCCAGGATCACCTCGCCGCGGCCCCGGATGATGATCACGGCATGCACGTGCTGGTGTCGCTCCAGGGTCGAGTAGCCGCCGGGTTGGATCTCGAAGTAGCGGGTGATGAAATTCAACGCCTCTTCACCCTCGCCCTCGCCCAGCAGGGTCTGGCGGGTGATGTCCTTGAAGTGGGTGCCCTCGGTCTTGTACTCCCGCAGGGGGACGCTGTCCCAGCGGTAGTTGCGGGCCTTGATGACTTTGGAAGGATTGTCGTTCATGCGGCTGTCAGTGCCTCTCGCAGTGCTTTCGACGCGCCAGCCAGATCGCCCTGGGCATACAGGCTGCCGCCGATGAGTACGATGATGTCGGAGCCGTAGCGGCGCACCCATTCAGGGGCGCGCGCCACATCCATGCCGCCGCCGGGGGTCGGCATGCTGGGCTTGACGGCGCCCAGCGGTCGGCGCAGGCGGTGGTTGATCGCCTCGCAGGTTTCGACGCTGAAGCCGAAGCGGCCGCCGGCATTGGGATAAATGGACGCATCCGCCCCAGCCAGTCTGAACAAATCGCCCAGCAGAAGTTCCTCGGCCAGCCCGTGATCGGGGCCGAAGCAGGCGCCGGTCAGGGCAGGGTGGGCCATGAGGGCGAGGCCGAACTCGTCGCGGGCGAACCGCAGCGCGTCCAGGCCGGTGATCCAGGGGCTGATCAGCACGCCCCGGCAGCCGGCATCCTTGGCGGCCTGCAGCCGCCTGGGCAGCTCCCTATAGCTGGCGGTGACGTTGGGGAAGTACAGGCTGCGCTGGCCGGTCTCGTCGGCAGCGCGTTCCACCGCGGCCTGGCACAGGGCCAGGCGCTCGGCGAATGGCGCATCCGGCTGGTCGGCTACGCCGTGGTCGTCCTTGATGATGTGGACGCCGCCCAGGGCGAATTGGTAGCAGCGCTCGGCCAGCTGGGCAGCGCTGAGCCCCACCGGCTTGAGAGCGCTGCACAGCAGCGGGCCGTTGGCCTGCCCGGTCAGCTGACGCAAGCCGGCGATGCCGTACGCTGGCCCGCCGAGGGCGGCCAGCAGGGGCTCGGGCCAGCTGATGTCGACGATGCGTATGCCCCGCTTGAGCGAGATGTTGCCGAACAGCAGGTTCAGGCACTGGGTCAGCTCGCCGCCGATGGCCGCCAAAGGATAGGAAATGCGCGCCCGGTAGCGGCCATCCGCCAGCGCGACGAGCTCATCGACGCGGCCAGTGATGCGGGTCTGGAGGTCGGCGTCGAGACAGCTCTGCGGCAGCTCGACGGTCTGCTCCAGGGCGATACCGAGCGTCTTCTCTTCGGCCGTCTCGCCGGCCTGGCAAGTCAGGATGTAGGTGATGTCGAGCCGATCGCTCATGACAGCTCCGATTACCGCAGTGAAACAGCTGCGCAGTTTAGGCGCTGGCACCAGCAGACGCTATGTCCGCGGTGGCCGCATGTTGCCCAGTTTCAGCAGCAGGAACATGGGCGTCAGCACGAAGGCCAGCGCCAGCGCGACCACCAGCACCACGTTGGCCCAGGCCGGCAGCCGGGGCCATACGTGGACGAACAACGCATAGCCGATGGCGAAATAAATCCCGGCCACCAGCAAGGTGAGCAAGAAGGGTACCAGGATGCGCTGCATGTTCATGCATCCCGAGGCAGCGCCTGGCCGTCCGCCGCCTCTTCTTCCCACTGTCGCAGCAAGGCGCCGACGTGTCCAAGAAACGGCCAGGCCACCACCAGCTGGGTGAAGCGCAACGTGGCCAGCGGCTCATCGCCGGTCGGGCTGACGGCCAGATCGACGTCCAGCCCGGTGTACTGCATCATGCCGCGCTCCAGCTGGCGCATGGCTTCCTGAGGGATGATCCCGTCGACGTGAACCGCGTTGATCCGCCGCCCCAGATAGGTGCTGGGGATGTTGGCCAGCATGAACGGCAGCGCGTCGCGGCGGGTCAGCGCGTTGAAATCCACCGGCATATACAGCCCGGGCAGGGGCGGCGAGGTCGGCGAGACCAGCACCTCCATGTGATAGCAACTGTCCGGGAGGCTTTGGTCGCTGCCCTCCGGCGCCAGCGTGCTCAGCTCGCTCTCATGGATCTTGACGATGACGTCGGCGTGGGTTTTCTGGAAATCGATCCAGCGCAGGTAGGCGATCTCCCGCCGCTGCATCTCGCGCCTGACCTCGTCCGGATCGTGGCCGCGCTGGTGCACGTCGCGCTCGAATTTCCAGCGCCATTTGATCTCCCGGTCGGTGTCGACGAACAGGGTGAAGTCGTAATAAGGCAGGAAGTTCGGGTAGAGCGCGTGCAGGCCCTCGATGATGATCACCGGCCGCGGCTCGATGATGCGCGGCTCGTCGAAGCAGCCGGTGGCGTGGTTGTAGATCGGCACTTCCACCGCGGCGCCGGCGCGCAGCGCCTGCAGGTGGGTCTTGAACAGCTTGAGGTCGTTGGCGCGCGGGTCGAGCGGCAGCCGCCCGGTTTTCCGCCGCGTGGCCCGGTCTTCCTTGTGGTAGCCGTCCAGCGAGATGTACGACACCATATCGGCACCGAGCAGGCGGCGGATGCCGTGGGTGTAGGTGGTCTTGCCGCTGCCGCTGTCGCCGGCCACGGCCATCAGGATTGGCCGGTCGGCGCGGCGCAGCAGCGTGCGCAGATCGCGGCGCGGTGTAGTGGGATCGGACTGGCCGCGGGCTTGCGGCATGCTGTCGGCTCCGTGTGGCATGGAGGGCTATTGTAGCCCACGGCCCGCCATTTTGATGCCCGTAGCGAGAGCCGACGGGAAGATGGCGGCGACAGCCGAAGTTGGTAGCATGGGCGGCACCCGGCCGCGGCGGCATGTAGCCGGGCGGGCAGTCGCGATGTTTCGAGTACCGTTATCCAGTCGAGCAGAGGTTTGCATGAGCAACAAGACCACCGATATCTGTGATCAGTTCTCCGAGCGCCTGCGTATCGCCGCGCCCATTTTCTCCGATTACGGCGGCCGCAAGCAGTTCGCGGGCAAGGTGACCACGGTCAAGGTCTTCGAAGACAACTCCCTGGTCCGGGCGGCGTTGGAGGAGCCGGGCGAGGGGCGAGTACTGGTGGTCGACGGCGGCGGTTCCATGCGCTGCGCCCTGCTGGGTGATCAGCTGGCCGCAATGGCGCAGTGCAACGGCTGGGCGGGGGTGGTGGTGTACGGCTGCATCCGTGATTCGGCCGACATCGCCAGGATCGACCTGGGCGTCAAGGCGCTGCAGACCCACCCCCTGCGCAGCGTCAAGAAGGGCGTCGGCGAGCGCGACGTACCGGTCACTTTTGCCGGCATCACCATTCGCCCGGGCGATTATCTGTACGCCGACGAGGACGGCGTGGTCGTCGCCGACGAGCAGCTGGTCTGATGCGGCGACCGGGACCCGCCGTTAGGCGGCGGGCCCGCGTTGCGAAAGGGTAGCGCGATGAGCGACATGCAGGGAGTCCGTCTGGATCGCTGGCTGTGGGCCGCCCGCTTTTTCAAGACCCGGCGACTCGCCGTGGAAGCCATCAACGGCGGCAAGGTCGAGGTCAACGGCGGCCGCGCCAAGGCGTCCAAGGAAGTGCGGATCGGCTTCGAGGTGACTGTCCGCAAGGGGCCCTACGAGTACCAAGTGGTCGTGACGGGGCTGTCGGAACGCCGCGGCTCGGCCCAGCAAGCCGCCGAGCTTTACCAGGAAAAGCCGGAAAGCATCGCGCGGCGGGAGCAACTACGGGCCCAGCTCGCCGTCGTACCCAAGCCCATCATGCCCGAAGGCCGTCCCGACAAGAAGGATCGCCGCCGCCTGGCTTCGCTCAAGCGCGGGAAGTTTTGAGGATAGCCGAGCCGAGCGGGCGCGCTCGGCGGCAAGGCCTGTGCCGTCACCGCGCCAGAGCGCAAGGGCAGCTCAGGAGGCGGTGCCGCTGCAGCGGTCGCCGCACCCTGCCGCCGCCCGCCGCGGGCGGCTGAAGCCGCGCACCAGCCAGCACAGATAGACCCCGATCGCCATCACCGAGCAGGTGAACATGAACATGGTGCGGAATTCCCCGGTCCAGTCGACGATCATGCCGGCGATGGCAGGTCCCAACAGCTGGCCGACCGCAAAGAACACGGTGACGAAGCTCACCGCCAGCGGTGCTTCGCGCGCTTCCACCTGCTCCGTTGCCGCGGCCAGCACCGAGGTGAACATGCCGGAGACGGTGCAGCCCAGCACGGCGTAGTGGAAGGTGAACCCGAACAGGGTGGGCTGGATGATGGGCACGGCGGTGGCCAGCAGGGCCAGCGACATTGACAGCACCAGCGCGTTGCCGCGACCGATGCGATCGGACAGCGAGCCCCAGGTGGGGCTGGCGAAGATGCCCAGCAAGCCGGTCATGGCCGCCAGGCGGCCGGCCGTCAGCGGCGGGATGCCGGAGTCAACCGCGTAGCTGTACATGAAGACGCTCTGGACGATGTAGGTCAGGCCGATCACCCCATACACCAGCCCCACGATGAGCAGCCGCCGGTTGCGGTAAACCGCCGCCTTGTCGACGGGCCGCGGCCCTTCGCCGTTGGCGCCGACGGGAAGGGGCGGATTGCGTAGAAAGGCGACCACTCCGATGGCCACCACCACACCGACGGCGGCGAACAGTCCCCAGACGTAGCGCCAGCCCTGGCTGCCGAACAGCTCGGTGAAGTAGGGAACCATCATTCCGGCCCAGACCATGCCGATGCCCACGCCGCTGCTGAGCAATCCGATCACCGCGCCGCGCCGCTGCGGGAACCAGGTCGCCAGCAGCGAGACCAGCGGCGTGTAGGCAAAGGCGGTGCCACAGCCCAGCACCAGCATCAGCACCATGATCAGGTAATAGTCGGACGCCAGGCTGAGGCCGGTGAAGCCGGCCACCGTCAGCAGCACGCCCAGCAGCACCGACAGCTGGCCACCGAAGCGGCCGGCGAAGGCGCCGGCGACCATGACCAGGCAGACATAGCCCAGGGCGGTCACCGTGCCCAGGGTGCCAGCTTGCTGGTAGCTCAGGCCCAGTCCATCCCGCATGGGTGGCAGGATGAGCCCGTAGGCCAGGCGGCCGAAAACCAGCGTCACCACCACCACGAAGATGCCAGTGCCGATCATCAGCCAGGCCGGCGGCCGCGGCCTGGCCGGAGCCGAGGTTGCCTGTTGCATGGCGGAAGCCGTCAGACCTTCATGCCGGGCATGTTGAGTGAGGCGGTGTTGCCGCCGTCCACCGGCAGCGCCTGGCCGGTGATGTAACTGGCGTCGTCGCTGGCCAGGAAGGCGATGGCGGCGGCAACTTCCTCCGGCCGGCCGTAGCGCAGCAGCTCGCAGCGGGAGCCCAGCTTGTGCTCCTTGTTGTTGGCGCGGGCGTAGTCGAACACCCGCTTGGTCATGTTGGTTTCAATCAGACCCGGACAGACCGCGTTGACGCGGATGTTCCATTTGCCCAGGTCGCAGGCCGAAGTCATGGTGAAGTTGATCAGGCCGGCCTTGGAGGCGCTGTAGGCATTGCCGCCGGCGCCGGAGCGTATTCCCGCCACCGAGGCCGTGTTGACGATGGCGCCACCGTTCTGCTTTTGCATCTGCCGGGCGACGTACTTGGTGAAATACATCGGCCCGTACAGGTTGACCTCCATCACTTTCTTCCAGATCTCGGCGTCCTGTTCGGTGACGATGGCGTAGCTGTTGGGGCCGCCGGTGATGCCGGCATTGTTGCAGAGTGCGTCGATGCGGCCGAAATGCGCGATCACGTCGGCGACGCAGCGCTCCACCGCCGACTCATCCGCCACGTCCATTGCCCGCAGCCAGACCTCCGTCTCCGCCGGCAGCAAGGCGGCGGTCTCCCGGAGTCCCTGCTCGTTGAGATCGACCAGGGCGAGCCGCGCGCCTTCGGCGGCCAGGCGTTGCGCAGTGGCCCGGCCGATGCCGCTGCCGGCGCCAGTGATGAGGACAACCCGATTCTCGAAGCGCTGCACCTGACTCTCTCCTCTCAACCTTGGGTTTTTGGCGTTATTGCAACCGTATGCAATTTGGCACGGCGGCCAAAGTCGGTCAACGGCACCTTTCGCTCGACCGGCTCTTCCGGTTGCAAAACGCCTGGGGCGCTCCCAGTTGTGGCCGCAGGACATGACCGCCCTGCGGGAACAGATTTGGGGCGGTCGGCCACCCGCGACAGCCAAGGAGGACATATGGCTACCCGAGTCGGCACCGAGGACAATGCGGTCGAGATGCTGGAGCATCTGATGGCTCTCGACTACGACGCGATCGAGGCCTACAGCGCCGCGATCGAGCGGCTCGAGAACCAGCAGTGGAAGGCGCAGCTGGCGACCTTCCGCAGCGATCACGAGCGCCACGTGCATGAGCTGGCGCCCATCATTCGCAGCCTGGGCGGCAAGCCGCCGAGCGGGCCCGGCGCCAAGGCCATGCTGACCGAGGGCAAGGTGAAGCTGGCTAATCTGCTGGGCGACGAAGCCATCCTCAAGGCCATGCGCAGCAACGAGGACGACACCAACACGGCCTACCAGCGCGCGCTGGCCAAATGCCCGCCAGAAGCCTGCGACATGCTGGCCCGCGGGCTGGAGGACGAGCAGCGCCATCGCGAATGGATCGTCGCAACCCTGGAAGGGCGACCGGTCCAGGACCTGGCCGGCCGGCGCCCGAGCTCGCAGCGCGGCGCCCCACCGCCGGTTGCCTGAGGCCGCTTGGGGCAAGGGGCGGCGCCGGTCATGCGGCGCTGCCTACCCGCCGAGGAAGCCACGATGGATACATGCTTTCCCAAGCTCCGCGGCCTGATCCTGGCTCTGCTGCTGCCGCTCGTCGGTTGCACCGCCGTCGGGGCGGGCGCCGGCGGCGCGGCCGGTTATGCCGCCGGTTGCGGTGACGACAGGACTCAGGAAGAGTGCGCCGCCGCCACCGGCGCCGGCGCCGTCGGCGGCGCCGTGTTGGGCGAAGTGCTGGATTGAATGCGGCGGCCGGGCCGGCAGCGCGCCCTCAAAAGCATCCCGCGCGCTCGAGACGGTAAAGCTTTTGCACCTGCATCACCGGCGTGATCACGCCGCGCTGCATGGTCGCGTCCGGCGCGCTGCCCTGCAGCTCGATCTGCACCCGCAGCGGCACCAGCGCCATCACCACCGGCCCGTAGCTGCCGTCCCAGCCGGCCAGATAGTCCTGCAGCCGGATGCTGCGCTCATAGCCGGGCTCGACGTCGACCCCCAGCAGCTCGATCGGCAGGCGGATGACCGCCGAGCCGCCGGGCGGCAGCGTGGTGCCATGCAGGCCGATCGCCGTCAGCATGTGGCTGGCGCCGGCTTCCATCGCCCCGGTGTCATGGCCGTTCAGGACATAAGCGTGGTCGCTGCGGTTCTGCAGCTTGACGTAGATGAAGTTGGCCTGGGCGACCCGCCGGCCGAGGGCAATTTCCTGCGGCGTGGTGGTCATGGATTCGACGCTGGCATGGACGCCAGGGGCGATCTCTGCTTCGCCGTCACGGAAGACGAGCTGGACTTCCTCCCGCAGCCGGCCGTGGAAGGCATCCGGCTCCACCGTCAGCTCCAGCGACGCTCCCTTCGGGTGGCCGGCGGTAGAGACCACGTAGGAAGCATATTGCTCCAGGCTGGTCAGCGGCTGGCGGCCGTCGGCCACGAACGTCGCCAGCACCTCGCCGGCTCCGTCCCTGAGCACCGCACGCTGCAGCTGCAGCACTTGCCGGCCGTTGGCGTCGCAATGGGCAACCATCTCCTGCAGCTCCGGCGTCCGCATGCGCGGGACGCGCCAGGCCTCGGTTGGCGCCAGCCGCAGCAGGGTCCGCTTGTCGCTGTAATGGACCAGGCGCGGCTCCAGCGCCGACAGGTCGGCGACGGTCCTGGAGTCGATTCGCAGCTGAATCGGCTCGCTGCCGAGCTCGCGCGGCGTGGTGGCGCAGGCGCTCAGCAGAGCGAGCGCTGCCAGCAGGCATGGAATGGCTTTGTGGCTGGTCTTGCAAGCGAACGAGAAACGCATCCAAATCCCCCCGGAAAAAGGCAGAGGCGCAAGGTTAGCGCATTGCCGCCGCGAAGGGGGGGTGCTACGACATTGGCGCGCTCAGAGGCCTATCGAGAACATGCTCTCCAGGTCATGCCGCGAGAGCGCCTTGAAGGCGATCAAGGTCTCGGTCTGGCGAATGTCGGGTACCTTTTGCAGATGCTCCGTGACCACCTCGGCCAGCTTCTCGTTGGAGGCAACCCGCAGGATCGCTACCAGATCGAAACGGCCGCCGACGGAATAGACTTCCGAGACGCCGTTGATTTCCAGCAGCGCCTGAGCGACTTCGTTGACGCGGCCCCGCTCGGCGCAAACCAGTACGATTGCTGTTACCATGGTTGTTCCCTTTCTTCGAACCACTGTGCCCCATCGGCCCGGTCCGGACCGACGGCGATATCATAGAACACCGCCCGGCGCGGGAGCGAACCGCCCGCTTCAGCCACTGCCGTATTCGCCCCGCTGCCGCTTGATGTACAGCACGAAGAAGCTCGGTACGTGGGCCAGGCCGAAGCCGAATAGGAACAGGGCCCAGCGCAGCCCCTGGGTGGCGTCCCTGAACCACGTCATGGACAGCCAGCCGAGGCCGATGCCAACGCCGATCAGCCCTAGTCGCAGCAGCCAGGTCTGTCCGCTGTGGCGGGTGTGGATGGGAAGCCGGTGGTGAACGTAGGCCGTGGCAGCGATGAGCGGCGCGGCCAGAATGACGACGAAAATGACGGTCATGGAAAGCCTCCTGTGGAGCCGAAGTGGGGCTGACGCCGGCCCGGCCAAAGCGGCGCTTGTCACCTCACCTGGACAATCTCGCAGACCGTGTCCGTCGCGCCCACATGGCTTACCATAGAGAACTATTTGTCCGGAGGAGACCGCGAGGGCGGGGCTGATGAGCAATTCCTTACGCGATCAGTTGATCAAGCTTGGTCTGGCGACGTCAGAGCAGGCGCAGCGCGCCCGGTCCGGCGATCGGAAGCGCCAACGGCAGGCCAAGCAGCAGAAGCGCGGCGGCCGAGCACCGCAGACGGAAGCGGCCAGACTAGCGGCCGAGGCGGTCGCTCGTGAGAAGGAACGGTCGCGGGAGCTCAACCGCCAGCGCCAGGCGGAAGCCGAGCGACTGGCTTCAGAAGCGCAGGCGCGTGACCTGGTCGTCAAGCACGAAATTGTCCGGCGTCCGAGCGACAAGGATGTCGGCTTCAACTTCGTCCATGACGGCAAGATCAAACAGATCTACGTAAGCCCCGAACTGCGCAGGCAGCTGGTGGAAGGCAAGGTGGCCATTTGCCGCACCCGGGGCCGTTTCAGGGTGGTGCCGGTCGAGGTCGCGCGCAAGGTGCAGCCCATCGCGCCTTACCTGGTGGTGTTCCTCAGCGACGGCACGGGGCCGGAAGAGACCGAGGATCCCGCCTACGCCGAGCACCCCATCCCCGATGATCTGACGTGGTGACGGGCAGCCGCGGCGCCGCCCGGCCGCCCGGGAAGGGGCCGGCACAGCGCTTGCGTGTCCCCGATGGTGGCGCTCGCCTGTGCCGTTGGTGCTGGCCCTGGGCGGCAT
>Ga0079224_100000098_pt1 | contig 63831 bp, 52 predicted proteins | sample Stecom2015_FD_80414 | JGI IMG/M metagenome (GOLD analysis project Ga0079224, IMG submission 80414) | Agricultural soil microbial communities from Utah to study Nitrogen management - Steer compost 2015 | ecosystem: Environmental > Terrestrial > Soil > Agricultural land | place: USA: Utah... | reverse complement strand
TTGATCGCTGGCGCGACATTGATCTTATCCAATATAATCATCGTCCTCTCCTTTCTCTAAATGCGTGACTATACAAATTTACGAAATATAAGGCAGAAACGGCCGACCGCGCTCCGAAGCGCCCGCTGCCCGTTCAGTCGGGAGTGCCTGCCCGTCGCCTGCTGCGATCGGCTGCGGGTGAACGTTTTGCATTTCGACGTCATAGACGCCACAATACAAGGAAGTTTGCCCTACGTGTTTCGTTAGAATATCGTATCTTTCCATTCCAAAAAAACGGAACGATGCAGCAGCTACTCACTTCCGAACAGACCCGGCTCGCCGACCAATACACGATAGCGCACGAGCCGATCGCTTCGATCGACTTGATGGAACGCGCATCGCGGGCTTTCACGGCACGCTTCATCGAAATCGTACCCGACCAATCGACATCCATCCTGGTATGCGCCGGCACCGGAAATAACGGGGGCGACGGGCTGGCCGTGGCACGAATGCTGCATCAGGCCGGATACCGACGGGTGAGGGTCTGGATAGCCCGATACGGCAGCGGTGCAACGGCGGACTTCCTCACAAACCAGGACCGCCTGCGGGAGACCGGAATCGATATCCTCGATCTCCACTCTGGAGCCCCGCTGCCCCGCCTCGAAGCAGGCTTCGTAATCGGCGCACTGATCGGCGCCGGCCTGAACAAGCCGCTGACTGGCGATTTCCGTCGCCTGGTCACGCACATCAATGCGTCGGGGGCGACCATCATAGCGGTGGACATTCCGACCGGACTGCCCAGCGAAGGGCCCATAGATCCACAAGCCGTGACGACACTGGCCTGCGAAGCCATCGCATTCCATCGGCCCAAAATAAATTTCTTCTTCCCCGAATCAAGCCCCTCCATAGCGCGCTTCCATACCGTTTCGATTGGATTAGACGAAGATTTCATCCAATCCCTGCCAACGGATTTCACCTTGATCGAGCGCACCGACATTAGCCGCATCTATAGGCCTCGGGCGCCTTTTAGCCACAAAGGCACGTTTGGCCACGCCCTCGTGGTAGCAGGCCAGGCACGTACCATGGGCGCTGCTTTGCTCTGTACTGGGGCATCCATACACGCCGGCGCCGGGTTGACGACGGTTTCCTTACCTGAGGAAGGGCGCACTGCGCTCAACGTCGCCCATCCAGAAGCGATGTACCTGTCCCGCCCCGAGACTGAAAGCGGCCTTGGCCGCTACGATGCCATCGCTGTGGGACCCGGCCTAGGCGAAGAACGCCCACTACTGGAGGCTATTTTGACGCGGGCAGACCGACCGCTTGTACTGGACGCAGACGCGCTCAATACCCTTGCCAGGCATCCGCAATATTTGGATCGGCTGCCGACGTCGTGCGTCCTCACGCCCCACGCCAAAGAGTTTGACCGCCTATTTGGCGCGCATGCCAATTGGTGGGAGCGGGTATCCACGGCGCGCGAGCGCGCCGTTCGGCACCAGACGGTTATTGTACTCAAAAATAAGTTCACGTTTATTGCCACGCCCGATGGTACGGTACTCGTCAATCCCACAGGCAATCCGGCCATGGCGAGCGGAGGCATGGGCGATGTGCTTACCGGTATGCTGGTGGCTTTCCTAGCCCAAGGATACTCCACCGTCGATAGCGCAACGCTAGCGTGCTATCTACATGGATTGGCCGGAGATCAGCTGGCGAAGCAAGGCATGGCTGTCATCCCCGCATCGCACCTCATCTCTGCCCTGCCCGCCGTCCTCGGCACCCTCACTGAACAAAAGCCATGACGGCCCCTACTCCACTTCCATGGGCTCTTGGACGGATTCAGCTTGGGGCTTCTCCTTCTTTCCCCGGTTCCTGAGCATATTTGTCAGTACCGGCATCGTCGCCAACGCAACAATGCCCAAAATCACGTATTCGAGGTTGCCCTTAACCCACTCATTATCACCCAGCAGGTATCCGGCCGTCACGATACTTCCCACCCAGATAAATGCGCCCGTGATATTATAGATTGCAAATTTGCGGACGTCCATGCGAACGATGCCCGCTACGATGGGCGCAAAGGTACGAACGATAGGGAGAAAGCGGGCCAAGATGATGGCGCCTCCACCCCGCTTGTGGTAGAACTCCTCGGCCTTTTGCAGATAGGCCTTCTTAAAGATGAACGAGTCGGGCCGACTGGCCAGATAAGGGCCGAACCGCTTGCCCGTCCAATATCCCACAAAATTACCTAGGATTCCAGCCGTGGACATCGTCAATATCCAGTACAGCAAGGTCATGACGGAGTCCGCTTGCGACGCAGGAATACTGGCGATGATGATGCCCGCAATAAAGAGCATGGGATCGCCCGGCAAGAAAAATCCGATAAAAATACCTGTCTCCGCAAAAATAATGAACAACAGCAGGTACAGGCCCCCATTCGCAACGATCCACTCCGGATCCGAAAGATTACTTAAGAACGCTAAAAAATCGACCACTCGCTTTCAGTTATAAAATTACACTAAACAAGAAAAACACGATGAAAGGGACGGAGCATAATCCATCCAAGCGAGGGTCAGAATAAGGCCTGACGATGAATGTGGTCGTGATAACCAAGCGCCGGCAGGGAATGTCGCCGGCGGTTCAAAATGTCAGTAAGAATAAAATGGCAGGCATCGACGGGCGGCTGCGCCCGGAGGAAGTCCGTATAAGGGGTGCGCTTTTCCGGCTTCTTGGTCTTGGCGCCCCCACGAACATACGGCGCTACCACGGGGTCTGTTCCCGAACTGCCGCGCCCCGCGTCAATCCCGGCGATAACCTCCAAACGTTCAGCGGGTTGATCTCCGGCATCTACCCGCAGGCATCCCCCGCCGACGAGCAGAAAAAACATCACCAAGCCCAACTTGGAGGCCGAACTACGGAAAGGGAGCAATAATGGCTTCAAATCGATACTAAACTTCGCTATTCCTAGCATGAAAAACCATGCCACAAATTACGTTCCTGCCACAAATGATGATTAACTGACATTGGCGCGTACGATTGTGCGAGGCACCCCCCGCGTCTGGCATACCGGCACCATGGCTGCCGGCTAGGACCGAACGCCTGCATGCATATCGAGCAGTCGGTCCACGATCTCTTGGGTCGTGTCCGGATAGTCGACTGCTATGCGGTGTTTGCTATTCAGCCACGAAGCGATGGCGAGTTCGTTCTTGGGTTTCAGATTTTTGATGACCGGCACGCCCATCTCCTGCAGGGCCGCGGCGTTGAGGTGTTGTTCGTATTGGTTTTTCATGGGAACGACGAGCAACTTTTTGTTAAGGAAGAGCGCCTCCGCCGGAGTTTCGAACCCCGCCCCACACAGCACGCCGGCCGAACTGGCCATGCTTCGAATGAAGGATTCGTTGTTGATCGGCTGCACGCGCACGTTCTTCATTTCAAACGGCTTGTGGTTATGCTTGGAAAAGACCTGCCATTCTACGTCGGGAAAATGCATTAGGCGCTTCAACAAAATAGCATCCTCGTAGGCGGGCAAGTACACCGTGTAATGCGTGCCTTCCACCACATCCAGCTCGCGCACCTGCCGCCTCACGACCGGCGTATAGATGCGTTCGTTGTACTGCTTAAAATGGAAGCCATAGCTGATATTCGTCGGCGCATAATTCTTCATAATAAACCGGCCCATCATGTCCGTCTCTTTTGGTTTCGGCGCCTCGGGATCCAGTGCGGCGCACTGATGGCTCAGTCCCACGCAAAATTTCTCCTTCACCTGACAGGCCCATGCGGATATCGGCTCAAAATCATTGATTACCAAATCATAATCTTCGACACGCAATGAATTGACTTCCTTGAAAAGGCGGCGTACCGTCGAGCTCATGAACGTACGCCATAAGTCTACCCCTCCCTTGCGGCCAAAAATAAAGCTTAGCCCGTGCATGCGGTACTTGACCGCAAATGGCAACCGTAGGTCTGCCTGTATACCGCTGACTAGCACGTCCACGTCCGCACGCTTTTTCAGGCAAGGCACAATATCCATGGCCCGGCTCAAATGGCCGTTTCCCGTTCCTTGTATCGCATATAGTACTCTCATGCTCCCTTTCAGCAAACGCTAGGGCGAATGTAAGTCAAATTTCGCTGAATAAAAACGCTGGAAAATTGCGTACCTTTGGTACAACCAATGAATAAACTCTCCCTCAACGTATTAGGGGAACGGGCTCGTTGACCCAGCGAACGCGCTTTGGCGATAGCGCGTTGCGGAACCTATAAATTCGACGGCTATGAGGCGATTTATGCTTTCTTTTGCTGCGCTCGTCGGAGCGCTCTGCCTCACTTCGTGGGGATTCCATGCCCATCGGCTGATTAACCGCATGGCGGTTTTTACCCTGCCCGTGGAAGTATCCGGTTTTTTCAAAGACTACGTCGATTACCTCAGCGAGCACGCCGTGGACGCGGACAAACGTTGTTATGTCGACACGGCCGAATCGCCCCGCCACTATATCGACGCCGACCGTTATGGCGAGGCACCGTTTGACACTATTCCCATCCACTGGTCCGCCGCGGTAGAAAAGCTATCCGAACGCCGCCTGCTCGCCAACGGAGTTATCCCATGGCAGATCAACCGAAGCTACCACAGCCTGGTGCGCGCCATGGCCGAAAAGAACCTCAACCAAATCCTGCGCCAAGCCGCCGACCTGGGGCACTACCTGGCTGACGCGCACGTGCCGCTGCACACCACGGCTAATTATAACGGGCAACTGACCGGGCAAGTGGGCATCCACGCCTTTTGGGAAAGCCGATTGCCCGAGATGTTTGCCTCCGATTACAATTTTTTCGTGGGCAGGGCACAGTACGTTGACTCGCCCCTTGATGAAGGCTGGCGCATCATCCGCGAAAGCTTCGCCCTGGTCGACTCCGTACTCACCATTGAAAAAACGCTCAGCGAATCGTTCCGCGACGACGCCAAATACGCATACATCGTCCGCAACAATATACTTGTGCGAACCTATTCCGACGCCTACGCGACCGCATACCACGACGCATTGCAACACATGGTGGAACGCCGTATGCGCGCCTCGGTCCGCTGCATTGGCGACTTTTGGTTCTCTGCGTGGGTAGACGCCGGACAACCGGACCTAAAGCCGCTGAGGAAACGCACTGTCGCCATGGACACCATCCCTCCGCCGGCAGCCGGACAAAAAATCATCGGACGCGAGGAGTGGCATTGACCGCCACCCAATCGAGAAAGCCGGGCTGTTTATTCCTTGAACGGCCGGATAACCGGGCAAACCCAATTTGCCGTCCGCCCGGGCGGAAAAACATGCGATACGACTCGCTACATGTGATCACAATACAGAACGTCCACCACGCCCTTTTCGCAAGCGGATAAAGGCATAGGCGCCGCCCCGGATGCAGCGGCGTATTATAATGGCGACAGCTGGGCCAGGCTATTTATGTTTTGTTGCGGTAGGTCCGGCGAGGCTCGAAAAAGGAATTCGGTGTAATTTAACCCTGCATAATTTGCCCAGCCGCCTCCGCCAGCGTGCCGACGGCCTCGGTAAGCTCATCCGGCGATAAGCTGCCATACCCCAAGCGTATACCACAATGTGTTTTTGACTGGTATAACAGGTAGAGCGGCAGAAAGAGGTCGCGTTTCGCGCAAGCTTTGGCGAGTTGCATCAGGTTAACCGCGTGTGACCATCGTGTCCATATGGCCAAACCGCCCGCGGGCTTCCGGTATTGCACCAGGCCGCCCAAATGCTGGTCGAGCAAGGTGGCAAGGTGATCGCGCCGTGCGCGGTATTGAAGGGTGGCCTTCTTGAGGTAACGGTGTATCTCCCCATCCTCGATGAGCTCCCCCAGCGCCAGCTCGGTAAGGACATCCCCATAGCGGTCCATGATCCCCAAGAGCTTGCCCATTTCATTGATCAAAGGCGCCGGAGCCACGATAAAGCCTGAACGGAATCCGGATGCCAGCGACTTGCCAAACGTCCCTACGTACACCACCATGCCTTGGGTATCGGCACTGGCCATCGGCAGCAACGGGCTGCCTTCATAGTGAAAATCGTAGTCGTAGTCATCCTCCAGGATGACAAAGCCATATTGCGCGGAAAGCTCCAACAAGGCTAGGCGCCGGGAGGCCTGCAGGGTTACGGTCGTGGGGTAATGGTGGTGCGGCGTGACATAGAGCAGGCGTAGCGGGTATCGCTCGCAAAACGCCCGGACCGCGTCCACGTCGATACCGCCCTCGTCCACGGGCACGGCCATAATGCGCGCCCCTGCCTTCTGCAGGATCATATTGGTGGCAAAATAACTGGGATTGCCCACCATGACGTGGTCTCCCGCCGAGATCAACGTCTCGGCCACGATATATATACTCAGTTCTTGGCTTCGCGTGATTAGCATATTCGAGGGGGCAATGTGCAATCCGCGTGTCAGATTAAGGAAGTTGGCCAGGTTCTCTTGGTAGTACCCTCGCCCCCGCTGGCTACGCGGGCTGAGTTTACCTTGATTGCTACGGCGTCGCATGTTGGTATGCAACAGCCGCGAAAGATGGTGCAGGTGCGACATGCGCGGGTCAGGCAAGCCATCGTCAAATGCCAGTCGCGCGTGTGACTGCCCGAAAGGATCGTCCAATTGGGCCCATCGGCGATATGCAAAGCCGGGCTTCGGGGGATAGGTGGACAGCAGCGCCGCAGGGGTTCCCAGCTTGCGCGGGCGTTCGGACCGGGTGGCGCTCACGTACGTACCGCTACTGGGGACAATAGTGATCCATCCTTGGGCTTCCAGCTCCGCGTAGCTGGCAACCACCGTATTCCGATGCAGTTCCAAAATCTCGGCCAAGCGTCGACTACCCGGCATTTTATGGCCTTCGGAAAAATACCCCCGTTGGATGGCGTTAATGACCTGATGTACTACCTGCAAGTAAACGGGCGTGGCCAACGAACGATCTACTTGAATCAAACTCGCATAAGGAACTAAAACCGGACTACCCATAATTATAAAACTGGCACATTCAGATGTGCCGGAAAGATACGAATTTTGCAAAAAAACCACCGTTTTCCATGAACAAACACACGCTATATATCGTATTAGCGACGCTTGCAAGCACGCATCAACTAGCCGCCAGGAGCCAAAGCATCTATACGATACGCGCGAAAACCGCCGACAGCACCTCGATCGCGCTTAACGAAGTACTGATTACCGAAAACCGATTGCAGATTCCTTTCAGTCGGCTCAATCGTAATGTGCAGCTAATGGACCGCCAACTCATCGACGCTCTTCCGGCACGTTCCCTAAACGAACTGCTGGGGTACGCAAATGGCGTGGATATCCGGCAGCGCGGGCCGTTCGGTACACAAGCAGATCTTAGCATCGATGGCGGCACCTTCGAGCAAACGCTGGTATTGGTCAACGGAGTCAAGATATTGGATTCCCAGACGGGCCATAACAGCCTTAACCTCCCCATTCCGACCGATGCGATAGAACGCATCGAAGTGATTCGTGGGCCGGCAGCGCGTATCTACGGAACCAACAGCCTGACGGGAGCCATCAACATCGTAACCAAAAAGCCGGAAGACGGTAAGTTGACCGTCCATGCGTACGGCGGGTCCAGCTTCCGCACGGACACGGCAGGAAAGGGCAACCTATTCCATGGCCGGGGTGCCCAAATCGGCTGGCACGCGGTACGCAGCCGCCATCGTCACAGCGTACATGGCGGCCACGATTCCGGCAATGGATATCGATACAATACGGCATTCAAAAACAGTCGGCTGTACTACCAGGGCGACGTGGACCTGAATGACGACAACGGCCTGGCGGTCATGGCCGGATACGTTAGCAGTGATTTTGGCGCGAACGGCTTTTATGCGGCACCGGGCGACGTCGAATCACAGGAGATCGTGCAGACGGTGTTGGCATCCCTAGGCTTGCGCAGCCAGCTGGCCGAGCGAATTGTCCTGTCGCCCCGCGTCAGCTACCGCTATGGATATGATGACTACCGCTATTACCGGCATGATTTGAGCCGCGCCCGAAGCCGGCACTACACGCATACGCTTAACGCGGAGTTGAATGGTACGGTGCACACGCCCGTGGGCGACGTGGGACTGGGACTGGAATCTCGGCACGAGCGCATCGCCAGTTCTAACATTGGCCGACACGCTCGCAATAACTACGGGCTGTATACCGAATTCAGGACCGAGCGTCTGCGTAATGCTTGGCTAAACGTGGGTGCGTACTTCAACTATAACAGCGACTATGGATGGCAGGTGTTTCCCGGCATCGACGTGGGCTATCGACTGGACGAGGCATGGCGTTTGGTGGCGCATGCCGGTACGGGGCAACGCATCCCTTCCTTCACCGACCTGTACCTTGACCAACGGCCCGGCAACCTCGGCAATCCCCTGCTTTCCTCGGAAAATTCCTGGCAGGCCGAAGTGGGCATCCGGCACGATGGATCCCGCTGGCAACTGGACGCCGGCTACTTCCTCCGCCGCATCAGCGACTTCATCGATTGGGTACGCCAAAGCAGCGAACAACCTTGGCAACCCATGAACTTTGCCGGCACCCAAACCCACGGAGCCGTATTTTCGTATCGGTATCGGCTTTCTTCGAGCGTCCGCCCCACCCAGTGGAACGTGGCACTGGGCTACATTTTCCTATCCCCCTCTTTTGAGCGCACCGATGACACCCGCTACCAGTCCAAATACGCCATCGAGAGCCTGCGGCACCAGCTCATCGGTCGCGTCCATATGTCGCATCAGCGCCTGTCTGCAATGGCCGCGGTCCGTGTCCACGAGCGTATTTCTTACAAGCAGTACGCCGTCGCCGATATGCGTATCGCCTACGATGCCCAGCCTATACGGGTATACCTGGATATGCAAAACATGGGTGACGTCACCTATATCGAAGCGGGAGCCGTGCCCATGCCGGGCAGGTGGTTTAGCGTAGGCGTCCACTATGACGTGTATTGAGCGCAACAGTTGCTATTCGGCCGCTCTGCCTACGGCGTACCAAATACCCCCGAGTATATGCTCAAGAAATTCGGGCTCGTCAAACGACTCCTCGGTATGGCCCAGGGCGGTATAGAACACGCGCCCGCCGTCGTACTGGTGATACCACGAGAGAGGATGGTAGTCACCCATCCGGCCGCCCCGGTAACTCTTTTCATCAAGCGTCATCAGCAGTTCGGTGTCGGGGTTCAGGTCACGGAAATCGTACCATTCGTCTTTGCGTGTCCAAACGTCCGGCAGGTGGCTCGTAGAAGGATGATTCTTGTTGACAACGTGGATATCCGCATCCTGTATTTCAGGATGGCTCATGAAGTAGCCGCCGATGAGCTTGCCGTACCAGGGCCATTCGTATTCGGTATCGGCGGCGGCGTGGATGCCTACGAAGCCTTTACCTGACTGGATATAGCGCATGAATGCCGCTTTCTGGTTTTCATCGAGAATGGTCCCGGTTGTGCTGAGAAAAACTACCGCGGCGTAGCGGCTGAGGTTTTCGTCGGTAAAAAGCGAGGCGTCTTCCGAATGTTCGGCGACAAAGCCATGGGTTTCGCCTAACTGAAGAAGCGTGGCGGCCCCTTTCTCGATGTTGTCATGTCTAAATCCGGCAGTTTTCGAAAAAACCAAAATAACGGGCGGTTCTTCCGAAACTTGGGCTTTGCAGCTTAGCGTCAACATTCCGAAGGCGGCCAGGCACAAAATGGATAGGTAACGTGTCATAATAACGGTTTTAAATAGTTTGCTATGCAAGATAGGAAAAACTGCCGAATATGACACCCCTGATCAATACCGGCTCCCGTTGCTTTTCTACCTGATTTTAACTACGTTTGGCAATATCAACAACCAATAACAGACACTTCGCCCATGAAACCCGACTCACCGATGATGACCAGAAGAAACGTATTAAAAGCCGGCGCGGCCACCGCAGCCTTGGGGAGCTCATTGCTGCATCGCCTGTCTGCTAGCGAGCGCACGTTTCCCACCGAGCTCCGCGGCAAGATTAACCATTCGGTTTGCCGATGGTGCTATCCCGATATCCCGCTGGACGAGCTTTGCAAGGCCGCGGCCGAAATCGGCTTAAAATCCATCGAGCTCGTGGGCCCGGGGGAATGGCCCGTATTGAAAAAATATGGTCTCACCGCCGCGCTTTCGCATGGGGCGGGCAAGGGCATCGAGCACGGATTCAATAATCCCGAGCTCCACGACGAGCTCGTCGCCAGCTACGAAGAGGTGATTCCGCTGGTAGCCGCGGCCGGCTACGACCAGCTGATCTGTTTCTCCGGCAATCGGAATGGATTGGACGACCAGCAAGGTATCGAGAACTGCGCGCTTGGCCTGAGGCGGCTCGTCGACACGGCGGAAAGACACGGCGTGACGCTGGTTATGGAGCTGCTGAACAGCAAAGTCGACCACCACGATTACCAGTGCGACCATACCGCCTGGGGCGCAGCCTTATGCGATGCCGTCGGTTCAGATCGCTTCAAGCTACTCTATGACATCTATCATATGCAGATCATGGAAGGCGATGTCATCGCCACGATTCGAAAATACAGCAAGTATATAGCACACTATCATACGGGAGGCGTGCCGGGCCGGAATGAAATCGACGAAACCCAAGAGCTCAACTACCCGGCCATCATGAAAGCCATTGTAGAAACCGGCTTCACTGGGTTTGTGGGACAGGAATTCATCCCCTCGCGGCCCGACCCGCTCGAATCGTTACGACAGGCCGTCCACATCTGTGACGCCGGCTAGCTTGCCGAGCTCGGCATAATTAGTTAACGAGCCGTCGGTAATAGTCCAGCGCTTCGCAGATATCAGCCTCGGGCAGGAAAAAATCAACGTCGCAAGCTCCGATTCTGGGCGGCAGGGCAAAACCAATGCGATTGTCAAGATTCTTCTTGTCGTTCTTCATGAGGGCCAACAGTTCCGGATAAATGCTATCGCCGAACTGGTAATCCGGGAAAACCGAGCGAAAAGCGTGGACAATATCGAGCAGGTCGGACTCCGACAGTCCATTATGCTTATGGGCCAGGTAGCCCTCGCATATCATTCCGGCAGCTATGGCCTCTCCGTGCAGTAACGGATCGCAGTCATGGGTTAAGGAATAGCCTTCGAGGGCGTGGCCGATGGTATGACCAAAATTCAAGGTTTTGCGGAGTGACTTCTCGGTAGGATCGACGGTGACGACGTCGTTCTTGATGGATACCGAATGCCGGATATCAGCCAGCGTAATATTTTCGGGGATGATGCCCTTGATGCGATGATAAAAGGCCTCGTCCGCAATGATACCGTGTTTGATGACTTCGGCGAATCCCGACACCACTTGCCGGCGCCCCAACGTCCGCAGGAAACGCGTGGAAACAAAGACAGCTTGGGGCTGCGTGAACGTCCCCACGATATTTTTGACGTTATTCAGGTCGATACCCGTCTTGCCGCCCACCGATGCGTCTACCTGCGAAAGCAGCGTGGTGGGAATATGCAGGAAGTCAATTCCCCGCTTAAACGTTGATGCCGCAAACCCGCCCATGTCTGTCACGACGCCGCCTCCGAGATTAATCAACAGGCTCCGTCGGTCCGCGTTGAAGTCCAACATCATTTTCCACACACCGATACAATAGTCGATCGTCTTGTTCTCCTCGCCCGGATCGACTTCGATAATATCGTAGTTGTCAAATGCTGGCCACAACTCCTGCAAGACCGGCAAGCAATGCTCACTCGTGTGCCGGTCGGTCAGCACGAGCACCTTCGAGTAGGACCTCGATTCAACGAAGTCGGCCAGGCCCGTTAACTCATCATCGAAAAAAACCTGATACCCCAAACTATCGATCGGCCTTTCCGAGCTCGGTTGGTTAAAATTCTTCATGCGCTTTGCTTGCTGCTGTTATAAAGTTTAGTCCTAATTAATCGATCATTACGGGCTTACCGAACCGCCATCACCTTCAGCTCAAAATCCTTGACGTGGTCGTAATACGGGATATTGGACCGCCGCGCAAAATGAATGAAATTCATCAACACGCTATCCCGCTCGGTTTGGGAAAGCTCATTGATGACGTTGGTTCCGGTACCATCGAACACTGCCAGTCTTCCCTCGTCTGCGCGGGTCTCCTCCCCATTCCGATGGACTTCCAAAAGCGTAGCGGCGTATTTTTGGACTCCTTTTGAGTAGGCATCCGCTTTAGAAGCCGCCTGGACGGTGTCACGCTCAATGCGCTCGCTTCCCGTCGCGTTCTTTGATTGGGACTTTTTGGCTTCAAATGTTTGGAGATTAACCTCAATGACATACGCCTCGGGCCCCTTGTTTTGGTCCTGGCCCGTACATGCACCCGCAACCAGCGCTGTGCAGAACATCGAAATCCACCATTTCTTTCGCATAGGATTATTTGATTTTGACGCGCTGGCCCTCAAACTCAACAACATCCCCTACCCGCACCTTTAGCCGTTTTCGATAGTCTACCTGACCATTATGTTTCACTAGCCCGGCTACGACGGCTGCTTGCGCACTACCGCCATTCTCGACCCAATTAAGTGCCTTGAGCAATTGGATAAGCTGGATGTGGTCGCCTTTCAACGCGTATTCGATCATCTTGCAAACTTACCCAACACCGTTCGCTTTCCCAAATGTAAATCGCCCCGCGGGAGCCGCTGGGCCTCACTTTTTTGGCGACTTACTACAGTCTCCGTAGTACCTGCTTCGCCGCGGATCGCCGACTATGAAATTGACGCCATTTATGCTATTTTTGTGGCGAATTTAAAAGCGATTGATGAGCGAATTTTCACAACCCGTTACGGGCGTTTCTTTCGAAAACACCGAGGCAGCGTTTCGGAACAAAGACGATAAGGCCTTGGAAAAGGCATACTGGATTTTTAGGGTCATCGCCAACCGCTTCCTCGCCCGCATCGGTCCGACGCTCACCAACTTCGCCTTTAGGGCCGGCCTCCCCATCAAGGGCCTGATTCGCAATACGTTCTTCCAACATTTTTGTGGGGGCGAGTCGATTGCGGGCTGTCGCCCGGCCATCCTGCAGCTGGGATCGCAAGGGGTGAGCACCATTTTGGACTATTCCGTCGAAGGCGAGGAATCGGAGGCTTCTTTCGATCAGACCTGCGAGGAAATCCTGCGCACCGTCACCTACGCCAAGGTAAACCACAACATTTCGTTCTGCGTCTTCAAGCCGACGGGCATTGGGAGCTTCAAGCTCTACGAGAAGGTAAGTGCTTCCGAACCGCTTAACGAAGCCGAAAAAGCTGAATATGGGCGCGCAAGGGCGCGCATCGAGCGAATTTGCTCCGCCTGCTACTATTCGGACGTGAAACTACTGATTGACGCCGAACACTCCTGGATACAGGACGCCATCGACGATATCGCGCGCGACATGATGCGCCGGTTCAACCGGGAAAGACCGGTCGTCTACAATACCTACCAGATCTACCGCCACGACAAGTTAGCCGCACTCAAGGCCGATTACGCGCTGGCCGAAACAGACGGTTTTTGGCTGGGTGCCAAGTTGGTACGGGGCGCATACATGGAAATCGAACGCGAACGCGCACAGGAAATGGGATACCCATCGCCGATACACCCCAATAAGGCCGCTACGGATCGGGATTATGACGATGCGATTCGCTTTTGCCTAGACCATATCGAGCGCGTAGGCCTGATGGCCGGGACGCATAACGAGTTAAGCAGCAAACTATTGGCTGATGAGATGGACCGACGTGGAATAGCGCGAGCACACCCACACATCCATTTTGCCCAGCTCCTCGGAATGAGCGACCATATTTCGTTCAACTTGAGCGAAAACGGCTATAATGTTGCCAAATACATGCCGTACGGACCTGTGAAGGCGGTCATGCCTTACTTATTCCGCAGGGCGGAAGAGAACACGTCGGTGGCCGGACAGACCAGCCGGGAGCTGCAATTGATCATCAAGGAAAAAAAACGACGAAAATCCGCACGGAAGGACAGCTAACGTAAAACAGCCGTGCCAGCGCAAGCCAGGAAAGGAATACTACATGGAAAACCTTACAGCCGCCAATAGCGCCATCAAGCTCGAGCGGCTTATTGAAATCAGCAACCGAAAGAATTACAAAGCTTTTTTATACGACTGCGACGGTACACTAGCCGACAACATGCACGCGCACAAAGCCGCCTACGAGAAGACCGCAGCGACATACGGCATCACGCTGGACCCCGCGCTTATCGACGAACTGGCGGGATGGCCTACCGTGGCCGTGGCGACTGAAATCAGCAAACGTTACCGAACGTCCCTTGACGCTAAAACCTTTGCGACCGAAAAATCGGCGACATTTTTTAGGGACTATATTGAGCACACCCAGCCCATTCCCTACGTAGTGGAACATTTGCGCCAACATGTGGGCAAGATTCATATCGGAGTGGTATCCGGGGGCGTGCGCAGGACCGTCACGAAGACGCTGACGGTGCTGAATCTCATTCCGCTGGTGGACGTGTTGGTTTGCGCGGGCGAAACGCCGAGAGGTAAGCCGTATCCCGATCCGTTTCTGGCGGCCGCCGAGCAGTTAGGCGTAGACCCCGCCGAATGCCTTGTTTTTGAAGACGGTGACCCGGGCGTGCAAGCCGCTATTGCCGCCGGCATGGACTGGGTTCGGATCGACCAGCTGTGACACGCGTTAAAAAAATTCCCGAGCGGCTGCGCTCGGGAACCCGTACGTAGGAAAGAAAGACCGGACAAACCGGCCGAATTAAAATTTGTTGCTCACTTCCGCGGCTTGCAACATGAGGTAGTGCATATCCGTGTTGCGGACGAATGGCTTTAACAGCTCACTGCCCGGTCCGAACGCCGCAATCTCCACGTGGTCGCCAGAGTGGCCCGAACTGCCCCATCCTATTCCTGTATAGCGCTGCTGTATCTTGGAGAAATCGCTGAACGGCAGCTTATACGGATTGTACAGCCCGTCTTCATTGCGATCCGTAACATAATGCGTCAGCAAGCGCATGGCGTCATCGGCGCGGATGACGATACCCTGCGCCGCTTCGATACGTTCGATAACTTGGTCGGCCGTGAATCCCCTATCCATCCCCTGCAGCACCCAGTCGTTGGTATGCTTAAAGGAGATAACCCGGTCAAAATCGTCGAAGCTTCCGTCAAACAACCCGGGGTTGGCGTTTCCGTGGTCGGTCGTGATGACCACCAGCGTCTCTCCATCTGCTTCGGCAAAGGCGATAGCAGCCTCCACGGCCTCTTCGAATGCCAATTGGTCGTAGACCAGGCCTCCAATATCGTTTGCGTGCGCCGCCCAGTCCACTTTACCACCTTCAACCTGCATGACGAAACCGTCTCGATTTTTGCTCAGCTGGGCAATCGCCGCCTTAGTCATCTCAGCAATGGAAGGCGTAGTACGCTTGAGCTCAGCGTCATTTTCTCGATCGAGTGCGTAGGGCAAACCGCCCACGCTGAATACGCCTAATACGGGCGTACGGGCTTTGTTCTTCTCGAGGGCGAGCATCTCGTCCCGTGTCCGCACTACCTGGTAGCCACTTTCGCTAAACTTGCCGAACAAGTCTTGCTTATCGCTTCGCCGGTCGGCGCTGAAGTGCTCGATACCGCCCCCCATGATGAGATCTATGCGTAGGTCGTAGTATTGCTGTGCAATCCCCGGCTCGTCCGACCGCCGCTCGCTATTGACGGTGAAGCCGGCAGGCGTAGCGTGCGTAACCGTAACGGTTGTCACCAAGCCCACGGCCTTGCCTGCGGCCTTGAATTTCTGAAGAATGGGAAGCGGTTTGCTACCGTCCGGCGCAATATTCACGGCACCGTTATTTACGCGCACACCCCCGCCCCATGAAGAGCTGGCCGCCGAGGAATCGGTGACCAGACTGTTGGCCGAAGCGGTATCCATCAATCCTCGCACGACCTTGTTGTCTGCATATAATGACATCCAGGGCGACAGTTTGCCGTCTCGGCGCTCCCGCAGGACATTAGCCATGCCTAGGGTACCGGCGCTCATCCCGTCGCTAACCATAAAAATGATGTTTTTCGCCTTTTTGCCAGCATACTGGCCCACGATTCCGCTACGAGGTGTAGAAATGGCTTGCAAGGGCGAAACAAGCGCGGCCCCAGCGGCTGTTAGGGCCGTGTTGCGGAAAAAGTCTCTGCGTTTCATATTATTTTGAGTTTTCGGTTTGGATATCGTTGTCTCCCGCGCCATGAAGGTAGGTAGCGGTCTGCTACGAAACGGGGAGTTGGTTGTATCCGCTATTCTTAGTTCATAGCAAAAATAGAAATAAAGCGCAAAGCCACCATACCTTGCATCAAATTTAACATTGCAACCGGCTCGCCGCGCAGGAAACCGGTACGGAAGAAGCCACCACGTCCCTGCGCTACTCCACTTCCCTAAACGCGTCGATCAGCACTTTGGACATCTCGGCATGGTTGAAGGGTTTGACCAAATAGCCCCGTGGATTGGTGGCACGCGCGGCTTCGACGGTGTGTAGATCGGCGTGCGAAGTGAGGAACACAAACGGTATCTTATAATGCTGATTCAATTCGTGGGCAATGTCGATGCCTGTCTTGTCGGACTTCAGAATAATGTCAAGAATCAGTAGGTCTGGCGGATTCTCCTTGATTTTCTCAAATGTTTCTTCATATGTTGACGATAAATCGGATACCACGTAGCCTAAGTCCTCAAGCATAAACTGCAGATCCAGTGCAATAATCATCTGGTCCTCGACAATGTGAATTCTTTTCATGTTCATGACAAGCAAGTGGGGAAATTAAATAAACAGAAGCAGCAACTATCGTTGTACATGGTTAAAAAGGTTGATAAGGTAATGTAACGCGTATGCTTGTAGCAACAAAGCTACAAAAAGAATCAAAATTACGCGGGTAATTTTTAGGGCGAAATGTAACCTTGAAAAACGCTCACGCGCCGGACGGCTTTTCCTACCAGCCGAGGCGCTTTCAGCTCCAATGCCCACAACGGCAGCGTCTGGCCTGAATGCCTCGTCCCTGTATTCTCCAACACCCCTTTCCTCCTAAAACCGAAGCAACGCCTCACGTTGGCTCTCGACCTATCGCTGGTTGGAGCTAGGGGCACAAACTGCTAGGCGTGACTCCGAAAATGTACGACAAATTTTGAAAGTCCGGCCTCATAGGCGTAGCTGATATCGCCGTCCAGTTGGTCCGTCAACGAGCGAATCAGCTTGAAGCCCAAACTGTCTTTGCTCACGTCAAATTCGCTTTCGGGCATTCCCACGCCGTCGTCGGCGTACTCCAGCACATAGCCCTTGGCATCCCCCGAGGCAACCACGATGGTGATGCGCCCGCTGTTTCTTTCCACAAACGCGTACTTGAGCGAATTGGTAATTAACTCCGTGAGTATCAGTCCCAAGGGAATAGCCGTGTCGATGTCGAGCGAAACGCGACGCGCGTCCACCTCAACTTCGATTTCGTTGTTGTTGACATTATACAAACTCAGCAGGTGGAAAGCCAACTGCTCGATGTACTCATGGATATTCAGCTTGCTTAGACTCTGTTGCTGGTACAGCTTATTATGGATTAGGGCAATGGAATTGAGTCGGCTGCGGCTTTCTTTCATGATTTCGACCACTTCCGGCAACACCGTTTTGCGGGCTTGCAAGCTCAGCAGGCTATTAATGATCTGCAGGTTGTTTTTGACGCGGTGGTGTATCTCGCGCAGCAGCAGTTCGTTTTGGATATTCGCCTGTTTGAGGATCTCGTTCTGCACGGATATTTCCGCGTTTTTAATGGCCACCCGATTGGCGAGCTTGTCTTTTTCACGAAAATGAATATACAAGATGACCAGGATGGCGAGCAACACGACCACGCTGACGATCAAGCCATAGCGCTGGTAAATGGTATTTGACAACTTGAGGCGGTCTACATCTTCCTGCCGGGCGAGAATAAACTTGTCGCTCAGTTCGGCATCGGCCTGGACGAACTGCTCTACCAACAAACTATCCGCCAAATAGTGCGAACGGTTAAACAGCGCGGCAGCGTCATCAATTCGCCCCAACGCATAGTTAGCCATGGACATGAGCGCCACTACCTTGCGCATTTCGTGGTGGTTGCCGCGCTGCCGCAGGTTCTCGGCCAGGGCCTGCCCGCGGGCCAGAGCCGTTTCATATTGTTCATTGCGGAGCTCCCACTTGATCTGCAAAAACTGGTATTCGGCCCAGATCGTTGCGCTGCTATCCAGCGAAAAAGGCAGGGCGACGGCTTCGTCCAATTTCGCACGAAGCCCGGTGATGTCTCCCATTCGCTCCAAGATGTTGGCGTGAGCTAGCGTAGCGCGGATTATACCTGCGCTGTCCTGCGTGCGCCGAAAATAAGCCTCGGCCCGATCGGCGTATTGACGCGCCTGTCCGTAATTGCCCAGGTTTAAGAAACTGTTGCTGTATACCAAGTTCATCTGTCCCTCAAAGGGATTGGCAGCTAGGGCTGCCGTTTCCTGCCTTATCTTATCCAACATCCGAAGCGCACCGAGGTAATCGCGCTCCACTTGGTTCTTGAAATGCGCATAGCGTATGTTTGCAATCCAGCGCATGGTACTGTCTGTATGCCCGGCTGCCGCTCGGACCGCCTCTCGGTAGCTTCGATGTGCCAAGAAAAGTTGGTCTTTCTGGGCATAAATCCCCGCCAGTCGCACATGGGTGTCCACCAGCTTGGAGATTTGGTCTAAGAGCATATAAATGCTCCGCGCCTTCTCATAGTAATCGACCGCCTCAACCCACTTGCCTCGATGCTCGAGTGATTGCGCACTGTAATAGTAGCCATCCGCGACGCCTTGCTGATAGGAAATTTCGATTGATTTTTTCCAGGCCCGATTGATCAGCACATCTGCTTGGCTGCCAGGGAGTCCGATAAAGGGTTCCGCCTCGCGATATAACGAGTTGATTTCGAGCGTGTCATTCGTGCGGTCGACGGCTAAGGCATGCCCGGCGAGGCCAAGCCACGCCATGACAAACCACAGAAAAAACCGAATGCCTTTCATATTCATTCCGGGGTTCCCCGCCGATACAAGGGCCAGGCAGACTGATTCCGCCGGCCCGCTATCGGTGGTGTATGACACCAACTAGACGTTCCTCAGCTAAGATATTACAATAATTCCGCTTTTCACACAAAATTATTACAAGAGGATGACGGAAGGAAACGGTAATAAGCTAAAATCCCGTTACGATTTTGAGACCGCCGTGGTTCAGGTTCATATCCTGCTTAGACAGGCTGCCCATCGGCACTTTGAAATAAGGCTCCACTGACAGTGAAACCCGTTTGGAGAGCGGTAATCGATGGCCGATCGAGAAATTCAAAAAGCCACCAACGCGCTGATCCGCGATAGGCTGACTGGAAACCTGCTGGGAAAACTCACGACGATTGTACCGCGTACCGTTCAGGTCCGGGCTTGCCGTAGTCGTGGTATAGTGCACGGTACGGCGCTCATCCAACACGGCGAACAGCGACATGCCCACTGACGAGTAAAAACGCTCGGTAACATGGTAGCGCAGGTCGAGCGGCACGTCCATGGCCAGCAAGCTGCTCGTCACCGACGTAAGGTAGCTATTTCCCAAATATTCGTGGTCGGCAGTCAGCTCTCCGTTGACCGTGGGAGCGCTTTGCGGTACAGGGTAGTCGTACGTGGCAGTCCGTGCGCCTTGACGGCTACCAGCCGGATATTGCCCCACGCCCATCTCCGCAATCGACACACCCGAACGAATGGACAATCTATCCGAAATGCGGTAGGCGAGCGCGATTCCGCCGCCCATATTAAACTTTTCGCTCGTCAGTGACGGGGACACCACCACAGCAAGGTCCCAGCGACTTCCGTTGTCCGCGGCCCCACCGTTTTGCTCCGCCGCACCATAGCCGTTCGTCTTTAATGGATGGGCCTCCCCGAATGGAGATACGTCGGGGGCGCCTGCGGCTAGCCCGTCGGACTTCCGCGTCAAGGAATCCGTGGAAACCACTACGGGCGGGCCGCTTCTTTCGTCTGCCTGCGCCACCTCCAGCACCGTGCCCCTAGCCATCTGGCTAGCCGGCACGGTGTCTGCCATAACGAACGTTTCATGTGGATCGGCGGTAGGTTCGTCCACTCCGACGCGCGTATCGAGCGGATGGCTCGTCGCGACCCCGGCCAACGCCGCGGTAGCTGCTCGTGTAGATTCGGTTCTTTCCAGTAGATGTTCAGCCGCGAGGGTTGTGCCCTCCTTTTCAACCGGTCGAACATCGGACGACGCTTGGCCGCCCTGACCGGCATGATGTTCTGTATACCCTTCGGTTGCAGGATCGGTAGGGTGCCGAAGCAAAACCGCTACCGACACCAACACTAACAACACGGCTGCCGCCCAGTAAGGCCATGCCGTCCGATTTGTGCGGCGCGCCATACCCGAGTCCTTGGCAAAACGCTCCCATGCTCCCTGCCGATAGGGTTCAGCATGGCCGCGCAACTTGTCGGCCATCTGGCGGAACAACTCTTCGCTTTTGTCGTGCTCGTTATTCATTCCTTGATAGGTCCTTTTCCTATTTGACACCAAACGATGCGGCGTATAATTTCTTTAATCTTTGCTTGGCCCTGGAAAGGTACGTACGCGACGTGCTTTCGGGGATGCCAAGCAGTTTTCCTACTTCTTCGTGGCTGTAGCCTTCCACCTCATACATATTGAATATCACCCGCTGGATATCGGGCAGCCGCTCCAGGAGCTTAAGGATATCTTCCACATGAAGGTCGGAAGCGGTACTTTTGACCTCGACAGGCTTCACCGCCTCACCGATGTCGTCGAGCGGTACAAACGTCTTTCGCGCCCGAATAAAATCTATGGACATGTTAGCCGCGATCCGAGAGAGCCACGCCCTGAATGCCCGTTCTAACGTGAGTGATGGATTAGTGTTCTGAAACGTTCCTGCCTTGCTAAACGCGCGGATGAATGTCTCGTTAGCTAGCTCTTCCGCATCGTATTCGTCCTTGACGTACCGCCGGGTCACGGCCAATACCGACCCGTAGAAGTGTTTATAAACGACCTCCTTGCCCCGCTCACTGCCGACATCACCGCACGACACAATCGCCTCCTCCAAGGAAGATTCCTTCGGTCGCTTCAAATACCTGACTATACTCACGTCTCGGGCTTCTGATCGTGTAAAACTAGCTGCTGCGCTACTTCGCAAATATACGTGCAATTTCACTGAGCGGTCATAGCCCTGATAAGCTAAAAATCTGTTTCAATACCGTGGTGTTAACGTCTGTAGATACGTCGTTTACCTGGATAACGGAACGATACGCATTTTCGCGACAGCCGAACGAAAAAAATTGGGCAGGGCAAGAAACTACCGGACCCAGCCCGTCACCACGTAGGGCCCGCACACAATTTTTGCCGTATAAATCGCCCTTTACGGGCAAATTATGCTATTTTTGCACGACAATTTAAAGCACGACATGAGCAACGTATTATCCGAACAAGAACAACTGCGCCGACAGGCCCTCGCCGACATTATCGAACTGGGAATCGACCCGTATCCCGCCGCCAGTTTTGACATAGACGCCACCGCCAAGGATATCCTGGATAACTACGAACGCGACAAGCTCAACTATAAATCGATCCGCCTTGCCGGACGCATCATGAGCCGACGGGTGATGGGCAGCGCTTCGTTCATCGAACTGCAGGACGCTACCGGCCGGATACAGGCCTACGTCAAGCGCGACGACCTGTGCCCCGGCGAAGACAAGACCCTCTACAACACGGTGTTCAAAAAGTTGCTGGACATCGGCGACTTTATCGGTATCGAAGGGTTCGTCTTCACGACACAGACCGGCGAAATCTCGATCCACGTCCGGCAACTCACGCTGCTATCCAAATCCCTGCGTCCCTTGCCCGTTGTCAAGTCCGCGGAGGGGAAGACCTTTGACGCCGTGACGGACCCCGAGTTTAGGTACCGCCAGCGCTACGTGGACCTCGTTGTGAATCCACACGTCAAGGATACGTTTGTCAAGGTATCGAAGGTAAAAACCGCCATTCGGGATTTCCTGAATGAGCGTGGTGCACTCGAGGTAGATACGCCCGTATTGCAAAGCATACCCGGCGGGGCGGCAGCCAAGCCATTTATTACCCACCACAATGCGCTCGATATTCCGCTTTACCTGCGGATCGCCAATGAGCTCTACCTGAAACGGTTGGTCGTGGGCGGATTCGATTGGGTATACGAGTTTAGCCGAAACTTCCGCAACGAGGGCATGGATCGCACGCACAACCCCGAGTTTACCGTACTCGAATTTTATGTGGCCTATAAGGATTACCTCTGGATGATGGAAACCACGGAGCAGCTTTTCGAGCACGTGGCATTGGCAACCAACGGGAAGACCACACTGCGCGTAGGCGATAACGAAATTGATTTCGCGGCCCCGTACAAGCGCGTCAGCATCTACGATGCCATCAGGGAACATACGGGCTACGACGTGGCGGAAATGGACGAAAAGGGCCTTAGGGAGGTATGTGCCAAGCTGGGCATTCCCACCGACGACACCATGGGAAAGGGCAAGCTGATCGACGAAATTTTCGGCGAGAAATGCGAGCGCCACTACATCCAGCCCACGTTCATCACCGACTACCCCATCGAGATGAGCCCCCTCACAAAAAAACACCGCAGCAAACCTGGTCTGGTCGAGCGATTTGAGCTGATGATCAACGGCAAGGAACTCGCTAATGCCTACAGCGAGCTCAATGACCCGATCGACCAGCGCGAACGCTTCGAAGAGCAGGTGAAGCTGATGGAACGCGGGGATGACGAGGCCATGTTCATTGATTACGACTTCCTGCGTGCCTTGGAGTACGGCATGCCTCCCACGGCTGGCGTTGGCATCGGCATCGACCGACTGGCCATGCTGATGACCGATTCGCACAGCATACAAGATGTGTTGTTCTTCCCGCAAATGCGCCCCGAGAAAGTAGTCAAAGCGGCCACGCCAGCCGAATACGCCGCGCAAGGCGTGCCCGAAGCCTGGGTGCCCGTGCTGCAGAAAATGGGACTCACGACCATCGAAGCCCTCAAGGCCGCGAATCCGAACAAAGTATTTAACGACATGGGCGGGCTGCGCAAAAAAATGAAGCTGGACGTGCCCATGCCCAGCAAGGACGAGGTACTGGCTTGGTTCGCCTAGCCTAACCGGGGATCGACCGTCGGTTTATCTTCGGATATTTCCCGCGCGTTGTCACTTACACAACCCGCTTACCATCCGACAACCATAAAAAAAGAGGCCGTCTCTCATCAAGACAGCCTCTTTTTTTATTGCCCCCTCCCAACAAAAGTGGGATAATGGCGGATTGAGTTATTGCAATTCCAAAAACTTGTCGTACTCGATTTCCTTCTTTTCGATCTTCACCAACTCTTTTAGGTAGTTAAATACCTTGAGTGCTTTTACTTCATCGAACAACCGGTTGGCTTGCTCCTGGTCTTGCAGCAGCTGAACCGCATACTTACGCAGCTCCTCATCGCCAGGTTCGGTTCCTTGGCCGTACATCCGTAGCTGCGCCGCAATACGCTCTTCAGCCAGGGCTACAACTTCCTCGTACTTCACCTCGAGGCCATTCTCGCGGATAATGCGGTTTTCGATTACCGTCCACTTGAGGTTTTTCAAGAAGTCGTCAAAACCTTCCTCCAGCTCGTCGGGCTTAACGTCCGGATTCGTCGCCTGTATCCAGCGCTTCAGGAAGTCTTCCGGAAAATCAATCTTGAGGTTGTCCATTCCGAACGTATACATATCGTTCTGGAGCTTTTGGTTGGCATTCTGTATAAACATGCTCTCCACTTCCTCGCGGACCTTTTCCTTGAACTCCTCCTCCGTTTTGACCACGCCTTCGCCGAACACCTTGTCGTAAAACTCTTCGTTCAGCTCAGCTTCCTCTAGCCGGTTGATGTTTTTTACCGTCAGGCGGAAAGCCGGCTCGGCCAGTTCCTCTACTTCCTCCTCCTTGATACCCAATATCCGGGCAGCATCGGCTACCTTAAACGCCTTCTTGAAATCCACGATCACCTGATCGTCTTTTTTCAGGCCGGTTAACGATTTCTTGATTTTCTTGTCTTCCACCAGATCCGTGCGGACCGATGCCGTGTTGAACACGCCACCCTCTATGGGCTCGCCCTTGCCATCCACTTGGTTGAGTTGCGCGTAGAGCACGTCACCCTCTTCGGACACCTCGGGGTTGGTCATTTTGCCATAGCTGCGGCGCAGGTTCTTCATACGCTCGGCTAGGGTCTCCTCGTCTGCTTTGATCGTATATTCGGTAAAGGCCGACTCGGCAGTGAACGGCGTTTCGAACACGGGCGTCAGGCCGATTTCGTAATCGAACGAAAACTCATCCTTGAAATCCCAATTGTAATCTGCCTGGTCGTCTTCCTTTGGCAATGGTTGGCCCAACACTTCAAGCTTATTGCTTTCAATGTACGAGGCAATTTGCTCATTCACCAATCGGTTGACCTCGTCAAACAAAATCGCCTTGCCGTATGTGCGGCGTATGTGGGAGGCGGGAACCATGCCCCGACGAAAACCCGGAAGGTTCGCCTTTTTTGCCTGGTCCTTTATCGCTTGGTCGACTTTGGGGTTATAATCTTCGGGGGTGATACTTACCGTGATTACTGCATTGACGTCGTCAACTTGCTCGTGTGAAATATTCATGCGTTTGTCTAATTGAATCTTTGTTTGTCTTTACGCGTTACACAAAAAATCCTCCCGATGTTGTTTCGGGAGGATTCAAGTGCGGAAGAAGGGACTCGAACCCCCACGCCTTTCGGCGCCAGATCCTAAGTCTGGTGCGGCTACCAATTACGCCACTTCCGCATAGGATTTTATTTGGACTGCAAAAATAATGGTTTTAATCCATTCCCGCAAACCTATTTTCATTTTTTCAAAGCTACTGCCGTCGCTAGTGTCCGCCATAGGGCTAAAAGCATTACCGCACCATGCAATAATATACATCATGCAAATCCCCTATATTCGCAATATGAACCTACGTTATGGACGTATTATAGCAATGTGCTGGCTCGCGCCGTTCCTGTCGTCGGCGGCAGACATACCCAGCTACCGAATCTACGACACACGGCAACGGGAGGAAATAAGCGTCGGCGAACTGGCCCAACGCGCGCTCGATGCCGATGTAATCTTCTTCGGCGAAGAACATAACGATTCATTGACGCACGTATTGCAACTCGAACTTTTCCGTCAGCTGCACGTCCTGCACGCACCGCTCGCCCTCTCTCTCGAAATGCTTACCACCGCAGACCAACTTGTATTGGACGAGTATTTAGCCGGACTGATCACCGAAAAGAACTTCACGTCAGACGCCGGTCTGTGGGAAAATTATGCAGACTACCGCCCCTTGGTTGAGTATGCACGCAAGCATGGCCTTCGCGTGGTGGCTGCCAACGCGCCGCGCCGCTATACAAACCGCGTGTCGCGCGCCGGGCTGGAAAGCCTCCATGACCTTCCCTATCAATCGAGGGCATTATTGGCTCCCCTCCCCATCGACACCCTCACGGGTCCGTACTATGATAAATTCGCCAGCATGATGGGTGGCCACCAAAACATGGGTGACATGAAGATTTACCAAAGCCAGAACCTGTGGGATGCCACGATGGCTTACCGAATTCACCTCTTTCTGACCAACTACCCGCGGGCGAAAGTGCTGCATCTGGCAGGCAGATTCCATACAGACGAAAAATTGGGCACGGTAGCCCAGCTGGCCAAGTACGCCCCGCACCTGCGTGTACGCAATATTTCCTGTTTCAAACATGCGGCGTTCGAAGCTCCGGATTGGGACGCGTTCGCGCATCTGGCCGATTTTATCATCCTCACCAATCCAGAAACACCTCCAACCTATTAAAATGCCAGACCGTGCCGGCCAACAAAAAAACCTCCGCAAAAAAGCGGAGGTCGTCAAAACACTCAAATAACGTCAATCGCTACTGTTTGCTACGCAACAGGTCGCGAATCTCTCCCAGCAACACTTCCTCATTGGACGGTGCGGGGGGCGTCTCCGGCGCAGCCTCTTCGGGCTTCGCCCGATTTAGGGAGTTGATGCCCTTAATGACTAAAAAAATACAGAACGCCACAATCAAAAACTGGATAATGGAATTGATGAAATTACCGTAATTGATAGACACTTCGGTTAGGCCCGCGGCTTCATTGGCCTCCTGAATAACGTATTTTAGGCTCGAAAAATCGACACCGCCCGTCACATAGCCCACCGGCGGCATGATGATGTCGTCGACCAGAGAGGTGACGATCCGGCCGAAGGCAGCACCGATGACCACACCTACGGCAAGGTCCACCACGTTGCCCCGCATGGCAAACTCTTTAAATTCTTTTAAAAACCCCATATTGTACAGTTAAACAGTGAAAGGTAAAAATTGGAGGCTAAATTGAACATTTTAGGCCTATATTCAAACAATATCAAAAAAAAATTCAATATTTGCAATGAATTTACCTAGTCTCAGTTACATTTAGCGCAATAAGGGGCATAACTCTATTCAGCTCAATCGTAAAAAATTGGCCGTGGCACCAGCTTCAATCCAGGGAGGAACGTATGTATTAGGGGTGTGCCTGCTATTGGGATATAGGAACAACCTGGCAATGCATCTACCCGCGCACGGGCTCCACGATTTGTACGAAAGCGAAACTCCGAACCCACATAAATTAACTGGCAAGGTTATTGGTTAAAGTTTAAATCATCCTATTTTCATTGTTTATGACGGAAATATTACTTGCTGACGACCATGGCATTGTGAGACTGGGGACTTCCATTGTCGTCAAAGAAGTATTGCCTAAGGCGAACATTACCCAGGCGGAAAATTATGATGAGATGATCCGGCTACTGGAGGAGAAGCCCTTCCACCTCTTGTTTCTGGACATCAACATGCCCGGGGGCAACAACATCAGGATGGTCTCCAAAATCCTGGAGATTCAGCCCGACGTGAAAATCCTGGTTTACTCCTCGTACGAGGAAACCCTGTATGCTCTCCGCTACATGCAAGCTGGCGCGCACGGGTTCCTGAGCAAGAATTCGTCGAAGGCTGAACTTGCAGAGGCGATCACCTCGGTATTGGAACGCGGAAAGTACATGACCAACGAAGTTCGCGACCAATACTTTGATAGCATCACCAAGGGCAAAGCCGCAATCAAGGCCGAAAACCCGATAAACAGACTTTCGAATCGTGAGGTGGACGTAGCCCGGCACTTGGCACAAGGGATGGGCGTTATTGAGGTATCTAAAGAGATGAATCTCAGCACCTCCACCGTCAGCACCTACAAAACACGTATCTTCGAAAAACTACAAGTCGACAATATCATCGATTTCATCGACAAATTCCGATTACACTCCGAAAACTAACCTGCCGTTACAACTTATCGACAGTCATCACAGGTACATCCCGTACGGGAATCTCCTGTAGCGGCTCATGCTGCGGCGCGGCGTATCCGCGTTGCGAATCGAGCTTCCACAGCATGGGGGCCAGGAACGAAATAGACGCTTGGTAACCTTGTACGGTTGCTGCCAGACTACCGGTATCTTTCGAGTTTTTCGCCTCGTTTTCGATTTCCCACGGCCCCGAGAAACCCCGTTCGCGCAAGGTGTCGGCAAAGGCGCGCCAATCCATGCTGTCGGATCCGCCAAAACCCGGCAACATCGCCTCATAGTGATGGCGATCCCAGTCGTGCGCCGGTGTGGGCACGCCTGCCCGGGCTGCCAACTGCGGGTCGACGTGCTGCATCGGGTACATCCCGCCCCATGCCACCCGGCCTTCGGTATTCAACAATCGGGTGGCCTTGACATGGATTCGGTGAATACGCGCGATGTCGCTCCGCTTGATCACTTCTACGGGATCCGTATGTTGCCACACGTCGTGCGATGGGTCGTAAATCTCTCCGTGCGCTTTGCTGGGGATCAGTGCGTACATCAATTTCCGCGCGGCCAACACCCCTGGCAGGTTATTGAAGGTGGTCGTATAAGAGGCCGCACGCCAACCCTCCATCGGGCAGTTTTCGTACAGAATCGTTACGCCCAAGCTCTCCGCGTACTTCACGATCGGCTCGAACACACGCTTATATTCATAGAGATTTTTTTCGAATCCGCCGTCTTGGTTGCCCAATTCATGGTTGTAGCCCACGAAAGTACCTACTTTGACATCATTCTTGTCGCCCCCCAACAGGTGGGCAATCCGAATAAGTTTCAGCAAGTGGTTCTGGTTTTTAACCCGTTCGGCCGGATCGCCACCGATCAGGTTCTCGAACGCACCTAACGACAGCCGGAGTCGTTGCTGGTTGAATTGCTCAATCAACCGCTTTGCGGTATCCGGCGTAAACTCGTCGTATGGCAGATGCGTGGCCGTGTGGTCCTGCCGGGTGCCGTCCTTGCGAAATACGCACAAGTCGATCCCCTGTGCGCCGATCTGGCGGGTCGTTTCCACGAGCTCATCGGTTGTCAGCTTATCAAATGCTGAGCTCATCACCCAAATTGGATTATTATTGTTCTGCATGCCTGGGTTTATAAAGTAAAGCGGAAAAATACAAAATCAGCTCGTCGCTTGCAAAACTTTGGCCAGCGGGATTGCACGGCGACGGATGTGCTTGGCAAATTCCTTTCCGCTGCACAGCCACCCGAAAAGCATCATATCGACGCGTGTTTTTAACCGCCGATCAGATGCAGGCACCCCTCCGCAAGGCACATACTTGCGCTACTACCTTTACCCATAAAAAAAGCCCTGCATGCTGCAAGGCTCTTAATAAGTTATCCCTTCAGAAAGATAAGGCTACTTTGCGTTTTTTGCCTCTTGGATTTCCAAACGAATGGTCTGCGCCAAGTTTTTAACGTCTTGAAGGCCTTTCCTTACCCGCGTACCGGCGGCATTGTTGCCTTTGTTAAAAAATTTATCAGCGTCGCTATCTAACCCTTCGATCAAACTTTTTAGCTCGTTGTACTTCTCGATACTTGCCATAATAAATGCTCCTTTTTTAAATTTGTTAATTGAGTTAATAATCTACTGCGGGCTAAAAGTAGAATCTTTTTTCGGAAAAAAAAACTTTAAAATGCCCAAAACAAGCTGTAAACGCACTTTTTTTTCCACAACCCACATTTAAACCAGTCCTACCAATATCTCAAACACGACATAATAAGCTGATTTACAACTCGATACCAACGAAACATCTATTCACTCTTGGCTTATCGGGTCACAACCACTATCCGGTATCTTGCTTTAAAAACGCCGTTTCCGTCACAAAGTAGTTGAGCCAGCCGTTGCGGCCTCGAGCTGCTTGTAGTATCCCTCAGCCAGCTTCTCGCTTACGGCCGAGAAGGCGTCCAGCGTGAGGCGCACATCCTCCAGCGAGTGTGTCGCCGTAGGAATAAGCCTCAGGATAATCAATCCTTTGGGAATGACCGGATAGACAACGATGGAGCAAAACACGCCATAGGTTTCACGAAGGTCCCTCGTCAGCGCGGTAGCTTCGTTCAGGTCCCCTTTGAGGAACACCGGAGTCACCATCGTATCGGTGTTGCCGATATCGAAACCGCGTTCGCGCAAGCCCGTCTGCAACGCCCGAGCCACTTCCCAGAGTTTCTCGCGAAGCTCAGGCCGGTTTTGCAGCATGTCAAGCCGCTTGAGCAGCCCCACCACCATCGCCATGGGCAGTGACTTCGCGAATGTTTGCGAACGCATATTGTATTTCAGGTAAGTAATGATATTGCGCTGGGAGGCCACGAAAGCGCCGATCCCGGCCATCGACTTGGCAAACGTGCCGAAGTAAACGTCCACTTCTTCGATACAGCCCTGTTCCTCGTGCGTACCGGCACCCGTCGGGCCCATCGTACCAAATCCGTGCGCATCGTCTACCAAAAGACGGAACCCGTACTTTTTCTTCAGTTCGACAATCTCCTTCAGTTTGCCCTGTGCGCCGGACATGCCAAACACGCCCTCGGTGATGAGCAGGACGGATCCGCCGTTGGCCCGGGCCAATTTGGTGGCGCGCACCAGCTGTTTCTCACAGCTCTCCATGTCATTATGCTGGTATACAAACCGCTTACCCATATGCAATCGAACCCCGTCGATGATACACGCATGCGATTCGGCGTCATACACGATGACGTCATTGCGGTCGACCAGTGCGTCGATGATGGAAACCATCCCTTGATAGCCATAATTGAGCAGAAAGCCCGCCTCTTTGCCTACGAAGCTGGCCAGCCCTTGTTCGAGCTGGACGTGGTACTTGCTATCGCCGGACATCATGCGGGCGCCCATGGGGTAGGCAAGCCCAAAATCGGCGGTGGCCTTGGTATCCGTCTCCCGCACTTCGGGATGGTTAGCCAGGCCTAGGTAATTGTTCAGGCTCCACACCAATAGCTCCTTACCTTTAAACGTCATCCTCGGCCCAATCGGCCCCTCGAGTTGCGGAAAGGAAAAATAGCCGTGCGACCATTCGTGATGCTGCCCAATCGGCCCAAAGTTATTATTTATCTTGTCAAATAAATCCACCATACTACACTGTTAAATAAAAGTTGCGGCAAAATTACAAAATTGTGGCTGACAAAGGAAAAAAGCTTCGTATATATACGGTCAAATTGACATTCGCATGAGCGAGCCGGTTTTATTATAAAGAAAAAACCGTTGGCCTATCGGGCTGCTTGCCTTGACCAACGGTTTTCCGTATGCTAATGTTGCGTCGTATTAATCTACGTTGTCATGCAGGAAAGAATTGTTCGGTCTAATCTCCAGGTTGCCGTCTTCATTAGATAGCGTAAACCTGGAAACCTGCGACTCCGACGAGTACGGCACATCTTCCAGCGCCATTTTCTTGCGCTGGTAAGCCGGCTCGCTTTCCAGTTCCTGCAGCCCGTTGGCCGACTTCAGCTTCATGCTCAACTCTTTCAGGCGGAGGATACGCTCCTTGGTTTTCATGAGCTTTTCGTCCATGTATTCCGACGTCTTGTGCGCATCGGGATTGGACTCTGCCGAAGGGGTACCGAAAGACGGTGTATGGCCAGCCGAATGGCTGTCGCGCGGTTCGCGCTCCGCGCTAGCCGCGGGCTCTTGTGCCGCCGCCCCGAACATCTCCGGAAGCTCGAAGTGGAACTGCGAAGCAGAGGTCTTCAGCGTGTAGCCTTCATCCTCGGCTTCGGTATCCGACGTTTTCTGGTCATCCAATTCGATCGTATGGCGGATAATGGCGTCTTTTTCTGGTGTATTGTTTTTAAATTGCGGCTTGACGGAAGGGCCGAACAGCTCGGTTTGCGTAGCGCTTGGCGCCTTGTTTTCCGCTACTGGCCGCAATATCGGTTCGGGCAACGTGCCCGAGTCCGACCGCGTCTCGCGCTGCAAGAAGGTATTGATGGGCTTCACGAACGGCGAAGCGCCGGGCTCCTCGGGAAGCAGCGGAATCTCGACGCGCTGGTTCTCCTGCTCTTTGACGCGCTCTTCAGAAGTCTGGAAGCCCGTGGCGATAATCGTTACGGTCAGCTCTTTGTCCAACGACGGATCGATACAGTTACCCCAAATCAAGTCGGCAGACAGCCCTGCCTTCTCCTGGATGTAATCCGTGATGATCGTGACTTCGTCCATGGTCACCTCTTGGGCGCCAGAGGTGATGTTAAGGAGGATGAAACGAGCGCCTTCGATTTCGTTGTCCTTCAACAGCGGGGACGCCAAGGCGCCTTCAACGGCCGTGAGGGCGCGGTTTTCGCCTTCGGCAACGGCGTTGCCCATGATGGCCACGCCACTGTCGTTCATGACGGTACGCACGTCCTTAAAGTCCACGTTTACATAACCGGGGATCGTAATGATTTCGGCAATGCCCTTGGCCGCGGTTGTTAGGATATCGTCAGCTTTCGCAAACGCCGCGGTCATGGTCAGGTTGCCAAAAATATCGCGCAGGCGGTCGTTGGAAATAACGAGGTAAGAATCCACGTATTTCTTGAGTTCCGACAGCCCGTCTTCGGCCTGCATTCTCCGGCGTCTCCCTTCGAATGCAAACGGCGTCGTGACAATGGCCACCGTCAGTATTCCCAGCTCCTTGGCGGCCTTGGCCAACACCGGGCTGGCACCCGTACCCGTACCTCCTCCCAAACCGGCCGTAATAAAGACCATCTTGGTGTTGGTACCGATCATGCGTTTGATATCCTCGATGCTCTCAATGGCTGAATTCTCGCCCACGTCGGGGTCGGCACCGGCGCCCATACCCTCGGTTAGGCTAGCGCCCAACTGCACCTTGTTCGGGATCGGGCTAAGCTCCAACGCTTGCGCGTCGGTGTTGCAGATAATGAAATCCACGCCGCTAATCCCTTGCTTGTACATGTGATTGACCGCATTGCCACCACCTCCTCCAACACCGATAACCTTGATTATCGATGATTGCTCCTTTAACATTTCAAACTTGAACGACATATTTTAACAGTATTTTGCTCGCATTGAGCGTGATACATTTTTCAGTTTCGACCCTACGTTCGTAGGGTAATAATAGTAACTTTTACACACACGTTTTCCACAATTGTGCATAATGTGGAAAAGTCGCGATTTGTTGAAAACTACCGCTTCCCGAGGTAGCTATCGTCGTCGATTTCGTTGTCGTCGCGAATGATATCCTTGAACCAACGGAGGAACCCGCGGTCCTTGCTACGATCGTCCGCAATTTCCTTGACCGATGAAACGCCAGACGCCATGCTTTCTTCCAACTCCATCTTTTTCTCTTCTTCCTCAATTCCCTTGATCAGCAACCCGATACCTGTTGCGTACAACGGGCTTTTCAATTCATCGAATACGTTCTTGGGCAATTCGTCGTTCTTGGCGAGGTGCTCGTTAGGGAACCCGATGCGGCAATCGATGCCCGTGATGTATTCGACCAATTGGACCAGGTGCTTGAGCTGTGCCCCGCCGCCCGTAATGACGATGCCCCCAATCAGCTTGTTTTCATATCCGGAGGATTTGATCTCATAGTACACGTGCTCGATGATTTCCTCCATCCGCGCCTGGATGATATACGCCAGGTTTTTGACGGAGATCTCCTTGGGATCGCGGCCGCGCAGGCCAGGGACGCAAATCACCTCGTTCTCTTTATTCTCATCCGCCAATGCCGATCCGAAACGCACCTTGAGCTGTTCGGCTTGGTTGCGCAGTACGGAACAGCCCTGCTTGATGTCTTCGGTCACGATGTTGCCACCCAACGGGATGACCGCCGTGTGCCGGATGATTCCCTCATGGAAGATGGCCAGATCCGTGGTGCCGCCACCGATATCGACCAGCACAACGCCTGCGTCCTTGTCTGCCTCGTCCAGCACCGCTTCGGAAGAGGCCAGTGGCTCCAAAATCAGCTCCTGTACTTCCAGGCTGCTGTTGTCGATACATTTCTTGATGTTCTTAACGGCATTGACGTGCCCGGAAATGATATGGAAATTCGCCTCGATACGACGTCCGGCGATACCGATCGGGTCGGCAATGCGCGGCTCGTTATCAATGGTGAATTCCTGCGGCAAGACATGGATAATTTCCTCGCCCGGAGGCAAGACCAACTTATACATGTCTTCAATCAGTCGCTCGATATCCAATCGGGTTATCTCACTATCGTCCTTGCGCGTGAGAATCCCCCGGTGCTGAATGCTTTTGATGTGTTGGCCGGCAATGCCCACATTCACGACCTTAATATCCACGTTTGACTGGGCACTCGCTTCCTCCACCGCCTGCATGATGCTGTTTACGGTCTTTTGAATGTTGGCCACCACCCCCCGGCTCACGCCAGAGGATTCGGCTCGGCCCACGCCCAATACCTCGATCTTGTTCTTCCCCTTTCGTCGGCCGACGGTCACGCATATTTTCGTCGTGCCGATGTCAAGTCCCACTACGATTGGGGAGTCGGTTACAGTTGTCGATTGTGCTTTCATACGTCAAAAAGTTAATGAGTGTTTTTACCTATTTGGGGTATGCCGTGCGCCACGCCTGCCCCGTTTTTACCTGTCTGATCTCTTAATCGGCCATCTCTGGCGGTCCGCCAAGCGAGTCTGGCATCGGCGGCTGGTCCGGCGGCTCGAAAAGCTCGGGCCTGTACCCCTCCCCACGTTCGCAAACGAGCTGTCCTCTGTACTTTAGGTTCACCGATTTATACGCATCGATACCTACCCGAGGCACGATCTTCGTGTAGAACAACATCAGTTTTTGGAACTTCTCTTCTAAAGCCTCGCTATTGCCGAGGATAATTTGCTGCCGCCCCACTCGGGGAGCCAACTCGATGTCGCCCTGCTGGTTTACGTACAGCTGTACCACCTGGTTGGACCACACGCTATCCGCGCTGATGTATTGCGCCGTCTTGAAAATATCATTCACCAGCGCACTTTGGATACTGTCGAGCGCTTCATTGTAAGGCTCGGCGATGTGACCGTTGGCCACGGGGACGCGCGGCGTATATTTAAGCGATACGGGTATCTTGAGGCCGGCTTCGTCGATATAGAAGTTCTTACCTTCGCTGTTAATGACGCGGACCACGGCCTGGCGCTGCTGAATCCGCACGGTCACGGTGCCGTCCATGTCCCTGTTGACAATAGCTTCGGCTACGTACGGCAAGGCTTCAATCGACGCCTCAATCTCATGGTACGGCAGGGTCTCCAGCGTCCGCCCCACAATCTGGCCGTGGGCCTGCTCGATAATGTCTACCACGTCTTTCTGTTCGATGAAGGACTCCTCACCCAACACAATGACGCGCAGGCCCGTGCATGCCTGCTCGCTGCTTTTGACCCCGATGAAGCTCATCAGGGCGACAATACCGCTGACAGCCAGCAACGCCACGACGCACCCCAGTACCACCTTCCATCTGATGTTGCGTATCCATTTAACCATTGCTCAGTACCTCCTGCAAGGGTTCAACCAATAGATCGATATTGCCTGCCCCGACGGTAACCAGCAATTCGGGTTTGCGCACCGCCACAAACTCCTTCACGCCGTCGGCATCCAATACGTGTTTTTCGTCGGCTACTACGTTCCCTGCCAGCCACTCCGAGGTGATGCCCGGCAGCGGCAGTTCGCGTGCCGGATAAATCGGCATCAGGATGAGCGTATCGGATAGGCCCAGGACCTTCGCAAAGTCGTCCGCGAAATCGCGTGTCCGCGTGAATAAGTGCGGCTGGAACACCACCGTCAGGTGCTTGTCGGGATAACGCTCCTTCACCGAGCTCAGGAATGCGCGGAGCTCTGCGGGATGGTGGGCATAATCGTCAATATACGTATGCTGCGCATTGCTCACGACGACTTCGTAGCGGCGCTTGACCCCAGCGAAGCTCGCCAACGCAGCGGCGATCGCTTCGTCCGGCACGCCCAATAATCGCGCTACGGCAATAGCCGCAACGGCGTTCTCGATGTTGTGCCGGCCCGGAATGCCCAGCCTAATGTCGCTAATCCGTTCCTCCCCCTGCACGTAATCAAAGTAATACTCTCCCTCGATGATTTGGATACGCTCGGCACAGGCCTCGGCAGATTGGTATGCCGAATAAGACATGTCCGACGCAAAGGGCAGGCCGGCCCGTATTATTCGCTTGCCACCGGGCTGCAGCTGCTGAAGGAACAGCTCAAACGATTCCTCCAACTGTCCCTTGTCGCCATACACGTCCAGATGATCCGCGTCAGCGGACGTTACCACAGCAATATCCGGATACAGGGTAAGGAAGGAACGGTCGAACTCGTCGGCTTCCACCACCACGGTATCGTTGTCGGCAAACAACACATTCGTATTATAATTGGTACTGATACCACCCAAAAACGCCGAACAGCCGTAGCCGCTGGCCGTAAGCAAATGGGCGATCATGGTAGACGTGGTGGTCTTGCCATGGGTGCCCGCTACCGCGATGGTATACCTGTCGCGACTGATCAACCCCAATACCTCCGAGCGCTTGAACAGCATATGCCCTGCCAGCCGGAATTCGTGCAGGATGGATAAGTCTGCCGGCACGGCAGGGGTATAGATGAGCAAAGTGTGTTCATCCGCCACCCGAAACTCCTCACGTACCAGCGAAAAATCATCGTGGTAAAACACCGAAATACCCTCGCCCACCAAGTTGCGGGTCAACTTGGTTTCGGTCTTGTCATAGCCAGCCACCGTGCAGCCCAAATGACGGAAATAACGCGCCAGGGCACTCATGCCGATGCCGCCGATCCCGACTAGGAAAACCTGCTTGATGTTGTCTATGTTCATTTTTATAACTTAAATCGTCGTTATCACTACCAGTTATTATCCTTCCCGTCGTCCGGCCAACTTCAGGACCTCACGCGCAATGACCTCATCGGCATCGGTAATGGCCAGCTTTGCGATGTTGGCCGCCAACTCGTTTTGCCGTGGCGCGTCCGCGACCAATGCCAGCGCGGTATCGACCAATACGGCGCGCGCCTCATGGTCGGCTATCAGAATGGCGGCATCTTTACCCACCAGCGCCTGCGCGTTCTTGGTCTGGTGGTCTTCGGCCACATTGGGCGAGGGTACCAGGATAACCGGCTTGCCGAGCACGCAGAGTTCGGCGATGGTACCCGCCCCTGCCCGCGCCACGATGATGTCTGCCAGGGCGTAAGCCAAATCCATGCGTTGCAGAAAAGCATGCAACCTTATGTTTTCCCCCAGCTTACCGTCGAGGCTCTCCGCCAGGTTTTCATGGTAAAAGCTCCCGCATTGCCACAGCAACTGCACGCCGTCCGCGCCAAACTTTCCCCACCCCTCGCGCATGCACTCGTTGAGCGTGCGCGCGCCTAAGCTACCGCCGGTTACCAATACGGTCTTCCGCTCTGCCGAAAGACCAAAATACCGAGCTGCCTCGGCCCGCTTCCCTGCGATATCAACCGACTCCCGCCGGATGGGGTTGCCGGTAAACAAAAGCCGGTCCCGCGGAAAAAACCGATCCATGCCGTCAAAAGCCACGCATATTTTGGCGGCCTTCGCCCCCAAGCGTTTATTGGTAATCCCGGCATAGGAATTCTGTTCCTGGATGAGGGTGGGCACGCCTGTTTTGCCCGCCGCATGCAACAACGGCCCCGAAGCGTAGCCGCCCACGCCTACCGCCACATCGGGCTTAAACGAGCGGACGATCCGACGGGCCTTGCTTAGGCTTTTCAACAGCTTCAGCGGCAAGGCCAGATTCTTCCACAGCGAGCTACGGTCGACCCCCTGGATGTCGAGCCCAATAATTTCGTATCCTGCGGCGGGCACCTTATCCATCTCCATCCGGCCATTGGCACCCACAAACAGGATCTGCGTGTCTGGCGCGAGGCGTCTCAGGGCATTAGCAATCGCTATCGCCGGGAAGATGTGGCCTCCCGTTCCACCACCGCTTATGATTACGCGTACCGCCATGGCGTTGTGACTACCTTGTGTTTTTATCCCACTGCCGGGATTTCCCCGATGACGACCTTCTTATTCTTATCGATATGGGCGCTTTCCTCCTTCATCTCATCAATGTTACGGCTCACGCTGAGGATGATGCCAAAGGCGACGCTCGTGAACAGGATGGACGTGCCCCCCATGCTCACCAAGGGCAGGGGAATACCCGTAACGGGCCCCAAGCCCACCGCCACGGCCATATTGCCCAATGCCTGCAGCGTGAGCGAAAAGCCCAACCCCGCCGCCAGCAAGGCGCCGAACGCCTTCGGACTGAGCGTGACGATCCGGATACACCGGAACATCAGGGCGACGTACAAGCAAACCAGCACCACGCCACCGATGGCTCCATATTCCTCGACAATGATGGCGAAAATGAAATCCGAATACGGGTGCGGCAACACGTTGCGTTGCGTGCTGTTGCCCGGTCCTTTGCCGAAAAGCCCGCCTGAGGCGATGGCAATCTTGGCATGGTCCGACTGGAACGATTTGTCTGTATCGGCCTGTTCGCCGCTGAGATACGTTTGCATGCGCGACGCGTAGGTGGCGCTCCGCGGTCCCAACATCACGACCAAGGCCAGCAATACCATGACCCCCATGCACACATAGGTGATCTGCTTGAGGCTAATCCGTCCGATAACGAGCAACAGCACGCTAACGCCGAACAGCATCAGCGCCGTGGATAGGTTAGCCGGGGCAATCAGCACGAAGATGACGCACACCGAGCCCATGATCGGAAGGAATGCCTTTTTTACGTCCTTGATGTTCTCCTGCTTACGGGTCAGCGTCCGCGCCAGGAACGTGATTAGCGCCAGCTTAGCCAAATCCGAAGTCTGGAACGTCTGGTTGATGACCGGAATCGTCACCCAGCGGTTCGCCTCGTTGATGGTATTACCAAAAATCAACGTGTATAAGAGCAAGGGGATGGTAATGGCCATCAAAATTTTTGAAATGCCGGCATACCAGCGATAGTCGAGTAGATGCGAAACGTACATCAGCGCAAAGCCCCCAAAAATCAGCAAGCTATGCTTGATCAGGTAAATTTCCGTGCCCTTCCCTTCCTTATACGCGAGCGTTCCCACTGAGCTGTATACGGCCAGCAAAGACCACAGCGACAGGATAATGATGATAATCCACAGCCACCGGTCACCTTTCAGCCTCGAAAATGCCTGTTCCATAGTATTAATATTAGTTTCTCGCTACTCGTTAATAATATGGGCCGCTTACAATTCAAAAACCGCCGCCTTGAACTGCTCTCCCCGATCTTCGTAATTCTTGAAACGGTCAAAGCTGGCACACGCGGGCGACAGCAGTACCGTATCCCCTTTTTCGGCCAGATGGGAAGCCAACTGTACGGCGTCGTGCATGCTGTTGCTGTTGACAATTACCTTGGCGTCTCCCTCGAGCGAGTCGTGGATCCGCGAGTTGTCCTTGCCGATACAGATGACCGCCCGCACCTTGGTCCGGATAATTTCGCGCAGCATTTCGTAGTCGTTGCCCTTGTCTACGCCACCCATAATCAGCACGATCTGGGGCGCGAAGCTTTCCAGCGCATACCACACCGCGTTGACGTTAGTCGCCTTGGAATCGTTTACGTAGTCAACGCCGGCAATGGAGGCTACAAACTCCAGCCTATGCGGAATATTGGTATATGAACCCATGCTTTCCTTCATGGCCTCGTTCTTCAGCTCATGGATCTTCCCTACCAATCCGGAGGCCATGTTGTTGTATACGTTGTGCTTTCCTTGCAACGATAACTGGTCGATGTTCATAGTGAATATTTCTTTTTGGGGTACTCGTATTTCAAACTCCTTGTCGTTCAATAAAAAGGCGCCGAATTCCAATTGCTCCGCTTGGCTAAACGGCAAGCATTGCGCGACGGGCCGATGACGCCTCAGCCCGTCGATCGTAACGGGATCATCCGCACAATAGATGAAGACGTCTTCCGGACGCTGGTTTCGGATAATCCGAAACTTCGAATCCGTATACTTGACCATTTCATGTTCATACCGATCCAAATGATCGGGCGTAATATTCAGCAGCACGGCGATATCTGCACGAAAATGCTCCATATCATCAAGCATAAAACTACTGACCTCCAACACGTAATGGTCGTATTGTGCCTGGGCTACCTGCGCGGCAAAGCTCTGCCCGATATTGCCCGCCACGCCCACGTTAAGCCCCCCTTCGTGCAGCAGGTGCCACGTCAGCATGGTCGTGGTCGATTTGCCGTTTGATCCCGTTATGCAGATCAGCTTGGCATCGGTGTACTGCGCCGCAAACTCCAACTCGCCGATGACGGGGATGTTCGCCTCGCGCAACTTTCGGACAATGGGCGCCGTACCGGGGATTCCCGGGCTTTTGACGACCAACGCAGCCTGCAGGATCTCGCCCTCGTCGTGGTTGCCTTGCTCGAAGCGTATACCGGCCGCGTTCAGACGTGCGAGATACCCGTCTTCGATCCGCCCGATATCCGACACCCACACATCGAAGCCCTGCTTCTGCGCTAGCAAAGCGCTGCCCACGCCGCTTTCGCCGGCGCCCAGCACTACCAGTCGGCCGGCTTGGGGATAGTGATATGTGGCTATGTTAGGCATCCGGTCGCTATCTTATTTTGAGCGTTACGATCGAGATAATGGCCAATATGATTCCTGTAATCCAAAAACGCGTTACGATTTTGGATTCATGGTAACCTTTTTTCTGATAATGGTGGTGAAGCGGCGCCATCAGAAACACCCTCCTTCCTTCTCCATATTTCTTGCGCGTGTACTTGAAGTAAGACACCTGCATGATGACCGACAGGTTTTCGATCAGGAATACGCCGCACAGCACCGGAATCAGCAACTCCTTACGGATGAGCACGGCAAAGGCGGCGATGATGCCACCAATGGCCAAGCTTCCGGTATCGCCCATGAATACCTGGGCTGGGTAGGAATTATACCACAGAAATCCGGTACACGCGCCTACAAATGCTCCAGCGAAGATTACCAGCTCACCCGAATTGGGGATGTACATGATATTGAGGTAATCCGAGAAGATCACGTTGCCGGATACATACGCAAAAATGGCCAATGTGCCGCCGATGATGGCCGACGTCCCCGTCGCCAGGCCGTCGATGCCGTCCGTGATATTCGCGCCGTTGGAGACGGCCGTGACGATAATGACCACGACCACGAGGAACAGCAAAAACACGGAGGCGTTCCCGTTCAGGCCAAAGATGCTCAGTACCCGCGCGTAATCAAACTCGTTGTCTTTATAGAAAGGTATGTTGGTTTTCGTCGACTTCACATCCTGCGTGTAATAGGTTGCCCCTGTCGCTGCCCGCACGTGCTCCGTTGCATCCGGGTTTTTGGATACCCGCTCCCGCACGACGATATCGGGATGGAAGTACATCGTACAGGCGATGATGATGCCCAACCCTACCTGTCCGATAACCTTGAACCTGCCCGCCAAACCTTCCTTGTTCTTGCGGAAGACCTTGATATAATCGTCCAAAAAGCCAATCGCGCCCATCCACACCGTCGTCACGAGCATGATGATGACATAGATGTTGTCCAACTTGGCAAACAGCAACGTCGGGATCAAAATACCGGCAATGATGATTAAGCCGCCCATCGTTGGCGTTCCCTGCTTCTCTTTCTCGCCCTCCAGCCCCAAGTCGCGGATAGTCTCGCCCACTTGCTTTTTGCGAAGCAGTCCGATAAGCCGGCTTCCGTACGCGGTGGTGATAATCAGCGACACGACGACCGCCATGGCCGTGCGGAAGGAGATGTATTGAAACAACCCTAGCCCCGGCACGTGCGTATTTTGTTCGATCCAAGTAAATAAGTGATAGAGCATAGGCGATCTATTGTTCGCTGAATGTTTCCGTTAATATGTTCTTATCGTCGAAATCTAACCGACGACCCGCAATTTCCTGGTATTTCTCGTGCCCCTTGCCCGCCACCAGCACGATATCGCCGGGCTGCGCCAAGTGGCAGGCCGCCCGTATGGCCTCCCGCCTATCGACGATGGAAAAGACGTTGCGCTTCTTGTTTTCCGGCACGCCTGCTTCCATCTCGCGGATGATAGCGGCTGGATCTTCCGAACGCGGATTGTCCGACGTAATGATGACTTTGTTGCTGTATTGCACGGCAACGGCCGCCATTTCGGGGCGTTTGCTTCGATCCCGATCGCCTCCGCAGCCTAACACGGTAATGATCTGCTCCTCGCCTTTTCGCAGGCCCTGGATCGCCTGCAGCACGTTGGCCACGGCATCCGGCGTGTGCGCGTAGTCGACGATGCCTACCACGCCACGCGGGGATATGACGGTATCAAACCGGCCCTCGGCCCCACTCACCTGGCTAAGCGCCAACAGAACCTTGCTAGTTTCTTGCTCGAGCAAGATCGCCGTCGCGTATACGGCCAAGAGGTTGTACGCATTGAAATGACCCACCAGGCGCACCCACACCTCATGCTGGTCTACCGAAAGCAGCATTCCGTCAAAATGGCTTTCCACCACCTTGGCCTTGAAATCGGCGATGGTTTTCAGCCCATAGGTTTTTTTATGGGCAAATGTATTCTGGAGCATGACCGATCCGTTTTTGTCATCGGCGTTGGTCAATGCGAACGCGAAGCGATCCAATCCATCAAAGAACGTTTTCTTCGCCCTGATGTATTCGGCAAACGTCTTATGGAAATCAAGGTGGTCGTGCGTGATATTGGTAAACACGCCGCCCGCAAAGTTGAGCCCCGCAATACGCTGCTGGGCGATGGCATGCGAACTGACCTCCATGAAGCAATAATCGCAACCCACCTCGACCATCTCCGCCAACAAGCGATTGAGGGCGACGGGGTCGGGCGTGGTATGAGTAGCCGGCACGGCCTCGTTGTCCACGAGGTTCTGCACCGTTGAAATCAGCCCGGCCTGGTAGCCCAACTGCTTAAATAGCTGATATAACAAGGTAGCGACCGTGGTTTTGCCGTTGGTACCGGTGACGCCAACCAGGCGCAGATTGCGGGATGGGTTGCCATAGAAGTTTGCCGCAGCGACGCCTAAGGCGAAAGCCGAGTCATCGACCTGCACATACGTTACGCCTTCTTCGACATTCTCGGGCAATTGCTCGGCCACGACTACCGAAACCCCCTTCTGAACCGCGGCAGAAATGAATCCATGGCCATCGACGGCCGTGCCCCGCACCGCTACGAACAGGCCGTTAGGCACAGCTAGCCTGGAGTCGAACTGGATCGCCTCGACTATCAAGTGCAAGTTGCCTACTACCTGCCGTACGGGTATGCCATGCAATATGTCCTTGAGCGGTACCATCCTTAGTTTAAATCGATCGATACGCTGGTCCCAAGCTTCGCGGATTGCCCCGCGGCCAACGATTGCTTAATAACCTTTCCCTTTCCGCGCACCACCGCCGGGTAACCCGCATTTTCAAGGGCGTACAGAGCGTCTATCAGCCCCATGCCCTGCACATCCGGCACGACACCTTCGCGAATGGGCTCATCGTTAAACGGTATACCTTTGACCGTATCCAGTCCCGCTGGACCTTCCGACGAGGCATACCGGGTCCGGATCCCCATCGCATCGTATACGGCCAAGGCCGCATTTTTTGACCCACGCAGCGTAGGAGGCAACTCGGTATTCCCTACGAGCCGCAATTCCTCAAAACTGCTGTGCATATCCAGGTCGTTGGCGTACACCATATCGGCCAGCTCCCGGAACACCGGACCGGCAATCGAGGCGCCGTAATAACCGTTTCGCGGGTTGCGGATAACGACAATCATCGAGTACTTGGGATTGTCAGCGGGGAAATAGCCCGCCATCGATGACTGGTATTTGCGGTTACGGTAGCCGGCGGCACCGTCGGCAATCTGGGCAGTGCCGGTCTTTCCGGCCATGCCATAAATGGGGTTGTTGATGCGCTTGCCGGTACCATCCGTCATCACACCTTCCAACATATCCTGCAGCTTGCCGATCGTTTCCTTGGACGCGATGCGCTTATTGATGACACGCGTCCCAAAGCGCTCCACCGTATTGCCCAAGTGACGAATTTCCTTGACGTAGAGGGGCGCGACCATAACACCGTCATTCGCAACCGCATTATAGAGCGTCAGCATCTGCAGCGGGGTCATTTTCAGTTCGTATCCATACGCCATTTGTGGCAATGACAATCCGCTCCAGCTCCTGCTTTCGGGCGTTTTGATCAGCGGATCCCCTTCGCCGGGAATCTGCAGCCCCAGGGGCTTGCCGATACCCAGGCCGTGAAGCTGTTTGGTAAATCGGGCCGGGTTATCGCGATACGCGGTATTGATGATTTTCGTAATCGCCGCGTTAGAGGACACCTCGAATGCTTTTTTTGCCGTGATTGTCCCGTAGGCGTGCACGTCCCGGATGGTATGGCGATGCACCTGGTAGGTTCCGTTGCCCGTTTCCACAAGGGTGCCGGTATCCACCACGCCGTCTTCCAGCGCAACGAGATACGAGGCCAATTTGAACGTCGACCCCGGCTCTGCGCTCTGCGCGATCGCGTAATTAAACTGTTCGCGATACACGCCTTGGGAGTCGCGGGTAAAATTGGCTACCGCCCGGATTTCGCCGGTTGCCACTTCCATCAGTATCACGCACCCATTGTCCGCATCGCTAATCTTCAGCTGTTTTTCCAACGCGCGCTGAGCCATGTCCTGCATATTGACGTCAATCGTGGAAATAATGTCCGATCCATCAACGGGAGCCACCTCGATATCGCGGTTGACGGGCATCCATACGCCGCCGGCAATCCGTTGCACCAGCCGCTTGCCGCTCTTGCCGTCGATGTATTCGCCGTAGGCGCCCTCCAACCCTACGTGTACGTTATCGTCCTGGCTCTTATATCCGATAGTCCGCGCCGCCAGGTTAGTAAAAGGAAGGATGCGCTTGTTCTTACGCTCGGCAATCAAGCCTCCCTTATAACGCCCCAAATTGAAGATGGGAAACTCCCTGAGCTTCTTCAACTCCTGGTGGCCCACGTTTCGCTTAATCAGGAAATAACGGTTTCGGCGCTTGCGCGCGTCTTTCAGGGCCGCGGCATATTGCACGGACGACCTGTCGCCAAAAAAAGCCGACAGCTTGCCCGCCAAGGAGTCCACTTTCGAGTAGAATACGTCGTCGTCCTCAATACCCGGCGCCAGCAAGTCCATGCGCACGTCGTACTCCGGAATCGACGTGGCCAACAGGCTGCCGTCATTGGAATATATATTGCCCCGAACCGCCTCCACGTCTACATAGCGCGTAGAAAGGCTGTCGGCCATGGCGCGCCATTCGGCACCTTCCACGTACTGCACATGAAACAACTTGACCAGCACCGCTATAGCAAAAAGCACGATCAGCCCAAATGAGGCATACACCCTCAACAATATGTCGGTACGGATATTCATCGTTCGTCAGCTAGCTACTTCCCTGTTCTCACTAATGTTATCTTCTTAGGCGGCTCGGTGCGCTCCTTGAGCCCGATGCTGTCCGCCCGCTTTGCAATTTCCGTCTGTGTCGTCAGCTTCATCATCTCCGCCGATATCGACTTATAATCCCAACCCATTTCCTTCACTTCCCGGTCGAGCCGGTCGATTTGCCGCACCGTGCGCTCTGCATAATGCCTATTGGCGATGTAAATGATGGCCAAAAACCCGATAAACGCCAAAAACGGCACATAGCCGACAAAAGACATGGAGGAAAAGCGACCGGTGGAAAATACCGAACGGAAGAAGCTGCTCGTTGCCTGCGCTTTTTCCTCGACGGTCTCCTGCAACACCTCTTGCTGCTCCTCGGTCAAGGGCTCCTGTTTATATCTATTTTTCGCCATTCCTCTCGTTATTGCGAACGGTTACGCTATTTTTTCCGCCACGCGCAACCGGGCACTCCGCGCCCGGCTGTTGGCCTCGATTTCCATTTCGGACGCCACGATCGCCTTCCGGGTGACCGGCTGCAGGGGCTTAATCTCGTTGCCGAAGAAATCCTTTTCTACCTCGCCCCGAAACTTGCCTTTCGCCATAAAATTCTTGACAAGCCTATCTTCCAGCGAATGGTACGACATCACCACCAACCTGCCTCCCGGCCGAAGCACCTGCACGGCCTGTTCCAAGAATTCCTGCAAGGCCTCCAGCTCCCGGTTAACCTCGATTCGCAAGGCCTGGAACAACTGGGCGTAATACTTGTGCGCCTTGCCGCGCGGCACCAGGGGCGCCACCAATTCCCTAAGCTGGCCGGACGATTGGATGGGTTCCTGCACACGGGCCCTAACGATCGTGGCCGCCAATGTCCTGGCGTTCTGCAGCTCGCCGTACATGCCAAAAATCCGATGCAACTCGGATTCCTCGTACGTGTTAAGCACCTTCTGCGCATCCAAATCGCCCGCTTGGTCCATACGCATGTCCAACGCCGCGTCGAAACGCGTTGAAAACCCCCGCTCCGAATCGTCAAACTGATGGGACGAGACACCCAAGTCAGCCAAGATGCCGTCCACTTCACGCACGCCCCGCAAACGCAGGTTATTCCTCAAAAACCTGAAATTCTGATGGATGAACACAAACCGCCCATCATCTATGGCGTTTCGCAACGCATCCGGATCCTGATCAAAGGCATACAGCCGACCCGCAGGACCCAACCTGGTTAATATCCCCCGCGAATGCCCGCCCCCACCAAACGTGACGTCCACATAGGTGCCGCCCTCCTTTATGTCCAGCGCATCCATGCAGGCATCCAACATGACGGGCACATGGTACGCATCGTTACTCATCGCCATCCTCGATAAAGGAGCCGCCCATCACCTCTTCAGCCAACGAGGCGAAGTCGTCATCCTGCTCGCTCTCCCACAATGCATCGTACGCATGTTTAGCCCACACCTCAATCTTGTTAAACTGACAGGCAAGCACGACCTCCGACTCAATGCCCGCGTAGGCCAACAGCGACTTCGGGAGCAGGACCCGGTTCGCGGAGTCGAGCGTCAGCTCGCTGGCGCCACGTGTAAAATCCCGGATAAACTTCCGATTCTTGGCATTATAGGGATTCAGCTTGGCCAGCTTGGCCGTCGTCTTATCCCACTCCTCCCGCGTGTAGATGACGAGATTTTTCTCGAAGCCCCGATTGATGACAAGCCCAGTACGCTCCACATCAGGCACCTGCCTTTTGAGCATGGCCGGCAACACCATCCTGCCTTTGGTGTCTAGCTTGCAATCAAATTCGCCAATCAGGTTACTCATCGACATCGGATAAAATGACAAGGTAAAAGTAGATATAATACCCCACTTTTCCCCACAATCACCCACACAAAAGTTTTCCACATAAAAACAGGATCGACAAAACACTAATAAACAGGCACTTAGAAAAAATAAGAATTAATCAGTCAAACGACTGAAAAGGAAGTGATACCGCATCACCCCGCCCAAAAAACTGCATATACGACAGAAAATACCCGTAGCGTGGGGCATTGTGGGAGAAAAGAGAGGAGTCCTATAAACGTAAAATCAAGCCTAGTTTGCAACTTATTTAATATAACCCAGCGATTCGGGCGCGACTTGTTATCTTTGTACGAAAACCACCTCTATTTTTCTGAAATGAAAAAATCTTTATTCGCACTATTTAGCTTGTTTGCGGCAATTGCCCTGGCATCCGACGTACGTGCCCAAGGCACCCTATTGCTTCGCAATCCAAGTATCAGCCAAAATCACATCGCTTTTGTCTATGGCGGCGACATTTGGGTCGCGGACAAGTCGGGCGAGAACGCCCGACGTCTCACCATCAATCCCGGCGTGGAGCTCAACCCCGTATTTTCTCCTGACGGGCAGAGCATTGCGTTTACGGGAAATTACGACGGAAACACGGACGTATATGTCATCCCGGTCCGCGGCGGTGAGCCCACGCGCGTGACGTACCACCCCGGCGCGGACATCGTTAGGGGCTGGCTGGATAATGACCACGTCTATTTCACTACGACGCGCGAATACCTTTATGCCCAGAGCCCCAGGCTCTACAGGGCAAACGTCCGCCGCGGGGCCGAGCAGCCGCTACTGATGCCGGAAGCGACGCAGGGATCGCCCTCGCCAGACAAAAGCCACTGGGCATACATCAAAAACACCGACCCTACGGAACGCGACCGAGTAGCATTCAAACGCTACCGCGGCGGCGGAATGCCGTCGATCTGGATATTTAACACCAAGTCGCATGACGTCACGGTCGTGCCCGGCGAGAACAGCAACGATGTCAAGCCCATTTGGCTGGGCGACAACGTGTACTTCCTCTCCGACCGGGAAAAAATCGTCAACATCTATGGCTACGACACCAAATCAAAGACGGTGGAGAAACTAACCCACTTCTCCGACTACGATGTACGGACGTTAAATGGCCACGGCAATGAATTAATCTTCGAGCAGGCAGGCCGCCTACACATTCTCAACCTGGCTACGAAAGCCACCCAGGCGCTGGCTATTGACATCCACGCGGACGTTCTCTTTAAACGGCCCCATTACGTCAATGTCGAAGACGATATCCGCGGCTACGAGATTTCCGCTACGGGCGTCAGGGCCCTGTTCGAGGCGCGTGGCGAGATATTCTCCATTCCGGTGGACAAAGGCGAGCCCCGCAACATTTCGAATTCGCCGGGCACGCACGAGCGTTTCCCAGCCTGGTCGCCCGATGGCAAGTGGATTTCCTACGTTTCGGACGCCCGCGGCAAGTATGAGTTGGTATTGCGCGACCAATTTGCCAAGGACGAGCCCACGTACATTACGCTAGGTGACGACTACCTATACTTTCAGCCTACGTGGTCACCGGATAGCCGGAAGCTGTTCTACGGCGACGCGCATCTGAACCTATTCTACATAGACATTGGCAGCAAAGAAGTGGTCAAGGTGGATAGCGACGTCTTGGCTTCCACAACCGGGCGCACCTACAACAGCCTCCAGCCGAGCTGGTCTCCTGACTCCAAGTGGATTGCATACACCAAAACGCTGGCTAACGGCGTATCCGCCTTGTTTATCTACAACATGGAAACCAAGGAAGCGAGGCAGGTAACCGACGGTATGAGCGCGGTACGCGGCCCGGCTTTTGGCGCGGCCGGCAATTACCTGTTTTTCACGGCAAGCACCAATATCGGGCTGACCAATTCAGGCTTGCACATGTCCGCCTACGACCGCTCGCCTGCATACAACGTCTATGCCATCCTACTGGCCAAGGATACGCCCCATATTATCAAAACGGAGAGCGACGAGGAAAAAGTAAAGGAAGAAAAATCCAGTGAAGGGAAACCGGATAACGACAAGGGAGAAGATAAAAAAGACGAGACCAAAAAGGATGATAAGGCGGTAAAGATCGATTTCGATGGCATCCAACAACGAATCGTTGCCTTGCCCCTGCGTGCCGGCAACTACTCACTCCATGGAGGCGTGCCCGACATGTTGCTTTTCCAGCGCGGCGGCACCATCGGCGCCTACGACCTCAAGAAAAATGAAGAAAACACCTTGGTCGAAAATGCCCGCGGCTTTGCGATCTCGGCCGATGGTAAAAAAATGATATACCGCCATGCCAATGGGTTTAGCATCGTGGACGCCGGCAAGAAGCCCGCAAATACGGACGCTGGCAAAATCAAGTTCAACGGCGCCAAGCAACTCGTAGACCCCGCTGCCGAATGGGCCCAGGTATACAACGAGGTATGGAACCTACAAAAAGAGCTGTTCTATGTAGAAAACATGCACGGCGTGGACTGGGAAGCAAAGAAAGCGAAGTATGCCAAGTTTCTTCCCTATGTCAACCACCGTTCGGACCTCGGCTACCTGCTTAACGAGTTGATGGGCGAGATGGTCGTGGGCCACAACTACATTTACCCCGGCGACGAACCTTCTACCCCTTCGGTTAGTGCGGGAGTGCTGGCGGCCGACTATCGTATGGCCAATGGCGGCTATCAAATTGCGAAACTGTACACCAACCACAGCTGGAACCCTTCCTTCAAGGCGCCTCTAGCCGAGCCGGGGCTGAATGTCGCGGAAGGCGACTATATCGTAGCGGTGAACGGCGTCCCCGTATCGGCAGACGTCAATATCTACAGCCTGTTTGACCATACGGTGGGCAAAATGACCACCCTGAAAATAAACAACAGGCCATCGCTGGAAGGCGCCCGCGAAGTTATCGTTCGGCCGATTTCCTATGACGACGAAATGGCAATTCGCCAAATGGACTGGGTGGAGCGCAATCGGGCGAAAGTCGACAAACTGAGCAACAACCAGATCGCCTATGTCTACATGCCGAATACCGGCCGGGCCGGTTACGACTTCTTCAACCGCTACTATTTCTCGCAAATGGACAAGAAAGCACTCTTGCTGGATGAGCGGAATAACGGGGGCGGATCTGTGGCCGACTACGTGATTGATCTGCTTAACCGCGAATTGATTGCTGGCTGGAAAATCCGGGACGGCCGGAGCTTCACCACTCCGGGCAATGGGATTTACGGACCGAAAGCCATGATTATCAATGAAAATGCCGGATCAGGCGGCGACATGATGCCTTACATGTTCCGTTTCCACGGGCTGGGCAAACTGGTGGGCCGCACTACCATGGGCATTTTGGTAGGCATTAGCGGGTACCCGCCCCTGCTCGATGGCGGACGCATTACTTCACCGAATTTTGGCATCCATGACCTCCGGGGTAATTACATCATCGAAAACGAAGGCGTGGCGCCGGATATTTTCGTAGAGCAAATGCCTAAGGACCTGCTCCAGGGCAGAGACCCGCAACTGGAGCGCACGGTCCAACTGCTGCTGGAGGAAATGAAAACCTATCCGTATATCAAGATCGTCGATCCCGAAGATCCGATTCGGGTTAATTAGGGCGAAAGCTGAGCCGAGTATGACAGTCGCCCCATGTGCAGTTTGCGCGTGGGGCGATTTTTTGGGTAGCAACGCCCCGAAATAAAGTCGGGCGCCAAGTTCGCTTAGATGCGGTTAATACCGTTTTCAACTGAAAGCCTAAGGAAACGCATCTTTGCACACAAAAAGCCCAATGAATCGGCACGCTGATGCACCTTACCCCACGGAGCGGACTAGCCAGGCCATCGCCCTTCGGTTTGGTCATCCATATTTGTATCTTTGGACAGCAAAACTACCATCCGCAGTATGGTGTTGCGCGCGGCGCTGCCCGTTTTGCGGAGGACGCTGCTTTAACCGATAATCGAAGATCATGTACCGAACCCCAATCAAACTTACAGACTGCCGGCTTTGGCAAGTTACATTCGCTCCACTTTCGCCCGTTATTAGGAAACGAAGAACGTCCCTACTAACCGCCATCCTCACGCTTGTACTTGCCACCGCCATTGCCCCTTGGGCGGCACATGCCCAGCAGGACACCCTCAAAATACTGGCGTACAACATCCACCACGCCAATCCGCCGTCCAAGCCCGGCTTTATCGACCTGCCTGCCATCGCACGGGTGATCAATGCAAGCGGCGCGGACCTGGTGGCCTTGCAAGAGGTGGACGTTCGGACTACACGGGCGGGCGCGGATAGTGACCAAGCCGCCGAACTTGGCAGCCTGACGGGAATGTACGCGCATTTCGTTAAGGCGATCGACCACCAAGGGGGCGATTACGGGGTGGCTATCCTGTCGCGGTTTCCCCTGTTAGACCAGGGCGGCGAGCACCTCCCCATGGCGGCGGACGCAGGGGGCGAGCCACGCGTCGTTGCCTATGTGACGGTAGAGCCGGTAGCCGGGAAGCCCGTCACGTTCGCCAATACGCACTTGGACCTCAAGCCCGAAAACCGCGTGCTGCAAGCCAAACGCATCGGCGAGCGGCTTGCCGAAATCCCGCATCCCATCATTCTGGCAGGCGATTTCAATGCCGAACCGAACAGCGAGGCCATCGGCATCCTTGACCGGCATTTCAAACGTTCGCAAATTCCAAACGGATACACGATCCCAGTCGACAAGCCTACGCGTGAGATCGACTATATTATGTATCGACCCGCCAACGGATTCAAGATCGTTCGGCATGTCGTGATCAACGAGCCATACGCCTCCGACCACCTGCCGGTATATGTGGAACTCGCCTACTAACCGCACCCTTTCATGGACCCCAGCTGCCTGCCATGGGACGTCTCATCGCCTTGTGGCTGCAGCCAGCCTAACGGACCTCGCCTCTTGGAACGCGCGCCGCAAAAGCCAAACACCTCACACAGGAAGAATTGGCAGAAAACAGCCGGGTAATCGTACGGACCATCCACCGCATCGAAGCGGGCGATGTATTGCCCCCGGGCGCACACGGCCAAGATTCTGCTGGCCGCGCTCGGCGACACCTATGGAAATCCTGATTCTCTACCGCGGTTTGTGAATACCTCTCCAACGCAGCATCCGCCCGCCTAGCTTAACTACCACACACCTACCTGATGAGTGGTCTTTCTCCTTTCGAACCGGCCATTTCCGTATTCGGCCCGGCCCGCCAGCCCAATTTCGGCCCGGTTAAATACGCTACCCTACCTCTAAAAACGCAGTAAACCCACACCGACCCCAACACCATGGCCGCCAATCCACTGAATAAATCGCAGCCAACCACCCCTTAATAAATTTGTTTAGTACCTGAAAAAATGTACTTTGGCTAAACATTAATAACCCCTAGCATGAGCAAAAACAACCCCGAACATACCGTGCCCGAAGCGTTGGAAGACGCGACCTTGGACGACGGCATCCACCATGTGAACAATCCGGTATTGGACCTACCCGAAATCGTCAAAAACTATTTGGGAGAGGTGACGGGCTACCGCCAGGAAGCCAATAACTTTTACTTCACCGATGGCCATGCCGAGGTGGAAGTCAAAGTCGTGAGCGACGAAATTATCCGCGTTCGGCTGGCCCCGAGCGGCCAGTTTTTGGAAGAGTTCTCCTACGCCGTGCCCCAGGCCGACAAAAGGGTCGAGGTATTCTCCTTTGCCGAGGCGGAGGACAGCTATCGCGTGAAGACCAATACGGTGACCTGCGTGATTAATAAGGCGGATTTCCACATTGCATTCGAAGACCGTACCGGCCAGGTTTTTAACCGCGACCACGCGCCCATGCATTGGGAAGAGAACCCCGACTTTGGCGGATACTACGTGTACTGCACCAAGACCGCCTTCCCCGATGAAGGATTCTACGGGTTGGGCGATAAGCCTACCCACCTCAACGTGCGGGGACGCCGCTTCGTCAACTGGAATTCGGATACGTATTCCTTCCAGTTCAACCAGGACCCGCTATACCGGAGCATTCCCTTTTATATCGGGCTAAACGAAGGGCAAGCCTACGGTATTTTCTTCGACAATACCTTCAAGACCTTTTTTGATTTTGCGGCGGAGGCGCACGACCAGACCAGCTTCTGGTCCGAAGGCGGCGAGTTACAATACTATTACATCCACGGCCCGCACATGATCGACGTCGTGAAGCGTTACCACACGCTCACGGGCACGCATTACCTGCCGCCGATGTGGGCCCTGGGGTACCACCAATGCCGCTGGAGCTACTACCCGGAGAGTAAGGTCAAGGACTTGGCCCGCAATTTCCGTGCACGCCAAATCCCCTGCGACGCCATCTACCTCGACATCGACTATATGGACGGATACCGCTGCTTTACGTGGAACAAGCACCATTTTCCCGACCCCAAGCGCATGATCAAGGAACTGGCGGACGACGGTTTCCGTACGGTAGTGATCATCGACCCGGGCATCAAGGTCGACAACAACTACTGGGTATTCCGCGAAGGCAAAGAAAACCATTTCTTCTGCCGCCGCGGCGACGACTACTTTATGGAAGGCTATGTATGGCCGGGCCGATGCCAGTTTCCGGATTTCACCAATGCGAAAGTACGGGAGTGGTGGGGCGGGCTTTTTGAAGGGCTTGTGGAGGCGGGCGTAGCGGGCGTGTGGAATGACATGAACGAGCCGGCGGTCTTTGGGCGGGGTACCTTCCCCGACGACGTGCGCCACAATTATGACGGCTACCGCGGCTCCCACCGCAAGGCACACAACGTCTACGGCATGCAAATGGTACGCGCTACCTACGAGGGGCTCAAAAAGCTATTCCACAAACGGCGCCCGTTTACCATTACGCGGGCGGCGTACGCAGGCACGCAGCGTTACGCGTCGGTATGGACGGGCGACAACATCGCCACATGGGAACACCTCCGACTAGGCGTCTTGCAAGTACAGCGCCTCTCGGTATCGGGCATGCCTTTTTGCGGCACGGATATCGGCGGGTTCAGCGGCGAGCCCGATGGCGAGCTGTTTACCCGCTGGATCCAATTCGGCGTATTCTCGCCCTTCATGCGCGCGCACTCTGCCGGCGACACCGCCGAGCGCGAGCCGTGGAGCTTCGGCCCCGAATACGAGGCCATCAACCGCAAGTTTATCGAGCTGCGCTACAAGCTCCTGCCCTATATCTATTCGGTATTTTGGGAACACACCCACCACGGTTTCCCCATCCTGCGCCCGGTGACTTTCCTCGAGCAGGAATTCCCTACCAACATGCCGCGCGAGGAGGAATTTGCCTTGGGCGACAAAATCCTCGTATCGCCCGTGCTCCATCCCGGCCAACAGGCCAAGATCGTGTACCTGCCGGCCGGCAAATGGTATTACTATTGGAATGACCACGTATATGAGGGCAAGCAGGAAATTGAAATAGCTACGCCAATCGACGAGATGCCGATGTTTGTCCGTGGCGGCACGGTCCTACCGGAATATCCCGTGATGCAATACGTAGACGAAAAACCAATCGATTCGTTGAAGTTGCGTGTTTATTATAGCAATGACGAGACAAATAGCTATCTTTATGAAGACCATGGCGATACGTTCGCTTACGAACAGCATATCTATATGGAGAAGAAGTTTGTAGTAAAAGGGGGCGACGCCCACCTGACGATTACGCAAGATGCGGAAGGGTTATTTTCCGAACGATATGACACCTACGATCTCGCGTTCATCGGCTTGCCGTTTCGTGCCACGGCCGTGCTCGTTGACGGCAAGAAAATCAGCGCGTCACCCCGAGAGGACGGCCATTATACCGCGACGGTTCCCAAGGATTTCAGGCAAATCGTCGTGACGTGACGGACAACTAGATGATCCACTAACCCGGCAAACCCTATGCACCATGCAGGCACCCGTAGAAACTTTTTCACTCTTCACCGACTTCGATATCCGTCTTTTCCGTGAGGGCCGGCACTACAAGCTGTACGAAAAGTTTGGTTCGCACGTGGTGCTCCATGAAGGGAAACCGGGCACATACTTCGCCGTATGGGCACCCAATGCGGAAAGCGTACAGGTTATCGGCAATTTCAACGGATGGAATCCGTACGCTCACCAGCTCTTCCCGCGCTGGGACAGTTCCGGTATATGGGAGGGTTTCATTCCCCACATCAGCATTGGCGAATTATACAAATACCGCATCCAGAGCTACCAGGGGGAGGTTTTGGAAAAGGCCGACCCGTTCGCGCTGCTGAACGAGGTTCCGCCGGGCACGGCGTCCATTGTCAGCACCAATTGGCACGAATGGGACGACGCCGAATGGATGGCCACACGGCACGAGCGGAACGGACTAAACCAGCCGATGTCGGTCTACGAGATGCACCTGGGCTCATGGATCCGTGATTCCCATGATCCGGGCCGGCTGCTCAATTACCGCGAAGTGGCCGACAAGCTCGTACCGTATATAAAAGAGGCCGGATTCACGCACGTGGAGCTGCTGCCCGTCATGGAACACCCCTACTACCCCTCGTGGGGCTACCAAGTGACGGGTTTTTTTGCCGCAAGCGCGCGCTACGGCTCTACGCAGGACCTGATGTACTTCGTGGAGCAGATGCACCAAAATGGCATCGGCGTCATCCTAGACTGGGTTCCCTCCCATTTTCCGGGCGATGCCCACGGCCTGCACCGATTTGACGGAACGTACCTGTACGAGCACCAAGACCCGCGCCAAGGCTACCACCCCGATTGGGGCTCCTATATCTTCAATTACGGCCGCAACGAAGTGCGCTCGTTCTTGATCAGCAGCGCCCTGTTTTGGCTGGACCGCTACCACGTGGACGGACTTCGCGTGGATGCCGTAGCCTCCATGCTGTACCTCGACTACTCGCGTAAGGACGGGGAATGGATTCCCAACGAGTTTGGCGGCCACGAGAACCTGGAGGCCGTGCGTTTCCTCAAGGAATTCAACGAGGCCGTGTATGGCTTCTTCCCGGACATACAAACCATTGCCGAGGAGTCAACGGCCTGGCCGGGCGTCACCCGGCCGGTATACAGCGGAGGCTTGGGCTTTGGGATGAAATGGATGATGGGCTGGATGCATGATACGATCGGCTATTTTGGTCGCGACCCGCTATACCGCAAACACCACCACGACCAGGTCACCTTCAGTATACTATACGCCTACCACGAGAATTTCATGCTGCCGCTCTCACACGATGAGGCCGTCCATGGCAAGGGCTCGCTCGTCAATAAGATGCCGGGCGATGAGTGGCAGAAGTTCGCCAACCTCCGAGCGCTCTACGTCTACATGTTCACCCATTTGGGCACCAAGCTGCTTTTCATGGGGGGCGAGTTTGCGCAGACCTCCGAGTGGGACTTTAACGGGCAACTGGACTGGCACTTGATGCAATACGGGCCGCACAAAGGCATGTTTGAACTTATAAAGGCCCTCAATCACCTCTACCGGGGAGAGCCGTCGCTCTACGAGCACTCCTTCAGCCCCGAGGGGTTCCAGTGGGTGGAAGTGGGCGACCACCAACATTCCGTATTGGCCTATCTGCGCAAGGGATACCACCCCCAGGACGACGTCTTGGTCATCCTTAACCTGACGCCCGTGGTGCGCTATTATTACCGGTGCGGCCTGCCGGCGGGCGGTCAGTGGGAGGTCCTGCTCAACTCGGACGACCCGCAATATGGCGGTAGCGGCGTAGAGCAGCCCGATGTGGAAGCCGAAGAGCTGGAGTGGATGGGCCTGCCCTGGTCGGCCAACCTCGTCCTTCCACCCCTTGCCGGGCTGGTGCTGCGCCGAAAACCGGACAAAGATCGTGGTAGCCCAGTAATGGGACACCACTAGCCGCGGGCGGCCGTGGGCGCCCCGAAAGCCGATGCCGTAACAAAACAAGCAGCAAACTGCATTCGTAATATTGACGTAGCGTATGGATAAACTAACCTTATCCGATTCATTGAGAAACCCCGATCGGCCGGTGCTCCACCTCAGCGCCGAATGCTACCCGCTAGCCAAGGTCGGCGGCCTGGGAGACGTGGTAGGAGCCCTGCCTAAATACCTGGCCCGAGCCGGCATACGCACCTGGGTGGCGATACCCTGGTACAACAAGCCATCGGTGCACGCGCATCAGTTCGACGTGGTTTACAAGGGCACCTTTCTTCAGGGCACCCGCGAGCTCCAGGTGCAGGTCAGCAAGGAAAAAACGGATGCCCTGGGCTTCGAGCTCTTCCTCGTCCGCATCCCCGGCCTGCTGGACCGCGACGAAGTATACGGATATGCCGACGACGGCGACCAGTTTATCGCCTTCCAGCATGGTGTCCTGCAGTGGCTTTGCGATACGGGGACCCTCCCCTCCATCATCCATTGCCATGACCACCATACCGGGCTGACACCATTCATGATGTACCACTGCGAAAAATTCGCCCCGCTTAAGCAGGTGCCTACGGTGGCGACGGTACACAATGGCCAGTACCAAGGCTGGATGGACTGGAACAAAGCGACGCTGCTGCCGCCTTACGAATCCTGGAGGTGGGGGCTGCTCGACTGGGACCGCATGATCAACCCACTCGCCGCGCTGATCAAGTGCTGCACGGCCTATACCACGGTGTCCGAGGGTTACCTCGGCGAACTGATGCATGCAGCCAACGGGCTGGAGGCGCTGTTCGAGATAGAACGCGCCAAGGGCCATGGCATTGCCAACGGTATCGACACCGAGATTTGGAACCCGGAAACCGACAGCATGCTGGCCAAAAACTACAACATCACCTCCGTGAAGGGCGGCAAACAGGCCAACAAGGATTCGCTGTGCGGCACCTTCGGGCTAGACCCGTCCCTTCCCCTCCTCGCCTTCATTGGCCGTTTTGCGGGCGAAAAAGGCGCCGACCTGCTCCCCGAAATCGTGTCGAACGTGCTGGACCACCTCGACATCCGGTTTAGCGTCGTTATATTAGGTTCGGGTGATCCCGGCGTACAGCAATCGCTCGAGTACCTGGCACGCCAGTATCCGGGCCGACTGGGCGTATACATCGGCTACCAAGAATCGCTCGCGCATTTGATATACGCCGCCGCAGACTTCCTGATTATGCCCTCGCGGGTGGAGCCTTGCGGGCTCAACCAATTATATTCGATGCGATATGGCACGATACCGATCGTCCGCCGTATCGGCGGGCTTAGCGACACGGTTCGCGATATCGGCGAGGAAGACGGCTATGGCATCCAATTCCTCCACGCCAACGCGGGCGACGCGACGTACGCCGTGCAACGCGCCGGCAGGCTCTACGCCGATGGCCAACGCATGCAGCAACTACGCGAACACCTTATGAAACTGGATTTTTCCTGGGATAAATCCGCAAAGCGCTATATTCAAATTTACGACCACATAACAACTTAAATTATGAGTGCAAACGTGATTTCCATCGTACTCGGCGGGGGCAAGGGGACAAGGCTATACCCACTGACTGACCAACGCTCAAAACCAGCGGTGCCTATTGCGGGCAAATACCGCTTGGTGGACATCCCGATTTCGAATTGCTTGAACTCGGGCTACCACCGCATCTACGTGCTTACCCAATACAATTCAGCTTCCCTGAATTCGCACATCAAGAACACGTACAACTTCAATATTTTCAGCAAGGGCTTTGTGGATATCCTGGCGGCCGAGCAGACCAGCCAGGGCGCGCGCTGGTTTCAGGGCACGGCAGACGCCGTGCGCCACACGCAGCGCTACCTGCAGCACCACGACTACGAACACGTCCTGATCCTCTCGGGCGACCAGCTCTACCAGATCGATTTCCAGGAGATGGTAGAAGGACACGTTGCCGCCAAGGCCGACCTCACCATCGCCACCATCCCGGTCAACGCAAAAGACGCCACGTCATTCGGCATCCTCAAATCCGATGAAGCGGGACACATCACCTCCTTTATCGAAAAACCAAACAGCTCCCTCCTCCCCGACTGGGTGTCGGAAGTGAATGACGACATGAAAGCCGCCGGCCGGAATTACCTCGCATCGATGGGTATCTATGTGTTTTCGAAAACCGCCCTCAATAAACTCCTCACTGAGCACGAGGGAATGGACTTCGGGAAAGAACTAATACCCTATGCCATTGGTAAATACCAAGTGCGCAGCTACCAATACGACGGGTATTGGACCGATATCGGGAACATCGACTCCTTCTTTGAAGCCAATATCGGACTGACGGATGATATCCCCCTGTTCAACCTGTTTGACAAGAACACCGTCTTTTCACGCCCGCGTATGCTGCCGCCCTCCAAGATTTCGGGCACGACCATCGACCGCGCGATCGTCGCTGACGGGTGCATCATCGCCGCGGAACGCATTGAGCGCTCGGTGATCGGCATTCGCTCGCGCATCGGGAAGGGGACCGCCATCCGCAGCACCTACATGATGGGCAGCGACTTTTACCAAACCCTCGACGACATCGAGCAGGCCCAGGCCGCTGGAAGGCCGTTGATGGGCGTAGGCGAAGGATGCCATATCGAGAACGCTATCCTCGACAAAAACTGCTGCATCGGCGATAATGTCCGCATCAACGGCGGACATCACCTGGAAGACGGCGATTTTCCGGAATATTCGGTACGCGATGGCATCATCGTCATCAAGAAACGAGCCGTGCTGGAGAGCGGCACGGTGATTGGATAGGATCGAGCGGGTCGAGGTACTGAAATAACGGAATGGCGTTACGAGCTAGGAGATGCGTGACGACGTTGGGATACGAGCTTTCCATAAGGACAGACACCGGACGGGGAGGGAGGACACGAGCCGAACCTTGCTTGAATCGTGTGTGCGAAGTGGGAAACCTACGGGAGCCGGCCGTTTACTATGCTTAACTAGGTTTGGCGGCTTGGCGCGCTTTTGTCGCCTCCATCGAATTGCCTGTTCGATTGCCGTGTTTCGGCGCTTGCAGCAGTTTTCGGGTGTTCCCTTACAACGCTCGGCCATTTCCTTAAATTTCCTACCTTCGTACATACATGAACAACGACACGATTGTAGCGGTAGCGACGCCTAGCGGCAACGGAGCGATCGCGGTAATACGTCTTTCCGGCCCGGCGGCCCTCGCGATAGCCAACACCATATTCCACGGCAAGGACCTTACGCGCCAAGCCTCGCACACGACCCATTTCGGCACCATCCGCGATGGTGATGCCGTGCTGGACGAAGTATTGGTTTCCCTGTTCATCGCGCCCCGCTCCTACACCAAAGAGGACGTGGTAGAGATCTCGACGCACAACTCCACCTACGTTATCCGGAGGCTTTTGCAGCTGCTCGTAGCCGCCGGTGCACGGGCCGCCGAGCCGGGCGAATTTACGCGGCGGGCGTTTCTCAATGGCGCCTTGGACCTTTCGCAGGCGGAGGCCGTGGCCGACCTGATCGCCGCCGAAAACAAGGCTTCGCACGAAATTGCGATGAACCAGATGCGGGGCGGAATCAGCAACCAGCTGCGCCACATGCGCGAGCAACTCATTGAATTCACGGCCCTGCTCGAGCTCGAGCTGGATTTCTCCGAGGAGGACGTGGAGTTTGCCGACCGCGCGCAGTTCCTAGCCTTGCTGGCGCAGGTAAAGGACCATATCACGAGCCTCATCACTTCATTTGAATACGGCAATGCGATTAAGAACGGCGTGCCCGTAGCGATCGTGGGCAAACCGAACGCCGGCAAGTCGACCTTGCTCAATGCCCTGCTCAACGAAGAGCGCGCCATTGTCAGCGACATAGCGGGTACCACGCGCGATACGATCGAAGAAGCGATCAACCTGGATGGCATCACCTTCCGGTTTATCGACACGGCCGGGCTGCGCGAGACGGCCGACCAAATCGAGGCCATCGGCGTGGCAAAAGCCCGCGAAAAAGCGGCCGCCGCTAAGGTATTGCTCTATTTGTACGATGTGCAAAACAATACGGCAACGGAGGTGGTCGACCATGTGAAGGAACTCCACCGCGAGGGCCTGATCGTGATCCTGGTGCGCAACAAAATTGATTTGGAGAAGGACGAGGCGGCTTACCAAATGGACGCTAACCTCAAGGCGGCGCTTTTCGCCCGGCCGTATGCGAGCCATATCGTGCCTATCTCCGCCAAGGACCCGGCCTCGGTAGTGGCCTTAAAGGACGTGCTGGTCGAAGAGATTCGCTCGCTTTCGACGGACGACCAACACGTCATCACCAACCTGCGCCACGTGGAAGCCCTGCGTAAAGCCGAACAAGCAATAAAAGAGACGGAGCACGGCTTCGAGATGGGTCTACCTGGCGACCTGCTGGCCTCGCACCTGCGCGATGCCCTGCGCCATATCGGCACCATCACCGGCGACATAGACGTCGATCGGGATATACTGGGAACGATTTTCGGGAAGTTTTGCATCGGGAAGTAGGTTGTGATAACCATCCATTGCCATCCGTTTTCCACCCGTACCCGCCATTCCATTGGTAAAATCCGTTTGAACCGTCAGGATTTGACTTTTGAGCAGCTTCGTATTTATTGCGGGGAGAAGCGCAAGCCACTCAATCGCCAATTCAAGAAAAGTCTGGAGTTGCTCACCGAAGACGGTGCGTTGAACTACACAGCCTACCGGTTGGCCGATGAAAACGGTGTTTCCATCAACGTGGCGAAATATCGCGGCACGAACCGGGTAGACCTGATCGAAAACAACGAATACGGTTATTGTTCGCTCATTAAGGCAACGCAAAACGTATTGGATAAAATCGAATTGGAGAACCGGACGGCAACGCAGATTACGACCCAAGACCGGATAGACCGCAGGCTTTGGAATCAGGAGGGTAACTTATGCGGATGATATGTCCGGCTTCGGAAGTGGTTCCCTAAGTCGAACGGTTATGTAATTGGCGACGTTAGGAAAGCGAATCGCAGAAGAGATGGATAAGAATTAAAATGGCAAGTATGGAGAAACCACTTATCTCAATGATAGAAGTCCAATTAAGGAGCTTTGTTGACACCTTGCGGCCAGCGGATGACGCAGTCCGCAAAAAGTTGGACTTTGGTTATTCCTGGAATCGACAAATAGCTATATTGTTTGAGATCAGGCCACAATGGAATGACCCAACGAATATTTTGGAATTACCATTTGCGAAGCTCCGTTTCGTTAAATCTTCGAAAATTTGGAAATTGTATTGGATGCGTGGAGCAGGCAAGTGGGAAGCCTACGAACCGCTACCGGAAGGTACTGATCTTCACAAATTGTTGACCGAAATTAAAAATGACGCATACGGTTATTTTTTCGGGTAATCGGTACTAAAACGCTTTCAGTTTCGGAAGTGTATCTGTTGCGAATGTATCACGTTTTCTGAAAGACTGATTAAATGAGCCGAATAAAGCTTGTAATCGGCTCATTTTCTACTTATATTTGATCCGATTAGGCAGTGTAATTGGCTCATGGTGTATAATTGGCAACTGCAGGGATGGCCTGACTTTACTTACGATGTCACGGAGGTTCAGCCGTTGATTCTTGCGTTTGCACAGGAAACAGGGGAGGTGAATGGGCTTATCCAAGGGTTGCCGGACACACTCAAGCAAGAGACACTACTCCAGCTCATGCTTTCGGAAGCGGTGAAAACCTCCGAAATAGAGGGAGAGTACCTAAGTGGCGAGGACGTGATGTCTTCCATTCGGAATAACCTGGGGTTAAACGATACGCCTGTTTATGTAAAAGACCGGCGGGCATCGGGTGTAGCCCAGTTGATGGTAGAAGTAAGGAGAGGCTTTCGGGAGCCGCTGACACTGGATATGCTAAAAGCGTGGCACCGTTTACTCTTTGCAGGCACTACAAGTCGTGTCAATCCGGGTGAATGGCGGCAGGGTGATGCACCCATGCAAGTCATTTCCGGTGCTTACGGACGGGAAATCGTCCATTACGAAGCACCGCCATCGACACGGGTACCGGAAGAAATGGAACGCTTTGTCGAGTGGTATCGTTCAGCACCCTTGCCGCTAAAAGGGCAGGTGCCCGAGGCCATGCTAAAGTCATCGATCGCTCACCTGTATTTCGAGTCCATCCATCCATTTGAAGACGGCAACGGTCGCATCGGCCGGGCGATAGCGGAAAAAGCACTGTCGCAATCACTCGGCCGTCCGATTATGTTAAGCCTATCAAAAACCATCGAGGCAAACAAAAAAGCCTATTACAATGCGTTGAAGGAAGCACAGCGCGCATTGGACATTACCACATGGATGGTTTATTTTGCTAACGTGGTTTTGGATGCCCAGCGAGATGCCAAAGCAATGGTACTGTTTACGTTGAAGAAAGCGCAATTTTATGACCGTTATAAAACACAGCTTGACGAGCGGCAATGGAAGGCGATTAACAAGATGCTGGACAAGGGAGCAGCGGGCTTCGATGGTGGAATGACAGCCAAGAAGTACATGGGCATAACCAAGGTTTCCAAAGCCACAGCTACGCGCGACTTGCAGCAATTGCACGAAATAGGCGTGCTGGCTCGGGAAGGGGCCGGCCGTTCCGTCCGGTATCAGTTGAATCTGCCATAGTTGCTTGCCCATTATTTGCACCTTATTTCCATAAAACACTTTAATCAACACGAACTACACTCTGCATCGGAAGTAGCCGAGCGTTACTTGGGCACGGCTTATTGGTGTGGGGTTGAATCGGTGAAGCGGTGATCCATGTTGATTTGCATATTCGCGCATCTGCGGATTTTTCTATTCCGTGAATTGTTGAGCTGTTGAATCGCTAAACGCTCAACCCTAGATGGAAAAGCACATTCGCAAATAAGCGATTCCGCATTTGCATATTTGCCGACTCCGATCTTTTGAGCTGATTAGTATCATTTGCGCTATCTATACCCGCTTGTGCTATCACAAAACCGGTTTACGAGATTAAAAAACCGGCGTTTTGATTGCCTTCCGCTCAATCGGCGCGGGGCCTGTCACTTTGACGCATCAAAGTAACCAAAATGCTTTCGACTGACAAGGCGTCTTGTCGCACGGGGCCTGCACACGGGCAGCACCGCTCCTCGGGCTGGTCCCGCAAGGCGGGACTGAATTGAACAATGCCCGGCCTTTGCACACAGGCTGTCGCGGTGCTGCCCCTGCCGACGCTGGTGTCAGTCGAGGGCGCTACCTACGATCTTTTGGGCTAAGTAGTAACTTTTGTACTATCTATACCCGCTTGTGCTATCATAAAACCGTTTTACGAGATTAAAAAAACGGCGTTTTGATTGCCGCCGGTACGGATTTGGGTTGATCGCCGTAAAGAAGTACCAACTGTTTGATTTCTATGATAAATCCAAACTTT
>Ga0079224_100000097_pt1 | contig 64246 bp, 69 predicted proteins | sample Stecom2015_FD_80414 | JGI IMG/M metagenome (GOLD analysis project Ga0079224, IMG submission 80414) | Agricultural soil microbial communities from Utah to study Nitrogen management - Steer compost 2015 | ecosystem: Environmental > Terrestrial > Soil > Agricultural land | place: USA: Utah... | reverse complement strand
TGGCATCGATGCCATACAACTCGGTCAACTGACTAAATGGTCTAGGCCGATCGTCACTAGCATTGAATATCGTTTCGAACATAGTGAAACCTTTTAAAGAAACTGAGGGGCATAGTATAAAATCGCTAACTTTAAACCGTTAATTCTAACTATTAGCCCCTCTGGTATAGCTTGACATTTAAACACGTGTTAGGAGAGCATTCATGCGTGCCGATGTGATCGCGGGGACTACCCATCTGTACAACGACAATAAAACCTTGGAAGTGACCATCGGTCGCAACAAACGCGAACTGATGCCGTTTACCACCAGTAAATCCGGTCGCCGCAACTTGTATAGCGTGTACCGATATACCCACCGGCAGCGTTACCGGTCTGCATCTGGCGGTGACATCTACCACCGTTTCCAGCACAATCTCGCAGCGATACACTTCGTGATCCGTAAACCCCCGGCGGACATCACCCCGGCGATGGTCCGAGAAGTACTCGATATGTTACGTGAGCACAGCGGTGAGTTAAACGGCGATGTGTACGACGTCGTCGTCAATGACACCGTTACGATAACCTACGACTACCGGGATGACCCGAAGCGCGACTTGGCTACCCGTATCCTAACCAAGCGACATTGAGGAACAGTTGTGGTCGTGTTTGAAATCAGTTGTATCGCAGTGATCTCTTTGGTTACTGTTCTCAACCTGCGTATCCTTCTCAGCCTGCGCTACACCGGCGATCAAGCGGCCCGCGTGGTAAATGCGTACAGCGGCAAGCGCGGTTACCTGAACCTACTGCTTTCGGGATTCCTGATCGGCTGGTCGTACAATAACGACCAATTCGGATTCCTGTTTGCCTTTTCCATTTTCGTCATCTCGACCCTGTCCATTTGCATTGGCTATTGGTACTTGTACAGAGAGACTACTGAGGATGAGTTCGATGTCCACCCCTAACAAGGTTAGCTGTATTTATCATGCTGATTGCCTGGATGGCTTCACCGCTGCCTGGGTCGTAAGTCACCACTATCAAAATAAGCTGCGTGCGGTTCCAGCGGTGTACAATGTCCCGCTCGACACCAGTGACTTCGACGGTGACACGGTTTACATTGTTGATTTCAGCCTACCCGGCGCCGAACTCGACGCGCTCTGCGCCAAAGCGGCCCGTGTCACCGTGTTGGACCATCACCAAAGTGCTGTCGACCGTCTTAACGAGTATTACAGCAAACACCCGCGCCCGGATAACCTAGAGCTGATTCTCGACACCAGTAAGTCGGGTTGTCGGTTGACATGGGAGTATTTCTATCCCGATGCGAAGCGCATTCCGGGGTTGATCTATTTTGTCGAAGATAGAGACCTGTGGAAGTTTCAATTCAACCACACCAAAGCGATCTGTGCGGCGCTGTATGCGTCGGAGATGACCTTCGACAATTGGACTCAGCTTTACCGTAACTTGGAACATTTGGCAGGTATTGAAAATGTGGCAAGGGCCGGCAATGAACTGCTGGCCAAAGAGCAACTGGACGTCCAATGGCACCTGGAACACGCCACGCAGATCTGTTCCGTCTTTGGCTACCGAGTACCGGTGATCAACGCACCCAAGTACCTGACCTCGGTTATCGGTGACCGCGCCGCACAAAGCGCGCCCTTTGCAGTGCTCTATTACATCCGGTCGGATGGCCAGTACCAGGTTTCGTTGCGCGCTCGCGCCGGTACCGTGGACGTGCGCAAACTGGCTGAACGTTTGGGCGGTGGCGGTCACCCGAGTGCCGCCGGGTTCGTCGTTAGCCCGGAAGTTTGGCATCTGACAATCTTGGCTGAATAAAAAGGAGAGGCATACAGGGAGGTGGATATCCACCTCCCTGTATGCTGATTCCATGTTTTTTCAAACCTACATTGTTCTTTTGACAGTCGACAATGGTGTTGCTGTCGTTAACCGCTAAGGAACTATCATGAAAGCAGTATTGATGATTCTCTCGGGTCTGTTTACCATAGTGGGCCTTCTGGCCCAGATCCCTTATGTGCGTGAAGCAATGGTGATCATTGCGCTGCTGGGTCTTTGTGCCTATGCAGTGTACTACAGTGCCGTCAATCGCCACCGGGGTGAATGGATACTGACAGTGTACTGCGCCGCTGCCAGTTCGCTGGCCTTGATCGCGATGATCGCGATGGTGCAGACTATCGTTGCGCAGGAGGGCTTCCTGACAGCTGCATTGCTCTTCAGTCAGCTGGCGGCTGGCTTTGGTGCAATCAAACTACTGTCGATGCGCCGCGCATCGACCTTCAACGACATTCGCCGCTAAGGAGAAAGAAAATGCAAATGGACGTTAGCCAGTATGCATTCTTGAAGCAATTCTCCGATGCCCCGTTCAGTGGGGTATTCACCGAAGAATTCCACAAGGCTGGGCATGAGATCCAGCAGTGGGCCCGTCTGCACGGGTACTTCGGTCGGCGTATCGCCTGCACCGTCAATGGCCGCAAGGCCATCTTCGTAGCCGGTTCCACCGGCTACATCGCGTTCTACGAGTACGGCGGCATCCAGGTGAGCGTCAACTGGGTGAAGCTTGAAGTGTTGCTGCGTCCGAAGTACATCGGGTTCCTCACCGAAGCGGTCCTTTATGGGGTCAAACTGGAACGTCTCCTAGAAGCCTTGGACGATGCGTTCAGGGGAAAACCAGTGATCAGAAAGGTCAATGCCCACATCAAGGCATGGGCAGATTGGATCGTCCGCGAAAAGAGTTACATGCAACTGGACCAATCGCTGGAAGAATTCGACCAGCGTCAAGTCAACCTTTAACCATTTTGGGGGACTTCGGTCCCCCTCTTATTCCTCTAGGAGAAACATCATGTTTGTATCTAATCTTATCAACCGTATCAACGGCACGATGCGACTGCTCACCATGAACCTAAATCTTGACCTGAGCGAACTCAGGCTCAATGACAACATCGACCACCTGGGTCGTGAAATAAAATCACCGTCTGCCGAGTGCATCGGTGATTTCTTTGAACGGGTTCAGACGGTCAAGAAGATTCCCTACAAAGAATCCTGGGCCAACGGCACTGGGTACTTCAAAGCAGCCGCAATGCACGAGGACTCTGACATCCCACTGGGATTCTCCGCATTCTTTTGCGACCAGGGCCGCGCCGCTCTGATCCACAAGACGGAGGAGCATCTCACCGTGGGGTTCGAACGGTATGCCGGACGCACCCGTCCATTCTGCGCCAACTCCACCATTTCCCATTTCCCGAATTGCATGGACCATGAGTCCATGAGTGATTTGGTCAATGGACTCGTGGTCCAGAATTGGAGTTAATGAGGGAGGGCTTCGGCCCTCCTTTCTTTTTTTCTTTGGAGACGGCATAAAAGGGAGGGCCGAAGCCCTCCCTGTACAGGCAGCTGTGACTGACGGATAACGCTTCCCAGCGTGACCACCAGTCGAGAGAGAATGGCCGGATCACCTCCTTAGGTGCAATGCGAACATTGCCTGTACATACAATGGGTTAAATCCTATGTAGGCCATTTAGGAGGTTACATGTTTGAACTTATTTTAAATAGTACTGGGGGACGAATACCCAGTGCTCCCGGCCCGAGCGAGTTGGTTTACGGTACCATGGATTTGGGTATCTTCGGCGATGTCGAGGGACCATTCATCCAAGTCGAAGATATCGTTAAGACTTACTTGACCCTACCCGATATCACTGTCGATACGAATGTACGCTGGGTCAAACTGGCCTATCAGGGAAAGATCCTTTATTTCCCCGAGAAACCTCTGGCCACCGAAGCCACGTGGAAAGCCTTGTATTCGTGTGGACTGGTGTACGGTGAACCGGGTCCGGGCGCGTATCCCCTGACCCCAATGGTGGATCAAGGAAAAACCTTTCTTTCAAAAATTAATGGGCGATACGAGCAATTCCGTATTCGGTTGATATCGGGTTCATTGACCGATCCGGCTACCGCCGATACGACTGGGTCCGAATGGGATCGATTGTTTTATAGGTTGTATTCATCTTCTCCTAGCGCTATTTGGAACTTCAATTCCAGCGGCATCACCAGCAGAATTCTAACCAAGGAAGCGTGGGCGGCTACGTTGGCTAACCGTCTGGTCGTTTACATTAATGGTAGTACGGCTACAGGGCTTTCTACCACCGTTAATGGTCTTTGGTTCCCGGTGCTCGAATACATCGAATCGCCAATGGAAGGATTCCCTGCACCTGTCATCCTCGATAGAGTAAACACCGATTGGGAAATGATTGCGCCCAACTTTGCGAATACCGGACCGCAGGTCATCCGTCAAATGTCCTACGTCAACAGCGAATTTACCCCCGTACTACCTTCCTTCCAAGGAGTTGAATAATGGCCACTACGTTACGCTGGATAAATCCAAGCAACGCTGAGATCGATGTTTATCGCTCAACGGAGCCACTGGATCGTGCTGCGCTGGGTGAACCGGTTGCCCGCCTCCCAGCCGGAGCGATAGAATACGTTGACACTGGGACGCTATTTGGTTTGACCTATTACTACGTCATCGTAGCGCGTAAGGGTGAACATCAAGCAATATCCAAGGTATATGTCATCGAGGACGCCCCTCGTCGCGGTACTGGACCAAACAAACTACAATATGGAAATTTTGATTACGGATATTTTGGTTCCTGTACATCGATGGATTTTATCGACACTCGTCGGTTGATGAATGAAGTGGGCCTCAATGCCGGTATCGTTAACGTCGAAACCCCTATCTGGCACAAGTTCATTCGCAATAACAAAGTGATTTTCGTTCCAGACAATACCTTGGTCAACAGCATCAGCTGGACTACGCTTTATAACGCAGGGCTGGTGTACGGTATTGATGCACCTTATCACGAAGGGCAACCATACATTCCCAACCCTGCTCCCGTTAATCAATTGAAAACAGTGACCATCGAGGGTGACCGCTATATTGTCCGGTTGATGCGCGGGTTCAGTGATGATGTTACTGTTGAACCGGCGGCTAACGGTACAGAGGACAATAGTGCGACCTGGCCCAGCAATGAATGGGATGACTTCATGTACCCCATGTCATCCAAACAGACCCCCGTGAAGCAGCGCATGCCCAAAGTGGCACTTATGGAAGTGTTTGGCTACACCGCAGTGCAAGAGTTATACAGCTCTACCACAGTAGTTCGGCGCGGTGCAAGCACTCTGCCAACCGGATACGCCAACGTCAGCATTAATGTAGGTACTGCCTCGTATATCTGGCGTCCCGTATTAGAACTCATAGAGGGAGGTAACTGACATGGCGATCCGACTCGATTGGCCTGATGCGAATAAGGCCCGGTGCACTTCGATTCGTGTGTTTCGATCCACGCAATACATAAACCCGGTAGAGTTGCCAGAGCCGATAGCGATCCTGTCCCCGGACAGCACGCAGTATCTGGACGAGACAGCGCTGGCGAGAGTGAGTTACCATTATCGCCTTGGGTTCTTCAATGGCGAAGATCGCTACCTGACCCAAGATCAGATCTTTGCTTGGTACCCGACCACGGGACCCGGCAGCAACACGTTGATCGGGGGTACGTGGGAAGAAGGATATTTCGGCCAAGTGAGCCCTTCCGATTTCATTAACGCGGCGACACTGCTGTCGTTGCTCGGAAATCCCGCGGACATCACGGTGCATAAGGAAACTAGCTGGAAGTGGTTGAAATTTGTTCTCGACCAGAAGATCCTGTTCATCCCTTCGTCATCCATCCTCTCAGCAAGATACTACTCGTATTACCATGCTGGCTTGATCTATGGAATTGATGACGTAGGCCCTAGTCATTTGTTTCACTCTGGCCTCGTCCCTACCAATCAGCTGCGCATTATAGAAGTCGGGGGTCAGCAGTATAAGGTCCGCGCACCGCGAATCGACAACGGTGATCTGAGCGTTTACTTAAAGTCCGAGCTGGCCAACGGCGGCGAAGTTCGTCGAACCCTGTACCGTTGTGCTGCACCGACCTATCGTGAAGCCGGGACACCGCCACTGGATCACTGGGATACTCTGGTGACGAATCTAAAGGTCCCTGCACAGGGCATGGCCCTGAACAATTCAGCCGCTGCGTTTAACATCAATTCGAACCCTGCAACTCAAATAAGCTCTGCTACATGGGACGTCGTAGCGTATCTCCTCCCGGTACTTGAGCTGTTACCGTAATAAAAAATAAAACAAATATACATTATAAAGGGACAGTGGATTCACTGTCCCTAACATTAACATTCGGAGTTGTTCCATCATGAAACTGAAGTCCCCGGAAAAGTTCCTGCCCCTGCTGGCTTTCTTTGCTCAAGAAGAAAACAAGGTGGTATCGATGCAGGTCACCAAGGTCAGCGCTGACAACGCTCTCACCGTGACCAACAGTGATAAAACGATCTCGCTGGTGATCGAAGTGGAAGAACCGGTGGAAAACCTGGCCCTCGTCAAGTCCATCGGTATTTCGCTGGACAGCGGCGAGATCGCCGTGGAGTCCGTCATGGAAGCCGTGTCCACCGAAGCGGTCGAGCCCGAAAAGCAGGCTAAGGTCAAGAAACCCACCGGCGGTGTTGGTTGCAACCGTCGCTTCGACGCCTGGAGCTGATTGTACAGAGGGGAGCCGAAGCTCCCCTCCCTATGACGTTTTGAGGAGTTCCCCTCGTGACTTGCATCGTGCACCATCAACGCGTATTGTACGCCGATGACCTGTTCATCATTCCCGAAGACAAGTACCGCAAATATAGTGGTCGCAAGGTTTTCATCTCGCGTGACAAACGCTTTGCCTATGGGGTATCCGGCGAAGAAATGATCGGCAAACGCCGTGCGTTCCTCGAACGCACCATCCGCCATTACCTGGATGCCATGTACCTGACCACCATCTCGTTGGACAAAGTGTACCAGCAGATGTACAAACGTCTCAGGGAGCAAGGTATTGATGATTTCCCTTCCATGCTTTGGATGACCCATGACAGGGCTTGGAAGATTACTGCCGACGACCAGTTTGAGGTCACTCACGTTACCGCTGCCGTAGGTACCGGATCGCACTACGCCTTGGGGCGTCTGGCGACCGGTATCGATCCACTGAAAGCTATGCAAGGAGTCCACGAACTCGATCACCTAACCGGTAAAGACATTACCGCAATTAAAGCTGAAGATTTGAAACCTTTCTTTACCGAGGAAATCAAATGAACCTCGCTGTCATTCATGGTCGGTCAATCGGGTTTCAACACCCGATTCAGCGATTGCTGTCGCGCGCCGTACGCACCTTGGGTCAGCGGAGTTGGAAAGAGTACCTGTCGGAATATGGCTGGGCGCTACCCTACTCCAATTTTCCAATGGATTTCACCCTGTTCGCCGACAAGAAACAAACCCTACCGATTCACTTGACCTCCGAAAAGACCATTCACGACCCCAACTGCTATGGCTGGATATTGGTGGATCATCGGGGCAATGTATTTGACTACATTGTCAAGCATGTTTTGGTCGGATCGGAAAATCGACTCTATCATGTAGTTCATCAGATTCCGATCGGCAATGAACTGACCAGTGTGGTTTGTAACACCATCAGCGCCCGTGAGCTGGTCGAGGGGTATGTCTCGGTCGACAATACCCCCAAAGGGGTAGAGCGGGCCTGCGATCGATTCAGGATCGGTAATGGTGCCGGGGTCGAATGGGTGGACATTAGCACCATCGTGAAAGAACTCAATCATCGCTATCCGCGCAACGCGGAGTGACGGCATACAGAGGGAGGCCAGCGCCTCCCTCTGTATGTTTTCTTTTTTGCCTAAAGGAACTGTTCAATCTGCTGATTGAGCGATTCCATTTGTGTGGCCCACTGCTCGGGAATCCCTTCCGCAAAGTTCTCAAGGGTCGCTTCGATATCCTGCGGAACCTCGATACCCATGATGGCTGCCACACTGGCCTTACTCCACTCCATGATATCCTTGGCACGGGTGGAGATGTTGGGTTTCTCACCGGTGTCCAGAATCATGTTGTAGACGTGCACGGTCTGATCTTGACCGATGCGCAATGCACGACTGATCGCCTGTTCCCGCTCATGATCCCTGAACGGCTGGTTAGTCAGGATGATGCAGTTGGCGGCGGTGATCGGTACAGCGGTGCTCAAGGATTGATAGGTCGCCACCAAGGGGTTGACGTCCTCGTCCTTGTAGAACCGATCAACGATGTTGGCCAAGTCCTTGTTGGTTCCCCCGTGCACCACCAGCGGCATGTACCGCTTGCCTGACATGTGTTCGGCGATCTTGTCGACCACTTCCACATACGAGGAGAAAATCAGGGTCTTCTTGATCGCACCATCGACGATCTGTGGAATTCCCATGTTCTCGATCATGTCCAAGTGACACTGCACGCGCGCCTTACCCAGAATACCGCCGAGGGCTTCACCCAGCACCTTGAGCTTCAGGTATTTGATGACCGATCGGACGCCCTTGAACGGCTTGCGCAACTCTTGCGGTAGGCTGGGCATGATGTTCTTCAACTCGTAACGGTTGCAGAACATGGCCTCTTCCTTGTGTACCACCGGATCGTACCCTTTACGGATCATGGCCACGCAATCCTTGTAGTACTGGAAGTCCTTCAGTTCATGACTGCGCAGCGTGGATGCGTGGATTGCCAAGCACTTCTCGTACAGTTCGGTGAACTCCTTCATGTTCTTTTCGTAGTATCGAATCCGTTCGTTGATGAAGGCAACCATTCGATCCCGGATGGCTTCCAAGGTGTAGTCGGCACCGTTCTTGATCGACACCTTGATCGTGTGCTCCTCAAGCTTGTTCTCGACGATGGTGGCTTTGTCCACCTTGAAGGATACCAGACCGATCCGGTTACAGAGGATGTCGTTGGCCTTCTTAGCATCGCGACCAAAGATCTTGCGAAAGCGCTCTTCGGCATGTTTGCTGAAGAAGGGGTCCACGGTGGTGAGGAACGGGATCATCTCCGAACCCATGGCCTTCACCGGCGTACCAGACGACCAGAGAACGTGACGAGATCGGGTGTGCCGACACAGTTCGATAAAGAGCTGGGTGCGCTGCGACTTCACATCGTTGAAGTTGTGACATTCATCCAAGATGATGACCGCATTCTTGCACCGGATGCGCTTGGCCAGCTCCACCGCCCGATCCAGGGCCTCGTAGTGGAACACGTAGTACCTATGACCTGGCTCCGGTACGCGTTCACCGGAGAGCGAATCCCAGAAACTGGGTTTCTGGGTCATGTGTTCCTGCAAGGTTGCTGACCATACCCGATCCACTGCGTTCTTAGGGGAGATGATAAACACTACATCCCCGCCGACCACAGACGCCAGCGCCAGCCCGGTCAGGGTCTTCCCGGAACCTGGCGCAGCGGCCAGCAACATGCCATTGAGGTTGTAGGTCACCGTGGTCTTGTCGTACATCTCCAAGAACTCGCGCTGGTGAGGCATCAAGGACAACCCAATCTCTTTCAGTTTGGAAAAGTCACACGGGCCTTTAACTTGCTCATTGTCAATATTGGCCAGCCACGTTTCCTGTTTGAGGATGTCGGCAATCTTCCGATAACCCCGTTTGGGGTACATGCAGCGCGGTCCTGGTGCCGCCAAGGTTTCGAAAATATACAGGACATCAATGGCAAAGAACTTCGGAAACACCAGCTTGTGACGTGTCATCAGATTGAACATAAAGTTCACGACTTTGCTGGTCTGCCAGTGGCTACCAATGTCCCGACTGATCTTCCATGCATCAATTCCTTCAATTATGATGTGGGTAGAGGTTTCATTCACCTGAATGATCCCCAAGACCCGCGAGATGGCAGCAAACATTACTTGACTCCTAATAAGGACGGGTAAACCTATAGAATCTTACCGAAAGGTGCTCATCATGAGTGTAAATAACGACGGGTATCGTACCCGACTCAAATCCACGCTGGAATCCCTGATGGTCCAAGGCAAGGGTCTGCTGGCCCGTGGCAATGTGTCGTTTGAAGAGCTGCAATCCTTCAAGGATGTCGGCGAAACCCTGCTCTCCGGTACGGAACACAGCCTCGTCGGTACGGACACCGAAAGTGACACCGATGAAACCACCGATATGGAGCTGACCCTTGAAGCGCTGTCGGACATCATCGATAAGGTGGGTGAAGACGCCGTCTACAGCCCCGAACACTACCAAGCCCCAGCTGTGCAAGAGCTGATGAAGTTCCGAGCGACCGTGGAGGCACTGCGTGAATACACCAGTTACCTGACGGCAGAGCAGGAAGCGCAGATCCGAGAGGAGCAGCGCCGCGAAGCACACAACACCGGCGCCACGTCAGGTCCCAGCCTCGCTTGGGAGCTTACCACCGGCCTACTGAGTGCGGTGCTCAATGGCGGTTCCGGCATCGCTGCGAGCATGCTCTCCCGTGAAGGTGACCCCTTTGAGCAAACCCTTGCCCTCATCGACCGGGCGATCGAATTGGAAAATCGTAATTTTTTACACGATTGATCCATGATCTGAGGAATGATGCAGCCCCCTAAGCAATCGTCGTTCCTCGACGCCCCGGAAGTGTTCACCGGTTGCACTTCGACCAGCTGACCGCTGGTAGCGCTCTCATCTTGCCCGCTGCTGAGCGCTCGTAAACCGGTCTGGCAGACGTCCGGCCAACGCCTGCAAGTTATGACTCTTGTTCAGTTCGGAGTTCGTAGCCTCCAACATCTTCGGAATCGCTCCTTTTCGAGGATGTTGGGGGGTGCACCACCGAGTCCCTCGACCTACCTCCAGTCCAACGACGGATAAGGCATGCCGATAGAGGGACGAGAGTATAAGCGCTGGCAATCGGTATTCCTCCTGGCGGTACCGACCAAGCCCCCAGCCACCCTTAGGCGAATCCGAAAGGGTTGGCGAGTCAGGAACGATTTCTACGAATACGGGAGAGTGGCTACCCTCCGCAGTGACCTCAACGTTACCCTATCGCCACTCTCCCGTTCCAAATGTAAAACCAACCACAATCATCCAAGGGTCCTGCGATAACCCCCGGACGGTTGGTTTTACACCTAACACGTCAGCGGCTCCGATGTCACCTCCTTCGGATTGCCATGTCCCCCAAAGCGCCGCTGACGTCCTAATACCGTCGCACTATTCGAAAAAGACCGACGTTAAATAGTCAGAAACCTGCCGCACGGGCAGGTCATAGCCCGGCGTCATCGAACGCCGGCATCCCTTGCTGTTACCGTAGAGGGGATGAATTAAGCGCTGGTAGCCGACCGTCAATTGGCGAACGCAAACGGTACGACCTGTTAAGGTGACGCTTGGCAGGTAAGTTGTCAAACGATCTTTACGACTGCCTTACAGTGCAGAGTAGTTGATCTTCTAGTTGGCAGCCACTGTGACATTCATCCAAGGCCGGTACCAGCCCGATCGAGTGTCCAGCAGGGTGCTTTCTAGGCATGGGAAGTGCTAGGTAGGGGAATGCGCGCAAGCGCCGTGGACGGGGGACTTCGGTCCCCCGTCTATGTCGTCTCCGATTGGATTTCAATTGTACATTATGGCTGTGACAGCATTACCCTATGGAGCATGTTCATGTCCAGTGTAACACCCAATCTTGAATCGGAGATCGCGGAACTCACCGCAGCGATTCGAAAGTATGACGACTATTACCACAACCGCAACACCTCTCTGATCAGCGACGCCGAATACGACAAGCTCTTGGAGCGTTTGAAAGAACTGGAGCGCCTGCATCCGCACTTGGCACAGCCGGACAGTCCGACCAAACGGGTGGCTCCAGTCGTAAAAGGCTACCTGCCTAAGATCCAATTCCGCATGCCTATGAAATCACTGGATAAGGTCTTCACCTTGCCAGACCTCGTACGGTTCATGGATGGAGCCAACCGAGAAGCGGGGATGGATTTGACCTATGTCATGGAGCCGAAGCTCGATGGCTTGGCCTGTCGGTTGTTCTACCGGGATGGCAAGCTGGTGGAGGCCACGACCCGTGGTGACGGCTCGGAAGGGGAGAATATCATCAACAACGTCCAGATGGTCAGCAACATCCCATACCTGCTGCAAGGTCGCCGTAAGCCTTATGAGCTGGAAGTGCGTGGGGAGCTGGTGGCCGATCTGGAACTGTTCGGGCAACTGAACGAACGCCTGATCGCCTCGGGACAAAAGCCGTACGCCAATGCCCGGAACTTCGTGGCTGGGAACATGCGTCAACTGAAGCCGGAGAATGTCTTCGGTGAAGTGATTCGCTTCTATGCCTACGAAGTAGCCACTGGTGGGGAACTGGCCGAAGATCATTCACTTGCCATGACTTCGATCCGCAGCTTCGGCTTCGATTGTGTCGTGGGTCGACAAGTGAAAACGCATAAGCAGCTGGAAGAAGCAGTAGAACACTTCAGGAAACTGCGTGAAAAGAAAGGGTCTGTGTTCTTTTGTGACATCGACGGAGCAGTGCTGAAAGTCTCCTCTTACGGGATTCGTCAGTTACTGGGTGACACCAGTCATCATCCGCGTTGGGCGGTGGCGTTCAAGTATCCGCCGATGTCAGGGCTAAGTACCTTGGAGGACATCGAGATCACGGTGGGTCGAACCGGCGTACTGACCCCTGTCGGGAAGGTTACCCCGGTGAAGATCGGCGGCGTACAGATCACCTCGGTAAACCTAGCCAACTTCGACAAGATCGAAACTCTCGGGGTCTCGATTGGCGACACTGTCGAACTGGTTCGTGCCGGGGATGTGATTCCGGATGTCGTGTCGGTTACCAAGAAAGGGATCGGTGAAGCCTTCAAGACTCCCACGCACTGCCCGTGTTGCGGAACAGAACTGCAACGCAAAGAGGTTGAGGTCTACTGCCCGAATGTCCACGGTTGTGTTGACCAGCTCAAACAGAACTTGGTGTACTACGTCAGCCGGGAATGTGCCAATGTGGTATCGCTAGGGTCGAAGAGCATCGATGAACTGTGGGATAAGAAGGTGGTTCGTAAACCCAGTGATTTGTATCGTCTGACGCTGGAAGACTGCGTAGAGGTCATCGGTAAGGCGAACGGGACCAAGGTTTACGAATCCATCCAGAAGTCTAAGGGCATGAACCTTGAAAAGTTCATTCAAGTCTTAGGCATTCCGGGTATTGGTAAAAGCACGGCGGCGGCCATCGCGGTAACCTTCGGTGAAATCGATGCCCTATCGGCGGCAGAACCCAAAGACATCTGGGCTATCGACGATATCGGGGAAACCACCGCACGGGCGTTCTATGACTTTATCCGAGATCCGGTCAACCGTAAGGAACTGGATTCCTTGTTGGAACTCGGGGTTACCTCGGGTAAAGCCACTGAACTGAAAACCGGACCATTGTCCGGTCAAGTCTGGTGTGTCAGTGGTTCATTCAATCGAATGAAGCGCAGCGAGATCCTCCAGTACTTTCTGGACCGTGGGGCAACGGTTGTGGGGAGTGTAAGCAAGAAGACCACGCATTTGTTGATTGGCAGCGATCCTGGCAGCAAGCTCGACAAAGCCCTGAAGAACAAGTGTGTGATCATCGACGACCCAAACTTCACCGGCTTGTAATGCCTAATAGACAGAGGGGGCGGTAATCCGCCCCCTCTGTCTGCTTTCTTTTATTTTTGTACCAGTAAAACTAAGTATGGACTTAACCTAATCATGTGTGGTTTCCTTTAAATGAGGATAATACACAACGTCCCAACGACGAGGTCCATTACATGCGCATTGATCTGGCTAAAAGTGCATTGGAGAACCTATATGCACTGATCAACCAGGACGCCAAACGTCCTGACTTGCCCGATGTGACTGAGGTCGATGTGGTCCTTTCTGCCCCCTTGGCGGATGAGCAGGAAAGGACCAATACCGTAGTGACGGCGTCCGCTACCCCGGACAGCCTTAATTACCTCGGTAACTTCGAATTCCGTTACAACCGGGTACCTCTGAATGCGATTGCCACCGCTATCACATTCGAACTGTCGGAATCCGACACCCTCGACCTTATCAAAGAGCTGGCTGCCCAAGAACTGGGCGTGCTGGTAGATGAGGTTGAACTGAGTATCTCCGAACTGCCGGACTACTCTTACGGTACCGTGATCCCGGTCAGCCTGCGCGCCATTGAAGGCTCTTTCGCCTATGTAGGCGAGCGCGAATTCAACCTGATCGACCGCCGCAAGCTCGACCTTGAGGCAGTCTTTACCCAGGAAGGATTGAACGGCTTCTACCCTGTTGAATACATTCTCGACGATTCCGGCGCCCCGCTGACCGACGAGAATTCCGAAGTGCTTCTGATGGAGTAAATCATGCCCAAGCTTACCGAAGTAGTTGAAAACGGCGATCTGCAAACGGCCGACCATGTGGTCGGTATCGTTGCCGGCAAAGTCTCTCGCATCCCCGTGGGTGATGTTGCCAAGCAGATGAAGCGGTACGACCTGCCGTTCTCGGATTCCACCGAGATCGACTTGGCTGCAACCCAGGTCTACCGGTACAGCGTAACCGGTAACATCGAACTGACCATCGCCAATCCTCCCGCTGCTGATCGCGCAATGACTGCGGTCATCATCTTCGAGGGTTCCGCCGGTTCCGTGACCTGGCCGGAAAACATCACCTGGAACGAAGACATCGCTCCGGTGCTGGCTACCAACCTGACCGTAGTTACGCTACTGTGGGTTGGCGACAAGTTCCTCGGTAACGTCAGCTTCAAGCAGTAAGGAGAAGAAGATGTCCGGTGAACTGATCAGTAAGAATTCGACGTTCGTTATCATCGAGTCGGGCGAATACCCGGTCAGCTTTTACCAGCTGCGCCAGAAGTTCCCCCGCATCTCGTTCCCCGAGCAGATCCCGGCATCGCTGCTGGCTGCTCTTGGCGTGGCTCCGGTACAACCCGTGGAACTCCCCGCCGGTGATGTGGTCACTGAGGCCGCCCCGGAGCTGATCGATGGCCAGTGGTTCAAGCGCTACAACGTCCGTCCCTTTAATGCCGATGAACTGGCAGAGAAGCTGGAACAAGCGCGTACCCGTTCGATCAGCGACCTGATGCGTTTGCGTGACAACGTACTGGCTAAGGGTTTCCCGTACACCGTCAACGGTCAGTTGATCCATATCCAGCTGCGTCCTGAAGACCGCACCAACCTGCTCATTCTGCGTACGCTGGCCAAGGAAGCAATTGCCGATGGGACGGAAATCACTCTGAAGTTCCGCCCCTATGAGAACATCAGTGTGTCAGTTACCCCTCAGCAGATGGCTGATCTCACCGATACGGCACTGGCCGAAGGCGAGAAAGCATACCAGCTTGGCTGGGAATTGCTGGATCAAATCAACAATGCTATGAGTCAGGATGAACTTCCCGTTCTCCCGGCCACCCTATTCGAAACCACGGGACAGTAAAAGATGCATATTGACATTCTCAAATCCGGCCTCGAAAACCTGTACGCCCTGATCAACCGCGATTCCACTCGCAGCGATCTGGCTCCGGTAACCGAAGCCGAAGTGACTCTGGGTACTCCCGCAGTAGTGAGCGAAGATCCGCTGTTTAACACCAGCGTCCTGGCTACCGCTGTGGCTGAAGGCCCCTACGTCGGCGAATACACCTTCAAGTACAACCGTCTTGCTCTGGAAGCGATTGCCACCGAGGCCGTCTCTTACACCCTGCAAGAAGGCGACACCCTCGAAACCATCAAGGAAGCCGCTGCTCAAGCTGCCGGTCTGCTTCCGGAAGATGTCGAGTTCGACATCACCGAAGTTCCGACTGACGAAACCGAAGGCGTCGTTGACGGTCGCTTCGTAGCCACGCTGCAAGCTACCGCCGAGTCGTTCGTCTACGTCGGCTCGATTCCGGTTACCATCGTCCTCGACGGTCGTATCCCGCTGAGCGAAGTGTTCACCAAGTCTGAACTGGACGGCTTTGAACTGCCGGTAGTTGAAGAAGGTGGAGACGAAGAAGGCGGTGAAGAAGAGCCTGTCCAAGAATAACCGTTACTAAAAACACGGTTATTGGGTATGTTATGAGAAATGTACCCGCTGGTGCTCTTTAACAACCTAGCTCGTGACACGGTGGGTTAGAGTCCCATCGCCTCAGCGGTCAGTTGACCGCTAGGATTGACCCTCATTGTAAGAAACCTACGTACCGGATCGTGCATCGCATGTGAATGAGACAGTTTCTTCAATCTAGCGTCTCTCCGATTCGATAAAGCATAAAAGGGAGGGCTCAAAGCCCTCCCTCTTATGCCGAAATCTTATAACCTAGCCAATAAGGACTACCATGTTCGAACAACTTATCGCGTGTCTTCGGAAAACCACCCCCGTGGAATTCCAAGACGTATTCACGAGAACAGTTGAGGGGGAGACGTTTTATTTATTGGCCGTAACCAAAGGGGGCACCAGTCGTAACATCCCATGGATGTCTCTCGTCAACGGCCAGCCGTTGATTTCCGGAACGATCAATGAATCGCTCTATCCAGTCATTGACAACGAGGTGCTCATTAACCGCTCGACCAAATGGTTACATGTGAATGAAACCCCGAAATGGATCGAACTGTTTGGCGAATGGCAGATAGGAGAAATGCTACCTGCTGAGACGATTGTTGTCCCTCGGGAATTCCCAGTGCAAACTCCACTTGGGGATAAGGTCATCTACCCGCATGAAATGGCCTGGGGTGGAACTGGAGGCCGTTATAAAGGCAACGTAGGCTTCTGGACCCATGCCAACTCCGGCGGTCCGTGCGGCGGAAGTGGTGTGGTCGGCCCGGCGGCAACTCGATGCTGTTCGTTCTTTGTCAATAAAACCGAGGCCAGTCCCGCCGGTAGCCATGTCAATTTTAATTACGCCAAATTCCTTTACATCAACGCTCCAACCGCATAAATAGGAGGAGGGTCGACCCTCCTCCATATGCTGTCATTTTATTTTTATCGACGTTCTCCAATACTGTGCACGAGAGCGTCGGCTCTTATTTTTATCCGATCAACCATGAGGGAGTTTCTCATGTCCACCGCCGTGGCAATTGCTGCCGACGTACCATTTCAGCCTACGTCCATCGAGATTTGGGACAGCAAATATCGACTGAAAGACGCGCAAGGGAATCCGGTCGACCAGACCATGGAGGATACCTACCAGCGCGTTGCACGCACCCTCGCTGACGTCGAAGCCGACCCTGACCACTACTATCCGATTTTCCTCTGGGCTTTGCAAAATGGTGCAATCCCTGCCGGTCGCATCACCTCGAACGCCGGTGCGAGCGATCACAAGACCGCTGTTTCTCTGATCAACTGCACCGTCTCCCGCACCATCCGTGATTCCATGGCGCAGATCCTCACGTCGGTTCACGATTCTGGCCTGACCCTGAAGGCCGGTTGCGGTATCGGTTACGAATTCTCGACGCTGCGCCACCGTGGCGCGTACGTCTCTGGTGCTGGCTCCAGCACCAATGGTCCCCTGGCCTTCATGGACATCTTTGACAAGATGTGCTTCACCATTAGCTCTGCCGGTGGCCGGCGTGGTGCACAGATGGGTACGTTCGATGTCAGCCATCCTGACGTAGAAGAGTTCATCGAAGCCAAGCGTGAAGATGGCCGTCTGCGTCAGTTCAACCTGAGCCTGCTGATCACCGACGAGTTTATGGACGCCGTGAAGACCGGCGGTGACTGGAAGCTGGCCTTCCCGGCACGCAAGGGTATCCCGGTCAAGGAAGTCATCTACCGTGACTGGCCGGTGATTGAGCCCGAGTACGAGACGGACGAACAGGGCCGAGTCAAGTGTGAAGTGGTTACCACCATCAAGGCCGATGAACTGTGGAACCTGATCATGCGTTCCACCTACGACTACGCAGAGCCGGGTTTCATCCTGATCGACCAAGTCAACTACATGAACAACCTGTGGTTCTGCGAGAACATCCGCGCTAGCAATCCTTGCGGAGAGCAACCACTTCCCCCGGAAGGTTCCTGCCTGCTGGGTTCGGTCAACCTGACCAAGTTCGTCATTGACCCCTTCACCCCGTCTGCCCGCTTCGACTGGGAACGGTTCAGAAAGGTCGTGGCTATCTTCACCCGCATGCTCGACAACGTGGTCGAGATCAACGGCCTGGCCCTTGAAGGTCAACGTCGAGAAATCTTCCACAAGCGTCGTCACGGCATGGGTTACCTGGGTCTGGGCTCCAGTATGGCCATGCTGGGTATGGCGTATGGTGATGAGAAGTCGGTCGAGTTCACCGCTGAGGTCACGAAGGAAATGGCCATGGTCGGCTGGGCAGAAGGTCTGGAACTGGCCAAAGAGAAAGGCCCGGCACCGGTGATGAACGAACTGTTCGAAATCACCGAGAAGCACCTGCGTCAAAATCCCTATCTGGTAACCCGTGGTTACAAGGCAGGGGATACCGAGTTCGGCGCTGTTCTGTTTACTCTGAGCCCGTACATGCAGCGCATCGCGGATGTCGATCCCGAACTGGTGAAAGAACTGGCCAAGCACGGCTCTCGTTTCTCGCACCACACGTCGATCGCCCCGACCGGTACTATCTCCCTGTCGCTTGGCAATAACGCCTCTAATGGCATCGAGCCGAGCTTTGCGCACTCCTACATGCGTAACGTGATCGTGAAGGGTAAGAACACCAAGGAACAGGTCGAAGTGACCTCGTTTGAACTGCTGGCGTACCGTCACTTCATCAAGTCGGATGCCACTCCGGCCGATCTGCCCGCTAGCTGTGTCGATGCCAGTACCATTGACCCGAAAGCGCACGTCGACGTACAGGCCGCTGCCCAATACTGGGTGGACAGCTCGATCTCCAAGACCATCAACGTCCCCACCGATTACCCGTACGAGCAGTTCAAGGATCTGTATCTGTACGCGTACCAGAAGGGCCTGAAGGGTTGCACCACGTTCCGCTTCAACCCGGAAGCCTTCCAAGGTGTACTGGTCAAACAAGAGGACTTGGACAATACCGTCTACGTCTTCGAGCTGAAGAACGGTGAGAAGATCGAAGCCCGTGGCAGCGATGTCATCGTCTACGAAGGCCAAGAGCATAAAGCTGCTAACCTCTTTGATGCGCTCAAAGAAGGTTACTACGGCAAGTTTTAATCAACAGTTGTTTAGCTAGGATCTAACATGTCCGTCATTGAAATCAAAGAAAAGATCGTTGGCCAGCACGTCAAGGCCGCCGCGATCGAAGCGCCGATGGTAGAAGAACACCAACTGTCCGACATCGATCCGCTCAGTGTCCGTCTGGACTCTCGCCCGGTCGGTGAGCTACCGGCGATCTCGAAGAAGATCAGCTACCACACCCAGGAAGGTCGCAAGAACCTCTACCTGATCATCTCCTTTGCAACCGTGGAAGGTCGCAAGGACGGTAAGATGGTGCTTGTCGATCGTCCGATCGAGTTCTTCATCCCGAACGGTCAGCTGTCCAGCGATGGTCAGTGGATCACCATGGCCATGCGTCAGCTGTCGCTCAATGCCCGAGAAAACGGTTACAACGTGGCCAAGGGTCTGATCGATGCCCGTAAGGTCAAGTGGGATCGTGGTCTGGTGCGTTGCGGGATCAAGTCCAATCCGATGGGTAAGCCCATTCCGATGAACCACGATTCGGAAGTTGCGGCTATCGCATGGGAAATCCAACAGAGCCTTTTCAAGTATGGCTTCCTCGATGAAAACGGCGAAGTCAACCCGAATTCGGTAAAGTTCATCGAATCTATCACGGTCGATGAATTCGAACCGGAACCGGTCGAAGCGGCGAAAGAGCCGGTCAAGGCGTATGGTGACCAGCAGGGCGAAACGTCCGCAACCAAGTCATCCGCGTCGAAGGGTGCGGTGGTCGGCAAGTGCACGGAGCAGGGTTGCGATGGCGATCTGGTTCTGCGCGACGGCTGCCCGACGTGCCTGGATTGCGGCAGCTCCAAGTGCGGCTAGGGTGAGACGGTATGGGAACGCATCAAGACGTTCTCAACCGCATCAGTGGACGGGTAGGTACGCATAACTGCCCGTCATGTAAAACTCCGACTTACTGCGCTATCGAAGCTGGTAAGTCGGGGTCTTTATGTTGGTGCATGACGGTTGAGAAATCCGCAACGGCGCCTTCTGCGTTTGAAGGCGACCAGTGTTTGTGCAAAAGTTGTTTAACCAAGGAGCAGTAAAAGAATGAAAACCGTAGTTGTTGCCTTGGATAAGGACATGATGTCCAACTTCCACCACGCTCGCGCGATGTGGACCCGCGATGGGGTTCGCTATGTGGTTCACAGTGACCCGCAAGCGGCCGGTGACGCCATCGAGGAGGTGGCGAACTATGACCTGTATCTGCGTCACATTGGCGAAGACAGCGATAAGGTCAAACCAATGCCCAATGTGTTCGATCTGACCCGTTACAGCAAGAAAAGTCAAGCGCAGCTGGTTAACGCCGCTGTGGATTCGACCCGTTACCCCAGTTTCATCAAGTTGGCCACCATCGACTTTTCCAACCAACACGCCCATCGCCCGTTCTACCGTCGGGAGAAGGTCGTCATCAAACCGATGCACGGCGCCCGCTCGATTGGACAGTTCATTGTCGACGGCACCAAGCACTGCGTAGAAACCTTCTGCTCCAGACAACGGGATCGGCTGGTGAAGATCCGTCAGGGTGACCGTAAAGTGCTCTACGATGAGTTGCTTGCTGAACTGACTGGTGATGGGATCAGCTTCAACCGGGGTCGCGAGCGTGACGGGGGCGTTGAAGGACTGGATTGCTTGGATAATCAGGGCATTTGTATCCAGCAGTACGTTCCTGACATCGCCGCCGAATACCGTTTGCTGACGGGCTATAACGGCGAGATCCGTTACGTGTACAAACGTCAGCGGGTGGAAGAGGTGGAGGGCTACGCGTACGCAGATGCCGCCGCCGAAGAAGAGCGCGTTGAGCTGACGGACATCAAGTTGAATAAGCGCCAGTTGGCACTCCTGAGCAAACTGGCCGCGACGGTGATCGGGCCGATGTCGTCGATCGACCTGTTCGTCACCCGCAATGGCAACTTCGGTATCTTTGAATTCTGTGTGCAGTTCGGCACTGAATACTACGATCCCATTGAGCTGCGTGATTACCACGAGGGCTTTATCGAATACTTGGCGAGACAGCGCAAACTGACTTGAGAGGATAATTCGTTACACCATGCAGATGTTCATTTACGGAGTGGTTGGTTTTTCGATGCTGGCGGGAATAGGGTCGCTGTTATTCGTCATGTTGACCCCTCCTCGCTATTTTGAAGACAGCAACGCCGACTGAGCATAGAGGGAGGGCTTCGGCCCTCCCTCTATGCCCTAAGCAACTAAGTACAGCGATTTCAATGCGGTATTGCCTGTTTGCCCGCCAACGATAAACAATTGTCCGTTCACCACTCGGACCAATGTGGCATGTATCGCAATAGGGAGCTGAGGTAACACCTTCCAAGTGTCTTCGACAGTATCGTACGCTATGAAGTCACGGGTACTGGCTGCTCCCGTCCATCCGCCGGCCAGGTAGAGGTACCGACCACGAGCCCCTAGACCCGAGTACGATCGACCGACAGGTGCGTTGCTCAAACGTTTCCACGTCAACGTTTCTAGGTCCAGGCGGTCAAGGGTATTCCACCGCTGTGATTCACCCCCAAAGACGTAGAGGTACTGTCCGACTTGTTCAAATGCCAAGCCGTGACGCACAGTCCCGTAGGTGCCGACTTCTGTCAACTCACGGGTTGAGAGGTCCAATTTCAATAGCTTGTTCGACTGCCCGGCAGAGCTTGACCCGGTGATCCCGGCGTAGACATAGATAGCGTTGCCCCAGACGCCGACGGCCCCGCTACGGCGTAAGGAAGTATATGTACCGAATGTTTCCCACCCGTTGGTTTCAATGTGGTAGCGCGAAACAAGCTCTGTCGCCGTTGTGTTCGCTGGACTGACCTGACCGGAGATGACGTAAATGTAGCCACCGTGGGCGACCGTCAGACCACTGCGCATGCCACCGTTCGGGTTATCGGCCAGCTGCTTCCATTCCCCCGACGCTGGATTGTACGAAATGAAGGAATTCCAGTAACCAATATAAAGAATCCCATCTACTACAGTAATGGCCCCGAAGGATACGTCCGGGTAGAAACTGGGAAGTGCAACTGGTTCAAATACGCCTTCCAGCAACAGGTCGTGGCTAGGAACGCCACTCATCCCTATGGTCAGTAGTTCGATCATGATTCCCACCTAGTAGAATCGACTATGTTAATATCATAGCATTTCTGAAATCATGTGGGGGATCATGTTTAAAGGAACAGCCCATGTCTACATTTAGCTCATTCGATTCAGAGGTAGGAATTTTTTACGATCGCCGTGCCAGTGACTTGCTGGGTAAAGATTATTGGCGCTGCACGGGGTTTTCGTACTATGTCGGTAAGAAGGAAGATAACGTCTGGGTGCATGTGCCCCGAGGCTATCTGAGTGACGGCGCGTCCATTCCGTCATTCCTGTGGCCATTCCTTCCACCGTGGGGTCGCTACGGTCAAGCAGTGGTACTGCATGACTTCCTGTGCGAGCACCTCGAAGTGGTCGATAACGGTACCGCCCGTTCCATCTCTCGTAAGGAAGCAGATGACATCTTCGACGAAGCCATGAAGGTACTCCGTGTCAAAGACTGTCAGCGACATGCGTTGTATACCGGTGTGTCGCTGTATCGTATCGTCACTGGTAAGGATAAGCCCACGGTATGTCCACTCAAGCGAACGCTGGAAATGGAATACCGCAATCGTAAGCAAGCTGCCCTACTCTGACATAAGGCCCTCCCTAGGACGGGAGGGCCTCTATGCCGTATCCTAAAAATATACAAATCCACATTATACATTTGAGTGCAGCTAGGCTGCCTCGCTAATATTCCCTTACCGAACCTTTGGCAAGAAGGTTCATCCCATGTCCTGTTTAGGAGCTTTAGAATTATGTCCAGAATCACCGTTCTCGAACTGATGGAAGGTTTCAAGGTCGAAGGCGAGCACTTTACCATCAAGTACTACCCCAATGATGCGAAAGTGGCCAGCTTCTCTGAGTTTCCGTTGTTTTCTCTGGAACTCGGGGTAGAATGGGAGGGGGCGATTTACACCGAGGAGGTTTTCTTCTCGGTCGAGATCACCGATACATCCAAAAAGTTCGTAGGCAATTACAATTACAGTTGGATGGCGTTTGACATGGCGTTCAATTCCAAACTGGCCGAACACGGTGTGAAGCTCATTCCCAATCGTCACAGTGGGATGCGTTATGTGCCGCAAGACGCCGGGAAAGACGATGGCGATGACAAACTGGCATTCCGCCTGAGTGAGTACACCAATCGTTTCGGGACCCTGACCTACAGTTGCGCCAGCCTGACCGCACCGTATTTCACGATCGGCTTCGAACAGGACACCCCGACGTTTAATTACATTCGCGGATCGATTCGAGTCAACACCATCAATCGCGGTCTTAAAGCGTTCGGTACATCGCCGGAAAATGAAAAATATCACCTGCGCATTTCTGGCGTTCCTGGCACGGTGCCGCTGGATTTCGGTGTGAACTCCCCGTTCCCTCGTCCCTTCCAGCCCAATATCGAAGCCCTGCTGCCGGCCATGAACCAAGACCTTCGTGACTATGGTTCCCGTCTCGGCCTGACCATCGAAATCATTCCGGTCGAAAACAACTAACAATCCATCCTTTACAGGGGCGGGTTTTCCTGTCCCTTTTAACCCTGCAACCAAAATAGATAACGAGGTAATGCCATGTCTTCCATCCGTGCCATTCTTGACGGTCAAGAATTCACCATCCCCGGTACCGATGCCAAGGTCAGCTTCAACCGGAAAATCACGGTCAGGACTCTCAAAGATCTGATCCATGTTCATACCCTGTCTGTCTCGGCGATGCGTCACGAAGTCGTCTATACCGAAAAGTTCGCAGTCCATCTGGACCGTAGCAGCTTCGAGCTTGACGATTTGGACCCCGTATCCATTGACATGGCATTCAACGAGTGGCTTCACGGGATGGGTCTGTTTATCGACACTCCTAACGGTGCCGTGTACTTCGGTCAACCAGGACCCCGTCATGGCCGCATCGATAGCGATGAAAACTTCCGTGAAGCATTCTCTCTGACGAGGTACATCGCTCAACCGCCACGTGCCCGAGACCAGCGTGGTTTTTCCCTGTCGATTAGCCATACCCCCGAGTATGGTCACAGCGTGAACCTGAAGTCGTACTCGTGGGCCGTAAAGCGCCAGTACTCGGAACTTGAGAACTCCACTCACCATCCGTCGCCATTCTATACTAACATGAATGCCCCGTGGATGGCAAAGAGACGCGAAGGGCTCAAGCTGATCATCGCAATCAATGGCACTGTCAACGATTACGTGATGAGCTACAATGAGTCCGATATCGATCTCGATACCGTGGCCATTGTTGCTGAAATCCAGTCGGCGCTGAACGAAGCATTCCCGTTCGTCGACATCACCGTTGCCGAGCGTCAATAACCCTGTAGTTTAGGAGCATGTAATGCAAGACATTAACCGCGAAGAAGAGCTGATTGAATTCACCACCAGGACCATTGCCGGTCATGTGATCGAGTTCCACACCACGCCGGTCCCGGCTGAACTTGAAATGGAAATGGAACAGACCTACACCAAGGGTCTGAGCGAGCTGGGCCTGCCGGAAATGGTCATCACGGGCATGAACGAAGAAATTCGTATCCAGCGGCTGTTGATCATGATCGAAGCAGCTGGTAGTGAAGCGGGTCTGTCGATCGACCAGCTGGTTGAAGTGGTCCCCGGTAACAAGAAGGTCGTACAGCGTTGCCAGCCCACCGAGGAATTCGATGTGCTGAACAACGACACTGACCCGGAAGACGCCGAAGCCAACCACACTTACTTGCAAGTACTGTGGTCGGATGCCGAGGCGAAATTCCCCGGCGACGTGGAGTACCTCCAGTCGACCTTCCCGCAGTTCGTCTACAAGCGCGCTGCTACCAAGTCTGAAAAGGTCGACGAGGTCCGCGAAATCATCACCCAGCGTATCGCAGAAAATGGCTACACCATGATGGGCGTTCTGGGTGATGCCGATGGCCATCGCTTCTGCTACTCGATGACCAGTCGAGAACTGCACCCTGAACTGCTCTGTGCGATTGGCATGGCGGCCGAGGGCGTACCCATGGCGTTCCTGCAAACCATGGTTAGCGACTTCATGGACCGTCAGCTGAAAGGCGAGCGCTTCACCGTCGGTCAGAAGTACACACTGGAGCTGACTCCGGAAGACGGGGAAGCTGGCTCCATCGTGTCCACGGAGATCCTGGTGATCGATGTGCCGATGGAAACGCTGGCGGTGAAGTTCGACATGACCTTCGAAGGCTTGCCGGGTCTGAAACCGGAACGCATGGTGCAACTGGTTTGGATGGACGGTCGCGGTCGCTTCCCCACCGAGGAAGGTTACGACCATGACAACTATCCGCAACACCTGATCTGATCCTCGTACTTTTTAACAGAAGTACACCTTTATATACGGACGGCTTATACAGCGTCCGTATATTCCAAGGAATAAGGTCACTTAGAAAATGAAGAGCGGTATGACACCTCAGTTAGATGTCCTACCCGGTTTCCGGGTGATCGTCGAATCTGAGGCTTATAAAATTCGCGACAGTGATTCGGATGGCTACATCCTGCTCTCGGATGGGGTTAAAAAGAAGATCACAGTGGTGAATGCGTTATGCAGACCGGGTGACATGGGGTTGTTTAACCCTCAGTCTTTGGCGGCAAATGTAGTGACTGGGCTTAACCAGTCTGGGTGTTTCGTCACGACGGTGACATCTATTTCTTTTGATTTCGAGCGTACAGGGATTTTGTATAAGCTCAGTTAAGGGGTACGGTGTTGCGCATTGTCACGGGAGCTGTGTCGGGGGGAATGACTCAACCGATTTCAGAGGACGTATGCAATGCAAGACTTGATCGAGGTACTGCGGGAGATCGAAGAAGTCGACTTCCCAATTGATGCAGGTGCGGTCATCAATGAGGATGGAGCTGCGGAGAAAGGACTGCCAGTGCTGGCGGTGTTACTTGATCGCGTCGAAGTCCTCGCCAACGAATACCTGACATTCCAACGTGGACGCTTGGAAGGTCAGCCTGACTACTACAACTTCGAACAACTTAAAAGTGAAGGCTATTCCGTCACAGATAGGGGGTGTGACGAGTATGGCATGTTTAAAGGTGGCGTGATACACACCACCAAGGGCAAGATTGCGTTCGGTGTTTAACACGACTAGAGGGGAGGGAAACCTCCCTTCTATGCCGTTTCGTAAATAAATACCTACAATGGCAATCTGATGAGACACCATGCAGTAAGGGATTGAAATGACTAGGATTATTGCCATCTTTGGCAGCTCCTTATCGTTCGCCTTATTGTTCACTCCAGCCAAAGCGACTGGGGAACCGTTGTTCGACAAAGTGCCATCTGAGATGATGGTTGTCATTCAGGACTATAAGTGCCCGCTGTGGGGTAGACCTGAAATGTTCGTCACCATAGAGAGGGAATACGAGGCTCCAGTCCTCGCTCCTCGGCTATGGTGGACGGAAACGGAACAACGTGCCCATTTGCTTTTGGTCTCTGCTCTAACGCACCCGCACGCAGTGAAGGACTGCGGTTAGCACGCGTCGCAGAGATGAAGTGCAATAAAGGCGACGGTGAACAACACTTACTTGGGGCATTCTGCCCCAAGCCTTAACGAGGAGCAATTGCTTTGCCACTGCTGATCATGCTTGATCTGCTGTGGTCCATGATCGCAGGTTTACTGGAAGGCTTACCGGTCGGGCGGAATGTCCAACGGCTTCCACGTCGAGTACTCACGGAAAGTAAACTGCGGGACCCGGCACTCAGGTACAGTGGTCAATTGACGCGACCTATGGGGGGTCGTCTGTCATAGAGCTGCGTACCTGACTTCAACCGATATTCCCGATGGTACTGCAACGGCAACTCGAATGACTAGACGGGTTAGATGCCCGTTATGGCAGTTAATGCCGGCGATTAAACATCGCCCTAGCCGGTTCCCTAGTGCCAACTGAGTACTAGGGAACCGGTAATCTGCTTTATTCCCTTTACCCAAAATACTAATAAACATGGAGCTTTGTTTTACCATGACCGCCAAGAACACTGTTATCAAACCCTCCGACCTGAAACGCTTCCCGCAACTGACTGACAAGGACAGTCTGCCGACGTTTGTAGCCAAGGAGGATTTGTTCAAGGCTTGTATGAAAAACAACTGGGGCATCTTCTTTGAAGAAGGCGTCAGTGTAAAGGGCAAGGTAGCCACCGTCCGTATGCACCGTAAGGGAAGCGAGCCGATCGTACTGATCGTCAAGGTGCTGGATGAAGTAGTCACGGATTTCATGGCTGCGCAACAAGATCACTTCTTTGATGAAGTGACCCGTCTCGCCGAGTTCTATAAGCCCGGCTGGCGCGCAGGGCGTATTAACCTCTCGATGAAGGCACGACTCAAACTCCTGAAGAAAGCAACGGCTAGTTAAGGTTTACCAACCTTTTCATCTGGTATGTAGCTGCTGCTCCAATAACTCAAGGTATTACCTGATGTCAATCCTTTCCGATGTACAAATTACCACCCGCTGTCTGCAACCGGAAACGGCGATGATCGCTCCCTTCCATGCAGAGTCCATCAAGCACGTCAATGGACATCGCGTACCGTCCTTCGGCGTCTCCAGCTACGGGTATGACGCGACCTTGGCTGATGAGATCGACCTGTTCACCGACATCAACGGTGGCATCGTCGACGCTCGCAAGATCGACGAGAAGTGCTATGTCCGCTTGGATGTACGCACCGATGAAGATGGCCTCAAGTATGTCATCATGCCCCCGAACAGTTTCGTACTGGGGCGCACCCGTGAATACTTCCGCATCCCGCGTGACCTGATGGTCATGTGTGTGGGTAAGTCGACCTTTGCTCGCGCCGGTCTGAACGTCACCGTGACCCCGCTCGAACCGGAATGGCACGGTCACGTGGTGATCGAAGTGGCCAACATGACCAATCTGCCCAACAAGCTGTATCTGGGTGTAGGTATCTGCCAGTTCATGTTCTTCAAGGCCGACTCGACCTGTGAAGTCAGCTACGCCGATCGCGGCGGGAAGTACCAAGGTCAAACCGGTCTGACCCACGCCAAGGTCTAACCACAGGGAGGGACTTCGGTCCCTCCCGCTATGCCGCTTCACAATCGATCTCTATTTTTGCCAACTGTATGAGCCGGCCCCCATACCGGACAAACAACCACCCACCCACTAACCCAATCTGGTTACGGCTAGGTTGGCAAGACTTGGATGAGATCGTTTATGTCAACCACCGCAATGAAAGGGCTGATTCTTAGTCAGTTAATTCTGTGCGGAGCGTTATCTTTCGAGTTGTATAAAGGCTCCCAGGAAGTTGCACAACGCCTCGGTCCGCCGGTTACACCGAATACGCCCCCTCTGTTCATACTCGCCGCCCAAGAACAAGATCGAACTCCTGTCGATCACCTTACCGCTTACGCTGTACAATAAGAAGCACTCCATGGCAATTCACCTATTAGCTACCGTCAATTCACAACGGAAAGTGGTCCGGGAAATTGATTTCCACGAGTTCCTCAGTTTGTCGGAGGGACAAACGGTCATCATCGAATCGTGCGCTGCGCTGTTCTTTGGTAATCGTCTACCAGGCCGCTACGTTATCGTAGTGGGAACCACCACCAGTGAGCACATGGTAGCCGATGAGGCGGTGTCGACCATGCGTGAAGCAGTCCAGTTGCACCGTCAGTCGGGGAATACCGACGCGGTCATGGTGGGCTTCTCGCGTATGTTCAATGCACTGGCCCTCGCCGTTGCAGACTGCGTTCATCTAAACGACGTAGAGCCCGAGGAGAGCATGTGTGCCGACACCCATTTCCCCCAGCTACCTTCGGAGAAATGGGAATTGGTCAATATGCACATCACGCCACCCTCCATATGGCAAAAGACCCCCATGCGTCGAAGAGGATGCTATCGCCGTCTCGACGAACCCGCCCAGGAAGTTCCAATGAAGTTGCTTTAGTCCGCTGTACATAGAGGCAGGAGAGTGCTCAAAACACTCTCCTGCCTCTATGCCGTTGTCGGTTCGAAAAGAATTCAGATCTACATCATTCAATCGATGTTACACCAACCCAATCCCATTTGTTCTAGGAGTTGAAACATGTCCTTTAATCCCTTTATCCTGCTCGGTGCCCTGGCTGCTGGCGCATTCGCCTTCACCAAGTTCTTTGACGATGACGATAAGAAAGAGGAGAAAAGCAGCGAGTACCTCACGAAAGAAGAGGAAGCGCTGCTGTTGAACGAACTCAGCGCCGGTATTGCTGAGAACGAAGCCACCATGACCCGAGTCGAAGCCCTGGTAGCCAAGAACGCTCAGGCGGACTTGGAGTTCCAAGAGCGCAAGCAATTCGAAACGGAGTACCGGGAAATCGAAATCGACGCGCTGTTGAACAACCCCGATACGCCGTGGCGTGATACCTTGGCTTCTGTGCGCATGATGGTCAACGGCCAGATGGGTACGATCCACTCCGAGGTCAAGGAGTTCTTGGCTGATAACCAAGGGGGCGTCCCGGAACAGCCGGCCGATCCCTTTCGCGGTATCGTCCGCCAGGAAACCCGCGCCACAGGTCACATTCCGGAAGCGTTTAATACGCCCAAAGGTACTAAGGTACCGTCCCTGAAGGTGGCGTCTGGTAAGGGCAGTGTCAACTTCCCTGGCTTCGAAGGGTTCAATCCGCAGACGTCGCGGAACCTCTCGGAAACCCAGCGTATGGCGGCAATCTTCGCTGAGCTGGCTGGGAGTGCCAAGGGTCATCTGCCGGTACAGGTAGTGGACACCGAAGAGGGTCTGGTCAACCTGGCCGAGATTCCGGATCAGGGTATCTTCACCGCCGGGCAAGTGGGCGATGATGATTCGACCATCAGCGTTGTCGTCAGCAAGATCGACGCCGGCGTATCGGCCATGATTCGTACGGATTACACGGACGATACCGTGGGCTTCTGGTACGCATCTGACCGCGTCAAAGGGGTGGTGGAACTCTCCTCGGTTGAGGAGATGCTCCGCTACCTGAGCTGATATCGGTGGGGGCTTCGGCCCCCACTCGATTCCATTTTTTTTCAAACCTACATTGTTGTTGTGACCAGAAGCAGAAAGGCTTCTACTGTTAACCATTAGAGGGCTTACCATGAATACCAGTACCATCATTTCCATCGTCGGCGGAATCGTCGGCGGCGTTCTTTTCGGGGCTTACCTCGAAAACAAGATGACCGATGTCGAAACGGACATCGATGAAGCAACTAAAAAGGTAGACGAGCGTCTGTTCGATTTGAACCGCTCGCCGAAGCGGCGGAACATTTTCAACCGAGCGAAAATCGCTTAACTAACTGAAGAGGAAATTGATCATGAAAGAACTCGCATTCCTGGCCGTTGGTCTGACTCTCGGCGTAATCATCGGTCGCCGTGGGGCCGAAAATGAGCGTCTCGTTGAAGAAGCCAAGATCAACTCGCGTAAAAAGGGTGAATGAAATGTGGGAAGTAATCAAACTCGGAGCAATCTCGATCGGCTGCGCCGCAGCCGCTCTGGGCGTGTACTCGCACGCCCGCGACTTTGAAGGTCGCGCTAATCGCGTGCTCGAAAAACACGAGCAATACCAAAAGAAGAAAAAGCTGCTCGACGACTTGATGAAGTCGTAAGCAGCGGCATAGGGAGGGAGCTTCGGCTCCCTCCCTATGTTTTCTTTTTTGGTTTAATTGATATCAAACCATTCTTTACCGCCACCGTCACTGGCACGTTTGCCACCGACCACGGTGTAACTCAGGTCCTCTTCCATGGCCACGTCATACGGCAGACCGTACATGGGCTCCTCGTTGAACTTCATGCAGAAGTACTTGTACTTTTGCGGAGTGGCTCCGACCTTACGGTGTTTGCCCCACAAGAATTCCAAGAAGGTCCCGTTGGCCACTACCCGCTTATTGACGTAGCACTCAAAGTCCACCTCAGTGTCGATCTTCTTACAACCTTCGTAGTAACCTTTACCCGGCATATCGAGTAGCCAGTCATCTGGCTTCATCCGTGAGTGAGACTTGGCTTCCGTGGATAGCTGGTGCGCGGTAGCGAAGAAGATCTTCTCCGAGTTGGTGTACTCGCGAACCCGGCGATACAGGTCCTGTACGTCATCGCCCGTACTACCTTGGTTACATCCTTCCTTACTGAACATCCCCAAGTAGTCACACACCACAATCGCCACCTCGTGCCCATTGGCTTTGAATTCATCCAAGTGCGCAAACAGCTTCCGGTAAGTCATCAAGCTGGGACGGACCTTGAATAGGTGCACGTGCCAGCCGCGTGCCGTCAGCCGTTCCATGACGTACTTGGTGGCTTCCTGCATGTTCAAGCGCTTGGTGTTGATCGGCAGACCAGTCTCGATCTGTTTCAGCAACACGTAGATCTTCTTGATGATAACCGGAACGTCGTCTTCGGTAGAGTAGAAGACGATCGTGGGCTTCTTGGTCTTGTCAAAAAGGTACGGGTTATTGAACAGACAAGCCCCAAGGAAGATATCCATGAGGATACCGGACTTGTAGTTGTGTGGCAGGGCAGGGAATAGAGCCAGCTCGCCCCGACGACCCCCTGCCTGCTCGCCCATCATGCGGTTCAGTCCCTTGAAGGGAAAGGCGACGATCCCGTCATCGGACAGGGAGTCTTCCATTTCTTGGAAGGCGTCCAGTACCGAGTTCTCATTGCTGAAGTCGATAGAGCTGGTAAAGGCCGGGTCGACCTTAATATCCCCACCCATGTCGATCTTGTTCAGTTCCTGTGTGGTCTTGGCGAGGAAGCTGCTCCAGTCCTCGATCTCCTCACCTTTAAAGGCTGCTTGGTGCGATGCCTTGCGAAGGATGTCCTTGGCTTTCTCTCGTGAAATAAAACCTTGCAGTGCCCGACGGGCGCCATTGACTTTGCGGCGCAGCAGTTCCGGGTCGGCAATGATGATCAGACCGTCAAGGAACGCCTCGTACAGTTTCTCGTCATCTGCGCAGTTGACCTTGATGCGTTGTAGCAGGTCATCGCGGTCATATGGTTGTGAGTCGTTATTCGAGATCATCCATAGTAGGGTGACTCGCAAAAGCACGAGTGCGTTGCGTTCTATCCCGGAGCCTGCGGGGCTCTCGGGCATTTTAACGTATTCCAGTGCTTGCTTGATGATGGGCTTCGAGTCCGCCTTGTTTCCTTCGAGGTAGCTCTCGTGGAACAGCAAGGTGATCGATTTAACCAGCATTAATTTGATGTCCATGGACTTCTCGCCAAACGTCAAAATATCAAAATGAGGTAAGCAAACGTGCTTAAATTGGTCTTTGTGCCCAAGTGGCTGTCCACTGCCTTGAAGTCTGCCAATGTGGGACTTGACAAGGCAGTGGATCTGAAATCTCTCAGTCGCATAATATCGCCCAGCGACTTAGAATTGTACTGTGCCGTGAACACTCGGCTCAGCAATTTCCTCCCGCCGGCGCTGGTCAACTCCTTCCAATCGGGTCTGCCGGTAACCGGCTGCTTGCCGGCAGAAATGGAGTATGACCTAGAGGGAATGAGCGAAGCACAGAAAATCCGCTTCTATCTATATGGCTCCACTGCACAATGTGCAGACAGGGGGCTGGCTGGCGCCAAATTCACCGTTAATCGAATCCAGTACGATTATCTGGTTATTACTATAAGTGATGAACCCCTCGAACAGTTCGACGGATTCTATCATCTTATGGACGATCTTCTGGAACAATTGAACGCAACAGTGCCGCTGCAAACGCTGAGCACCGTTCCGCTGTTCGTCGAATGGCTCAAGCTTGTCGGACGTGGTAGTTAAAAACTACTACTTCCGTAAACTCGAATCATATGCAAATTTGCAGTGTTAGGTTTTACCACGCATTGCGTTGAAACCCCAAACGTAGATCAACCGGGAATCTGAACATGTCCACCATCCAACTGGGCTCCAACCAGAAAAACGACCAAGCCAAGCTGGCCTCGGTCGCCATGTCGCTGAACAGCGACATCCGTCAGAAAGGCAACGGTTTCGCTACCCGCACCGATGCCCAGAACATCGCTTCGTTCGAAAGCCTGCAACCTGACGCGCAGCAGAACCTGCAACTCAGCATGGAAAGTCACTTCAGTCAGCTGGAAAACATGCTGCGTGACGAGGGCATCAAGGCCGACTCCACCCAGATCACCGCTGGCGTGATCGCCGCCATGGCTGCGCAGGACCCGGCGACTTACGCCCGTGCCGCTATCACCAGCCAGAGCGTCTCCCAGGAAGGCATCGCCGTCGTTGGCGTCGACGCTGGCGGCCCGGCCGGTAACTACGGTTACATGGACCGCGCACACCCCGCGATGGAAGCGTTCGACAACTCGAACCTGTCCGATTTCATCGGCCACTCCATCGTGTACAACATCCAAGCTTCCAAGCAGGACGAGTTCGGCGAAGGCTTCTTCCGTACCGTGGTCATCACCCCGGACAACGGTGGTGTCGACCTGTCGATCCGCAACCTGCTGGTCTTCAACCACTTCATCCATGGCACCGACGGCACCCCGGTCGACGCCGGCAAGCGCCGCCTGCTCGAAGCCTGCATCGACCACAAGATCCTGGCCGACGAAAGCACCACCCTGGTGCCGGAAGTTCTGGTCGACGGTTCCAACGCCGATGCGTTCGTGGCTGCTTCCGTGGTTGCACCGCGTGACCTGGAACTGCCGAACCGTCGCGTTCGTACCGCTCCGCTGAAGGTTGGCAAGCGCCTCGACCTGATCGGTCTGTCCCAGCCGAGCAAGATCGCCAAGAACGGCGTGCACGACGCTCACGATACCCTGGACCGCATGGTCGGTATCAAGTCCGTCTACATGGCTGTCGGTGGCGAAGCTGTCAAGTTCGACATCAAGGGTCTGCCGCGCACCTTCTTCGTGAAGGGTCCGGAAGGTCGCAACCGCGAGATGGTGCTGCACTACGTTACCCGTAGTCTGCAACTGAACGAAGCCACCAAGCTGGCTGACGGTTCCGCTCCGCAACAAGCTGCCCTGGCCGAAATCATCGCCAACAAGCTGGTCGTCAACATCGGCTTCTCCCTGACCGGTGACGTCGACGTCGAACTGGGCAACATCCAAGTGCACGGCACCCCGGTTGAAGTCGCTTCCATCTTCAACGCCGCTGGCGAGAAGCTGGACCTGACCACCGGTACTGGCAAGACCATCGTCGACGGTCTGGCCGGCCTGTCCGTCATTGGCTACGAAGCCAACGCTCGACTGACCAACAGCAACAAGCGTGAACGCGGCCTGCAACTGGACCTGAACACCTACACCGAACGCTACCCGGTACCGATCGGCGCCCCGCTGACCGTTCCGACTCCGCACGGTGAGCAAAGCGACGGTGGCGAGCTGAACGCTCTGATCACTGCTTCGCGCATCATCAACAGCAACAACGCTGTGACCAAGCTGATCAACTACGCTGAAACCCTCAGCCAGTTCATCAACACCCCGAGCAACAGCGAAGAATCCCTCGTTCCGCAGATCGAAGGCATTGCTCGCTTCCTGGTTCGTCCGTGGTTCCGTCACTACGACCTGCACCTGCCGGACGTGGTGAACTCGCTGACCAGCTCCGAGCGCATCGCCGATGTGCAGGCTGCTCTGGTCAACGTGCTGCGTACCCTGTCCTACGAAGCGATTCGCGACACCAACCTGCAAGCCGTGCTGGACGCCTACACCGGTTACACCGGTGAGAAGTTCAAGCTGATCATCGGTACCGACTCCATCCTGAACCGCTACATCGTGGTTCCGGGTGACACCCGTACCCTGTCCGACGGCCTGGAGTTCACCAAGGTTGTCACTCAAGACCAGCGCGTGTACGGCGACATCTACTTCACCTTCATCCGTGAAGGCGAGGGCCTGGACCCGCTCAACTTCGGTAGCCACCTGTGGATGCCGGAGCTGATCTCCAAGCTGCCGATGAGCCGCAACAACAGCCACTACAACGAAGCGATGGTTCAGCCGCGCTCCCGTCACGTGGTACACCTGCCGATCCTGGGTCGCATCCGCGTGACCGGTCTGTCCGACGTGGTCAAGGATGGCCTGGCCATCACCATCGACGGTCAGCTGGAAACCAGCGGCGGTGCTGCTCCGGACGCTCCGTAAGCGTTAGCATAGAGCAACTCTTCCCGGTTGCTTCTGCTACGGCAAGTGCATAAAGTCCCGGTCGCAATGACCGGGGCTTTATGCCGTCTCCGTAATAAAAGATATTACAAGCCTACATTATGGTACTGAGGTTAGCTGCAATTACGGGGAACCAAAATGCAACCCAGTGCCGAACAATTGAGCAAGGAATTTGGCGTTGGCCAGTTTCGCGACATCCGTGAGAATCATGTTTACAGTCACACGGAAACGGATGTCAGTTACACCTATCGTTATCAAAACCTGACCCGCCATCCCCTGACTGTGGTTAACCGGGACGGCAGTCGTCTTCGCGTCATGCTGGCCCCTGGCCATCGTCCTTGTGGGGAGTTCCGCGTCTTCAAGACAATCACCGGTCCGATTGATGTAATTAAAAACATAGTCAGCACATTAGATGCCGCGCAGCGCACCAACGAACACTTCGCTATGCTCCGTGCAATCGAGCATGCGGTCTATGGCCTGAAGCACGGTCAACCCACTCGGAGCATGAGCATCACGATCGAATATATACTCTCGGATACCCAGCTGGACAGTTTGGGTGGCCGGGCGTATATGCCGGAAGTGGACCTGTTGGTTGAACGACAGGACGGTCAGGCACCGTTACGCCATCCGTTCGATCGGGGGAATCGAGATACTCACTCGATCGATAAAGTGTTCGGGGTCAAGGCGGAAAACAATTTCCTGTTCATGATCCGTGCAATTGACAACACGGGGAAGAACCAGTACACACACCGCTACGTTAACCTAGGGGGTAAAATTTACGAGGTGCCAGTGGAACGGGATGTACACAGCCTGCGTACGGGCATCCACATCACCACCCGGTTACCGGTCGAAGACGGCAAGGAACGACGTCCGAACGAGTTGACTCAACTCTACCTGACGTTCGAGCAAGCCGACAAGATGCTGAACTTGCAACACACCGTGGAGGAAGCACGGCTTGGGGGTCGTTTGGAAGAGGTGGCTAAAGACCAGCTCAATGAACGAACTATTCGGATGAAGCTTGAGCAAACCGAACACGAAGCACGGATGTTACGTGAGAAGCTTGAGCATCAGACTAACAAAGAGCAGCTCGACTACAAGCTTAACCAACAAAGAATGCTCATGGAGTGGTTGAAGGTTGTTGCCACCTTGGTGACCACTGGATTGACACTCTGGGCGGCTTTCCGGAAAGTGAAGTCAGCATAACCGTTGAGGGTGGAAAATGGAACCGAGACTGTTCGATGCGATCGATAAACGTCTTCCGGCGTTTAACCGGACGATCATCGAGGGGCTGGCAACCGAGCATCTGCGGTCCACGACAGTGATGGCGCATATCGAGCGGATCATTCGTTGTGCACAAGAGAAGTACCCGCCGGGACTCGAATTCGTCGGGTCCTATCGGTGCTCTCCGATTGAAGAGTACAATGTCATCACCAGCGAACGTAACTCCGGTGGGCGTGCGGGGAGCAAGCGGGTGTTTGACATGGCGCGCAGCGACGTGTACTTGGTGAAGTACCAGTTCAAGTACAACGGCGAGAACCTGTATCCGTGCTACCTGTACCTGCCGTTTGTGGATCGCGGTGGACTGATGTACATTGCGGGTAAGCTGTGGTCGGTAAGCCCGGTGCTGGCAGATAAGGTCTTCTCCATTGGTGAAGGTAACATCTTTATCTCCATGCCTCGTGCCCCGGTGACCTTCCATCAGGTCCAGCACGCGATCGAGATTGACGGTGAGAAACTCAGCCGACATATCCCCTATTCGCTGCTGCACAACAAACGGGCGAAGAATACCCGTTCGGCCAGTATCAAGGTCGGCAGTGTGATGACCACCTTGGCCCATTACCTGTTTGCCAAGCATGGCCTGGTGGAAACCTTCCAGAAGTTTACCGGTATCGAACCGGTGATCGTGGATGAACGGGAAATCACGGAAGAGAAGTACCCGTGTGACAAGTGGGTACAGGTGAAGTCGACCAAGATCCAGCCTTGGACCTGTCGCTTGGGTAACTACCGCTCGGTAGCCACCAAGATCACCATGCTGTTCCCGCGCGACCTGTTCACTCCGGCAATGGAACAGCTGGCAGCAGGGTTCTTCTACGTCGTGGATCATTTCCCGGACACCACCGAAGTGGATCACGTGTACTCCACGTGGGACTGGAAGGTCAAGCTGGGCTACATCCTCTGGGGTGAGGAGAGCGGACAAAGCAAGTTGATCGAAGATATCGAAACCCACCTGAAGTCACTGGACGGCTATGTGGACTTCGATGTGCGCACCAAGCTGGCAGAAGCCGGGGTCAAGTGTGCAGACATCTACGACCTCTTCATGTACATCATCGTGAACATGAAGACCATGCTGTTGGAGGGGACCGGCAAGACCTCTTCGATGTATGGCAAGCAACTCGTGGTACTGCGCTACATCCTCGGGGACATCAACAACAAGATCTTTGAGTTTCTTTTCAAGATCACCAGCAATACTAAGAAAGCGATGACCCGCGAGACCCTGAACGATATCCTGTCGGAGCACTTCAAACCGAAGTTGATCTACCGGATTACGTCGGGTAAGGGTCATGGGGAAGTATCCAGCGTCTCCAACCCTGGCGATAACTTGTTCTTCAAGATCACCAGTAACCTCGTACGTCAAAGTGACACCGCCGGCAAGGGCAAGGGTCGCGATGGTCGTCCGGTTGATCCGTCCATGTACTTGGATGTGTCGATTGCAGAGTTTGGGGGCTACTGCATCCTGCCGAAGTCGTCGCCGATCGGTGATAACAAGGTAGGTCCGTTTGTACAAATTGACCCGGTAACGGGGGACTTGATTCGGAATCCTGAGTTTATTCCGTTGCTTGACCCTGTTCAGGACCAGATTAAGAGGCAATGATGTTTAAGGAGCAGCTGTATGAACGCTAATGAAGTCTACCAGTACATGTTTCGTACGGTAGCCGACGTCATCAGTCAGAATGCCAACCGCAACACCGTGCGTAATGAATACGCTGTGGTGATGAGCAACAACAACTGGATGAACCAGCAGTATGAACAGCTGGTCCAGGACGCGGTGGCCTTTCTGAACATGGTGGCTGACCGCTACCCGCAGAACACTTCGGTGGAAGACATCTTCTACGACGTGGCCGATCGTTGGGTGGAGATGGACGTGGCCGCCTTTGCACTGGCGGTCCCGGAGCTGAACCGACAGTTGGACCAGCAAGCGTTCAACGAGGCCGGTGGGCTGAAGCGTGAACGTGACAACTTCCTGCAAGCCATGTACCCCTCCCAACGGACCGCTCTCGGCCAACCGGTCCAGCAACTGGCCAACCAGTCGGGCGGCGTGCTGCGCAACCTGTCATCGGGTCGGCCGCTTGCGGCAGCCGTGGTGCATGGGGGAAATGCGTCCAACAGCTTCCGGGCGGCCTTCACGGGTCAGCAGGAACCAACAGGCCCTGCAATGAGCGGTGGTTACACGTCGGTAGCTGCACCGAAACCGGCGATCCAACCCGTGCCGATGCCAGCTCAGGTGCAATCTCCGGCGGTGCAAAATCTGACTTCGACTACGCCGTCGCAGCCGTTTCAAGCACCGACGATCCGGGGCCGTCACGTCGCACCGGTTGAAACGGTGGACGGTCCTGACTTTACCAAGGCCCGACCGTACGATGAGTTCACCCAAGATGGTGAAGTGTGGCGTCTGGCCCACAAGAGCAACTGGAAGCTCGACGATGACGAACAACGGTTCCCGGTCCTGTATGACCCGACCCTGTACGTCGCATTCCATGTCCTATCCAAATCCGGCAAAGTCCGTCAGGAGATCCTCGAAATGAACCGCGATAACGATTACGCTCGTCACGAACTGTCCAGCAAGGCTACCCTGCCCATTCCGGCTGAAAAACCGGTGTACAAGAGCGATGGCAAAATCGCCCACGATGCCCCCGGCCGCGTGCAACGCGCCACGGCGGTTGAAAAGGCCCTGCGTAAGGACCCGGTCTACCTGGATATGATCAACGCTGTCAGCACCATGGCTGAAGGCGAGCTGCTGATCAACCATGAAGTGGTCAACTCCGGCGAAGATGCCACGGTGGTGGGCATGTACGCTGTGGCTGTGCCGCTGATCGTCTCCAAGGACGTCAAGGATCAGGTCAAGGGCATCTCCGAGGCCACCAACCTGACCGACGTGTCCGAACGCATGCGTGAGCTGAAGAACTCGGGCGCCTTCGGTGCCTTCACGTTCCTGAACAAGCGCTTCTGCGAAGCGGTCAACAACCAGCTGACCATCTTCGGCGTCAAAGGTAGCATCGACGACATCGCCAATGACTACCAGGACGTGATCGACTACCTGAAAAGCTCCCGTGGCGAAGCCTGGACCCGTTCCTTCAGCCAGAAGACCCGTTCGGTGATCTCGTATGTGGCCAACGTGCAGGATGACGAGACCGAGTACCTGACCGAACAAGTCGGCCTGCCGGCGGATGCACCGTACCTGCCGGAAGTGGTTGTCTACCGCGATTACTATGGCGTGGCGCACCTGCCGATCAATGCGACCGACCTCGGCCTGAACCTCACCTTCGAGTTGCAGGAACTTGACCCGGAAACGCATTCGCATCTGTATGAGTTCATCGAGGGCTTCCGCGAGCACGTGGTAGATAAGGTCGAACAGACCACTATCTACCTGCTGACCAAGGATCAAGTTCGCGTGGAAGTGGTTCGGTCGGTGGAAGACAACGACACCTACCTGCTGCGTCTGATGCAGTAACGGCATACATGGGGGAGCTTCGGCTCCCCCATGTGCCTTTTCTTTTTTGTTAAGAGGATACACCAATGGTACTGCGTTTTGGCCCCGAGATTATTGCGGCGCTTGAAAGTGTTGACACCGAAGTCGACGGAAACATGAAACTGGAAATGGAATACGAGATCTACGGCAAGCTGGTCGAACCCAGTGAACTGGAGAAGGCCGATCGCAAAGAACAACAAGAGCAGTGGGGCATTCCAGTCAACCGAACGGAAAAGAACGCAGGCGATGGTAACATCCGCGTGCGGTGTTACAACGATGGCGAACGCTACATCCTGACCTCCAAAGTCAAATCCAGTAAGGGTAACTTTGAAGTGGAACTGGAAAGCACCGCCGATCAGTTCAAGCAATTCAAGATGCTGGCAGACACCGGCCTGAAGAAGACCCGCTACTATTTCGATATCCCGGACAGCAACATGGTCTACGAGGTGGACGTGTTCACCGTAGCCGGCGGCGAGCAGTCGCCGTGGGTGAAGATCGATCTGGAAGTGCCGAAGGGTTTCAACATCGATGACCTGCCCGACCTGCCCCTTCAACTGGACTCGATCCGTGTCATTGCGCCGGGCCGTAAGAAGGACGAAGACCGGGCCTTTGTCTCCGAACTGTTCGAGACCTTCAACCTACCCAATGAATACCTCTCCGACATCACGGCATAAAGAACATACAGGGAGGGCCGAAGCCCTCCCTGTATGCCGTCTCAACGATTTACATTGTGACAAACACCTTGATCACTTCCACCAGTCCGGAGACCAGCGAACTAATGACCCCAGCGTCCACCTCACCCTGACCTTCTTTACGGGTCACCATGGTCCATGCCAGCAGCGCCGTGATGATAAGCAGGCCCACCGATAGGGCGATGGCTACCGACCCTTTGGGGTCCTTTGCCGGCGCTTCCTCGGTGGGTGTTTCCGCATGCGACACAAGGTGGATTTCGATAGACTCCACCATATCGCGTCGATCAGAAGCCAAGGTTGCCAGTGCCGCATCCACGTCCTCCCCGGTAGAGTCGAGGGTGATTCGGTGCAGCGGAGCCACAAACACGTTAACCGCAGACGCAACTTCATCACCCCACGGAAACGACCGAAGGGTACTTCCTCGAACAACAGGCAAGATATCCTTGATACGCATGATGTTTACCGGCGATGCATTTCGTTTAGTATTTTCCGAGCTTTCCAATACGCCACGGCAATGCTGTCGATGCAGTGTTCATCCAGCGCCCGAGGATCAACCCCCGGCGCATAATCAACATCTTTCAGCGCCAGCACTGCGTCACGCACGGGTTCTTTGCCCTTGGTAAAGCTCTTTGCCCCGACTGCCTTCTTGGCAGCCATGGGTGCAGCTAGGTCAAAGTCCATCAGCTCGTAGTAGTCCATGGCGGTTTCGCGGAGGACCATCATTGCCTCGCGCAGGGTGGCAAAGGACTCCGGCCGGATATGCATAAAAGGCGATTCAACCACCACTGTGTGTGGATTGTACTCCTCCAGTATCTCCCGCATAAAGCCCCGGATCACCCGGAAACGAGCAAACCGATCCCCGTGAAGATCCGCCACAGTTTGCCATCGTGTCATCGACCGAGCAGCGGTACAGGTTTCACTATAGAGTACCAGTAACCGACCGGACTTCAAGTCTAGGTCGGATACCGAAAACCCCACGGTGTTTGTACCGTTGTCAATGGATAACATACGATACGTATACCCATCCATGGGGATTGTGATCACCTACTTACCCCGAGACAGCGCCAGAGGCCATCGATACGGCCCCTAGAAGCGGCTCTACGGCACCTACTTCGGACATGTAGGTAAAGCCTTGGCTGTGGAAGATCATCTCGTAGTGGACCGGGATGAAGGCAGCTACTTGACAGCTCAGTACTTCACGGTAGTTGAACTGACCCGACTGACCCTGTGCCGCCACGGTACGATCCACCCCGGTGCACAGACCGATCTCAGAGATCACGGCGTAGGATTCATCCCCATAGAGGATGTTGGCGACGTTCAGCAGTTCCTGCACATCGAACTCGTCGAAGACGATGGTGATGGTGGCACTGGAGGACAGGTATTCGCCACTGGTGGTCACAGTGCCGACGTTGCTGATCGACGGAGCGATCGGCGACAGGTTGGCCGAGGTCGGGATGTATTCGGTGACGGTACGCACGCCGTCGGCCACTTGTGTGCGCTTGAGGTGCACACTGGTTTCACCCAAGTCCAACCGCTTGAGGTAGTAGGCGATGTACGTGCGTCCTTCGACCGACACTTCCTTGCGCAGGGCGTACTTGTCACGGGTGGCCGGAGGTAGGTCGTTGGTTGGGTCCCGCAGCACGAATGGCAGGTGACTGTACAGTGCAGCGTGGTCGGCTTGGTGATCGATCGGGGTGATCTTCGGGAAGCCCTGTGCACCGATCTGCACCTTGTGGCCACCGTTACCGATAGTCCAATATCCGAGGGACGGCATTTCACCAGTGTTCAGGGTCACGTTCTTCTGCACATCGAACTTCTCGTTCAGTGTGGTGTGTTCCTGCGCCACGAAGGGTTTCTTCAGGTGTGCACAGGTTTGCAGGAAGGTGCCCCAGAGAGTGGGAACGATGGTTCTCATGGTAAGTCCTTAAAAGTCGTAGATTTCACGGTCGATGCGAAAGTTGTCCACGGATTTGGGATTCGGGTCGTGATAACCCAGTGCCATAACCCCATAGAGGTTCTCGCAGAAATTGCTCAGGCGAAGGATCAATACATGGGAGTGCTCCGCCCGTCCGGTGTACCATTGGCCGCGATTGCGTCCGTGGTAAAGCACTTGGGCACCATAGAGGTTGAAGCGTTCCTTGCGATCCACACAAACCCACTTGTCTTTGGTGATACGGGACATTTCGTCCAGCAGTTCATCCTCCAGCAACAGGCGGTGTTCGGCGTAATACCGTTTCAACCACTTGCCGTACTTCAACTCGGCGTCACACTGATCCAAGAGGAACGTGATGGGCACCTTGCTGTGCGGGTGTCCGACCAAGAACCTAGACAGGTCCAAGTGCCAGTCGATGGAACGGTCCATCAGTTCTTGCACCGGGTGAATACGGATCTCGACGCTGCCTTTCCATAGCAACGATTTCTCGTTCATGGTCAGTCGCCAGATTTGTGCCGGTGGCGGGAGTGCTTCATCGTCCCATTCCATCTCGAACTCTTCGTCGTCCGGGTAGAACCCATTAAGGTCCTCGCGGGTGAACAACGTGCCCAGTGGGATGGGAGTCTCCGGATCGATCCGTTCAACCTCAACCCGGTCGGGGTGAAAGACCATCCCGTGTTGCCGAAACAGAGCTTTGAGGATCTTTTCCTTATCAGGCTTATCAACATCGACAACGATTGGGTAGTTGGCAAGGATCTCCTCTAGACCGATTCGTCTGACTTTGACCGACGCATGGTCCTTAGGGAGCATCAGTCCTTTTACCGATAAGCGAATGCTAACCAGATCAGAGTTGCGGACGTTTACCGGTTCGTGAAATCGGATTTGCTCAATCGTGTAACGAGTTTTGTTTTGCCGGTTCAGAATGGTGAGCAGGACAGCTTCTTCACTGCGTCTGAACCGGAGGGCAGGTGAACTGCCAGCGGGTATGACTTTATTCATCGAGCACCCGGTGTCCGGTTAAGGTAAGGTTGAAGCTGCCCACCCAGCGCAGCGACTGAGGGGCGGCGGTGAGTGTGTAACGGTTGCCGTCACGCGCTGTGATGCGGAACTCGTGTTCGTCAACCATCAGTTTGGCAACCTCTTTGAGGTGTGCAAAGATGTCCCGAGTGGATGCCGGAGCATCCATGTCGACCTTGAAGTCGGCACCGAAGAAGCGTGCCGCATCCAGTCGTCTGATCTGGATGCGATTCTGTCCGGTGTAGGCCACTTTGACATTCGGGTCTTGAGGGCTGAAGGTAACGAGTCCTACCTCCGCCAGCCCGTCGCCCTTATCGACCACGTCACTGACGGTGACGTGGTTGGGATTCAGGTGCAAGCCGTAGGTTTGGTTGACCATGATCAGCAAGGCGTGTAACGGGGGTCGGTTCAGCAACCGTACCATGTCCAAAGCCATGTGTTACTCCTCAAATATAACCTTCAGGGAAGCGACGATAACGGACCGTGACAAAACCATTGAGATATAACGATGACGGGTCGGCCTTCACGGTGACCACATGCTCTTCGCGCATCCCAATGCTCGGTAGCGGTTCGTTAAGAATATCGCCAAGTTCGAGATTTAACCCATATTGATCAATTACAAGCTGCATTAAATCACGAGAAGTTTGAACCGTATCGTCTATGATTAACGGTGAGCGGTAATCAAAGACTTCACCCAGATCAAGTCGATTATAATGAAGGGTAACAGAATCCTTCCATGGCGATCCCGCAGCCGGGTATACATCGACCACGGTATTGAACTCGGTGTTCGTTTGCGAACGTGGATTGATCAAGTCCACCTCATTTACCGGCAAGCCCTTCAACAACGTGAATTGGTTCAACGACTCCACCGATTGGACAATGGTCCGTTTGGCATCGGTACGACCGATGCCACGCAACGGGAATTTCAAACCGGGGAGTTTGGTTTCCCGAATCCGTTCACTCAGGCTCTTCACCAGCTGACGCAGGTTGAGTTCGGCACTGCCAACCCATCGGTAGCTGTCCGACGAGGCGGTCAAGTTCACCTGCCCGGCTTCACTGCGTTCCACCATCCGATCGGGGAACTCGACTTCTCGCCACCCGATCCCCAGCTTGGTAAACAGCAACCGGAGGATCTGGTGCAAGGTCATCGGAAAATCCAGTTCCAGATCCAATTGCAAGCTGCTGATGAAGTCGTGCAGGTTGTAGCGCTTATAAAGGAATGGAACTGTCCCGCTGTGATGCCATTGACCCACCGGCGTGCGACCTTTATGCAGCGTAAGGGGCACCGTAGTATCCCCGTCACTGCCGCCTTGCGGCGCACCGAGGTCAAGCCAGCGGGCTGAGATCGGGTCTTTCAACTGCTCTTGGATCAGGGTCCGTAATGCACGTTCGTCATCGAGGGCCAACAAAGAGAGAACATCAGCCATGGCTAACCCTTATTGCGTGAGACGGTACCGGAAGACCCGATAATCATCTTCGGTTAAGGCCGGTGCGGCCGTTTGAGTGGAATGGAATTGTGCAACCAGTGGCGTATCAGCCGGTACATGGTACCCAACCTCGCCCAGTTGCAGAGTCGACAGGTCAACTACGGGCTCTACCTGCTCCACATGGGTCAGCTGATGTCGCCAGCCTTTCATCAGCTGATACGACTTGGCTTTGAACGTGTGCTCCAGTCCGATCTGGTAACGATCACGCCGGTACACCTCGCTATGCCACCACGTACTTTCGTGACGGACCAAGGCGTATTCGCCGACGTCCCTCACCCCACTGAGGTCGATCCACGGTCTAACCAAGCTATGCTCGACGTAGACCAAGTCACGGCTGGTTTCTGAGGAATCGCCGTAGCGCAGATGACCGCGTTCGATCACCGAGATCTGACTGTCGACTACCCGTGAGACATACTGAACGTTATAGCTGCTCAGCTGCTCCATGATCTTCACCATGGCGGTGTGAATCTCACGTACCGATTTGTCATCCGACAGTGTGGACCCCGTGGCCAGGCTCAACACCGTGGCGGCGAACGCATCCAGTTCCATCGGTGTAGCGTCGGCAAACTTGAAACCTTTCTCTTCCAGCCAAGTGCTGTAAGGCACTGTCTCGTTGACCGTGATCCCAAAGTGCATGTAGAAGCGATCCACCATCTGCAACACTTCGGCGCGGGTGTTCAGGTGCATCTGCAAGACAGCCAGTTGACGATGGTTTTCCATCTGTCGCTTGATGGCTACGCAGGCTTCCCGGAACGACTCCACCGAGATGTAGTTTTCCACATCCCCTGCCATGTCCAGTGCTTCGCGGATGAATTCATCGTCCACGTACTGATAACTGGCTACCGAGCGCAACTCTTCAGCACTCGGCTGCGGGATACGGACCACGTTCTTGCATTCAAAGACGGGCAGGGTTTCCAGTTCCACCCCACGGGCTTTGTTGTAAAGGTAGAGGTAGAGGTACCATGCATCCTTGGCAGACATCACCAACGTCTCATTGCTGGTGGGGTTGATCGTGGTGAGCATGGTGTTGTAGTAACCGATGTGACTGAAGTATGCCCAGTGATTGAGCACCACATCCGCCAGATCCACCCCATCGGAGTTTGACGTGTCAACAAAGCTGCTTTCCAACACCTTGGTCTTCATGGTATCCAGCAGCGAACGGTTCGCCCGACGTTCCATGTCGATCAGGTCACCACGTTCGTTACTGGCGTTCCCCTTGGCCCGCCCACGGGTCAGGGCGAAGATCTCCTCGGTAGTGAGGATATCCTTGCCGATGTCCATGGGCAGACCATTGAGTTCCTTGCGCTGGAACTGCACAACGCCCCGCAACCGCTCGCTCAACTCCTCGATGTTCTTTTGCAGCTCGTAACTACCCAGCGGGAACAGGCGGTCGGTGAGGACTTTCTGTGTCAGCAACTTAAAGGTAGATGTCTTACCGCAATTGAGGTTCAGCCAGAGAATGTTCCGGTAAAAGAACAAACGCTGCGCGTGGGTCATGTAATCGAAGTAGTCACCAAGGTTACCGAAGCTCGACAGGTACTGCCGCATGTGGAAGGTGTGGGCGTACTCGGTCTTGCAGTTCTTCAGCCGCAGGTTGAGGATGGTCTTCGGCAGATGGGAACTGATCACCGCAATCTGAGCAGCGGAGAAGTATTCCTCGCCGAAGTGGTAGTCCGGTACGTTCCACCGATCATAGGCTGCGTAAATCCACCGTTGCAAATCGTCGATCAGCGTAACCTCATGGTCCTCTACTAAATTTTCATCGTAATAGAGGATAGTATGGTCACTGGCAGCAATTGCCTTTTCCATATCCACGGGGTTTAATATCCCGTCGATCAAACGAACCTGTTTTGGGTATTTTGCAACCAATTCTTTGTAGTAACGAGTCCCGTACGAATATGCCCGTTTTGTTCCACGGTGCAGTCGGAGTGTCTCCTTGGTAAAGGGGATCTCCTCCATGGTGTCCATGGAGACCACGGTCATCGGGAAATCGTACCGGTGGTACTCGCCCGCCAAATTGAGGTAATAGCGCCAAGTTCGAGGATCGGTTTCCGAGACAGTGTAACCGAGTAGCTCCAGATAACTGTTATTGGCTTCGGCGGTGGCCTCGCTTTTGATGACCATCGTACTGCTTAGGGAGAAGATCCCTTTAATGTATTGGTCGTAATAGACATTGGTCATATAGCCCCCGCTATTTCGGAGAGTGAAATGAGTAGTGGTGATGAAAAACAGTTCCCGCGAATCCCTACCGTCAGGAATCTGACACCCGAGGATCGACAGGTCATCAATAAGCTGGTGCCTGACAATCCGGTCAAAGGTGGATTGGTCGGAAAAAATAAAGAGTTGAATATTCCTGACCTCGGTCTGTTTAACCGCATCGCCGCGAAAACGGCGCGTGGTGTGACCGATGCCAAGAACCTGTTCCAGGTACTGCCCGACATGGATTTGGCCCGCCAAATTCTGGTCAGTGCCATCCTGTCACCCACTGAGTTGACCGGGTCAACCCTGCTGTATTCGGTGGCGGATGTCGGTCTCGATTCGAACTTGACTGGCCCCATGTTGAGGGTAGTCAAGAACTACTTTGAGACAGTCTATAGGATTAACAAGCTATTGCCCGAAATTCTGAGCGATGCGCTCTTTATGAAGGGCTCCTACCCGATGCTCATCCTGCCGGAATCGACCATCGACCACACGATCAACTCCAACGGTCGGGTGTCGCTGGAATCGCTGAACGGTGAGGTTATGGCTGATGGGTGGTACCGTCCACTGGGTCTGCTGGCCTCCAATGAAGCCATGGAGAGCAGGGGCGACACCAGCTTCTCGTTCGAGTCGTTGCTCTCGCCCTTGAGCATCAATCCTCGCCAGAGCAAAGACAGTTACCGCACCGAGAAAAAGCTGGAGTTCAAGATCGGCGAGCACAAGATTGAGAAGAATGTGGGTTACTACGTCACTGACAACCCTGACGTGCTGAAGAACCCGATCCTGCTCGACAAGCTGCGCAAGCAACGCATCACCGATGTGTTCGGCATGCGTGCCAAGGCCACGATGGAATCGGCTTCAGGGCAGAAGGTGAGTTTGTCGGACGTTCACAACACGTTCTTCAAGCGTCGTCAGTACGCCCAAGTGCCCCTGACCGCGCTGACCACCCCGTCTCAGTTGAATAAGGACAGTGTCGGTCATCCGTTGGTCATGCATCTGCCGGCTGAAGCGGTGATTCCGGTGCACATCCCCGGTAACGTGCGTCAACACATCGGCTACTATGTGCTCTTGGACATCAACGGTAACCCGGTGGTGCTCTCCCAAAGCGACGATTACTACGCCGATATCCGCAGTTCGATGACGGGTAACCCGGACATGGCCTCGCACCTGATGCAAATGGCCAACCGGGGTCTGAACGGTCGCGATGTCTGGAACGACAACGAGATCAACGAACTGACCCGCCAGTACGGCCAGATCGTGGAACAGGACCTGCTCAAGCGCCTCAGGGTCGGCTTAGCCGGCGGTGAGTACGAGCTGGGTAACCGGGAGGAGATCTCCCGCCTGATGCTCTCGCGTGCCTTAGCTGAAAAGCACACGATGTTCTTGTTCGTCCCCGCAGAACTGATGACCTATATCACATTCGACTACAACGAATTCGGGGTCGGTAGGTCGATGCTGGAAGACGGCAAGATCCTCGCGTCGCTGCGTTCGGTTCTGATGTTTGCGTCGATCATGGCAGCTACACGCAATGCCACCGATTCGCAGATCATCAACATCAACGTACCGGAAGGTGACCAAGATCCATACAGTACGGTTGAGTCCATGCTCAACATGTACGCACGGGTCAACCGCGAGTCCTTCCCGGTTGGTGACACCAATCCGGCAGATCTGATCAGCCACCTGCAAAACGCAGGCCGTACCGTGAAGATCACCGGCAACCCCGCGTTCCCGGAAGTGGACTTCTCGGTGGAATCCCGTGGGGAAACCCATCGGGTGGTGGACACCGATCTGGACGAGATGCTGCGTAAGCGCCACATCCAGATGTTTGGTCTGACCCCGGAAACCATGGAAGCCGCAGCAGGCGCTGACTTCGCCACACAGGTCGTGAACAACAACCTGATGCTGCTCAAACGGGTCATCCAGATGCAGGACGATTTCAAGCCGTTCATGGAAGACTTCCACCGCACCTACATCCTCAACTCGGGGGCGTTGATGGCGGAACTTCTGGAGATTGTCACCAATAACGAGAAGCACCTAGAGGAAGAGGAACACAAGGCCGATCCGAAGAAGTTCGTTCAAGACTTCATCGCTGCCTTAGAGGTGGACCTACCGTCGCCCTCGACCGACCGTTTGACCGAACAGATGCAAGCGTACGATGCGTACACGGATGCCATCACCAAAGCCCTCGATGCGTTTGTGATCGAGGAGATGTTCGACTCTACCGCAGCCCAAAGCCTGCACGAGTCGATCGGTTCGGTGAAGGCTGCGCTGATCGCCAAGTACCAGCGTCAGTTCCTGCGTGAGAACGGCATCCTGCCTGAGCTGGATGTCTTCAACACGGTGGACGAAGATGACTCGCCGACCTTGAACCTCATGGAAGAGATGGACGATCACGTCAACGGTGTACTCAAATCGATCGAAGAGTACATGAAGAAAGTCCACAAGGCAGCTATCGCCCGTAAGAAACGCCTCGACAAGGAAAACACCAAGTACGACGACGCCATGAACGACAGTGGCGATGACGAAGACGCTGACGGTATGGATGCCGGAGGTGACGAAGGTGCCGGCGAGGGCGATGATCTCGGCGATGGTGAAGGCGATGACATGGGTCTCGACGACGACGCAGGCGAGGATGGTTCCACCGGTGATGATGACCTGAATCTCGATGAGGATGACGTCGGTGGCGAAGGTGATGACGAGGATACCAGTGGTGACGATCTGTCAGACGCCGATGCAAGTGATGACAGTGAACCTGTCGATGCCGGCGGTGACGACCTTGACCTTGGTGATGTCGAACCAGCGGCTGACACCGCTACCGACACTTCGGAGCCGGAGACCGCGCCTGAAATGGACGAACCCGAGGTAGTAGAGGAAGAGCCCGAATCTGAACCCGAAGAGGTAGAGGAAGAAACTCCTGAAGAGGAGGAAGAACCCGCCCCAACGGATGAGGAAGAAGCGAAACCCGAAGACACCGGTGAAGAGCAGGAAGACAACGACAAGGAAAAGGAAGCCGCCGCGAAGGAGCGTGAACAGGCTGAAGCTGAAGAGCAGAAGGCCAAGGACGAACGCGCCCAGCAGCGGGAAGAACGTCGCAAGGAAATAGAGGAAGAAGAAGCCGCCAAGGAAGAGCGGAAAGCCGAGCGCGAAAAGAAACGCGCTGAGAAGGAAGCCGAGGAAGAAAAGAAGCAAAAGGAAAAGGAAAAGGCTGAGAAGGAAAAACGCTTCGCCGAGCGACGCGGTGAGGTGGACGACGAGTAACGACATATCGGGGGAGCGATCGCTCCCCCTTTATGTTGTCCACTGAAAAATATTTCAGACATACATCATTCCAACGATGCGCAGCATCAAAATCTATGTTATCAAAATAACCTTGTGGAGTTATTGTCATGAATGCTTTTACTCAGTATGGCAACTTCGTCTTCAATGAATACATTGGGGGCGATTATGCTCACGAAACCGGTTCGGTTCCTGTTTTCATCAAGTACACCTTGAGTGACGAATTGACAGCTACGAAGACTACCATCTATAAGGGGCTCGAATACTCCAAGGAAAACGTCGAGTTTATCCGTGAGGGTATCGACGGTGAAAAGAACCACATCTTCTCCGTGGCGCTGGTTCGCCACGGGCATCCGGGCAAATGCGGATATTACCCCTTGGCACTGCTGTTCGCCACGAAGGAAAAGCGCCGGGATGTGGCCAGTAACCTGAACCGTACGCCACCCAGTGAAGAATGGGTGGCCAGTAAGCGCAAGCAAGTCGAAGACTACTACGGTCTGAGGTCCAAATAACCAAATAATAAATACAAGAAAAGGAAGTTGAAATGAAAGTCGAATACACAGCTGAAGAAACCACCGGCGATCTGAAAGACAAGGGTGTGAAGTTCTTCCTGCTCAACTACATCCATGACGGAAATCGGAAACGCGCTGTCTGGCAGCGCGCATTGTACCCGAACTCGCAACCGGCCACCCGCGAGGACATCCTCAAGGATACGTGGTATTTCTGCGAGCAGACCGGAGGGTACTATCGTTCTGATAGCTTCGCTAGTATCTTCCCTCAGTATGAGGGTCAGTTTGAACAAGATCTTGCCAACCACCTGCAAGGACGCCGTTAACCATGACGTTTCGCATCACCCAAGCGCAATACAACACCCTCAAGAAACGCTGGAAGAACGTCCGCACCAAATCCCCTGAAGTCCTTGACGAAGGGAGTCATGAAATCCTGGATGCGTTTAATAGCATCCCTGGTCTGGTGACGGTTTGGTCATGTGTTGGCCATACCGAGGATGAGGATCAACCTCACTATATTCTCTGTGCCCTGACCGCTGAGGCGGTTAAGACCATCGAGAATATCTTCGAGTCTTTGATCATTGCGGTAAAGAAGCGTTGGGACGAGCCCGAGTTCGATTACCATCACTTCGAGCTGCTGTTGAACTTCCTGCACTGGGGATTCGATAACATTCACGAACAGGAGGGCAAACCGTACCCTGTCTACATCCTTCGATATCGAGGGCGTTTGCGTAACTACCTGAAGTTTAACGAGTACCTTCTCAAAGCAATCAAGGAATGGCAATGATGAGCATCAAACTCTTAGCCGATATGATGACCCGTCGAACCTTACTGCTGGGTGAGTGCGACAAGCTCAAGGAGAAATACCTTGAGCTGAAGCATCCTACCGAGGAGTTCGTTAACGAAATGCAAGAGAACAAGTGGCTGATGCTAAGCGATGCCGAGGAGTTCGGAGCGGTCATGGTCTATCAGAAAGAAGACTGTGTCATTACGGCCATTGGCCGGTACGCCCCCGATCACGGCTATCGCCTGAAGCATCTACTGGTAGGCTTCATCAATGACTGACGGCATACAGGGGGAGCTTCGGCTCCCCCTGTATGCTTTCTTTTTTGTTTACTTGACGTTTCCAGGTTTCAGACCTTCGGTCAGCAATCCATTGACCTTGACCAAGCATTCCGCGCGGGTGATCGCACCATCTTTGTTGACATCCAGTCCGATGTTCTGTCGGTAGGTGGTCGGCCGACTGGACGCATCCCACAGGACGTAACTGTCCGGCTTACCGATGGCCGCCGGCCAGAGGATTGCCATGTACAGGTCGCCCAGGTTCTTCAGACGGCCCTTGTAGGGCTGAAAGTACTTGTGGACGTAGTCCAGTTGGTCTTCGGCTGTCATCGCAGCCAGCGCCGTTGTAGTGGTTCCTAGACCCCTTGCCGTGGCCGGCATGAATTGGATCAGTCCGACCGCGCCGGAACCTGCGCCGTTGTAAATCTTGGGCGAGAACGACCGCCCAGATTCCCACGCTATGCACGCCATCAGATCACTAGGATCGTTCAACCCGAGGTCTTCACAAATACGAACGACCTTATCGAGAAACACCGACGATACCTTGGCACCCCAAGCGATTGGTTTACGGCTCATAGTTCCTTTCACTTTGTCGATGCAAGCGGCCCATGCCGCCTGCGAATGTTTACCCCAGATTCCATCAACGACATCGGTATACAGGCCCAAGTCTTTCAGGTCCTGCTGTAAGCGCATGAGAGTTTCGTTCATATCCACCCACTACTGAAAGCGCTTGTGGCCTTCTTGGAGATAATGTTTGATAGCAACCGAGGGCATGCGCCAGCGGTCGATGAGTTCACTGTCAACCTCGATATATTCATCGCGGGTGTAGTTCTGACCACTTACGTATCGAGTCGGATTCGTAGGATCGATGTCATAACCACGATAGACCAACTTGCTGCTGGAAACAATGACCGGCAGTCCTTCAAACGAGCGTGCCTCCAAACGGAAACGCAAAGAGTCGACGGCTACCAGTTGTTCCATATCTCGCACAGTGACATTCAGAGCCTCTTCGGCGCGAAATACAGCTTTTTCCGGAACGATCCAACCAAGTTTCGATTGGTCACTACTCTTTATCCGATTGAGGAAATCGATGATGCAGTGGTGCTCGATCTGATCCAGTGTAGCGGGCTCTCCTTTAATCTTGAATGAGAACATCGTCCATCGGGTAAATGGATCTTTATACGTTTCAGCTGCGGCGTATTCGTCTGCAGTTGAAGGTTTTTCTGGCCACGTATATACTCGATAACAGATCAGGTGGTAGGGAATTTCTGGTCCAGTTAACAGTTGTATTGATGCAATTCGTGCAAACTTGTCACTACCGTCTGAATGAATGATCCTGAACAAACCTTTGTCATACTCGTCGTAAAATTCACTTTCCATGGAACACCTTTACATTTTGGCGACATAGTAGCGTCGGGACTTCCCGACGCTACTATGTCGTTGCTTATTGCAAGCTAGGCCATTCCACCTGGAAGGGGAATGTCTCTTGTTTGGTGATGTCAAGTAGCGCTTGACGATAAGTCCTGAGCTTAGTCTTGTCTTCGTCAGACATAGACTCCCAGCGCAGTGGATTGGTGACGATTCGATCGAGTTCTTGTAGACGAATGTTCCGCAGTTCTCGAATGTCTTCGGCCAGCATCTCGTTATATTGCGCATCCGTTATTTTACCGGTATCGCGAAGATACTTCAAGCTACCGGTATTAACGGTCTTTTTCTCATCGTCGAGGTATTCGTGAGGCTGGAGTGAACGTAGCCCAGCGACAACTTGTTCGTACGGGGTCTTGTCACGAATCACGTCGCCGTCAAGGATTTGATGGGGCGCGATTTCGATCAAACCTTCCTCGACGAGTTCTTTCGAACTTTTCCGTTTTCCATTGGTGTGGAAATGTCGAAAATCGTCGCCGTCTTGAATAGGATCAAATCCGCGCACCGCCACCCATTCGGGACCAAGGTCTCTGCGATCCGTATCAATAATACAGACCACCTTGTTTTCAATTACTTGTGCGAACTCCATAATTCACCTTATGAGATTTTAACCCAAATGCGCCACGTGCGGTTACGAGGGCGGTATTCATTTGCAGCATTGCTCACATTAATGCCGACGAGAGAACCCCAGCTGTCGCCCGCACCGCTTTTTACGCTAGCCGACCAATTGCCATCATCTCGGAAATTGCCTCCAGAAATGGAGCCGTAACCGCGATCGAATGACCGGAACCAACCATTGATAGGTCGTCCGCCATCTTCCTGAATGCCCGCGCCGAAACCATTAGCGTTGCCACCTTCGGTACGGAAGAATATACCCTCCGTATTGAAGATAAGTTGCCAAGTGCCACCGAATAGATCGGATGGGGATGTACGTCCGGGAAACTGGATATAAACATAACCGACTGGAAGGTTGATCTTCGCATTAGCGAAAAATTCAGCGACGCGAAGCGGCGTCATGTAGCGGTTGTTCACCGTACCTGCTCGGGCCTCAACCTGAGTTGCAATCGGGTAATTCTCAACCGATCCCAGACCCACTTGGGCTTTGGTCACGCCATGTGGGTTGGTTTTGTTGTTAATGTGAGTATTCAGTGGCGTGAGAGCCAAGTGCTGAATGGCCTGATACGTCCGCAACGGGGTCATGTACTTGGTGTTAACCGAGGTAGCCCCCGCCTTGGCTTCTGCTTCAGTAGCCAGTGCCAAGTTCTCAACCGATCCCAGACCCACTTGGGCTTTGGTCACCTGGTGAGGATTGCTCTTGTCATTCAGGTGCGCGTTCAACTTGTTGCCGGCAAACTCCGCAATAGCTTCCTTGGTGCGCAGAGGGGTCATGTAACGGTTGGTTGCCGTACCGGCCAAGCCCTCGTTAATCGATGCCGGTGGGTAGTTTTCCACACTGCCCAGACCGACTTGCGCCTTAGTGACCCCGTGTGGGTTAGCCTTATCGTTTTTATGGCCATTCAGTGCAGCGATTGCAATCGCTTCGATCGCTTGTTTGGTCCGCAACGGGGTCATGTACTTGAGATTGCTAGTACCTGCCGTTGCTTCTGCATCTGTCGAAATACCGTAGTTTTCAACTGACCCGAGTCCAACTTGCGCCTTGGTGACCGCATGCGGATTGCTCTTGTTGGAAGTGTGAACATTGAGCAGTTCGCTGGCGATCCGGTTAGACAGTTCAGCGACACGAAGCGGCGTCATGTAGCGGTTGTTCACCGTGCCAGCCAGCGCTTCGGTCGAAGAGGCGGGTGGATAGTTCTCAACGAAACCGAGTCCGACCTGCGTCTTCGTCACTTGGTGCGGGTTAGCTTTATCATTTTCGTGACGATTAAACTCGTCCTTGAACGCGTCGACGTACGTCTGCATCTGGGTATTCAAATAGATGAACTGCTGGCGCAACTCATCGTGACTCGCCGCATCACCGGTCAAAATGCTATCACGGATACCTTCCAGTTGATAACCGATGTATTCCCAACCGTACGTATCGCCAAGGTCGTGTAGGTGAGGGGTCGGTGTGAAGGTATTCGGTGTACCGATGATGTCACCCCAGTTGACCGGACGTTCGTCAAGGTTCAGCTGATCGATCATCTCGCGGATGGCGTACACCGCCCACGAGAACTCTCCGCCTACCGCACGATAGGTCACGAGGATGTCTGTCGAGACATTCAGGTCGTCGACGTAGATGACAGCCGAGACATCCTGTCCCGAACGAAGAGATGCTTCCTGGTAAGGTTGAAGGATCTTGTAGTTCTGCATGGGTTGCAGAATACGGCCCGTATGGGCTTCCTTGATGATAACGCTTTCGGTGAAGAACGGGCCAGCATTGGTGACGATGCAACGGTCCTTGTCAACACCCAAGGTGTGGGGTTCGTCAACTACCAAGTTGCTGGGGTTCGTCCCCATGAGATCAAGCGGGTACTTGATCAGCAAAGGTCTTGTGCTCATGTGTTACTCATCCATATTCAGTTGAAATGTTCAGGCTTGATCACAGTCGAGCCAATGCGGATAAGCTGCCTGATGTCAATGCTGGTAAAGACCGTTTCATTGGAAATCGCCGTGCCAAGAAAGAGTCGATCTTCGGTCTCTTCCAGCTCAGTTGTCGACGCGTGATAACCGAACGTACCGTTATCGTGCTCAAGGTAGATCAGTGTAGTGGAATTGGGCTCACAGCTGATAGACTGTTCTGGGATAAACTGCATCGACCAATTGGTCCAGATAACCGGTACGTGTGGCATGTTGAGATGCATGTTTCCGCCAACCACCGTCAAGTTACCTACACCCATGCCGAATTGTACCCAGGGCAGTCCGTGTGACGGATTGCCGGAATTTTCCAGCAAGGCATTGAACTCTGCCTTGCTATAGGTATCCAGTTGTGCCGCGGTTACCTGATGGGGGTTTTGTCCAGCGACCAAATGACCGGCGAGTAGTTGAAGTGCTTCGTCAATCCATTCGTCGAGGCTTTTGCCATCGAATAAAGAGGCGTCATTGCTTTGTTCAACCGTATCCGGTACAGTCTTGGTCAACTGCACCAGTTCAGTAAAAAATGCATCGAGCACTTCCAGCATCTCCAATGCATTTTCATTCTGTTCGTTCATGTTAACCTCACAGAGGAATCATGGTGAAGTTTCGAATAGGCGTGAGGACCAAGTTTTCAATACCTGCTTCTGTCACCGTGAAATTCCCGATCTCCATACCTTCACCGCTGTATGCTTCTGGGACGTCGACTATGTAACGGATATCGTCATTGTCAGAGTCTAGGTCGATGAAGATGGAAAACGTCTTACCGATTGCATCCGGTTCGCCGGTGTAATCAATCGACAATTCGGGTAGGTATTTGCCAACGCCGTACAGGTAACACGGTACGCCAGCCTCGATGGTCAGCGAGAAGTCGTTCGGGTACTGATGCGGGATGACTTCTTTGCCGTAATACACGACCATGATCATCCCGGTTAACGGAACAGCACCGTCGTCGACATTCGCTAACAGGGTATCTTGCTCTTCTGGGGTGTAGGCGTCCACAAGTGCCGGGGTGAGGTTATGTGGATTGCTACCGTTCGTTTCGATGTGTTCGACAACAGCGCCCAACGTCGATGAGGATAAAGCCGCCGCGTAGGTCTGGCCATTCAGGGACGTGCTGTTCTTCGCCGTCGGTACTGTTTCGAGCTGCTGCTTGATCTGAGGTCCGATGTTATCAATCATCAAATTTCGCATCGCGGCCAACAATGGGACAAGGTCACTCATGACTTACTCCAATTCCGAAATTCGTTGTCGACCCAGCAATCGGACCACTTCGGCGGTAGTCACAGCAGTGATCCCCATGTCATCTGTGGTTAACTGCCCTACGTAAATGTTTACAGCATCGTCGAGTATCGGCATTTCTGTGGCGTACAGATACGTCACATTGGTATTTTCATCCAGCGCCACCCCGAGGAACATCGTCCGACTGGCATGATTTTCCGGGTCAATCGGTACGACTTGTGGTGGCAAGGTATACGTGACCCCATCGAACACGACATTGTTACTGGACGAAAGCTGTAACGTCCAGTCAGTGTACGTCAATGTCAGCTTCGGAATCCACGTCACCGGGATGGGAAATGTATTCCCATTGCCGCCGCCGAGGCCGGACACCAATGCATCGATTTCGCTACGGGTTCGAAGACCCAGTCCAGCCGCTGTGTCATTGTGCGGGTTATCCGTATCGGTATTATGCGCGAGGATATCCGCCTGGAGGTCATTGAGAAATTCAACCGGGGTACGTCCATCAAACTTGAGGGCGTTTTGTGCATTTTCAGCAAACGCTACGCGATTGGCGGCGTGCTGCTTGAATGCTGTTAAATAGGCACTGACTTTTGTTTGTAGTTCAACCAACATCTGTTGTCTGGACATGAACGTATCCTTTTAAATCTGAATACAACTACCCCTAAAAGATGGAGGGTACGGATTTTAAAATCCGTACCCTCCATATCAGGAATTAAGCTGCCCGAGCGCTTCGGTGAAGATAGTCGTCAGTGACTGAACTATCGAATCGAGTTGCGCATTATCCACCAGATCTTCTACTGCGCTATCCAGCTGGACTTGACTGATCTTGTCCTCTAGAGCGCTATCCAGCTGGACTTGACTGATCTTGTCCTCTAGAGCGCTCGTCAGTTGCGACTGACTGACAAGATCTTGAACGGCGGTATCTACAACAGAAATCAACTCGGCGTAGGTATGGCCGTCCAGTCGAGTAGCGTTCGCTACATCCAACTGATTTTCGGTTTTACCATTAAGCAGAGCACTGTCCGCCGCTTTAGGTGGTGCTACATTGACAGCAATAGCATCGTCCGGTACAACGTTAACCGGCTCGACGAAAGGCTCATAGATGAGACTAATCGCTGGCGCTATTACATAACCGTCTTTACGATTACCTGCTGTCTTTAAGCCGAATACAAATTCCTGATTGCCATCTTGATCTGTCTCGATGTAGTACATCGGTACTACCGACGGATCGAGTAAATTGGTATCGACAGACGAATAGATATCTTTGACCTTAACGGCATCTGCCTGCATTTCAAAACTGAAAGTCAGTTCGAACTTATTGGACAAGGTTGCTGGCATTTGCTCAAAGCCGGCAACCGTGATGGACAGCGTACCGTAGTTGTAAAGATACGAGGAATCGGCCGAGTCGATCAAACGTACCTGGTAGCGGAACAGCTCCATATAGTTAATCGGTTCGTCTATAGTCTCCTCGTATGCGCGGATAATGACAACTGCTGATTGACTTGAGCCAATTTCCGAGATGATATCGCCGATAGATTTACCGCCCAAGCGATCAGCGTTTGCCACACTTAGCTGATTTTCAGCCTTGCCATCAAGAAGCCTTGAGTTGGCGGCGGTTTCCGACCGGCCAAGTTTTTCAGCTAAGTTCAACGCAAGGTCATTGATGGAGGATTGGATTGATACGAAACGCAGATCGATCGCTGGTTTATCGTAGGCACCCACCTGTTCAGCAGTGACCCTGTGAGGGTTATCCGTATCGCTAGCGTGAGCATTCATGCCGCCACCCAAAACTGCAATGGCTTGCTTGACGCGCAGTGGGGTCATGTATACGGCATTCGATGAACCACTTTCAGCTTCAGCCTGAGTGGCAACTGTATAGTTCTCGACATTGCCGAGTCCTACCTGCACCTTCGTCACTTGGTGTGGATTATCACGGCTTTCGATGTGGCTATCTACCGAACCACCCATCGCGTCAATCGCTTGACGTACCCGCAAGGGGGTCATGTAAGCCGTACTGGACGTACCCGAACGGGCCTCGTCTTCCGTGGCGATGGCAAAGTTCTCGACATTACCCAAACCCACTTGCGCCTTGGTGACCATGTGCGGGTTATTGCGGTCATCCAAGTGCACGTTGATACCAGTGGTGAACTGTGCAGTGATGGCTTCTTTAACGCGTAGCGCGGTCATGTAAACCGTGTTCGAGTTACCGTCTTCAGCTTGCTGTTTGGTAGCTACCGGATAATTCTCCAGTAGTTCCAAACCCACTTGCGTTTTGGTCACAACATGCGGGTTGTCGCGACGCCGTACGAACGCATCGAAGTCAGTGCGCACTTGTGCGGTGATCGCATCCTTGACTCGTTCGGCGGTCATGTAGACAGAACCCGACGTACCAGTTCGTGCCTGCTCCAGCGTAGCCACCGGGTAGTTTTCAAGGTTACCCAGGCCGACTTGCACTTTGGTGACTTCGTGCGGATTGGATTTATCGTTGCGGTGTACATCCAGTGCAGCGATTGCGATAGCCTCAATCGCTTGTTTGGTCCGCAGTGGGGTCATGTAGACCGCGTTAGAGGTTGCGTTCTGGGCTTCGCCTTGCGTGGCAATCGGATAGTTCATCACCAGACCAAGACCGACCTGTGCCTTCGTCACTTGGTGAGGGTTATTGATGTCCGCAATGTGCGTATTCAGACCGGCCGCACCCGATTGGTCGATCGAACCTTTGATGGTCCTTAGCACTTCGACGATGTCACTGGCACCATAGAAGTCGTCGATGTCGAATTCATGGTTGATCGGCGGGAACTGGTACGGTCGACTGACCACTTGCTCCCATGTGGTGACACGGGGATTGGTGGTATAGTTGGCCAGCAGTCGAGCGATGGTGGCTTCGTCAATGGTCCAATCGCCACCGATGGTCTGGTACTCCAACGACACTTGACCCGTCAGGGTATGGTCGTAGAAGGTGATCGAACCATAGATCGGCTGACCGATGCTGTGAGACGCCTCGTGGAAGAGGTGCGTGCAGGTGAAGTCAATGCCTTCCGTCAGCACTCGACCGGTGGTGATGTGACGCACCTTCATCGAACGACGAAAGTACGGCGCGCACTTCGGTACAATAAAAAAGAAATCGAGCATGGACGGCGCAAGGATCGTGTGCCGCTCATTCGTTATCTTGTTCGTTTCCGCCAACCCCGTAGGATCGAACGGATACAGGTACATTTGAGTACTCATGACAGACTCCTAGTGGGTGGAGGATGGTATGAAATCCTTTAAAAAAACTACTTGGCATAAGATTGCAGAGGACCTTCCATGTATGTCTTTCATCATGCCCTCGTTAAATTCAGAGGGTCGCGTGGGCGATTGATCGAACGAGATATTCGAGAAGAGCCCATTCATAACGTATTCGAACGATATAGTTCCGTGTATCTGGTACTGAGCCATCCCGTGCTGGAAGGTGAACAAGTACTGAATCTGATGGATGCACAGCTGCACCTGCAAAGCGCCGATTCCACTACCACGGTCGCTCAATGGCTCGCGGGGATCGGGAACACTTCGTTGCCCTTGTCAACCAAGCTGCCGCAGAGTGTGGTACGCACCGTCAAGTACGCCGAAGCGTTTCAGGCTGGGTACCGCATCGAACTCATCCACCGGATGGCCTCGGCAGAGACGCCTTACCCGGATGAAGAGTTAACGGATCTGCACCTGACCCGCAGCAATGTCGACTACGGTCAGTTCTATAAACACTGTCTGGTCACGGTCAATGGTTACGTTCACCGTACTGACTATAATGAACAGGGCATCTACGTTCGTGACGGTGGGTTGAATGTCCAGCACGCCAACGATCACCAGATCGGTTTGCTGAGCTTCGAAGAAATCGGCGAGTTGCAGTTCATCGACATCACCGAGGAGATGATCCACCCGAACACCATCGGCGGGGAACTCAAGGACGGCATCTGTATCAAACTGCCGGAGGCGATTGGTAACCGGATTCCGATGCTGGTACTGGGTGGATATCTGCATGTGGTCGACAAGGCGTACACGGTACGCAGTACCGATACGCTGAAGATCAATCCCACGCGTCTTTCACTGATGCACCGCTTCTTCGATTCGCGTAAATTCCTGAACCTCGACCATTTGCTGGAAGTGATCGACATCGGGCAATTCAACCCAACACATGTCGAAGTACCCGGCATGTACAGTGACGAGGCGCTAAAACGCTGGTTGACCCAGAGCACCAGTTTCGTTATCCTGGTCAATGCCAGTAACCTGTACGTAGAACCGCATAAGCTGGAATACGCCTACCTACCGGGTCGCTACATCTACCATCGTGTCCCCGAGTGGCCGTTGATGACTGATCGCGGTCGATTGCCCGCCTATGTAGCGATGAAGGAACACGATCGTTACAGCATCGCCATCACCGACAATGCCATCAACCACTACCGGTTCGAAACCTCGAACTGGCGAGACAACATCAGCATCGACGGCACCCGCGATTCGCTGAAACCCTTTACCTATTCGCCAGGCTTCTTGCTGGAGATTGGTACTGAAGTAGAGGAATAAGACAGCATAGAGAGGGAGGGAGCCTAGGCTCCCTCCCTCTCTATGCCTTAGTTCCGTTCTCGATGATCATGGTATTTTTATTCGTCTGACCATTGTAAATTCGAAATGGTATAGTTTACTGCCCAGAGGGTTTATAATGTTTGAGTTACTAAACGGGACTTTGCGTGATACCCCGGCTGATATTACGTCTGTTGAACTCATTGGCAGCACACCCGCTACCAGTTTGAGCGGAATATCCGTTATCCACGATGGGTACATGTATTTAATACCAGGTCGAAATCGTTCCGGAGTCGCCCAACGTGTGCTATACCGAATGGAGTTGACCACTTCTAAGATCGACACCTTGGCCGTTCCACCTTCGCCAGCCTTCACTGCGGTTGCACTGCACCACGAAGGATACATTTACATATCGGGCGGTACGCCGATAACCGGGTCAGATGCACCGTCTACAAACTTCACCCGTTACCACATCGAAACGAATACGTGGGAAACGTTACCATCGATGCCCGTCGCTAGGTCGAAGCATGCAATTGCTGTATATGGCGGGAAAATTTATGTCGCGGGTGGTCTTGGTGTAACTACTGTCCATGTTTACAACCCTGTGTCTAGAACATGGTCTGCGTTTGACACAAGTGGTGTGAGTCACCCGTACGCGCAGTTATTGTTCGTTCAACTAGGCAAGTATGTTTATATGCTCGGTGGCTATCAGGCAGGGGCTGTGCCTGTTAATAAAGGTAGTCGTCTTGATCTTGAAACGGGTGAATGGGTCGATTACACATCGCAATTCGGATTTGTTAATGCAATGCGGTTAGGGGATCTTTTCCATTACCGAAACCTGTTTTACGCCATCCCCGGTCAATACAACAACGTCGTTTCTTCAAAAATCTTCAGGATTACCCTCGGTGGACTGAAGGGTGTCGTTGAGGAGATCGGAACGACGCCAACCGTACGATTCGGTGCCTGTTATGCCATGGATAAGAACGTGATATACGCTTATGGTGGATCGCCAACTGGAACCAGTTCATCTGGGACCGGTGACATCTATAAGTTCACTCTCGGGTAGTGGATAGGAGGCATAGAGAGGGAGGGAGCCTAGGCTCCCTCCCTCTCTATGCTATAGATAAATCATAATCAGGGGACCTCATGCTCGAATCTCTAATACAGGGCAGCGGGAAGACTAACACCGACAACAACCCTACCATCGCCATTGCTATCAAGGAAACGGTTAATTTAGGGACGCTACCGATATCGGCTTTTGGGTCGTCCATGGCGTACTTGGACGGGTATCTTTACATCCTTCCAGGGTGGACCGTTGGAGGTTCATTTAACTATCGCTTCTTCAGACGCCACCTTGAAACCGGCATAACCACAGAACTGGCCAGCTGTTTGGTGAACACGACAGCCCACACCCACCTTGCCGTGATGGACGGGAAAATCTATTTAACCGGCGGTGCGAATACAGGCTCCAACACCCCGACGCCAACCACCAGCGCTTGTCGGTACGATCCGTTTACTGATAAATGGACTAGCCTATCTCCCCTACCGAGACCGCGATTGAGACATACCGCATTTGAACGCAATGGAGAACTTTGGTTAGTTGGCGGCCGAAACGGTCATCAGTACATCGACAAATTCGATCCGGTAACTAACAGATGGGAAAGTGCCGAATTACTGTCACCACTTAAAAACGTCTACCAAGGCAACTTTGTGCGCCTCGGTGATAAACTTCTCGTCATGGGTGGCTATGCTACCAGCGGTTCGTCGATTGTCGAGGTTGCTACGGTGAATGAAGTTAACCTCGATACACTGGAAGTGGTCGATGTCTCGACGCGGTATGGGCTCCTATCCAGCCGTTCGGGGGTAGTGATCGGATTTGGTGAGAATATCTTCTTCCACCCTAGCGTGTACGGTGGAACGTATAACTCCAAAACCATGGCCATCGAGAATGGATCTCTTAAAACGATCAGTTCAACCATTCCGATTCATCATATGTCAGCTGGCTGTAAAGTTGACAAGAGTATCTACATCTTCGGTGGAAGCGCGACAGGAAGTTTTTCTGGCGCGCACAATCGACTGCTGGCCGTTCACTTGGAATAGCGGCATACAGGGGGAGGGTTTGAGCCCTCCCCCTGTATGTCGTCAGTCAACCAATTCCAATACCGGACGCCACCAGACGGTAGTACCACCATCACTTTTAGACAATCCGCCGTAATAGGTAAGTCCTTCCCGGCCACGGCGGATACAATTCGCCGTGTTACTGCCCCCGGTTTCTTGACACACGGTGCTGGCAATTTGAGATACCGATGTACCTGTCCCTACACCCAGTTGCGGATTACTGTAATTAGCGAAAATAGGACCGGTGTAATTAGCCGGTCTATCGCTACCGACGCTATACATCAACTCAT
>Ga0079224_100000096_pt1 | contig 64518 bp, 62 predicted proteins | sample Stecom2015_FD_80414 | JGI IMG/M metagenome (GOLD analysis project Ga0079224, IMG submission 80414) | Agricultural soil microbial communities from Utah to study Nitrogen management - Steer compost 2015 | ecosystem: Environmental > Terrestrial > Soil > Agricultural land | place: USA: Utah... | reverse complement strand
TGCTGCTGGCCGTGCTGCATCGACATGGCGGTGTATCCACGGCCGGGCGCGACGTGTTCGTCAACGTGGTGGGGGGAGTGCGCCTCTCGGAAACCGCGGCGGATCTGGCGGCGGTCCTGGCGACCGTCTCGAGCGCCAGCGATCGTCCGCTTGCGCACCGGCTGGTGTGCTTCGGCGAGCTCGGCCTGGCGGGCGAGGTGCGTCCCGTGCCCTACGGCGAGGAGCGCTTGCGTGAGGCCGCCAAGCACGGCTTTCGCCGCGCCATAGCGCCGGAAGCGAACAAGCCGCGCCGTCCGATCGAGGGGTTGGAGGTGATCGGCGTCGAGCGCCTCGCCGACGCCTTACGCCACGCCTTCTGAGCGTCCCACCGCGCGTCGCCCCTCGCCCGGACGGATGCGCACAGTCTTCACGCCGTTATCGACGATTTGCAGGATCTCGAAGGAAAAATCGCCGAGCGTGAAGCGCTCGCCGGGCTGCGGAATCGTCTCCAGATGTTCGAGGATCAGGCCGTTCAAAGTGCGCGGGCCGTTCGTCGGCAGATTCCAACCGAGCGTGCGGTTGAGCACGCGTGTGTGCACCGATCCGCTGATCACGTAAGCGCCGTCGTTCTCACGGTGAATATCCTTGTGCAGCGCCGCCGGCGCGCTGGTGAAGTCGCCGACGATTTCCTCCAGGATGTCTTCGAGAGTGACCAGACCTTGAATGTCGCCGTATTCGTCGACGACCAGGGCTATGCGTCGCCGGTCGCGCTGGAAGTTCAGCAACTGCACGCTGAGCGGCGTGCCCTCCGGAGTGAAATACGCTTCCCGCTCCGCCGCGAGCGCCGCCAGCCGTTCGCGGCAGAAGTCGCCGCGCGCCAGCGCGTGCGCCGCCTTCTTCATGTGCAGCATGCCTACGATGTTGTCGAGCGCACCGCGGTGTACCGGCAGGCGCGTGTGCGGGGTCGAGCGCAGCACGTCCAGGATCGTGTTCCAGTCGTCTTCCAGGTCGATGCTGGCGATCTCGTTGCGCGGGATCATGATGTCGTCGACCGTCGATGTCTCGAGATCCAGCAGGCGGTTGGTGAGCCGCGAACGCTCGCTTGCAGCGTGCGTGCGCCTGCTGCGCGTTGCGCGCGCCGCTCTGGATCCGAGCCGAAAACCGAATACGCCGGCGAGCAACGCCACGGCGATCAAGGCGAGAGTCGTGAGCAGGACGGCTGTGGCAGGGTCGTTCAAGGGTGTGTTCGCAGTATCAGTGAGGGCGTAAGAAAACGTAAGAATAAAGCGCGTGAGTACGGAAGGGCGGGAGGAGGCGCCAGCTTTTGACGTCCTCCCCTGCCGGGCTCACACCCTCAACTCCAGTGACGTCCGAGGATCGACTCCAGCACGAATTTCGCGCCGAAATAGGCGAGCGCCAGCAGGGCGAACCCGCCGATGGTCCAGTTCGTCGCAATGCGCCCGCGCCAGCCGAACCGCCAACGGCCGAACAGCAGGACGGCGAATACGACCCAGGCGAGACACGACAGCACGGTCTTGTGGAACAGGTGCTGGCCGAACAAATCCTCGACAAAGATGAAGCCGCTGAACAGCGCGAGCGTCAGGATGGCGACGCCAGCGGCGAGCGCGTGGAACGTGGCCGCATCCAACGCTTCAAGCGAGGGCAATACGGCCAGCCAGCCGAGCGGGCGCCGTCGTCGTAATCGCCGGTCGAGCAGCGCAAGGGCGACCGAGAGCACGGCGGCGACGGAAAGCACCGCGTACGCAACGGTCGACAGCACGATGTGGGCGCCCACCTCCCAGTTTTGCCGTTCGAGCGCGTACTCAGCGTGACCGACGCCTCCCGCCAGCGAAGCAGCGCCGGCGATCGCGACGAGCACGGCCGAGAGCGCAGCGAAGCGGGGCCGCAACCAAGCCAACGCCAGTGCGATCAGGCTCACCGCCAGCCCGATCAGCGAAGCTGTCTCGGCCAGCCCCAGCCAGCGGAACGGCGCAGCGAGCGAGCTTCGCCACAGCACCAGCGCATGCAGCAACGCGGCGACGCAGCCCAGGGCGAGCCCAGCGATCCGGCGACCGTGCGCCGCGCTTTCGTCGGCGCGGTGCGCGCCCGACGCGAGCCACGCGGCGCTGGCCAAGTAGCAGGCGAAAACGACGATCGAGAGCACGAAGTAGGCGAGAAGCTACAGAAAACGCTGAGGATACAGGAAGCAAGCGGTGCTGGGCGGGAGCGGTTGTTGAAGCAGTGCTTTGCCTTAAACTTCGCCCTAGAACCCGACTCTTGAGCGGCGGCCCGGCGTGGCCGGGCCGCCGCCTGCTACATGGCGCAGCAGCGCCCTCAACCGATTGATTCGCTGATTATTTTTAATGTTCGACAAACTTACCGAGCGACTTCAGAGCGTCGTCGAAAACCTGCGCGGCCGCGGGCGCCTGACCGACGAGAACATCAACGACACGCTGCGCCAGGTGCGCATGGCCTTGCTCGAGGCGGATGTCGCTCTGCCGGTGGTCAAGACCTTCACGGACGCGGTGCGCTCCAAGGTCATCGGCCGCGAGATCGACAAGAGTCTCACCCCGGGGCAGACGCTCATCCGGGTCATCCACGACGAGTTGATCGCGCTGATGGGCGAGGGCGTACGCCCGCTCAATCTGCGGGCGCAGCCTCCGGTGGTGGTGCTGCTCGCCGGTCTGCAGGGCGCCGGCAAAACCACCTCCGCGGCCAAGCTGGCCAAATGGCTCAAGGAGCACGAGCGCAAGAAAGTGCTGTTGGCCAGCACTGACGTATACCGTCCAGCGGCGATCCTGCAGCTCGAACGCTTGGCGGCCCAACTCGACGTCGGCTTCTATCCGTCCGATCCCTCCAAACCCGCCCTTGCGCTGGCGCGTGAGGCGCTCGAGGAGGCGCGACGCTCCCTCTATGACGTGCTGATCGTCGATACCGCGGGCCGCCTGCACGTCGACGAGGAAATGATGAGCGAAATCCGCGAAATCAGCGCGGCGGTCGCGCCCACTGAAACCCTGTTCGTCGTCGACAGCATGGCGGGCCAGGATGCGGTGAACGCCGCCCGCGCCTTCGGCGCTGCGCTGAACCTGACCGGTGTGGTGCTGACCAAGACCGACGGCGACGCTCGCGGCGGCGCCGCGCTGTCGGTTCGGCAGATCACTGGACAGCCCATCCTGTTCATGGGAACCGGCGAGAAGACCGACGCGCTCGAGCCCTTTCAGGCCGACAGGGTGGCCTCACGCATCCTGGGCATGGGCGACGTGCTCTCGCTCGTCGAGGATGTGCAGCGTACAGTCGATCGCGAACAGGCCGAAAAACTTGCGCGTAAGCTCAAGAAAGGCAAGGACTTCGACCTCGAGGATCTGCACGACCAGCTACAGCAGGTGCAGCGCATGGGCGGCCTCGGCGCGCTCATGGACAAGCTGCCGGCTCAACTTGCCGGCAAGGCGGCCGCCCCCCAGATCGACGACAAGGAGATCCGCCGGCAGGTCGCGGTCATCCGTTCCATGACGCCGGGCGAGCGGCGCTATCCGAAGACCATCGACGCATCCCGCAAGCGGCGTATCGCGGCCGGTTCCGGGGTGCATGTCTCCGAGGTCAACCGTCTGCTCAAGGGCCATCTGCAGATGCAGAAGATGATGAAGCAGATGACCAAGGGCGGAGGGCTGGCCCGGATGATGCGGGCGTTCGGCGGACGTCTGCCCATGTGAGGGAAAGCGGTTAGCCGTTAGTCAGAGTGACGGCGTCCTGCGACCTCGCCGCCAGCCTGTCGCCTGCCGGCGAGCACTTTCTGACTAACCGCCAACCGCCAACCGCTAACCGCTTCTTCTCTTTCCTCCCTCCTTTCAGTATCATCCGCGCCCTTTTCCGGGCAGATTCTCTCTGGCCCGGCATACACGTAACGATTCCGAGGCCTTAAGCAGCATGGTCACTATCCGGCTCACCCGCCGCGGGGCGAAGAAGCAGCCCTTCTATCACGTCGTCGTCACGGACAGCCGGGCGCGCCAGGGCGGCCCCGCGCTGGAGCATGTCGGCTACTTCAACCCCATCGCGAAGGGCAAGGAGCGCCGGGTGGAGCTGAAGCTTGATCGAATCGACTACTGGGTCGGGCAGGGCGCCAAGCCCTCCGAGCGTGTGGCCGAGCTGGTGAAGAAGCACCGGAAGGCGGCGCTGGCCGCCTGAGCGCGCCAGCTCCGGCCGCCCCGGGCGTGCGGCCGCCGGGCGAGCTTCGCGGCGGTCCTCCCGGACCTCGGCGGATGCGCACATGAGCGAACCGGGCGAAGCTGCGGGCTCGCACAGTCAGCCTGGCGGCTCCGACGCCGAGCGCGTCGTGGTGCTAGGGCGGATCGGCGGCGCTTTCGGCGTGCACGGTTGGGTCAAGGTCGCCTCATACACCGATCCGATCGAGAATATATTGGGTTATGGCGTCTGGCTGGTCGGCGCGCCCGGGCGCTGGCGTCCAATGACGCTGGAAGACGGTCGGACCACGGCCAAGGGCGTGCTCGCCAAGCTGGCGGGCGTCGAGACATCCGAGGAGGCGCGGCTGTACACCGGCTGTGAGGTCGGCGTGCCGCGCAGCGAGCTGCCGCCGGCCGGGCCGGGCGAGTATTACTGGAGCGATCTGGAAGGACTTCAGGCGCTGACGAAGGACGGCGAGCCGCTCGGCAGAGTGGATCACTTCCGCTCCACGCCTTCCGGGGCTGTGGTCGTGGTGCGCGGCGAGCGGGAGCATTGGATTCCGCTGGTCAAGGATCGCATCGTGAGCGTGGATTTGGAGGCCGGGCGCATCGTGTTCGACTGGGGCCTCGACTGGTGATGCGGCTCGGGCGATGCGCATCGAGGTCGTGACGCTGTTCCCGCAGTTCGTCGCAGCAGCCGTACAGTACGGCGTGCTGGGGCGAGCCATCGAGAGATCGCTGGTCGTCGTGCACGCATCGACGCCGCGGGACTTTGCGACGGACGTGCATCGCACCGTGGACGATCGACCGTACGGCGGCGGGCCCGGCATGGTGATGAAGGTCGAGCCGACGCGCAGCGCCATTCGCGCGGCGAAGGCGCGTTTGCCCGAAGGCGCCCGCAGCATCTATATGGCGGCGGACGGCGAGTTGCTGACGCAGGCCAAAGTGCGCGCCCTTGCACAGACGCCGGGGCTGTTGCTGCTCGCCGGACGCTACGAAGGCGTGGACGAGCGCCTGATCGAGAGCGATGTCGACGAGTGCGTGTCGATCGGCGATTACGTGCTCTCGGGCGGAGAGCTGCCGGCCTTGGTGCTGATCGATGCAGTCGTGCGGCTCCTGCCGGGCGCGCTGGGACACGAGGATTCGGCGCAGCAGGATTCGTTTTCCGAAGGCCTGCTCGATTGGCCGCATTACACGCGGCCGGAAGTATTCGAGGGGCGCGCCGTCCCGACGGTGCTGGTGGGCGGCGATCACGCCGCCATCGAGCGCTGGCGGCGCAAGCAGGCGCTCGGACGCACGTGGCTCAGGCGGCCGGACCTGCTGGCCAAGCTGACGCTGACGCCCGAGCAGGAGCGCCTGCTGGAGGAATTCAAGACGGAGCATCGCGCTGGCGAGCGGCCGTCGTAAGGCTAGAACGGATGGGTACTACGATGAACATCATTGAAAAGCTCGAAAGCGAAGCCCTGAACAAGAAGATTCCGGATTTTTCGCCCGGCGACACCGTAGTGGTGGAGGTCAAGGTGAAGGAGGGCGAGCGCGAGCGTTCGCAGGCGTACGAGGGCGTGGTCATCGCACGGCGCAACCGCGGGCTCAACTCCTCGTTCACAGTGCGCAAGATCTCCCACGGCGAGGGCGTCGAGCGCGTGTTCCAGACGTACAGCCCGTCCATCGGCTCGATCACGGTGAAGCGCCGCGGCGCCGTGCGGCGCGCCAAGCTGTATTACCTGCGCGATCTGACCGGCAAGGCGGCGCGCATCGAAGAGAAGGTCTGACGATCGGGAAGCGGTTAGCGGTTGGCTCGCAGGCTCACGCCCTGGACCGTCCGCGAGGCGCCGCGGCGAGCGCAAGCAGCGCTCCCCGCTTTCCGCTATCCGCTTTCTCTTCCCCTCGCAGTACACTGGGCCGCGACCCATTCGAGGGATCGCGCATGCCCCCCACAATTTCCGTCCGCCGTTGCGGCGTCGCCGTACGACGCGAGCTTGCGACGCTGCTGTATTCATCGACAGTGATCAGGCAGCGCTGCTAGCCGGCGAACGTCCCGGCCGGAATCTTCATGAAATCCATCGCTACATTCCTTGCTTTCGTGTGGCGCGGGCTCGATGTGCTGCGCAAGGCCCTGCACCTGATCGTACTGCTGGCGATCTTCCTGGCGGCGACGGCGGTGCTCTCGCCGCGCATTCCGATCGTGCCCCACGGCGCGGCGCTGGTGCTCGCGCCGCAGGGCGTGCTGGTCGAGCAGCTTGCGGGCGATCCGCTCGAGCGCGCGGTCGCCGAGGTCGCCGGTCAGGGACGTGCGGAGACTTTGCTGCGGGATCTGACCGAGGCCGTGCGCACGGCGAAGGACGACCGGCGCATCGAGGTGCTGGTGCTCGATCTGAGCGACATGGTCGGCGGCGGCGTGGCCAAACTCGCTGAGCTCGGGGCCGCGATACGCGAGTTCCGCGAGAGCGGCAAGCGCGTGCTGGTGTACGGCGCCGGCTTCGATCAGGCGCAGTACTACGTCGCGGCGCACGCCGATGAGATCTATCTCGACCCGCATGGTTTGGTGCTGATCGAAGGGTTCGGTCACTACCGCACGTTCCTGAAAGGAGCGATCGACAAGCTAGGCGTGGACGTGAACGTATTCCGCGCCGGCGAGTTCAAGTCGTTTACCGATCAGTTCAGCCGCTCGGAGATGTCGCCGGAGGAGCGGCGCGAGAGCCTCGATTGGCTGAACGCGCTCTGGAGGCAGTACCAGGAAGGCGTGGTCGCCGCCCGTGGACTCGAGGCGGACGCCGTGGCCGCGTACGCCAACGAATTCGCCGCCGCGGCGCGCGAGCAGCGCGGCGATCTCGCCGCCGTCGCTCTCGAGCGAGGACTGATCACCGATCTCAAGACGCGGCGCGAGTTCGAAGAGCAGCTCATTGCGCTCGTCGGCGAGGACGAGGATGAGCGCACCTTCCGTGGATTGCCGCACTGGGATTATCTGGCGGCCGTGCGAGCCGGGCAGAGGAAGCTTCACCGCGACGGCGGGCGGGTCGGCGTCGTGGTGGCCGCAGGTGAAATCCTCGACGGGGTGCAGCCGCCCGGCACGATCGGCTCGGAATCGACGGCCAAGTTGCTGCGTCAGGCGCTGCACGATGAGGACATCAAGTCGATCGTGCTGCGCATCGACAGCCCCGGAGGCAGCATGTTCGCCTCGGAAGTCATCCGCCGCGAGATCGATGCGCTGCGCCGCGCGGGCAAACCGGTGATCGCCTCGATGAGCAGCACGGCGGCCTCTGGCGGTTATTACATAGCCATGGGCGCTGATGAAATCTGGGCGAGTCCGTCGACGTTGACTGGCTCGATCGGCGTGTTCGCCGTTTTCCCCACGCTGGAGCGCACGTTGGGCAAGATCGGCGTGACCGTCGACGGCGTCGGCACCACGCCGCTCGCCGGGGCGCTGCGTATCGATCGCACGATGCAGGACAACGCGCGCGAAGTGCTGCAGCTCTCCGTGGAGCACGCTTACCGTGTGTTCGTCGGGCACGTCGCGCAGGCGCGCGAGAAGTCCTTCGAGGAAGCCGACCAAGTCGCGCAAGGCCGCGTCTGGGCAGGCGTGGATGCGGCGCGGCACGGACTGGTGGATCACCTCGGCCTGTATGTCGACGCGCTCGACGCGGCCGCGAAGCGCGCCGGGCTCGGCGAGGATTATGCGGTCGAGTACATCGAGCCGCCGCTCGGCTGGCGGCAGGCGATCGCGCTGCAGACACAGGCGCTGGCCGGGCGCATCATCCGCGCCCTTGCGCCGCCTGATGAGCTGATCGGCGCCGCCCGTCGGCTCCTCGGCCCCGTGGAAGCCGAACTGGGCAGGCTCGCGCGGCTCGCAGATCCGAAACAGCTTTATTACTACTGTTTGTGCAGCGTGAATTAGAAAGAAGCGGATAGCGGATAGCGGATAGTCAGAGGCAGAGGGCAGCCGATGTGCCTGGCTGGGCAGTAGCAGCAGTATTCGAGTGGCAGCAGCTTTAGGGAGCTGTAGAACTCCTCTGACTATCCGCTATCCGCTTCTTTTTTCCCAGTCCATCACCACCTTGGCCGCCTCGCCCTTGCCCATCACGTCGAAGGCGCGCTGATACTCCGTGTAGTGCAGGCGGTGCGTGATGACCGGCCGCACGTCCAGCCCGCTTTGCAGCAGGGCGGCCATCTTGTACCAGGTCTCGAACATCTGGCGGCCATAGATGCCTTTGAGGGTGAGTCCCTTCAGGATCACCTCGCTCCAGTCGATCGCCACCTCGCTCGGTGGGATGCCCAGCATGGCGAGGCTGCCGCCGTGATGAAGGGTGCGCAGCATGTCGCGCAGCGCCGGGGCGGCGCCGGACATCTCCAGTCCGACGTCGAAACCCTCTTGCATGCCGAGCTGGCGCATGGCGTCGTCCAGGGAGTCGCGTGTGACGTTCAGCGCCAGCGTCGCGCCCATCTTGCGCGCCAGGTCCAGTCGATAATCGTTCACGTCGGTGACGACCACGTTGCGCGCGCCGATGAAGCGCACGATCGCCGCCGCCATGATGCCGATCGGTCCCGCGCCGGTGATCAGCACGTCCTCGCCGACTACGTCGAACGCAAGCGCCGTGTGCACGGCGTTCCCCAGCGGATCGAGGATCGCAGCGATCTCATCGTCGACGCCGTCCGGCAGCTTGAAAGCGTTCAGCGCCGGAATCACCAGGTACTCCGCGAAGCACCCGGGGCGGTTCACGCCCACGCTGACCGTATTGCGGCAAAGGTGTCGCCGTCCGGCGCGACAGTTGCGGCAGTACCCGCAGGTGATGTGCCCTTCGCCAGAAACCCTGTCGCCGGGCGAGAAACCCGCGACCTCTCCACCGACCTCAACGACCTCGCCGCAGTACTCGTGTCCAACGACCATCGGCGTGGGGATCGTTCTCTGCGCCCAGCCGTCCCAATTGTAAATGTGCATATCCGTGCCGCAGATCGCAGTGCGCTTGACACGGATCAGAATGTCGTTGTGACCGGGGCGCGGCGGCTCCACGTCCCTGAGCTCGATGCCGGGTGCGGCGTGTTGTTTGACCAGAGCGTGCATTGAACGGTGTTCCGTGAGAGGAGGAGGGTGGGAAGGGGAAACGGCGGAAAGAGGAATTACGCTGCTTTGCTTCTGTGGCCCTTCAAGCGCTCGAAAAACGATCCATCTCAGGCATTCCTTGACTTGAACCGACAAGGCGGCAGGTTGATCAGAGCGTCCTGAGGGCGTAAGCGCGCACCTTCTTCCGCCCTCTCGACCTCTGCGCACCCTCCCGTTACATCGCTCAACGGCGGGGAATCACGCCCAGTTCTGCTCCGACTGCGACGAACGCCGCTACGGCCTTCTCCAGGTGACGCCGGGTATGCGCAGCCGACATCTGCGTGCGGATGCGAGCCTTGCCATGCGGCACGACAGGGTAGGAGAAGCCGATCACGTAGACGCCGTGCTCCAGGAGCTTCTCGGCGAACTGTGCGGCGAGCTGCGCATCGCCCAGCATGACCGGAATGATTGGATGCTCGCCCGGGACCAGATCGAATCCGGCGGCGGTCATGCGTTCGCGGAAGAAGACTGCGTTGTCGTGCAGATTGCTTCGCAGTTGGTCGTCCGCTTCGAGCAGATCGAGCACGCGTACGCTCGCCGCCGCAATGAACGGCGGGATGCTGTTCGAGAACAAATAAGGCCGCGAGCGCTGCCGCAGCCACTCGATGATCTCCTTGCGGCCCGCCGTATACCCGCCGCTGCCTCCGCCGAGCGCCTTGCCAAGCGTACCGGTGAGAATGTCCACCCGATCGATCACGCCGTGCAGCTCATGTGTGCCGCGCCCCTTGGCGCCCATGAAGCCGGTCGCATGCGAGTCGTCGACCATCACCAGCGCGCCGTACCGGTCCGCCAGGTCGCAGATTTCCTTCAGTCGGGCGATCACGCCGTCCATCGAGAAGACGCCGTCGGTGGCGATCAGCTTGACGCGACTATCCGCCGCCTCCTTGAGCCGCGATTCGAGCTCATCGAGATCGTTGTTTGCGTAGCGCAAGCGTTTCGCCTTGGACAGACGTATGCCGTCGATGATGCTGGCGTGATTGAGGGCGTCGCTGATGACCGCGTCCTGCTCGTCGAGCAGGGTCTCAAACAGTCCGCCGTTGGCGTCGAAGCACGACGAGTACAGGATGGCGTCCTCGGCGCCCAGAAAACGGCTCAGCCGCTGCTCGAGCTCCTTGTGAATGCTTTGTGTGCCGCAGATGAAACGCACGGACGCCATGCCGTAGCCGTAACGGTCGAGCGCCAGTCGCGCCGCTTCGCGCACGGCCGGATGATTGGCGAGTCCGAGATAGTTGTTCGCGCAGAGATTGACGACCTCCTGTCCGCCGGCCACCCGAACGACGGCCTGTTGCGGCGAGGTGAGCACCCGCTCCGGCTTGTAGAGCCCCTGGGCGCGCAGTTCTTCGGTCTGTTGGCGCAGTCGTTCCAGAAACGCTTGCTTCATGGCGTGCTCTCGCGATGGAAGGTTGGCGTTGCGTCGCCGCGCGCGCCGGATTCGGCTGGCGCATGCGCTCCGCTCTGCTGGGTTTGCCGCAGCCGTTGCAGATAGCGATCGCGCAGCTCCGTTTGCCTGGAACGCATGGGAACGGCGCGTCCTTCGATCCAGACCTGCTCGGCGAACGCGGTGACTTCCAGAGGGTCGCCGCTCCACAGGACCAGATCCGCCGTCAATCCCGGCTCGATCCGCCCGCGGCGCTCGCCGAGACCGAAGATCCTCGCCGGCTCCGCCGTGAGCGCTCGCAGCGCTGCGTCGTGGGGTAAACCGTGCGCGACTGCGTTGCCGGCGAGTTGGCGGATCTTGCGAGCGTTATGGCTTTCGCCGAACTGTGTGAATGCGATGCGCACGCCGGCCGCGTGCAGCAACGCCGCGTTGTCCAGACGCGAGCCGATCGTGTCGAAAGAAGAGGGGAGATTGGCGAGCGCATCCAGCAGGACCGGGACGTCGCGCGCGGCCAGCTCGCGCGCAACCGCCCAGGCTTCCTCGCCGCCGGCGATCACCGGGCGCATGCCGTGCGTGCGTGCAAACTCGAGCGTGCGCCGGATATCAGCGGCCCGGGAAACGTGGAATACGACTCGTCCACCGTCGAGATAGCGAGCGAGCGCCTGGCGCCCGAGCGGACGCAGCAGCGCGCCATCCTCAGGCGCCGTGCGCGAGCGCGCTTCGTGAATCGCTTGCTCGAGCAACATCCACTGAGCGGCGCGGCTGCCGCCGGAGAGCGCGCTCACCTCGCCGCCGAGATTGATGAACAGTGAGCGACTGCCTTGGAGTGCAGCGTCGTACGCTCCGCCCAGCGTCACCGCCGCGCCCTGACCGGCGAGGAAGCTTCCGCCCGGCATGCTGCCTGGCTCGAGCACGGTCCACGTGAGTCCCTCCATGCGAGCAACCGGCACGAGCGTTGAATTCGGATTGTAGGCGACAGCGACGTCGAACTCCGGGCGCCATTGCATGGCGAACGCCGGGGCGTTCAGCTGCAGGTAGGCGTCCACTGTGGTCGACTCCAGGCTGATCTCGTTGACGCCGATGGCGGACAAGCCGCCGAACAGTCCGGGCGTCAGCGCCCGCCCTTTGGCCGCGACGATGGATGCGCCGCTTGGCGCTTCAAGACCGACGCCCACCGCCGCGATGCGGCCATTGCGCAACAGGACGTCGGTGTTCTCGAGGACCCCCCTTTCGGAAGCGGTGTGGATAGTCGCGCCGCGGATGAGCACGTCCTGGGCGAGCGCGCCCGAGCAGATGAACGCGAGGCAGCATGCGATGAGCGACTTCATAGCGGGGTCTCTAAGCCCGGATGCGCGAGCGGCTGGCCGAGCAGGAAATCCGAACGCGGCTTGGCCGCGCGAGCGGCGCGATCGAACACCAGCGCGCCGTCGATGAACACTTGGTCCGCGAGCGCATAGACGCTGAAGGGATCGCGGTTCCAGATCACGACGTCGGCCATCTTGCCGGGCTCGAGCGAGCCGGTGTGAGCGTCCACGCCGAGCGCCTTTGCGGCGTTGGACGTGATCCAGCGAATCGCCCGCTCGGGCGGGATGTCGAGTCCGGCGCGCACGCCGCGCGCCATGGCTTTGGCCGCCTCCTGGTTCAGTCGCTGAACGCCTTCCTCGGAGTCCGAATGCACGATCGCGCAACCGTTCGCCGGATAATCAGTGAGCGCGATGTTTTCCTGGACGCCGTCATACATCTCTATCTTCTTGCCCCACCAATCCGCCCACTGCGCACCGCAGACGCCGTGCTCGGCGACCAGATCCGCGATCTTGTACAGCTCCACGGCGTGGTGGAACGCCGCGATACGGAAGCCGAACTCCTCGGCTAGATCGAGCATCACGGCCATCTCATCGGAGCGATAGCAGTGCACGTGCACGAGGATGTCGCCCTGCATCGTTGCGGCCAGCGTCTCGAGCTCGATATCGCGCTTCGGCGGCGTGGGCGCAGCGGCGTCATCGTCCGATCCGCCATGCTTGTTTTCTTGGCGCCTGGCGAACTCGCGCTCGAACTTCAGCCACTGCTCGCGGTAGTTCTGTGCGTCTGCAAACGCCTGCCGGTAGCCCGCCACATTGCCCATGCGCGTCATCGGCGCGCGCGACTGCGCGCCGTAGACGCGCTTGGGATTCTCGCCGCACGCCATCTTCAGGCCGTGCGCAGCGCCGGGAAACTTCATCGCCTGCACGGTCGCGGCCGCGACGTTCTTCAATGTCACGCCGCGCCCCCCGATGAGATTGCCGGAACCGGGCAGGATCTGCAGCGTCGTCACGCCGCCTTCCAGCGCGGTCTGCAAGCCGGGATCCTGCGGCCACACGGCATGCTCCGCCCAGACATTGGCGGTCACCGGATCGATCATTTCGTTGCCGTCGTCGTGCGCCTTGATCGAGGGGCTCGGATACACGCCCAGGTGCGAGTGCACGTCGATCAGGCCGGGGGTGACCCAACGCCCCTGGGCGTCGATGATGCGTGCGTCGGCCGGCGGCGTGAGGCTCGGGCCCACGGCCTGGATGCGTCCGTCCGCGAGCAGCACATCGCCGTTGTCGATGCGCTCGCCGACGCCCGTGAGCACGGTCGCCCCGCGAATCAGCGTCACGGGAGACTCGGGAGGTCGGTAAGTCGAAGGGAACGGCTCAGACGCCCGCTGCGGCTCGGCAGCTTGCGACGCCGGACCGTCAGGCGGTGTTGCGGCGCAGGCCGTGAGCGTGCAAGAGAGCGCGGTGATGAAGTGCGCGCGCCAGGCCGCGCGGCTCGCATCGCATTTCGTTCGTCTCATGTATACCGTCCGTGATCACTGCCGAACGAAAAAAGGCTATCACGATCGCGCGCGGATCTCCTTTCTGCAGCGCTGACGGCCGGTGAAGAGGGACGCAAGCATCAGCCGTGCTCGCCGCCGGCCCGCGATCGAACCGACGGTGAGAACGATGCGACGTGGTCTCGTCGTGATACGCGATGACCGTTGTTGTCGTTTGGTTGCGTCGCTGGACTTTCAAGACGTTGGGTTCTCGACGGACCCCGCTGCGCGCGGTTCGCTGTGCGGGCCGGCTACTCGCCGCCCGCACTCTCGTTGTCGACTTCGAGCACGGTCAGCGAGGATACGCCGCCGTCCGGAGTGGGCCATTGGATCGACTGCGCCGGGCTCATGCCGATCAGCGCCGCGCCTATCGGTGTGAGGATGGAGATGCGATTCTCATCGATGTTGGCTTCGTGCGGGTACACGAGCGTGACCTGGCGGGTGCGGCCGGTGGCCTCGTCGCGGTACGTCACGCGCGAGCCCATGCGAACGACGTGAGCCTCGCAATCCCGGTCCGGCACGACGTGGGCGCGGCTCAGTTCATCGGCCAGATACTCCCCCACGGACGAGTCGCGCTCCATGGCCTTCTCCGCGAGGTTCATCAGGCGCGCGTGCTCGCTCTCGGAAATGACGATGCGCGGCCGCGCAACGGGTCTGCTGAAATTCTGCACAGTCATGATGTTCACCACAGTGTGTTCGGCTAAATGATTGAGTCGACCCGGGTCAAGACAAGTCAGTCAAGGATGCGCTCTGCGCGAAAGCTGCGGAGACGTCCTGCCTGCCAAAGCCAACGCCCGCCGGTGCGAACTGACGCCGAGACAAGAAGAGCTGTTTGAATCGGTGCGAAGAACGCCCGGCGCCGCCCCGAGCGAACAGCGACGAAACGCTACGCCCGGGGCGAGGAGCCCTGGATGAGATGTCCTGCGTAAGGCAGGCGCGGCTTTAGGACGGCGAAAATCACGGACCGAGCATAGACTTTTGCCTGCGTCAGTCAAGCCGGGCTTGCAGCAGCTGTTTCAAGCCCTCCTCACGTGAAATCACCGGTGCGTAGCCGAGTTCCCGCTTGGCGCGATCGGTGCGCACGGTGCAGTCGCGGGACAGCAGACAGGCGGCGAAACGGGTGAGCGGGGGCTCGGAACGTCGGCCGGCGGCGCGCCAGCCGAGCTCGACGAAAGCAGCGAGGCCGCGGGCGAGCGTTCCCGACATCGACTTCTGCGGCGGCGAGAGCCCGCGCGTGGCGAGCAGGCTGGTCAGGAACTCGCGCAAGCTGGTATCCCCGTCGTCGGCGATGAAATACGCCGCACCGCAGCGGCCGCGCTCGAGCGCCAGATTCACCGCGTGAATCAGGTTGGCGATGTGCGTGGTCGAGGTGCGGGCGCAGCCGCCGTCCAGCCACATGAACCGGCCGGTGCGCACCCTGCTGTCCAGCGCCGGCGGCGTCGCCAGCTCGCCTGGCCCCCACACGAAGCACGGTCGCAGCGAGATCGTGTGGAACCCGGGTGCATTCGCCGCGAGCACGGCGCGTTCGGCGGCCGCCTTGGTTTCCGAGTAGAGGAAAGGAGTAGCGCGCGGGTAGGGGTAATCTTCGTCGATCCGCCAGAGATGCTGGCCGCGAAACACGACCGCCTCGGTTCCCATGTGAATGAAACGCTGCACGCCCGCACGGCGCGCCGCATCGAGCAGGCGGCTCGTGCCTTCGACGTTGGTCATCCAGAACTGGCGCCGCGTTCCCCACGGTTTCGTGAACCCGGCGCAGTGGATGACTGCGTCGTAGCCGCCGAGTTGTTCAGCCTCTATGGATTGCAGGTCGCCGCGTACGGGCGTCGCACCCAGTGCGGCGATGGCCGCATCACCCTGCTCATTACGCGAAAGCGCGCGTACTTCCCGCCGTCGGGCGAGATCCGCGGCGATCGCCGCGCCGAGCAATCCGGTAGCGCCGGTGATGAAGATGCGTTGAGGCACGACGCCGCGGATTACATCATCCCACCCGCAAATCTCAAGGCTTGTGAGCCCCGGCGCCCTTCTTCATAGTGCGCGCCTCTTCGCCTCGCACCGGATCAAACCTGCGAATGCTTCCCTCGATCGAATCCCGCATCGCCGAGCAGTTGTCCGTCAAAGCCCAGCAAGTCGCCGCGGCGATCGCGCTGCTCGACGAAGGCGCCACCGTGCCCTTCATCGCGCGTTACCGAAAGGAAGCCACCGGGGGGCTGGACGACACTCAGCTGCGCACGTTGGAGGAGCGTCTGACGTATCTGCGCGAGCTGGAAGAGCGCCGCGCCGTAATTCTCTCCAGCATCGAGGAGCAGCAGAAGCTCACTCCGCAGCTGCGCCAACAGATCGAGGCCGCCGAGACCAAGCAGCGGCTGGAAGACCTCTACCTGCCGTACAAACCCAAGCGCCGCACCAAGGCGCAGATCGCGCGAGAGGCGGGCCTCGACGGGCTCGCCGCCGCGCTGCTGGCGGATCATTCGCTCACCCCGGAGGTCGAAGCGCAAAAATACCTGCGTGAGCCTTTCACGACCGAGCAGGGCGACAACCCTGGCGCGCCCGACGTAAAGGCGGCGCTGGACGGCGCGCGAGCCATCCTCATGGAGCAGTTCGCCGAAGACGCCGAGCTGCTCGCGGGCCTGCGCACGCACCTCAACGATCACGGCGTGCTGGTTTCGACGGTGGTGCAGGGCAAGGAGGAGGCGGCCGCGAAATTCCGCGACTACTTCAGCTACAGCGAACCCATAAGGAGCATTCCCTCGCATCGTGCGCTTGCCTTGTTCCGCGGACGCAAGGAGGAACTGCTCAAAGTCAGCCTCAAGCTGCCCGAGGAGCTGCTGGACGAGGCCGCGTCTTCATCAGCTCCGAACGCCTGCGAACAGAAGATCGCAGCGCGCTTTTCAATCTGTGACCGCCAGCAGCCGGCCGATGCGTGGCTGCTGCAGACCGTGCGTTGGACCTGGCAGGTGAAGCTGTCCTGGCAGCTCGAAGCGGAGTTGCTCGCGCAGCTGCGCGAGCGCGCCGAGGACGAGGCGATCCGCGTTTTCGCGCGCAATCTGCACGATCTCCTGCTTGCGGCGCCCGCCGGGCCGCGCGCGACGATGGGCCTGGACCCGGGGCTGCGCACCGGCGTGAAAGTGGCCGTCGTCGACCGCACCGGCAAGCTGCTCGAGACGGCCACGATCTACCCGCACGCGCCGCGCAACGACTGGAACGGTTCGATCGCAACGCTCGCACTGCTGGCCAAGAAGCACGGCGTCGATCTGGTCAGCATCGGCAACGGCACGGCCTCCCGCGAGACGGACAAACTCGCAGGCGAGCTGATCGGCAAGCATCCGGAGTTGCGCCTGACCAAGATCGTGGTCTCGGAGGCGGGCGCCTCGGTGTATTCCGCCTCGGCGCTCGCGGCGAAGGAGTTCCCCGACCTGGATGTGAGTCTGCGCGGCGCGGTGTCCATCGCGAGGCGGCTGCAAGATCCGCTCGCCGAGCTGGTCAAGATCGACCCGAAGTCCATCGGCGTAGGGCAGTACCAGCACGACGTCAACCAGACGAAACTGGCCCGCATGCTGGATGCTGTCGTCGAGGATTGCGTGAACGCGGTGGGCGTGGATGTGAATACGGCTTCGGCCGCCTTGCTGACGCGCATCTCCGGCCTGTCCGCGACGCTCGCCGAGAATATCGTGCGCTACCGGGACGAACATGGCGCGTTCGGCAGCCGCCTGGAGCTCAAAAAGGTGCCGCGCCTCGGTGAGAAGACGTTCGAGCAGTCGGCCGGCTTCCTGCGCATCATGAACGGCGAGAATCCGCTCGACGCCTCGGCGGTTCATCCCGAGAGTTATCCGATCGTCGAGCGCATGCTGGCGGACCTCAGACGTCCCGCGAAGGAAGTGCTGGGCGACGGCGCAGCCCTCAAGAAGCTGGATCCAGGCAAGTATGTCGATGAGCGTTTCGGCTTGCCCACGGTGCGCGATATTCTGCGGGAACTGGAGAAGCCGGGGCGCGACCCCCGGCCGGAATTCAAGACCGCCCAGTTCAAGGAAGGCGTGGAGGAGCTGAAAGACCTGCAGCCGGGCATGATCCTGGAAGGCGTGGTGACCAACGTGGCGAATTTCGGCGCCTTCGTCGACGTGGGCGTGCACCAGGACGGGCTGGTGCACATCTCGATGATGTCCGAGAAGTTCGTGAAAGATCCGCGCGAAGTGGTCAAGGCCGGCGACGTCGTGAAGGTCAAGGTGCTCGAAGTCGACCAGCAGCGCCGTCGCATCGCGCTCAGCATGCGGCTCAATGAGTCTACGCCGCGCGGGCGCGACGGCCAGCGGGATCGGCCGCAGGATCGACCTCACGAACGGTCTCGCGAGCGTGATTCGCGGGCGCATCGCGAGCCGCAGGGCGCCGGTGTGATGGCCGACGCACTCGCACGGGCGTTCAAGCGCTCATGAGCGCCACGGCGTCTGCGGAAAGCATCGCCGGCGCCCGCCCAGCCGCGCAGCGCATGCCGCGGCAAGTCCCGTACATCATCGCGAACGAGGCCTGCGAGCGCTTCAGCTTCTATGGGATGCGCAACATCCTGACGCCGTTCCTCGTCAGCACGTTGCTGCTCTATGCGCCCGAAGCCGAACGCGCCGGCATCGCCAAGGACGTGTTCCACACGTTCGTCATCGGCGTCTATTTCTTTCCGCTGCTCGGCGGCTGGATCGCCGACCGCTTCACCGGCAAGTATCCGACGATTCTCTCCCTGTCGCTGGTCTACTGCCTCGGGCACGCCATGCTCGCGATGTTCGAGGACAATCGCATCGGCTTCTACACGGGCCTGTTCCTCATCGCGCTCGGCTCCGGGGGCATCAAGCCGCTGGTCGCCTCGTTCGTCGGCGATCAGTTCGACCAGAGCAACAAGGCGCGCGCCAAGGTGGTGTTCGATGCGTTCTACTGGAGCATCAACTTCGGCTCGTTCTTCGCCTCCTTGTTGATGCCGATCTTTCTGGTGAGTTTCGGTCCGAGCGTCGCCTTCGGCATCCCCGGCCTGCTGATGTTCGCTGCGACCCTGGTGTTCTGGCTTGGTCGCAAGAAGTACGTGCACGCGGCGCCGAGCGGTCCGAATCCCGACTCATTCCTCAACGTGGTCCGCACGGCGCTGTTCAGGTCGGCGCCGGGCGAGCACAGGCGCGGTCTGCTGCTGGCTGCAGCGGGCGCGGCGTTCGCCCTGGTCTCGATGGCCTTCATGGGAACGCTCGGATTCGTATCCTCCTTCTGTCTGGCGATCGTCTTGCTGCTCGCGCTGGGCGGCGCCGGCGCGTGGATGCAGCTCGACCGCGCGCGCGGCGTGCATACGGATGAAGCCGTAGACGGCGTACGTGCGGTGCTGCGGTTGTTGATCGTGTTCGCGCTCATCACGCCGTTTTGGTCGCTGTTCGACCAGAAGGCCTCCACCTGGATCCTGCAGGCCGACCAGATGGCGAGGCCCGAGTGGTTCCAGCCTGCGCAGATGCAGGCGCTCAACCCGGCGCTGGTCATGATCCTCATCCCGTTCAACAATCTCGTGCTCTATCCGCTGCTGCGGCGCCTCGGCTTCGAGCCGAGCGCGTTGCGACGCATGGGATTCGGCATCGCCTTTTCCGGTCTGGCGTGGGTGGCGGCGGGCGTGATCCAGTTGTGGATCGACGGCGGCGATGCGGTCTCGATCACTTGGCAGGTCCTGCCGTACGCACTGCTGACCTTCGGTGAGGTGCTCGTTTCAGCGACCGGCATCGAGTTCGCGTACAGCCAGGCGCCGCAGTCGATGAAAGGCGTCATCATGGCGTTCTGGTACTTGTCGGTGACCACCGGCAACCTTTGGGTGCTGCTCGCGAACGCCAGCGTGCGCAACTCGTCGGTGATCGCGCGGATCGCCGAGACCGGGCTGAGCGAAGCCGCCTTCCTGATGTTCTTCTTCGCGGCGTTCGCGCTCGCGGCGGCGGGAGCTTTCGCACTTTATGCGAGGCGGTATCCGCTGCAGGATTTTTATCGCGCTGCGTAATCGCACGCTGCGTAATGGAAGCAGGATTGGCGCGTCGGCGGGGGTCGGCGCAGACCGCGGAGGTCACCCGATGTCCAGGACCGAGCGTCGGACGATCCGACCCGCTTCGTCCACGCTCAGCTGCACACGGCGCCCCTTGTAAAAGAACGTGAGCCGGAATTGCCCGGCATGCTCTTCCTCGCCACGCTCGCATAAGCTGGTGATCTCGCTCCTTCGCATCAGCGCTTGAACGTCAGGCGCCGGTACGTTCAGCAACTCGCCGAGGAGTGAGGCGTCGATCACAAAGTCGCCTTCATGTCGCTCCACTTTCATCGAATAGTCCTCGGAGAAACCCGGCCCTCGGAGAAATCCGGCGCGATCGCCGCGATCAAGATGAAAACTGGCGCCTCCGTGCGTCGAGCGCCCCCGTCCTACCAGTTCACTCTCGGCGTCAGTCTGTGCAGCAACGCGTCGAACTGGCGCGCTGCCGCCGGTTCGACGTCTTTCAGGGCGACGTAAGCCTGTCCGGCAAGGCGGCAGGCTTTCTCGACCTCGCCGGCTGCGGCAAGCGCATTGACGGTCGACCGCAGGATTTCGGCGACCCGCACTACGGAAGCGGAGAACGCCGGCGCGTCCATGGCGCTCGAGGGACCCTCACTGACGCTCACCATTTGCCTTCGTCCCTTATCCCGAAGTAAGCCTTGGCCTCGGGACTCATCATCTCGGGCGTCCAGCGCGGCTCATGGGTGAGCGTCACCTCAACGAACTCGACGCCGGGCAGAGCGCTCACACTCTCACCGGCGCCTTGCTTCAGATAGTTCGTCGCCGGACAGCCGGGCGTCGTCGTCGTCATGGTGATGCGAACCTTGCCGTGCTCGTCAGCCGTCACGTCATAGATGAGTCCGAGATCGACGATGTTGTAACCGAGTTCCGGATCGATCACCTGGCGCAATGCATCCCGGAATCGGTCCGGACTCTCCTCAGTCGGCTGAGGGCTCGACGATGACTCCCGCAGCACCGGCGCCCCAGACAGGAAATGATTGATGATCGCCTCGCGCACCGCCGATTCGAGATGTCGCCATTCACCGCGGTCCTTGGTGACGATGATCGATTTTCCGTGCAAGGACACGCCCGCAACCCCCGGTATTGCGAACAGCCGTTCCGCCAGCGGCGACCTCGCCGCAGCCTCGGTCTTGTCCCGCAGGTCGAGCGCGCCCTCGACCAGGACGTCGCAATCAGGCAAGAATTTCAGTTGCGCCGGATCCGGCGTCGCTTCGGTTTGAATGAACATGGCTCATGTGCTCTTGGGTAGACCGGCGAAGACGATACGCTTCCGCTTGGCGCGATAGTCGGCCGATTACCTGGCCGCCTGCCGGGCCGCGCCGACGCGCACCAGTATCCTGTAGGTTGCGCCGTCCGGCTCGAAGCCGCCGCGCCAAGCATGTCCCCGCTTGGCCAGCTCCGGAATGAGAAACATCGGCTCGCGGCACAGCAGGGCGGAGAGAACTTCGCCCTCGTTCATCGACTCGAGCGTCTCCAGAATACGCACCATCGGCTCCGGAGGATCGAGCTCGCGGTTATCGAGGCTTCGCGTCGGTTCAGGCCACTCGGAGACGTCCGCGCTCGGCGCCGCCGGTGCGGATTGCGCAGGGGCGGCGGCAGCGTGCGTCGGCTTGAAGAGAACCTCCCAGTCGCCGCCCTCGAGCTCCCTTTCTTCATGGCTGAATCCCTTCGATGCGAGTACGTTGAAGAGCGGGGCCGGCTTGAAGGTTGCTAGGAGCCGCAACCCTTGCCCGGGAGCGAGCGACGCTACGGTCTGCATGATCTTCTGAAATGGTTCGCCGCCTGCTTTAAGGATCGGGCGAACATCGAGATCCACGAAAGCTGCTGTCATGACGTCTACCTTTTGCTCAGGCCTGTTGGGAAGGCGAGAATAAGAGCCGTGGTCGGCGGGCGCCCTGTGGGAGCCGGAGCGCAGCCTCGACATCGGCAAGACGGCGAGTCCGCACGAGCTGCACCACGATTCCGCCTGTGGCGATCAGCATCGCTGCAGCGCTCGCCTGGAAGATGAGAGAATGGCCGGCGATGAGAGCGATCACGCCGGCGACGACTCCGAGAAAATAGAGTCGGAACCACTTGATTGCGCGCGCCTCGACGACGAGGTCCTGGACGCGCGGCGTCCGCGTCTTGCCCAGCACAGGGCCGTAGCACTCGAGCCAAGTAAGAAAGGCGACGATCTTGTAGAGCTGAGCAAGCCCGAAACCCGAGAGCCAGCCGAAGGCGATCAGAAAAACGACGGCGCCGAGATGATCCGTGAGCCGCCCTAACGCCAGCAGAATCAGAATCAGTACAACGGACGCCGCCAGGCCGGCGAACGCGAACAGCGATATCCGGCTGTTCAGTTCGATCTTGGGGCGTTTGCGCGCCCGGTATAGATACGACACGTCGGCGCCGTAGAGTGCGAGAGCCATGAGCCCCAGGACCCCTGCCGCCGCCAACACGAGTGCGACATCTCCGCGCACCAGGATCGCGAGTGTTCCACCCGCGATTGCAATGGTCAACGCGACGGCTCCGAGATAAAGGGCGGCCTTCGAACTGCGCCGCTCGAGCTCCGGCGCCAGCATGAACATCGCGAGCAACCGGTAGCTCACGCCCATTGCGGTAAAGGTGAGCCAGCCGCCGAACCCTGCGACGACATGAAGAGGCAGAGCGCTTCCGGTAAGAGCGAGCAATGCGCCATGGGTCGCTCGGCCGGCGAACGCCAGGGAAAAAATGAGCCCCAACGCCGCCGTCGCTGCAACGCTGATGAGTCCGACGATGACGAATTGCGCCGGCAAGGGCCGTGTCTGTGCGCTCCAGAGCGTGCGCGCAAGGTTCCACAACACCAGTATGAAACCGAAGCTCAGCAGCGCGCCGGCGAGTGCAAAAAAGTACGGCGCTGGCGCAATCCTGCCGCCAAGCTGCAGGAAGCCGAGGATCAGGGCGGTCAATCCGGCGATCAGCGAGACGAGCGTCGGCAGCGGCAACATATTGCTGTAGAGCGGCTGCACGACGAGAACGGGCAGGAACTGGAACAGCGCTCCGCACATGAGCAGGCTGAGCCAGCCGATCGCCACCACATGCACGAGGATCAGCGTGTCGGGGGCTCGAAGCGCAGCGTGCGGGAAACCATAACCGAACGTCATCAGCGCTTCCGCCGTGAGCAGGCACAGCAGCGCCACGGCGAAGTAGGACATCGTCCATCGGGAGAGCGACACGCCTATCATGGCAATTCTCAGCAGAAGATTCGCGTAGGCGCCCGAAGGCCCACGCGAACCTTCCGGCCTGACTTCAAGCGGCTTTCACGAGCTTGCCAATCTCGACTCGCCACACCTGCGGCCCGCGTTCGACATAGTTCCAGGAGAACTGCTGCGGATATTCTGCCTCAAGCTGGTAGTACAGCGGCTTAGGATCATGATCGTTGACGAGAATGAAGGAGGCGCCGGGTGTAAGCTCGTCGACGAGCTGAAAGATCTTTGCATGGCGCTGCGCGGGCGCTAGGCTGCGTACGTCGATGACATTGGTGTCCGATGCGGCGGCGTTTGGCATTACAAGCTCCTTGGGGTGCAGGGGTTGAATCAGCGATGTTGAGTGTTTCGCAATGAAACATGTATTGTCAATACATCTTTAGGCGCCAGGCTATTCCTGCGTCAGTGCGAATGCGGCTTCAGAATCGGAGCATCACATGCGAATGACGACGTTTTCAGATTACGCGCTGCGGGTGCTGATGTACGCCGCCGCCGCAGGCGACCGTCTCCTCACGATCGAGGAGACCGCCAGGACCTATGACATATCCCGTGCTCATCTGATGAAGGTGGTCAACATCTTGACCCGCACTGGCTACCTCAAGGGTGTGCGCGGACGCTCAGGCGGGTTCACGCTTGCGCAACGACCGCAGGACATCAATCTTGGCGCCGTCGTGCGTGCGACCGAGCCGGATTTTTCCCTGGTCGAGTGCTTTACCACCGGGAGTCGGTGCATCATCACCAAGCGCTGCAAGCTGCCGGATGTCTTGAATGAGGCGCTCAACGCATTCATTCACACGCTGGATCGCTATACGCTCGCTGACATCCTGCTCGCCGAACACAATTTCGTTCCACAAAAGGGACCGGCGAGGGAGACACGCGGACCCCATATCGCAACGGCTTGCCGAAGCAAGCGTCAGGGCCTCGTCCATTCCTGACTACGTGCGGGCCGAAGATCGACCGACGCGCTCGCCTCGCAATGTGGATGGCGACGGATCACGTGCGCCTCCCGATTCTTTGCAGTCGCCCGGCTATCGCTCGGCGGAACGCAGATTCCTCCGCGAGCGCGGTGCAGAACGCTGCTCACGCAGTGGAGCGGCGCTGCGGAGGTCCGATGAAGGGCGCCGCTGGGCGGCTCGGTTCTGAGAAGGCGGCGCAGCCTGTCGCGCCGCCTGGCCAGACGCGGCCTGTCGTTGGCGCGCGGGCTCGTCGTAGCCGCCTGTATGCGAACGCTCGCGCACAGTGGTGTTGCGGCGCTCGATGGAGCGCTCTGCGTTCAATCCGGTCCGCGGCGCTGTCGGGACGCTGCGTGTTGCAGGTGGGCGGTCTTGCCGCTGAGATTGCGGTGTAAGCGAGCGGGCGACTGGCCCGTCACCGCCTGAATCCTGCGCGCGCCGACTCTCGCCGCGCGCGTCGCCTTGGCTTGGTGCAGCTTGCGGACGATCGCCGTGATTGGAGAACGTGCTGCTACGCCGCACAGTGCGCCCCTCGCTCGATCCACGCATCACCTCTGTGCGCGCGTCGCTCGGGCGGACGGCTCGCGTCAGTGGAGCGGGTTGAGCTGCGCCTCGCTCTGCGGAAGGCGCGCGGCCTTCGCGCCTGTGTTCTTGGCTCGGGCGCTTCAGCTCGCCGGAATACGCCGCCGTGCGAGGCGTACGTACGTCGCCGCGCAGCGCGCTTCGCTCCTTGGGATTCCGAGCCAGCTCGCCGCGAGAAATGGGGCGTCCGCCATTGCGCTCGATCGCCCGCTGTTCCGCGTCGAAACCGATTCGCGTGGGTGCGCCGCGGTGCGTGAGCCAGTCGCGCTCGCGGGCTGCGCCGGACACCCTCCTGGGCTCGCGAGGTTGTCCCGCCAGCACGCTTTCGCGTCGCGGAGCGATGGCGGGCGGCCGCGTACCCTGGCGCCACTGGCGCAGGTCGGCGTCATTTAGACGAACGCGTCGCGCGGCCACGGGACGACCGCTGACGAAATCCTCACGCTGCACGGCCGTGACTGCGTGCGGATGAAGCCGATGTCGGTAGTCGAATCGATGGTCCCGGCGGCCGTAAACGTTCGTGCTGTACGTATTGTTGACGATTACCGTGTTCGACGCGTTCACCAAGCGGATATAGCGCGGCGTATGCCGGTATCCGGGGACATAGATCTCGCGCGGGCCGAGCGGAAACCAGCCCACGCCGCCGCCGAACGAGATGGAGACGCCCACGGAAGGACCGCCGATCCAGCCGACCAGCGCAGGCGCGTACACCGGGCGAAAGTGGCGCGGCCCTGGAATCCAGCACCAGCGATGGCGCGCATATGCCCACCGACCGTAATGAAATGGTGCAAAGCCCCAGGGGGCGGCGTCGATCCACGTCCAGCCCCACGGCGAAATCCACGCCCAGCGGCCGTGTCGATACGGCGCCCAGCCGGAGACGACGTACCGCGGCCTCCAGACATAGCCGTAGTCGGCCTCGTGCACCCAATCGCCGTAATCGTCCAGATCTTCGCGCCCGATCACTTCGGGCGCGACATAGCGGGCGGCGATGCTGCGTTGGGCGCGTCGCTCGCGGTCATTCGCCCAGGCCTCGAAAGGTGTGCGCGCGGCAATCGCGTGGGTCTGCGCCGACAACTGGTCGAGGCCGGTGAACTCGCTCTGCTCCCCGGCGCGCACCGTGTAGGTCCGCGCGCCGCCCATGACATCGGCCTCGCCGCTGCGCGTCTTTACGATCGTACGATCCTTGTCCGGGTCGACCTCGAAGTGGTATTCGCCGGTGTGTTTCAGGCGCACCGTGACGTTCGGCGTTTCGATCAGGATGGTCTCGCGCTCGCCCAGTCGGCGCACCCGTACGCTCGCCGCGCCGTCGGTGAGGCTCATCTGTATGATCTGGTCGTCGAGCTGGACGAAGCCGAAGCCGCTTTCGCGGTCCAGGTGAACGCTCGCAGCGCCGATTTGCAGCTCCGCGCGCGCATCTGCGCCTACCCAGAGACGGTCGTTGCTGGTCAGGGGGCGGTTGAGAACTGCTTCGGCCCATTCATCGGAGCCCGCGGGTGCGAGCGACACCTCCCCCTCGATGAGGCTGAGGCGCGCGACCCGTGCGGGGGGATCGGATTCGAGGGCCTCTGCGGCCTCCTGAGCGTGGGCGGCCAGACCGAGCGCCAGTGCGCAGATCGCCCAGGCGCATCTGAGGACGGCTTGCAGTTTCATGTCGGCCTGCCTGCGGAGTTTTCGGACGCTCAGCATCATCGCGCCGCTGAAGTGAACTCGACGTGAATATGGCCGCGCCGCTCGCGGTTTGGGGCTACGCAGGCCGCGCGGTGTATCTTCGCCCCTGCACGGCGCGCTGCGCCGATTCACGAGGTTGGGGCCGCGCCATGCAGCGTCGCATCGTCGATTACGGAACGGATCAGGCGGGCGAGCCCATCGCAGTACTCGATTGCGGTCATCCCCAGCATATCCGCGACAATCCGCCCTTCATCAATCGTCCCTGGATACACACCGAACAGGGTCGCGGCGGCATGCTTGGGACGGTGCTCGAGTGCATGCGTTGCGAGGAGGAGCCGCGCACCTGGCGCTCGCTCGCCCTCGGCGACGGTCTGCTGGCCGAAGGCCCGTTGCGTGAAATCGAAGAAGCGTTCGCGACTGCGTTCGCCGACGCGGGCCGTCCGCTCTCGATGGCGGTGTGGAAGCGGCACGACCTGGAGAACTCGCTGCATTGCGAGGTGTCGGTGTATTTCTCACCGGGCGCCGACAGTGTGGCCAGGGCGTTCGATGCTCGACCGTGTGCGAAGCCCGCCCGCGCCAACCTGGAGCTGCTGGGCGGAGACGCGCGTTCGTGGGAGGTATTGCTCTGACGGCGACAGTCCGCGCGATTTCAGGCGAACGCCGAAGCGGACGCGCAACCCTGGCGACGCCGCCGGCGTCTCAACGCCTGTCCACTACACTCAACGGGAAATGCGATGACATTCGTGCTGCTGGTGGTCGCGTGGATGCTGCTGTTCGCCGTCGCTTGGCCGCTCGCGCTGCTGGCGCTGGTCCTCATTCCGCTCCTGTGGCTGTTCTCACTGCCGTTCAGATTGGCGGGCGTCGTGGTCGGGGCGGCGTTCGCGTTCATCAAGGCGCTGCTGTTCCTTCCCGCGCGTCTGCTTGGTCATCGAGGTTGATGGCGCGCCGCCTCAGGCGTCGGGCTCATCGTCGTGCTGGCGCTGGAACTCTTCGCGCGTCAGTTCGCCGTCACGGTTGCGATCGAGCTTCTCGAACGCCACGAACAGCGCGTCGTCCTCCGTTGCTTCGTTGATGCTCACTCTTCCGTCGGAATCTTTGTCGAGCGACTCGAACGTCGCTTCGCTCTCAGCTGCGATGGCGGCGGTTGCGAGCGACGCGCCCAGCGCCGCCGCCAATGCGACGCGAGAAAGAGGTATGACCATGTTGCGGCTCCCTTGTATGAACGCGACAAGAATTGCTGCGCATACGGGAATGTTCCGATCCGGATCCCGCGACTCGCGCCGTATCGTGCCCGTGTCGCTGAGTCGCGGTGATGTAATCATATGAGCCTGCTCCGCCGAATCGTGCTCGCAACGCTGGCGTGTGCGCTGGCCGCGTGCGCAGGCCTGCCCGGTCGCGAACCGCTCGAGGCGTACGTAGTGGGCGTCGAGCCGCTGGAAGGGCAGGGTCTCGAGCTTCGCATGCTGGTGAAGTTGCGCGTACAGAATCCCAACGATCGGCCCGTCGACTACAACGGCGTACATGTCGCGCTCGACGTGCAGGGTAGGCCATTCGCCACCGGCGTGAGCGATGCAACCGGCTCGGTGCCCCGCTTTGGAGAAACGGTGATCGGCGTGCCGGTTAGCATCTCCGCCTTTCGGCTGGCGCGCAGCGCGGTGGCGCTCGCGAACTCGCAATCAGACGGCAAGATCGCGTATGCGTTGCGCGGCAAGCTGGCCGGCGCCGGCTTCAGCGCGATGCGCTTTCGCTCGAGCGGGGAGATGGTCCTGCCGCGGGGCGTATACGCCGATGAAGCCGCCGCCTCACCGCGCTAAGGCGCTCGCGCGTCTCACATAACGTCAGCAGTTGTAAGAAACAGCGACGGATGCACTTGCGTGCGCATCACGCTAGTCTTGCGTCGTGCTTCGGCGTCGCGCAAACGGCGCAACGCCGCGCCCGCCAAGGGACCAATGATGACGAAAAAAACCACGCTGCTCGCCTGCGCTTTCCTTACTGTCCTGTGCGCCGCGCCCGTGTTGGCGGCGCGCCTGGGCTACGATCCGAAGGCCGATCCGTTCGAGCAGTATCATGATGCGATCGCGCTCGCGAACGCGCAGAACAAGCTGGTGCTGATCGTCGCGGGTGGAGACTGGTGCAGCTGGTGTTACGTGTTCGATCGGTTCGTCGAGCGCGACGCAGACGTCAAGCGCGGTCTCGAAGACGGCTTCGTCGTCGTGAAGGTGTACATCGGCGATGAGAATTACAACGAGCAGTTCTTCGAGCAGCTGCCGCGCGCATATGGTGCGCCGCACCTTTGGATCGTCTCGCCCGAGCGCGTGGTGCTCGCCTCGCAGCCTACCGGCGTTTTCGAGCGCAACAAGCGCACGTATGACAAACAGGAGTTCCTGTCTTTCCTCGAGCGCTGGAACGCGCATGGCGCCCATCGTCACGCCGAGCGGCTCAGTCAGACGCCTTGAGCGCCTGAGCACTTGATAAGCGGCATGCGTGGCGCGAGGTGAGTGCGCTGCGCTTTCGTAAGGGGACGGGTCAGCCCCATGAGTGCGGCGGGCGTCCGGCAAGCTCCGCTCACGGCGGCGCAATGTGAGTTGCATCGCGGACGCGATGCGGCGGCTGCCGTAAGTTGCCGAGTCATGCTGCTCACCGGGAGCTCGAAAGAACTGGCGATGCTCAAGGCCTTCTCGCCGCTCGACGGTATGAGGCCCGAGACGCTGCTCGCGCTGGCCCGGCGCACGCAACGCCTGCAGGCGCCGCGCGGCCGGTTGCTGTTCACGGAAGGCGACGAGGGCAAGCACACCTTTTATCTGCTGAGCGGAACGATCGATCTGCTCCGCGAAGGCGAAGTCGTATCCACGGTCCGCAGCGCCACCGCCAAGGCGAAGAATCCTCTCGCCCATGCGCTGCCGCGGCCGTACTCGGCCGTGGTCACCTCCGATCGCGTCGAGTATCTGCACATCGACAGTGAATTCCTCGACGTGGCGGTCACCTGGGACCAGACAGGGAGCTACCAGGTCGCCGAGCTGCGCGCGGCCGTGGAGGAGGCGCCGAGCGGCGAGGACTGGATGACGGCGCTGTTGCAGACCAAGGCGTTTCACAAGATTCCGCCGGCGAACATCCAGGCGGTGTTCATGCGGCTGCAACGCGTGGATCACCGGGCCGGCGACGTCGTCATCAAGCAGGGCGATGTGGGCGATTACTTCTATGTCGTCGTGAAGGGACGCTGCGTGGTGACGCGCGAAACCCCACTGAACCGCGACGGCGTGAAGCTCGCCGAGCTCAGGATGGGCGACACCTTCGGCGAGGAGGCGCTGATCTGCGAGGCCAAGCGCAACGCCACCGTGACCATGGCGACCGACGGCGCCGTGATGCGGCTTGGCAAAGAAGATTTTCGCCAGCTCCTGCATGAGCCGTTCCTGCACTGGATCGAGTACGCCGACGCGAAGCGGATCGCGGCGGAAGGCGGTCAGTGGATCGACGTTCGCCTGCCCTCGGAATTCGAGCATTACCATGCGCCGGAGGCCGTCAACATTCCCATGCACTCGCTGCGCCTGCGGCTCAAGTCGCTGGATCGCGATCGCCGCTACATCGTTTGCTGCGACACTGGACGCCGCAGCTCCGCCTGCGCGTACCTGCTGTCGGAGCGAGGCTTCCATGCGAGCGTGCTGCGCGGCGGGCTGAGCGCGACTGAGCTCGCGCGCTCAGAAGGAGGCGGGAACGCATAGCAAAGTGCGCCTGTGCATCGCCGCGTAGGCCGCGCGCACTAGCTGCAGGCTTGATCGCGTGCCAACATGGATGTTTTCCAGATGCTCGAGCGCCGCCATGACGCGTGTGTTGCTGATCGTCGCCGTCTTCATCGGTTTGCATACAATGGCTGCGGCTGCGCAGGACGCCGCCTCCGAGCGCGCCCTGAACGAAATCATCGACGAATACGAACGCCTCATCCGCCTCGAGGATCCGATCAGCGCCGGCCAGGACGGCGACCGTGAGGCGCTGCGGCGGCTCCCCGATCCGCGCCGAACAACGGAACTCTCCATGGCGCGGCGCTTCGAAGCGCTTGGCGAACGCCTGTCCCGCATCGAAGCGCGTACGCTTTCCGCGCAATCCGCGCTCAACCATGCGTTGCTGACTCGCTCGATCGCCGAGGCCGTCGAGGAAGCGCAGTTCGATTTCGGCCGCATCGCGTTCGAGAACGACAGCGGCTTTCACACGCTCGGCGATTACCTGGCGCGTACAACCACGATCGCCAGGAGCGACGACGCCGACGCCTGGCTCGCCAGGCTGGAGGCGACGCCGGCCTACTATCGGCGCAATATCGAGAACCTGCGCCGCGGCGTGCAAACCGGCTACACGCAACCTCGCATAGTGGTGGAGCGCGTGCTGGAGGTCGCACGCCGCCAAGCCCTAGCGCCGCCGCAGGAAAGTCCGCTGCTGCTGCCTTTGGTACGCATGCCTTCGAACATCCCGCCGCAGGCGCAGGGCCGATATCGGGACAGCGCGCTCGCGGTGGTGCGCGAGCACATTCTTCCCTTGCAGCGTGAGTTCGTTACATTCCTCGAGCGCGAATATCTGCCGGCGGCCCGTCCCAAATTGGCCTGGCGCAGCACCGCCAACGGCGCAGTGAGCTATAGCTTCCTCGTACGCCGCGAGACCACGACCAATCTGACGCCGGATGAGATCCATGCTCTCGGCCAGTCGGAAGTGAATCGCATACGCGGCTTGATGGAGGAGACGATCAGAGAAAGCGGCTTCGTGGGAAGCTTCACCGAGTTCCTGCACATGTTGCGCACCGATCCGCGCTTCTACGCCAAGACCCCACAGGAGTTGCTGGAGAAGGCCAGCGAAATCGCCAAGCGCGCTGACTATGCGTTGCCCCCCTTGTTCGCAACCTTGCCGCGATTGCCGTACGGCGTGCGGCCCGCGCCTGCGGAGATCGCCGAGGGCTACACGACGGGACGCTATTGGTCGGGCAGCATGGCTCTTGGGCAGGCGGGCGGCTATATCGTGAACACTTCGCGACTCGATCAGCGCCCGCTATACGAGCTTCCTGCGCTCACGATGCACGAAGCCGCGCCCGGCCATCATCTGCAAATTGCGTTGTCGCAGGAACTGGAGAATCTGCCTTACTTCCGCCGCAGCGCCGGCCCGACAGCCTTCGTCGAGGGCTGGGGTCTGTACTCGGAGTTCCTCGGTGAGGAAATGGGCATATATCGGGACCCGTACGAGCGCTTCGGACGGTATTCGTACGAAATGTGGCGCGCCTGCCGTCTGGTCGCCGATACAGGCATTCACTGGCTCGGCTGGGACATCGAGCAGGCGCGGCGTTGTTTCACCGAGAACACGGCGCTCGCGCCGCATAACATCCAGACGGAGCTCGAGCGTTACCTCTCCTGGCCCGGCCAGGCGCTTGCCTACAAGATCGGCGAGCTGCGCCTGCGGGCGCTGCGCAAGGAAGCGCAGGAGCGGCTCGGGCAGTCGTTCAACGTGCGTGAGTTCCACGACGCCGTGCTGCTAGGGGGCGCGCTGCCTCTCGATGTTCTCGAGACACGGGTGCGTGAGTGGATTGCGACAAAAGCGCCCGCCGCGGCGAGCGGCGGGCGGTGACGAAAGCGATCGCGACGGCCTGCGGCGTCAAGAGCGGCGACACGATGAAGAACGCACGCTTTGTACGCGCGCGCAGTGCTAAGGAAGCTCTGATTAACCTACTGCCCCGACGGTTCAGCCCAAAGAAATGCCCGCAATGCAAGGCGTTTCGAGCGGCTAGAGATCACAGAAGCAGAGTAAGTCAGAGATTCCCTAACGCGCACGATTACTGAAGCCTGTTCGAGCTGCAGATGCGGTACGCGGAGCGATAGTTGGAACCAGGCGTGCAGCGGCTCTGATTATCCTTATCCGCTATTCCTCCGCTATTCCGCCATCCGCTTCTCGTCCCCGCTATGGCGAGGTCGACGCTGCGGCGGCCGGCGGCTCGAAGGTCTGCGCGAAGCGCTCCCGCTGTCCCTGCGACATGTGCAGGCCGATCTTGGTTCGCCGCCATAGTATGTCGTCGGCCTCGAGCGCCAGCTCATGGCTGCTCAAGTAATCGACCTCGGCGCGAGTGAGGCCTGCGCCGAAGTCCTCTCCCAGATCGTCGATGCACTGCGCCGCACCGACGATTTTTTCGATGCGCGTTCCGTAGGCCCTCGCCAGTCGCAGCGCTTGCGCGGGCGGCAGGAAAGGCCAGCGCCGGCGCACCTCGGCGAGAAACGAGGCGAAATCGGCGTTCGGGATGTCGCCTCCGGGGAGCGCCGCACGCGCGGTCCATGGCTGCCTCGCTTGGCCGATGGCGGGCTGCAGCTGCGCCAGCGCCATCTCCGCAAGCCGCCGGTAGGTGGTGAGCTTGCCGCCGAACACTGACAGGACCGGCGGATAATCGCCCGGCCTGGTCAGCTCGAGACGGTAGTCGCGCGTGATGCGCGACACGTCGGCGGATTCATCATCAGCCAGGGGGCGCACGCCTGCGTATGACCATTGCACGTCGCGCGGGCGCAAGCCGCGGTCGAAATACGCGCTGACGGTCTCGCACAGGTAAGCGGTCTCGGCCTCGCTGATGCGCGCCTGCGCGGGATCGCCTTCGTAGGGCACGTCCGTCGTGCCGACCAGCGTGTAGCGCTGCTCGTATGGGATCGTGAACACGATGCGGCCGTCAGGATGCTGCAGCATGAAAGCGTGTTCGCCCTCGTAAAGGCGCGGCGTGACGACGTGGCTCCCTTTCACGAGCCGGATCTGATGCTGCGCATCTGCGCCGGGAAGCGCGCGCAGGATCTTCTCGACCCATGGCCCGGCGGCGTTCACGATGATTCTGGCGCGCAGTTCGATGAGGCCGCCGCTGCGCACGTTGCGGCACTGTGCAACCCAGACGCCGCCTTGCGCGCGAGCGGACACGAGCTGCGTGCGCGTTCGAACGAGTGCGCCGCGTTCGGCCGCATCCATTGCGTTCAGAACCACCAGCCGCGCATCGTCCACCCAGCAATCTGCGTATGCGAACGCGTGATCCAGCTCGGGTCTGAGCTGGCCGTAAGCGCCGCCCGCCAGCCGCACCGAGCGTGAAGGCGGGAGCCGGCGCGGGCCGCCGAGGCGATCGTAGAGGAACAGCCCGGCCCTGATCTGCCAGCGCGGTCGCAAACCTGGGACATGCGGCAGGATGAACTCCATCGGGCGGATGATGTGCGGCGCGATCTCGAGCAGGCGCTCGCGCTCGATCAGCGCCTCGCGCACGAGGCGAAACTCGAAGAACTCCAGATAGCGCAGTCCGCCATGAATCAGCTTGGTGCTGGCCGAGGAAGTCGCAGCTGCGAGATCCGCCTGCTCGATCAGGGCGACTTTGAGGCCGCGCCCCGCGGCGTCCCGAGCGATCCCTGCGCCATTGACGCCGCCGCCGACGATCAGCAAATCGAAAGGGGAATCCTCGACGGACGTCGGCGCTGGCTGCATGTCGGCATCATGTCGGCTGTCGCCCGGCTCGTGCAACCAAGGCGCGCCGCTTTCGGCAAACCGCAAGGGTCGTGCGCGCGGCGGGCGAGCGCGTCGGCGCCGCTCGTGCGACCATGCAGCCCGGAGTCGCGTGCATGCGGAAGCGGCGTACCTGCGCGTCGGGGTGCGCCAGCTTCACTGACATGCTCGTCTATGGTTCGATGGAGTCGTACGCTGTGAACGGGGTCGATCAGAAGAGCACAGTGCGCATCGACAAGTGGCTGTGGTGCGTGCGCTTGTTCAAGAGCCGCTCGCAGGCAAGCGAAGCCGTCGCGGGAGGTCGCGTGCACGTGAACGGCGAGCGGGTCAAGCCCTCACGGGCGGTGCGCCCAGGCGATCGCATCGCGGTCACGCGCGACGAGATGCGGCTCGAAGTGGTCGTGCAGGGTCTGCCGACGCGGCGCGGGCCGGCCGTTGAAGCTCGCGCCTACTACCTCGAGACGCCGCAGAGCGTCGCAGCGCGTGAGCGGCGCCGCGAGGAATGGCGTCTTGCGCCGGCGCCGCAGGGTCGCCCGGACAAGCACGAGCGGCGGGCGTTGCGCGATTTGCGCCGCCGCTGAACCATAGAGCGCGGCGAGCTTTTGCGCTTCATGCCGGGCGCGGCGCACAATGCGCGACGCTCGCCCATGGCGAGGAGAGAACATGCAGATTACGCTGAACGTCAACGGCGTTGAGCGCACCGCCGAAGCGGACGAGGACACGCCTCTTCTTTGGGTGCTGCGCGAGTCCCTGGGGCTCACCGGAACCAAGTTCGGTTGCGGCGTCGCCGCATGCGGCGCTTGTACGGTGCATGTGAATGGATCCCCGGTGCGCGCCTGCGTGGTTCCTGCAGCGGCCGTGCAGGGGCAGACCATCGTCACGATCGAGGGGCTGGCGTCCACAGAGCGCCTGCATGCAGTGCAGGCGGCCTGGATCGAGCATCAGGTTCCGCAATGTGGCTACTGCCAGTCGGGAATGATCATGGCTGTCGCTGCGCTGCTGGCGCACACTCCCCAGCCGACAGACGAGCAGATCGCCGCGGAAATCACCAACATTTGTCGCTGCGGGACCTACGAGCGCGTCCGCAGGGCGATCCGCAGTCTCGCCAGCGCATCCGGCGGAAGGCTCAGCGAAGTCGCCGATACAGGGGTGCGCGATGAATAAATGGACGCGCCGCGCCTTCATAGGCGTCGGTGGAGTAATCGGCGGCGGTCTGGCGATCGGCGTGGGAGGCGTCATCTTCGCGCCGAACCGGTTCGGGTTGGCGCCCCACGGCGAGACGCACGATGGGGTCGTGCAGCTCACGACGTGGTTGCGCATCACGCCGGACGGCGTAGCGACAGTGATTGCGCCTCACTGCGAGATGGGTCAGGGCGCCCAGACTGCGCTTGCAATGATGCTTGCCGAGGAACTGGAGGCGGACTGGCGGCTCGTGCGGGTCGAAGAGGCGCCGGCCGAGGACGCTTACGCGAACGGGCACCTCGTGCGCTCGTTTCGGCCGATCGCCGCTGCGCTGCCACGCTTCATGGACCGCAGCATCGAGTATGCATCGTTCAGATTGATGCAATGGATGGACATGCAGATCACGGGCGGCAGCACCAGCGTGCGCGCTACCGGTCAATTCGGAATGCGCGTCGCCGGGGCGGCCGCCAAAGCGATGCTGCTCGAAGCAGCGGCCAAACGCTGGAACGTATCCGAGTCGCAATGCACGGCCAAGCTTTCGCGCGTGTTGCATGCCGGATCCGACCGCTCGCTGTCTTACGGAGAGCTGGCGGCGGATGCTGCACGACTCGATCCGCCCGTACATCCGGCCATGAAGAAGCGTGCTGAGTATTCGATCGTCGGCGCGTCCATTCCGCGACTCGATATTCCCGACAAGGTGACGGGTTCGACAAGGTACGCCATCGACGTATCGCTGCCCGACATGCTGTACGCCGCGGTTCGCGCTGCGCCGGTGTTCGGTTCGAAACTCGAGAGCGTCGACCCTGCGCCCGCCGAGCAGACGCCCGGGGTCGTGCGCGTCGTGCGATTGGAGAACGCCGTAGCGGTCATCGCGGATAGCTACTGGCGCGCGCTGAAAGGCGTGCGCGCCCTGACGCCCTCCTTCACGCAGGAGCAGCGCGTCACATCCGATTCAGCAACGCTGTTCGCGCTGATCGGCGCAGCGCTTGAAGGGCCCGGCGCAAAAAGCGTGATCAGCCGAGGCGACGCCGCCAAGGCGCTCAGCCGCGCCGCGAAGCTGGTCGAAGCCGAGTATCGCGTCCCGTTCCTCGCGCACGCCACGATGGAGCCGATGAGCGCCACGGCGCGCTGCGCGGAAGGGCGCTGCGAAGTATGGACCGGCGTGCAGGACCCGCTCGCCGCGCGCAAGGTCGCGGCGCAAGCGGCGGGCGTGAGCGAGGACCAGGTCTTGCTCCACAATCACCCGCTGGGCGGCGGGTTTGGCAGGCGATTGCCGGGAGCGCACGACTACGTCGATCAGGCCGTGCGCATCGCCCGAGAGGCCGCGCCGGCGCCCGTAAAGCTGATCTGGAGTCGCGAGGAGGACATACAGCACGACTTCTACCGACCGGCCGTGCTCGCCCGCTTCAAGGGCGCCGTGGATTCCGCGGGGAGTGCTCTGGTCTGGATAGCGCGGTTCAATGGCGGCGCCGCCGACGGCGTCGACGCCGATGCGGTTCGAACGCCGTATGCGATTGCGCACCAGGATATCGCCGTCGTCGAGCACGACACGCACGTGCGCACCGGCTTCTGGCGTTCGGTGGCCCATTCCCAGCACGGATTCTTCACCGAGTGCTTCATCGACGAACTGGCGCACGCGGCGGGCGCCGAGCCGTACGAGTTCCGGCGCGAACTCCTGGCGGATGCGCCGCGCCATCGCGCAGTGCTCGAGAGGGCCGCCTGGATGGCCGGGTGGGGCGCTCCTCCGCCGCCAGGACGTGGGCGCGGGATCGCGCTGGTCGAGAGCTTCGGGACGATCGTCGCGCAGACCGCCGAGGTGGAAGTGGTCGACGGGCGCATCAAGGTGCATCGTGTCTGCGTGGCCGCGGATTGCGGCGAAGTGGTCCATCCCGACGGCGCCGCGGCGCAGATCGAGGGCGGCGTTCTCTTCGGGCTGTCTGCTGCGCTGTACAACGAAATCACGATCCGGGACGGCCGCGTGGTGCAGTCGAATTTCCACGACTACCCGATGGCGCTGCTGGCCGACGCCCCGAGCATCGCGGTCGAATTCATCGAATCGGATGCGCCCATGGGCGGACTCGGCGAGCCGGGTGTGCCGCCGATCGCGCCGGCGGTCGCCAACGCCGTGTTCGCGGCGACAGGCAAGCGGCTGCGTTCGCTGCCGCTGCGGCTCTGAACTCGATGCTCGCGCCCTCATCCCCAGTCGGACGCACGGAGAGTCGTCGTCCACGCAAGCGGCGCACGACAGCCGCCATGCGCGCCCATTTCAGGGCGATGGTCAGCTCGACTGGGTCGTCCTGCTGAACGAGCGGCCGCTGCGCCCGGCGTGCATCGCCTGGATCTCGCCCACGATCGCCAGCGCGATGGTCTCCGGTGTGCGCGCGCCTATGTCGAGGCCCACTGGGCCGAACAGCCGCGAACCGAGCTTGTCGGCCTTCGGCCCGAGCTCACTCATGAGGCGCACACGGCGCGGCGCCGGGCCAAGCAGACCGATGTAGGGAATGTTGCTGTCGGCGAGGGCGGCGAGGTAGAGCTGATCCGAAAGCAGGTGATGGCTCATGACGACGGCTGCGTCGTACCGTGAGGCGGCCAGTTCGGCGGGCGCCTCGGCGGCTGGCCTGAGCGCGACGCGACGCGCTCGTGGGAAGCGCTCGGCCGCTGCATACGCCGGCCTATGATCGAGCACGACGACGTTCCAGCTCATCAGCGCCGCAATCTCGACCAGCGGCGCGGCGTCGGGTCCGGCGCCCAGGACGAGTAGACGCAGCGGCCGCTCGATCGGCGCCACCAGCGCCGCGGCGTTCGCGAGTTCGACTTGCGTCGGCTGCGCGGCGTTCGGCGCCATGAGAGCGCTGTCGCGCAGCGCCTCGGCGATGGCTGGCGGCGCGTCGTCTGCCGCCGCCGACCAATACGAGGCGCCCAGCGGCAATGCGGCGTCGCTGGTGGATACGACCAATGCGAAGCTCCCCGGCGCGTCGGCCGCCCGACAGGTTTCGGCGAACGCGAACGGCTGGTAATCATTGCTGCGATCCAGACGGGTCAGCAGGATGGACATGGCGCCTTCGCAGCCGAGTCCGATGCCCCAGATCAAGTCGTCGGAGCTGCGTGTGTCGTACTCCACGCGCACGGCTTCGCCGGTCCGCAGTACGTCGCGTGCTCGCTCCATCAGATCGGCTTCCAGGCAGCCGCCGCTCAGTAGTCCGGCCGATCGTCCATCCCCTGCGATCAGCATCTGCGCGCCGGCCTTGCGGTAAGTGGAGCCGATCGTCGCTGCGATCGTCGCGAGCACGAGGGGCTCGCCGCGCTCCGCATACTGATGGAAGAATTCGCCCAGGGGCGCGCCGATAGGATTCATGCGAACGACGTCGTGGCTGGTGACGTGTGACTTGGCGCACGATTCTCCCAGCTGCGCTCCGGTCCTGAAAGCCTTTTCGCTCGGCCGTGATCCACCATACGCTGTGCCGCGGTCGCCCCGGGTCCGACCGGCAGGGCGCTTGGTAGACTGCTGCGTACCGCGGTTGCCCGGAAGAGGAGAGGAGCATGAGCGCAGGCAAGAGCGAGAGCGCAGCAGGCAAGTGGAGCATCAGCATGAATACCCCGCTCGGCGCGCAAAACTTCGTATGGGACCTGCGTTCCGGGGCCGACGGCTGGACGGGGGCGATGGACTCACAATCCGGTCGCTCGGAGCTGAAGGATCTGCAGGTCGACGGCGACCAGATTCAGTGCCAATCGCGCGTGCAGACGCCTTTGGGGAGCCTCGATCTGACATTCGACGCGACCGTGGACGGCGAGCGCATCGGCGGAACTTGCTGCACCTCGTACGGCGCCTTTCGATTCTCCGGGCGGCGGGCTTGAGTCTGGCCGCGGACGTTCAAGGAGGTTTGTCATGCGATTCATGCCGAAGTCCCTCGTCGCGGCCACGCTCACGTGCGCGTTCTGCCTGGGCGTCCTGGCGGCGGCTGTGCTGGCGCCCACGGGCGAGGCCAGCGCGGCCGCGAACGTGCACTGCTCCATGAAATTCACGATGAAAGGCTGGTCGGCCTTCTACAAGACCTCAAGCGGCGCCGGGGTGATCACGTGCAGCAACGGCGAGTCGCTCGAGGTCAAGCTGTCCGCCAAAGGCGGTGGATTGACGGTGGGCAAGTCCACTATCGAGAACGGCGCCGGTGAGTTTTCCGCCGTGGCGAGCATCGATGAGTTGCTCGGCTCCTACGTCGCCGCCGAAGCGCACGCAGGCGCCGTCAAGTCAGTCAAGGCGCAAGTCATGACCAAGGGCGAAGTCTCGCTGGCGTTGAGCGGGGCCGGGCGCGGCTGGGATCTCGGCATCGCGATCGGCAGGCTCAGCATCGAGCGGCGGTGACTCGCGTTCGGAAGAGTCGGGTGAAGCCGTCGTGAGGCGCCGAGGCTCAGCAGCGCCGTGCGCTGCCTGGAACTTCCGATTCACACCACCCGTTGGGTCACAGACCGCTGCGCGGGCGGGCGCTGAATTCCTGATTCTGCGGTGAATTGCATTACGGCGCAGAGCGCCGTGATGTGTTGCGCACCGCATGGCCGGACCGAGCAGGTACGGTGCACCACATTCGTTGAGAGGCTGAGGAATTATGACAATCGAGCGAACCCCGGAATACGAGCAAGACCCTGACGCGACGGTGCGGATGCCGAAGGTCCCGCAAATCGACGAGGACTTGGAGGACGTCGATCCGGAGCAGACGTTGGTCCGCGAGCAGCCTCCCGGCAAGCTTGCTTCCGACTGGGAAAGCCGAGTGATTCGCCGTGTGGCGCCGCGTGTGGCCGCGGTGCGCAAGGGGCTGCAAGAAGACGAGGAGCGCTTCGGCTGGGAAAGCGACAGCCTGCGCCGGCTGTCGCGCGAACTCGACTGATCGTTGCGCGGTGTATCGCCTGGCGCCCTACGCTTCGGCGTGAATCGCGCGCATCGTCTGACCCACGTGCAGGCTTCTTCCGAATCCTTCGAGTGCAATCAAGTTCTGTCCGAACGCGACGCCTTGGACCATTCGGTTGTAGCGATACTGCTTCAACGTGCGCATCGGCTCGTCGCCTGAACGTACTCCGGCGTCCTGATCGGTGGCCGGTATCGAGCAGCGCGCGCACGCCTTCACCGGCTTGAGCCGCACCCCATCGCTCACGAACTCGCTGACCGAGTCTTCGCCGTACGGCGCCAGCCCCGACACTACGATGTTCGGGCGGAAGCGGTTCATCGGCAGCGGGCTGTCGAGCCGAGAGTTCAAGTCGTCGAGCGAGGCCTGCGAGATGAGCAGCCAGGGAAACCCATCGCTGAACTGGTTGAGCGCTTCCACGCCGCCGGTCCACTGCGGATCGGAAGGTCGCCGGCCGCGCGGATCGAAGCGCGCCAGACGCAGCGACTTGCCGATGAACTCGCTCAGCCAGCGCGCCGCCTCCTCGCCTTCGTCGAAAGCAGCGCAACGATCCTTCCAGCACACGACCTGAACTTCCCGGCCGCGCCGCGCGAACGGAACGTCGAGCGCCGCGCCGTCCTTACGACGCAGCGTCAGGCCTTCCGGTGTGAGCGCCGTCTCGATCAGCGCCAGGCGGGGCTCTTCGCGCTGAGTGATGAATCGACCGTCCTCCCGCGCGATGAGCCATTGGCGATCGTGCTCGAAGCCAGTGGGCGTGATCAGCGCGCGCTCGAGCGACACGCCGCGGCAGGACTTGACCGGGTAGATGTGCAGAGACGTGATTTCGACCATGGCGGGCTCGCGCGGGCGACCGGGGAAGCGGCAGTGTACTTTCAGGCAAGCGCTTGCGCCGGCGCGTTGCTGATCGAGCAGAATCCGCGATGAGTCGCCGCCAGGCGAGCGTCAAGGGAACGCCGAAATCAGGCGCCTGGCGATCGCAGACACGGACTAGATCAGAGGCCTTCTAGGGAAGCTCTGATTAACCTACTACCCTGACGGCTCAGCCCAAAGAAATGCCCGCAATGCAAGGCGTTTCGAGCGGATCGAGATCACAGAAACAGAGCAAATCAGAGATTCCCTAGAACAGCAGCCGCGCCATGGCGCGGCGCGTTCGACCTACGATCGGGTCTGCTTCGCCGATCAGCTCGAAGGCGAGCACCAGGCTGCGCCGCGCCAGATCGTCCCTGTACGAGCGATGATCCCGCAGCATCTCGAGCCAAGTCTCCAGAGCCGGCTCCACGTCTCCTCCAAGCAGCTGGTGCACCGCCAGCGCGTGCCGGACGTCCAGGTCGGAGGGATTGGAGGCCGCACGGTCGCGCAGCGCCCGCACGTCCGGATGCGCCGCCACGATATGGCTGAACGACAGCAGGGCCCCAAGACGCTTCACTGCTGCGTGGTTCGGGTGCAGCTTCTGGAGGCGCTCGAACTCCGCCCGCGCGCCTTCCAGGTCGCCTTCCAGAGCGCGCAGCTCGGCGATCTCCGTCTGCAGCGCGACGTTTTCCGGGTCTTCCGCCAGAGCGCTATCCAGCAGCGCTCGCGCTTGTGCGAAGGCCCCGGACGCCTTGAGCGCCTGAGCGCGTTCGAGCGGGCCGTCGGCCAGCTTGGGCAGATGCCGGTCCAGCATCTCGCGGATCTGCGCTTCGGGCGCCAGGCCGACGAAATGGTCGACGGGCGTGCGATCCTTGAAGAGCACGACGGTGGGGAGACTGCGTATGCCGATCTGCTGCGCCAGCTCCGGCTGCTCATCCGTGTTCACCTTGGCGAGGCGGAAGCGGCCGCGGTGCTCCTCGACCAGGTGGTTGAGAATGGGCTCGAGCTGGCGGCACGGCCCGCACCACGGCGCCCAGAAATCCACCAGCACGGGTGTGGCGGCCGACGCCTCGAGGACATCGGTCATGAAGCTGCCGGCGGTCACGGTCAAGGCATGCGCATCGTTCGTCACAGAATCTGCCTCGCAGCAACGCGCTGCGTGATGGGGAACGCTGCCGCCGACCATGGAGTTGCTGGGGAAGAAATTCAAGCACGCGATGCAGTGTGAGGCATGAACGAAGAGGAAGAGCCAGCTGAAGAATCCGTGGCGCGAGCAGTCAATCGCCGCTATCTGGGCGATGAGGAGCGCCTGGTGCGATCGCTGGCCGACGCAGCCCGGGTGGACGCTGCGACGCGAGAGCGCATCGTCGCCAGGGCCCGGCGCCTGGTGGAGGGTGTGCGCGCCGCAGGAGGCGCACGCACCGGTCTCGATGCGCTGCTACGCAAGTACGATCTCTCCTCGCAGGAGGGCGTAATCCTCATGTGCCTTGCGGAGGCGTTGCTGCGGATTCCGGACGATGCGACCGCCGACCAGCTGATCGCCGACAAGATCGCAGCGGGCGACTGGTCTGCGCACCTCGACGATGCGCAGTCGTTGTTCGTGAACGCCTCGACCTGGGGATTGATGCTTACCGGGCGCATGGTGCGCCCGAGCGCGGCGCAGATGCGCGATCCGCGCGGCTTCGTCGCCAGGCTGGTGGGTCGGCTGGGCGAACCCGTGATGCGCGCCGCATTCCGCCACGCGATGCGGATCATGGGTCATCAGTTCGTCATGGGGCGCACTATCGAGGAGGCGCTGGAGCGCTCGCGCTCCCCCGAGCACCGCAGATTCCGGCATTCGTACGACATGCTGGGCGAGGCGGCGCTCACGCGCCAGGACGCTCAGCGTTACTTCGATGCGTATGAAGCCGCCGTCAAGACGTTGGCTGAGCGGGCGACGGGGGCGGCGCCGCACGAGGCGCCGAGCATTTCGGTGAAGCTTTCGGCGCTGTTTCCGCGCTACGAGTTCAACCAGCGCAAGCGCGTGCTCGAGGAGTTGTCCGCGCGTCTGGTGGAGTTGTGCACGGCGGCCCGCGAGGGCGGCGTCGCGCTCACCGTGGACGCCGAAGAAGCCGAGCGGCTCGAGCTGTCGCTGCAACTGGTTCGCAAGGTCGCGTGCAGCTCCCGATTGCGCGGCTGGGACGGATTCGGACTGGCGGTTCAGGCCTACCAGAAGCGCGCACTGGACGTCATCAGATGGTTGCGGGAGCTGGCGCACTCGACAGGGCGACGGCTCAACGTGCGTCTGGTGAAAGGGGCCTACTGGGACACCGAGATCAAGCGCGCCCAGGAGCGCGGCCTGGACGGTTATCCGGTGTTCACCCGGAAGGTGAACACGGATGTTTCATACATCGCGTGTGCTCGCGAGCTCATCGCAGCAAGCGTGCGCCTCTACCCGCAATTCGCCACTCACAATGCGCATACGGCGGCGACCATCATCGAGCTCACGGCGCAAGCAGGCTGCAGCTTCGAGTTTCAACGACTGCACGGCATGGGCGAGGAGCTCTACGAGCAGATTGTCGGCTCGGAAGCGAGCGACCGGCCGCCGCTCGCGCCATGTCGCGTGTATGCGCCGGTGGGCTCGCATGAGGATCTGCTGCCGTACCTGGTGCGCCGACTCCTCGAGAACGGCGCCAACACCTCTTTCGTCAATCGCATCGCCGATGAGCAGACGCCGGTGGAGGAGATTGTCAGGGATCCGGTCGCCGAAGCGGACGAGCTCGATCAGAAGGCGCACCCGTACATTCCGCCGCCGCGGCTGCTGTATGGTCCCTCCAGGCTGAATGCGCGCGGCGTAAATCTGGCGGATCCGATCGCTTTCGCAGCGCTGATGCAGGACGTCGCGCAGGCCGCCGCTCGCCACTGGACGTGTACGCCCATCGTCGACGGGCGGGCGTGCGGCGGGCGCGCACGACTCTTGCGCAATCCCGCCAACCTGGCCGAGACCATCGGCGAGGCACTCGATGCGGACGAACAAGCCATCGAGGCCGCCTTCGCAAGCGCCGTGCGGTCGCAAGTGGACTGGGATCGTCGTCCAGCGCGTGAACGCGCGGCCATCCTGGAGCGGGCGGCCGACCTGTACGAAGAGCGCCTCCCGGAGCTAATGGCGTACTGCATTCGCGAAGGCGGCCGCTCGATCGTCGACAGCCTTGCGGAAGTGCGCGAGGCGATCGACTTCCTGCGCTACTACGCCGAGCGTGCGCGCGCCGATTTCGCTGCGCCGAAGCTGCTGCCGGGGCCGACCGGCGAGCGCAACGAGCTGCGCCTGCGCGGACGCGGCGTATTCGTGTGCATCAGTCCCTGGAATTTTCCGCTGGCCATCTTCACCGGACAGCTCGCGGCGGCGCTCGCCGCCGGCAATGCGGCGATCGCCAAGCCCGCCGAGCAGACGCCCCTGATTGCGGCCCGCGCCGTCGAGCTGTTGCACGAGGCGGGCGTTCCACCGGGCGTGCTGCATCTGCTGCCCGGCGATGGCGCCGTCGTCGGCGCCCGCGTCGTCGGCGACCTGCGTGTCGCAGGCGTGGCGTTCACCGGTTCCACCGAGACGGCGCGCGCCATTCATCAGTCGCTCGCCAATCGCACCGGCCCCATCGCGACGCTGATCGCCGAGACGGGCGGCCAGAACGCGATGATCGTGGATAGCTCCGCGTTGCCGGAGCAGGTCGTGCTCGATGCGGTGCAGTCCGGCTTCAACAGCGCCGGACAGCGCTGTTCGGCGCTGCGCGCCTTGTTCGTGCAGGAGGAGATCGCGCCCCGGATCGCCGAGCTGCTGGCGGGTTACATGGAGGAGCTGCGCATCGGCGACCCTATGCTTCTCGAAACGGACGTCGGTCCGGTGATCGATGAAGCCTCACGCGAGGCGCTGCGGGCGCACGCGCAGGCGATCCGTGCGGCAAGCCGTTGGAGTCACGCCTGCAAACTCGGCCCAGAGCACGAACGGGGCCTGTATTTTGCGCCCACGGTCGTGGAGATCGATTCTCTGGCGCGCCTGACGCGCGAAGTGTTCGGCCCGATCGTGCATCTGCTGCGTTATCCCGCGGGGCGACTGGACGAGGTCATCGAGGCTGTGAATGCGACCGGCTATGGCCTGACGCTCGGCGTGCACACACGGATCGACGCCAAGGCGCGCTACATCGCCTCCCAGGTGCGCGCCGGCAACGTCTATGTGAATCGCAACATGATCGGCGCCGTCGTAGGCGTGCAACCCTTCGGCGGCCGTGGATTGTCCGGCACAGGACCGAAGGCGGGCGGACCTCATTACCTGCCGCGCTTTGCGACCGAGCAGACGCTCACCATCAACACCGCGGCGGTCGGCGGCGACGCGAGCCTGCTGGCGCTGGGCGGCTGACGGCGCAGGATCAACGCGCCGGAAGATCGGCGCCCGGGAAGTCTACCTGCGGGTTCACCCCGCTCAGCCATTCGAGCTCGCGCCAGTCCGCGATCGCGAACTGCGCCGTATACACGCCGCAGGTTGGAAGATGCTCGACCGAGCGCTCGCTCGAGAGCTCGTTGGCGAATTCGCTCAGCCCTGGATTGTGGCCGACCACCATCAGGTGAGACGCCTGGCCGCCGAGCTCCTGAATAACCTCCATGAGCGCTTTGGGTGCGGCGAGATACAGCCGATCATCCTGTCTGGGCCGATCGGGCGCGCCGAACTCACGCGCCAGAACGTCCGCCGTGTCGCGCGCGCGTACGGCTGGGCTGGTGAGCATCGAAGTGGGTTTCAGTTGGCGCGCTGCGAGCCGCCGCGCCATTTCGCTCACCTCGCGTCGGCCGCGCGCTTCGAGCGCGCGATCGAAGTCCCTCTGATCGCCGCGCGCGGCCTGCGCCGCAGCATGCCGTATGAGCGTCAGCCGCAGCATGGCTCAGCTCCGCACCTGGACCTGCCCGTCGACGACCCGCGTCTCGTAGGTGCGTACGGGCTCGTATGCCGGCGGCGTCAACGCCGCGCCGCTCTTCAGGCAGAAGCGCGCGCCATGTCGCGGGCAGATCACGACGTGGTCCTCCACCGCGCCGCCGGCAAGTTCGCCGCCGTCGTGTGTGCACACGTCGTCGATCGCGTAGTAGTCCCCGAGAATGTTGAAGACGGCCACCAGCGCATCGCCGATCTCCACCTGCGCGTAATCGCCCGGCGGAATGCTCGCCGCCGCTCCGACCGTCACCCAATCGCCTTGCCGTGCGTCGCTCATGGTCGTTGCGCCGTGCAGATTACATCATGCCTGTCTGCAGGCGCGCCGCCTCGGACATCATGCTCTGATTCCAGGGCGGATCAAACACCAGCTCCACATCCGCACGCTCGATCGTAGGCACGATCTCCACCTTCTCCCTTACGTCCTGCACCAGCACTTCGCCCATGCCGCAGCCGGGGGCCGTAAGGGTCATTTTGATGTCCGCGATGCGCTTGCCGTCCTCCAGGTGGATGATCTCGCACGAGTAGACCAGCCCGAGATCCACGATGTTGATGGGAATCTCCGGGTCGTAACAGGTTCGCATCTGATCCCAGACGAGCTTCTTGACGTCCTCGTCGGTCGCGTTCGGCGGCAGCTCGGGGCCGATCGCCGCCTCCTTGCCGAGCGCGTCCGCGTCCTTGCCCGCGACTCGGAAAAGATTGCCTTCAATGTAGACGGTGAAGCTGCCGCCGAGCGCTTGAGTGATGAAGCCTGTCTTATTGGCGCGCAGCGTGACCGGTATGCCGGCGGGAACCATGATGGCGTCCACATCGCGCTGCAGGATGACTGGTTCGTGTTCGTGGCGCACGGCTGTACTCGAATCTCTGGTCTGAAATGTCTCGTGGGAACAGTGCTACTCGGTGGTGACCGGCTCGGCTTGCCGTTCGAGCGCTGCGTTCAGGGTGTGCCAGCACAAGCTGGCGCATTTCACACGCGCGGGAAAGTCCCGCACGCCGCCCAGCGCCGCCAGCTTGCCGAGGCGCGCGGCGTCCACCACTGCGTCGTGCCTGGTGAGCAGCGCGTGCACCTCTTCGAACAGCGCCTTGATCTCGTCCTTCGACTTGCCCTGGATTGCTTCGCTGAGAAGCGAAGCGGAGGCGACCGAGATCGCGCAGCCGGCGCCTTCGAATCTCACGTCGCGCACGCGCTCGCCGTCTAGATTCAAGTACACGGTGAGCCGGTCGCCGCACAGCGGGTTATAGCCCTCCGCGTGCGCATCCGCCGGATCCAGCCGGCCGAAATTGCGCGGGTTGCGATTGTGATCGACGATCACGTCGCGGTATAGGTCCTTCAGGTCCATCGGTTCGGCTCCGGGCTCAGGCCAGCACTTCGCGCGCCCGCTCGAGCGCGGCGACCAGCCGATCGATGTCCGCGAAGGTGTTGTAGAACGCCATCGAGGCGCGCGCGGTCGCAGGTACTTTGAAGAAATCCATGACCGGCATCGCGCAGTGGTGGCCGGTGCGGATCGCCACGCCTTCGGCGTCGAGGATCGTCCCGATGTCGTGCGGGTGCACGCCCTCGAGCGTGAATGAGACTACCGCGGCTTTCTGCGCGGCCGTGCCTACGATGCGCAATCCGGGTACGCGTGCGAGCTGCGACGTCGCGTATTCCAGCAGTTCGTGCTCGTAGGCGGCGATGCGCTCCATGCCGATGTTCTGCAGGTAGCGAATCGCGGCGGCGAGACCTACCGCCCCTGCGATGTGCGGCGTACCTGCTTCGAACTTCCAGGGCAGCTGGTTGTAGGTGGTCTTCTCGAACGTCACCGACAGGATCATGTCGCCGCCGCCCTGCCAGGGCGGCATTGCCTCGAGCAGCTCGCGTCGTCCGTACAGCACGCCGAAGCCGGTCGGTCCGAGCATTTTGTGCGCGGAGAAACAGTAGAAGTCGCAGCCCAGCGCCTGCACGTCCACTGCGCCGTGCGGCGCGGCTTGTGCGCCGTCGAGCAGCACCGCTGCGCCGTGGCGCTTCGCCAGGGCGATGAACTTCTGCACGGGGACGATCGTGCCGAGCGCGTTCGAGACATGCGCGAGCGCCAGGAGCTTGGTGCGCTCGCCGATCAGGCGCTGGAATGCGTCGAAGTCGACCTCGCCGGTCGGCGTGATCGGAATGACTTTGAGGCTGGCGCCGGTCTGCTCGCAGACGAGCTGCCAGGGCACGATATTCGCGTGGTGCTCGAGCGCGGAGATCAGGATTTCATCTCCGGGGCGCAGCAGCGGGCGCGCGTAGCTCTGCGCGACCAGATTGATCGCCTCGGTTGCGCCTCGCACGAAGACGATTTCGCGCATGTCCGGTGCGTTGATGAACTCGCGAATCGTCTCGCGGGCGCCTTCGAAGGCGTCTGTGGCGCGCTGGCTGAGCGTGTGCACGCCCCGGTGTACGTTGGCGTGATCGTGTTCGTAGTAGCTGCTTATCGCATCGATGACGGCTCGGGGACGCTGGCTGGAGGCCGCGTTGTCCAAATAGACGAGCGGCTTGCCGTTCACGGCCTGGTCGAGCACGGGGAAATCGCGCCGCAGTGCGGCGGCGTCGAATGCAGCGGAGGATCCGCGGGCGGGCTGGGCGGCGCTCATGAAGGATTCTCGCCCGACGCGCTGAATCGAGCCTCCAGTCGGTGTTCCAGATACGTGCGCAGCGGCTCGTGGTCGATGCTCGTCAGCACGGATTCGGCGAAAGCGCGGATCAGCAGCGCGCGCGCCTGCTCCTGCGACAAGGCGCGTGAGCGCAGGTAGAAGAGGGCGGTCTCGTCGAGCTGGCCGATAGTCGCGCCGTGGCTGCACTTCACGTCATTTGCATAGATCTCGAGCTCGGGTCGAGCGTCGATCTCGGCAGTCGGCGAGAGCAGCAGGTTGCGGCTCGACTGTCGCGCGTCCGTTTTCTGCGCATCCGGGTGAACTGCGATCTTGCCGTTGAATATGCCGCGGCCGCGCCCGTCGGCCACGCCGCGATAGTCTTCGGCGCTCGTCGTGCAAGGAGCGGCGTGGTCAATGTGGGTGTGAACGTCCATGTGCTGCGAGCCTTCCGGGGCGAACAGCCCCTGCAACTCGACATGCGCGCCGCGTCCTTCCAATACGGCGGCCACATCGTGGCGTGCGAGGCTCGCGCCGAGCGCCACGTCGTGGAGGAAATAACGGCTGTCCGCCTGCAGTCGTGCGCTGCTCAGGCCGATGTGGAAGCTGCGCGTCGACTCCTGTTGAAGTCGATAGTGTCGCAACTCGGCGCCGGCCTCGAGCTCCACGATCGTTGCGGCGTTCGTGAAGTACTCGAGGTCCGCCGGACCGAGGTGCTGCTCGATCAATGTGCAGCGGCTGCCTCGCGCCGCTCGCAGCAGCAGCCTCGGGTGAGCCATGCGGCCGGCCGCCTGAGCGCTCCAGTGGTGCACGATGTAGATCGGCTCGTCGGTACGGGCGCCCTCGGCGAGTTGGATGACCGCGCCGTCCTCGAAGAACGCCATGTTCAGGCGCTCGAACGCTGTGCTGCGCTTCGGCGCCAGCGACTCCACGAACGCCGCCGCCTGCTCGGGATCGCGTCTGAACCACTGGCCGAGCGGCAGCATGGTGACGCCCGGCGGTTGAACGCTGGACGAGGACAACGCCGCGGACCAGCGCCCGTCGACGAAGACGATGCGCGCGCCGCCGTGGGCGATCCAGCCTTCCTGCGCCGCGTCGATCGCGGCGGGCGCCGTGCTGGGCTCGAAACTGCGGCTCTCCAGGCGGCGCAGATTCGTGTACTTCCACGCCTCCTGACGCTGAGTGGGAAAGCCCTGCTCGATGAACTCCTCGAGCGCCGCGCGGCGCAGGCGCGTGAGCGGGTCCGACTGCGGCCAGCGCGCTTCGAACGCCGCCCGATAGCGCTCCAGCGCCGAGATTTTCGGTGCGACTGCGCTCATGCGGCGGTCGCCTCCTGCTTCACCCAATCGTAGCCGCGCTTCTCTAGCTCGAGCGCCAGCGATTTGTCGCCGCTCTTGAGGATGCGGCCTTCGGACAGCACGTGCACGTGGTCCGGCTCGATGTAATCGAGCAGCCGCTGATAGTGCGTGACCATGACAATGGTGCGTTCGGGACTGCGCAGACTGTTCACGCCGTTCGCGACGACGCGCAGTGCATCGATGTCGAGCCCGGAGTCGGTCTCATCGAGCAGCGCGAGCGCCGGCTCGAGTACGGCCATTTGCAGGATCTCGTTGCGTTTCTTCTCGCCGCCGGAGAAACCTTCGTTCACGCCGCGGTTGAGGAAGCTCTCGTCCATCTGCATGAGCTTCATCTTCTCGCGCACCAAGGTCAGGAAATCGAACGCATCGAGCTCGGATTGGCCGCGATGCTTGCGGATGGCGTTGAGGCCAGCCTTGAGCAGATACACGTTGTTCACGCCGGGAATCTCCACCGGGTACTGAAAGGCGAGAAATACGCCTTCGCGCGCGCGCTCCTCGGGCGCGAGCGCCAGCAGGTCGCGGCCTCGATACTCGACCGAGCCTTCAGTGACTTCATAGCCGTCTCGGCCCGCGAGCACTTGCACGAGCGTGCTCTTGCCCGAGCCGTTGGGTCCCATGATCGCGTGCACTTCGCCGCCGGCCACTTCGAGGTTCAGGCCCTTGAGCACCGGCTTCTCGCCGACGCGTACGTGCAGATTGGTGATCTTCAGCATTCGTGAATCCAGTTGTCGAATCGTCGAAATCCAGTGTTCTTCATCCGCCATCCGTTATCTGGTTTTCATCCGACGGATCCCTCCAGGCTCACCGCCAGCAGGTTCTGCGCCTCGACTGCGAACTCCATGGGCAACTCCTTGAATACGGCCTTACAGAATCCGTTGACGATCATGTTCACCGCGTCCTCCTCGGACACACCGCGGCTCATGCAGTAGAAGAGCTGGTCCTCGCCGATCTTGGAGGTCGTCGCTTCGTGCTCGACGTTCGCCGTGGGCGTACGCACTTCTATGTACGGAAAGGTGTGCGCGCCGCACTTGTCGCCCATGAGGAGCGAATCGCATTGCGTGTAGTTGCGCGCGTTGGTCGCGCTGGGCAGGATTTTCACCAGGCCGCGATAGCTGTTCTGGCCGCGGCCGGCGGAAATGCCTTTGGAAACGATGGTGCTGCGCGTGTTGCGGCCGATGTGGATCATCTTCGTGCCGGTGTCGGCCTGCTGGTAGTTGTTGGCCACGGCCACCGAATAGAACTCGCCGACGGAGTTCTCGCCCGTCAGCACGCAGCTCGGGTATTTCCAGGTAATCGCCGAACCGGTCTCCACCTGCGTCCAGCTGATGCGCGAGTTGGCGCCGCGGCACTCGCCGCGCTTGGTGACGAAGTTGTAGATGCCGCCGCGTCCCTCTTCATCTCCCGGATACCAGTTCTGCACGGTCGAGTACTTGATCTGCGCGTTTTCGAGCGCGATGAGCTCTACGACCGCAGCGTGCAGCTGGTTCTCATCGCGCATCGGCGCCGTGCAGCCTTCCAGATAGCTCACGTGCGAGCCTTCCTCCGCGATGATCAGCGTGCGTTCGAACTGGCCGGTGTTGGCGGCGTTGATGCGGAAGTACGTGGACAGCTCCATCGGGCAGCGCACCCCCTTCGGCACGAAGACGAACGAGCCGTCGGTGAACACCGCAGAGTTCAGGGTGGCGAAGAAGTTGTCCGTGTAGCGCACTACCGAGCCGAGGTACTGCTCGACCAGGGCGGGATGCTTCTGCACCGCTTCGGAAAAGGAGCAGAAGATCACGCCGGCTTTCGCCAGGCGCTCCTTGAACGTCGTGGCGACCGAGACGCTGTCAAATACGGCGTCCACTGCGACGCCGGCGAGACGAGCGCGCTCGTGCAGTGGGATGCCGAGCTTGTCATAGGTCTCGAGCAGCTTCGGGTCGACTTCGTCCAGGCTCTTCGGCGCGTTCTTTTTCGGCTTGGGAGCCGAGTAATAGGAGATCGCCTGGTAGTCGATGGGCGCGATGCGCAAGTGCGCCCATTGCGGCTCTTGCATGGTCAGCCAGTGGCGGAACGCCCTGAGGCGCCATTCGAGCATGAACTGCGGCTCGTTCTTCTTGCGCGAAATGAGCCGGATCACGTCTTCGTCCAGGCCGGGCGGGACCGTGTCGGATTCGATGTCCGTCACGAAGCCGTGGCGGTACTTTTGACCGACGAGCGCGTCTAGCGCCACATCGCTCCGGCTGGACTCGGCCGGGGCGTCCGCCCCGACATTCACTCTCGGATCTGCTTGTGGGTTGCTGGCCATATGCTGGCTGTCGCTTCGCTCTGCTAGTCGTGTGTGGGGTCATGTGTCGCGCGGGCGATCCACGTGACCTTCGAAGCGGGGATGGAGGCGGTCGGGCCACATTCCATCCCCGCCAGTTGTGCGAGGGTGATGTCGATCAGCGCGCGGCGAATTGCGCCGTTCACCCGCTGCCAGGCGTGTCCTACGCGGCAATCGGCCTCGATGCCGCAGGTGCTGTGCTCGCCGCTGCATTCGGTGATGGCGAACGGGCCTTCCAGCGCATCGAGGATGTGCGCCGCATTGATGTCGGCGGCGGGCCGCGCCAGCTGATAGCCGCCGTGGCTGCCGCGGGCAGAGCTGACCAGTCCTGAGCGCTGCAGCTTCTTGAGCAGCTTGCTGACCGTGGGGAGCCCGATTCGCGTGCGCTCGGCGACCTCGGACGCCGACCACAGACGCTGCGGTTCGCTGGCCAGGCAGGCCAGGATCACGGTGGCGTAGTCGGTGAGCTTGCTGATTCGGAGCATGTACGGAAAATAACTAGCGGGTCGTGGTTAGTGACTAGGATGTTGCAGCGCTCAGCCCGCTCCACGACGCCGCCGAGAACAGAGCTGATCCACGAGTTTGCCGAAACTCCCCGGTCACGAGTCACTACTGACGTCACTGCTGAATTGGGACTAGTTTAGTCCTAATGCACCCCGCGCGCCACTCGTGCGTGCTCGGGTTTTGCGCTGAATGGTTTTGCTATCCTACGCGCCCCCAAACGCGGGCTCGCCGGTCGTGCAATCGACGGTCGGGCTGATTCCCAGGCGGAGGACGTAATGAATCGCAGCGAACTCGAGACCACCGCACGTGCGATGGTCGCAAAGGGCAAGGGCATCCTGGCGGCGGACGAGTCCACCGGCACGATCAAGAAGCGTTTCGACGCGATCAAGGTCGAGTCGACCGAGGAGACGCGGCGCACCTACCGGGAGCTTCTGTTCACCACCCCTGGAATGCAGGACTACATCAGCGGCGTGATTCTCTACGACGAGACGATCCGCCAGAAAACCAAGGACGGAACGCCGTTCGCCCAGCATCTCGCCAAGCTCGGCGTCGTGCCGGGCATCAAGGTCGACAAGGGCGCCAAGCCTCTGGCCGGCTTCCCGGGCGAGACGATCACCGAAGGACTCGACGGCTTGCGTGAGCGTCTGCAGGAGTACTACCAGCTCGGCGCGCGCTTCGCGAAGTGGCGGGCGGTGATCGATATCGCCGAGGGCGCGCCCACGCAGTACGCCATCGACGCCAACGCCCACGCCCTGGCGCGCTACGCGGCTCTGTGTCAGGAGACGAACATCGTGCCGATCGTCGAGCCCGAGGTGCTGATGGACGGTGCGCATTCGATCGAGCGTTGCGAGGAGGTCACGAGCGCCACGCTGACCTCCGTGTTCCGCGAGCTCTATTCACACCGCATTCACCTCGAAGGCATGATCCTTAAGCCCAACATGGTGATCTCCGGCAAGAAATGCGCGACGCGCGCCGATCGTCGCCAAGTGGCGGAAGCGACGGTGCGTTGCCTGAAGCGCTACGTACCGGCCGCCGTTCCGGGCATGGCGTTCCTCTCAGGCGGGCAGAGCTCGCCCGAAGCCACCGAGCACCTGAGCTTGATGAACCAGCTCGGACCGTTCCCCTGGGAGCTGACCTTCTCGTATGGCCGTGCGCTGCAGGAAGAGGCTCTGAAAGCGTGGGGCGGCAAGCAGGAACAGTTCGCGGCCGGCCAGAAAGCGTTTTTCCGTCGCGCCAAGTTCAACGGCCTTGCACGCACCGGCAGCTACACGCCGGCCATGGAGCAGGAAGCGGCCTGACGCCGCTTCTTTTCCGCCGCAGATGAGGGAGGAGAAGGCGTCCGCTGCGGCGAGCGTCGCGTCCGCCGCTCGGACCGCCGATGTGATCGTCGAAATTCGCGACGTCCATTACTCGGTCGGGCGGCGCGTCATATTCTCCGGCCTGAACCTCACCATCGACCGTGGCCGCGTGACGGCGATCATGGGCCCGAGCGGCACGGGCAAGACGACGCTGTTGCGCTTGATCACGGGGCAGATCCGCCCAGACAGCGGCCAGGTGCTGTTCGACGGCGTGGATGTCGCGCGTCTCAGCCGTCGCGAGCTGTACGCTCTGCGCTTGCGCATGGGCATGCTGTTCCAGACCGGCGCGCTGCTCACGGATCTCGATGTGTTCGAGAACGTGGCGTTCCCGTTGCGCGAGCATACCCGACTGCCGGAATCGCTCATCCGCAACATCGTACTCACGAAGCTGCAGGCTGTCGGTCTGCGCGGCGCAGCGCGTCTATACCCGGCCGAGCTCTCCGGCGGTATGGCGCGACGTGTGGCGCTTGCTCGCGCCATCGCCACGGATCCGGACGTGTTGATCTACGACGAGCCGTTCACCGGGCTCGATCCGATCTCCATGGGCATGATCGTGCGGCTGGTGCGCCAGATGAACAACGCGCTCGGTCTGACCAGCATCGTCGTCTCGCACGACGTGGAGGAGCTGGCGGCTTTGGCGGACGCGAGTTACATCATCGCCGGCGGCAAGGTGGCCGCTTCCGGCACGTTCGCCGACCTCAAGGAGCAGCAGAACTCCGAGATCGTTCACCAGTTCATCAACGGGCTGCCCGATGGTCCGGTCCCATTTCATTACCCCGCGCCCGACTACCGCGAACAACTGCTCGCTGGGGATGCATGAAGCTACTGCGTGAGATCGGCGAGACGCTGCGCGGGTTCGTGGCGACCACAGGCGCTGTTGCGCTGTTCCTGGTGCGCATCCTGGGGCAAACGCCGCAGGCGCTCGCCCGCCCGGGTCTGATCATCGATCAGGTGCACAATGCCGGCGCGCTCTCGCTGGTCATCATCATGACCTGCGGATTGTTCGTCGGCGGCGTGCTCGGATTACAGGGCTACGACCTGCTGCAGCGATTTGGCTCGGAGGACGCCCTGGGCGTCGCGGCGGCGCTGGCGCTCATCAAGGAGCTCGGGCCGGTAGTGACCGCCCTGTTGTTCGCGGGCCGCGCCGGCACCGCGCTCGCCTCCGAGATCGGTCTGATGCGCGCGACCGACCAGCTCACGGCCATGGAAATGATGGCCGTCGATCCGGTGCGTCGTGTGGTGGCGCCGCGTTTCATCGGTGGACTGATCGCCATGCCGCTGCTGACGATGATCTTCATCGGCATCGGCATCTACGGCGTGCAGGTCGTGGGCGTGCAGTGGCTGGGTGTGGATCCCGCCTCGTTCTGGTCGCAGATGCGTTCGAGCGTGGACGTATCGGACGTCATGGAGGCAGTGGTGAAGAGCTGCGTGTTCGGGCTCACCTGCAGCCTGATCGCCGTGTACGAGGGCTACACGGCCACGCCCACCGCCGAGGGCGTGGGGCGGGCGACCACGCGCACGGTGGTCACTTCAGCGGTGCTGACGCTGATTCTCGATTTCATGCTCACCGCCTTCATGCTGTGATTCTCATTGCCGGGGTTGCCTTATGCGGTCAACGCGCACTGTGGAGATTTCGACCGGGCTGTTCGTGCTGCTCGGCTTCGCCGCGCTGTTCTTCCTGGTGACGCAGATCACCAATCGCGAGCTGTCCGTCGGTTCCTCGAGCTACGAAGTGTTTGCGTACTTCGACAATATCGGGAGCCTCAAGCCGGGCGCCGCAGTGTCCATGGCCGGCGTCACCGTAGGGCGCGTGGAGTCGATCAGCTACGATCAGAACCTCTACAAAGCGGTCGTGCGCATGCGCATCGGTTCCCGTTATGACCGTATCCCGGTCGACAGCTTCGCGGCGATCATGACTTCCGGGTTGCTCGGCGGCCAGTACATCGGCATCGATCCGGGCGGCGCCGAGGAGTATCTCGGCGCGGGCGATCAGATCACCGAGGTGCAGAACGCGCTGGTGCTCGAAAACCTCATCAACCAGCTGGTGGCCACGTTCATGCGCCGTGAGGACACGCAACCCGAGCCCGGATCGAACGATTGAGCTTGCGGGAACCGTCCTCGGGTGGACGTCGTCAGAGGAATGGCGAGCTTGAGACGCGTCAATTGAGGAGCAGCCGATGAACAACGCCAGGAAACGTTTCGACTACCGACTGCAGGTCGTTCTTCTCTTCGCAACCTTCATCGGAGCGGCGGCGTCCGTCGCGCAGGAGCAGCCGGGACCGTACGAGCTGGTCACCAAGGTGGCGCAGGATACGCTCAAGGACCTGGACGCCAATCGTGAAGCGTACCGCAAAGACCCGGCGAAGATCCGTCAGCTAGTGGACAAGAACATGCTGCCGTACTTCGACACGAAGTACGCCGCGCAGCTCGTGCTCGGTAAACATTGGCGCAGCGCCACGCCCGAGCAGCGTGAACGCTTCGTCGAGGCCTTTTATCAATCGATGCTGCAGAACTACGGCGAGGCGCTGGTCGACTTCACGCCGGACCGCCTGCGCATTCTGCCCTTCCAGGGCGATCCCGACGGCAAAATCGCCACGGTGCGCAGCGAAGTGCGCCGCGACGATGGTTCGCGGGTTCCCGTGAACTACTCGTTGCGCAAGACCCCCGACGGTTGGAAGGCGTACGACGTGCAGATCGAAGGCGTGTCTTACGTGCGCTCGTTCCGCACGGACTTCAACGCCGAGATTCAGCAGAAGGGGCTCGACGCCGTCATCGAGCGGCTCGAGTCGCAGGTCCAGAGCGGCGAGGTCGTCAAGCCGGCCGGCGCTGACGCGTGAATACACAGACCGCCAAGGCCGAGCTGGAGGCGTTCGGCGCCGGCCGCTTTCGCCTGAGCGGTGTGCTGGACGCCGCGACGGTCGTGGGCGTGCTCGAGCGCAGCCGCGAGTTGTTCCGCAACGGCTCAGAGCTGCAAGTCGATCTGAGCGAGGTGACGGCCGGCGACAGCGCGGGGCTCGCGCTGCTCATCGAGTGGCTGCGCATGGCGCACGCCCGCGGTCAGCGCATTCGTTTCGAGAACATTCCGGAGCAGATCTGCGCTTTGGCGCGAATCAGTCAGGTGGAGGAGTTGCTGAAGGGTGGGCCCGCGACTAGCAATCAGACCAGCAATCAAAGAGAGGCATAGCGGATAGTTCAGAGTCGCTGCGGCGCTTGTGCGCTTGAGGCGCGCTGAGCATCATGCGACTCGGCTGGACCGGCCGCCGGTCACTCGTCGCTGGTCTCCGACTCATCCTCCTCCAAGATATCCTCCTCCAGCGCTTCGGGCGGCGGATTTCCGTCGTGGATCACATACTCCCGCCGCTGTAGCCAGGCGTCGCGCACGAACGCATAAGGATCGAACGTACGCTGCAGCGCGCCGTCGAGCGGCAGCAGTTCGGAGCGCGTATGCACCGCGTCCAAGGCGCGCTTGCCCCAGGTTACTTCCCAGGAGACATCTGCGAATTCCAGCGGATCGAGGAAGAAGTCGATGATGCGCGCCGGCGCGTCGCGCACCGTGGACGGGCCGAAGAAGGGCAGTGTGAGATACGGCCCTGAGTGCACGCCCCACACCGCGAGCGTCTGGCCAAAGTCCTCGTCGTTCTTCTCCAAGCCCACCCTGGTCGCCACGTCCAGCACGCCGGCTAATCCCACCGTGGTATTGAGCACGAATCGCCCCGTGTCGCGCAGGCCGAGCTTGCCCTTGCCCTGCAGGAACTGGTTGACGATGGTGATCGGATACTTGAGATTGCTGAAGAAGTTGCCGACCCCCGTCCGCATCCAGTTCGGCGTGACCTTGCGGTAGCCGCGGGCCACGGGCTTGAGCGCGGCGCGGTCCACGGTGTCGTTGAACTTGTAGACGCCGCGGTTGAAGCCCTCCCAGCGATCATCGTCAGTGGTGCGGCCGGGCGCAGATGCGCAGCCAGCGGCCAGGGCGGCGATGGACAGCAGGACGAGAAGACGCATCGGGGCCAGCATGCGGATTCAGAACCTCTTGGGAGCACGCCTGGGAAGCCCAAGCTGCGGGCCGCGCGATTGTAATCAAATATCAGTCAAGAATTGTCGTTCCACATGTCGGCCAATCGCCCTCCGCTGTTCGCACGCCGCGCGCCGCGCTTCGGCAGCGCTTGCTGAATCTCGTCCAGCCGCGCTTCGAAGCGCGCCCGCTGCACGCTCGTGATCTTCGGCACGGCCAGCGCGAGCTGCAGTTGATTGATCGCAAGCGGCAGGTCGCCGCTCATCAAGTGATACTCGGACATGTAGTAGTACGAATCGGCCACGTCGCCGGCTGCGTTGGCTGCGAGCGCGGTCAGGCGGGCCTGTTCGGGCGTGGGCGGGACCACGTTGAACAGGTCGAGCAGTATCTCGTGGGCGCGCTTCGCGTCGCCGAGACGCATGAGCGCCTCGGCGTAGCGCACAGTAACGGCGACATTGCGTGGGAACAGTTCGCGTGCTCGCCGCAACGTGCCTAGCGAGGCCTCTCCCTCGTTCGCCAGCAACTGGGCTTGTCCGAGCGCGGTGTGATACTGCATCACGGTCGGATCAGCCTCGCGCAGCCGCCTGAACACCGCCGCCGCCTTCGCGGCCTCGCCCGCATTCATCATTGCGAGCGCGCGGCCGTAAACCTGCGCCGGCGTGGCGTCCGGCTCGTTGTCGATCACGGCCGCGTAGTAAACGCGCGCATCGGCGCCGGGAGGCGTCGACAGCACGCGCAGGCGCTCGCGCGTGAGGGCGTAGCTCAGGCTTTCCGGCTGGGGTTCGACGTCGAGCTGCGCTGCACGTTCGCGCGTCTCGGCGATGCGGGTCGTGGAGACCGGATGCGTACGCAGCATCTCCGGGATGTTGGCTTCGCCGCCCCCCGCGCGACGGCTCATGGTCTCGAAGAACGACGGCATGCCTTGTGGATCGAACCCCGATCGCGCCAGCAGGCCTACACCTACTCGGTCCGCTTCGCTCTCGTTCGAGCGTGTGAAGCTGATCTGCTGCTGGATGGCGAGGCTCTGTGCGGCGGCTACGCCGGCCATCGCCGCATCGCCGCCTCCCGCGGCGGCGCCGACCAGGATGGCGGCGAGCATCGCGGCCGTCGACACCAGACTCTGGCGGCTCTGCGCGGCGATGCTGCGCGCGATATGCCGTTGCGTGACGTGCGCGATTTCGTGGGCCAGGACGCCCGCCAGCTCGCTTTCGTTCTTGGTCTCGAGCAGCAGCCCGATATTCACGCCGATGAAGCCGCCGGGCAGAGCGAAGGCGTTGACGGCCGTATCCTTGACCACGAAGAAGTTGAAGCGCTGCGAGCCGTCGTGCGCATGGCTGGACAGGCGATGGCCGAGCGAGGCGATGTATTCGGCGACCTCAGGGTCGTCCAGGATCTGGTCCTGGTCGCGCAGTCCGCGGACGATCATGCGCCCGATCTGGTACTCGTCCTGCAGCGTGAGCGTCGCCTGCGCCGGGCTGCCGATATCGGGCAGGTCGTCTGCGGGGTTGGCCAAGCCGCCGGACGCGCCGCCCAGACAGAGGGCTGCGGTCAGGATCAGAAGGACGCTCTTGTTCACGCGCTCAAGTCTCGGCCTGCGGACGTCGCAAAGTAAAGCCATTCGACAGGAGAGGCGGCTGCGGGTTCGAGCCGAGCGGCCCGAAGGAGAGGGCGGGTTCAGAGTGGTGGAGGTCGTGAGGGCCGCCGCCCCCATCCCGACGCTCCGTATCAGCGATCCGCTTTGGGAAAATGGCGGAGAGGGTGGGATTCGAACCCACGTAGGGACGTAATGCCCTCAACCGATTTCGAGTCGGTGCCGTTATGACCGCTTCGGTACCTCTCCGCGAGGGGCGCGCATTCTATACCAGCTGAACGCCTACGCGTAAGCGAATGCGGGCGGATTACAGAATGCGGGTCGGATTTACCGCCCGCGCGCCTAAGGGCTAGCCGTCGTCCATTGAGGTTTGACCTGGCAGGAGCGGGACGGCGATTGTAGGCTATGGCCGACAACACGTACCGGCGTTCCGCCGGCTGTTACTCTGATGCGCTGTAGCCGCCTTCCCTCGGCGGCCTAGACCGCCTGATTTGAAGACTACGCTGGCCATCATCGCCACCCTGCTGCTGGGCACTTGCTCGCAGCCGCCGACCATCCTCGAGGACATCCTGCGCGGCGGCGAGCTGCGCGTCGTGACGCGCAACCTGCCGAGTGCGTACTACCTGGGCGCCAGAGGACCCCAAGGTCCGGAGTACGATCTGGCGAGCCGCTTCGCCGACGAACTCGGGGTGAACCTCTACATCTACTCGGCGCCTACCGTGGCGGACGTCATCCGGGAACTCGAATCGGGCCGCGCGCACATCGCCGCGGCGGGACTGACCCGTGGGTTGCGCCTGCCGCCCGATGCGAGCTTCGGTCCGCCGTATCAGCAGGTGAAGGAGCACCTCATCTTCCGTCAGCGCGACGTCCGGCCGCGCAACATCGAGCAGGCGGCGCGCGGCCATATCGAGATCGTCGCCGGCAGCTCGCACTCGGCTACGCTCGAGCAACTCCGGACCGCCCATCCGAACCTGTCATGGGTCGAAAACCCGTCTGCAGAAACCGAAGAGCTGCTCTATCGGCTCTCACGACGCGAGTTCGACTACACCGTGGCGGATTCCAATGAATTCGCCATCGGTCGCGCGTTCCATCCCGAGATTCGCGTCGCCTTCGATCTGTCCGGCGGCAAGGCGCTCGCATGGGCGGTGAACGCCAGCGATGCGAGCCTGCTGAAGCGCGTGACGGCGTTCTTCGCCGCGCTGAAAGCAGAGGGGCGCCTCGCTTCGATATTGTCCACGTACTACGACGAAACCGACCGGTTCGACTACATCTCGGCCCGCGTGTTCATCGATCATGTCGAGACGCGGCTGCCGCTCTACAGGCAGTGGTTCAAGGACGCCGCCGCAGAGGTGGGCGTCGATTGGCGGCTGCTTGCGGCGGTCGGCTACCAGGAGTCGCACTGGGATCCGAATGCAACCTCGCCGACCGGCGTGCGCGGATTGATGATGTTGACCGAAGACACGGCGCGTTCTCTCAACGTGGAGAACCGCTTGGACCCGCAAGCGGCGATCTTGGGCGGCGCACGTTATTTCGTGTGGATTCGCAACCAGATTCCGCAGCGCATTCTCGAGCCTGATCGCACGTGGCTGACGCTCGCAGCGTACAACGTGGGGGTCGGTCACGTTGAGGACGCGCGCATTCTCACCCAGATGCACGGCAAGAACCCGGATTCGTGGAACGACGTGCGCGAACACCTGCCGCTGCTGACTCAGGCGAAGTGGTACACGCGGGTGAAGCGCGGCTACGCGCGCGGCTGGGAGCCTGTCCGGTTCGTGGAGAACATCCGCGGCTACATGGACATTCTTGATTGGGTCGCTACAGACAGCGGCCCCGCCGCGCAGCGCGAGCTGACGGCCAGGAAGAGCGGTTAGGGAAGCTCTGATCTACTCCGTGTCCGCCATCGCCAGGCGCTCGAAACACCGTGCATTCAGGCATTTCCCCGGCCCGAACCGTCAGAGAATCCGAGCTTTTTTGGCGGTCGGGCGGCGGCGGCGAGCGGTTAGTTAGTAGCGGCCGATTAGCTGGCGGCGGCGGTCGGTCGGAGCGCCCACTGCCGCCTTTCTGATTAGCCGCCAACCGCTAATCGCTTCTCTGTCGTCCTAACCGCTCTTCTTTTTCTGGCACCGCTCCGCGTACGTTCGCGCCATCTCTTCCGCGAACAGCGTGGGCAGTCCTTGCTCGTTGCGCTGGTTCAAGGCCTGGTAGAACTCCACGTACAGGTCCCAGTATTTCATCTTGTTCGCGGCGCCGAGCAGCGCGCCGCGTTTCAGGCCGCGGTCGAAGCGCTCCTGCAGTTCGCGCGGCTCGATGCGGCTCATCAGCTCGTCCGCCGCAGCCTGCACGGCCGAAGCCAGGGCGCTCTGGTGTAGACGTAAGTCGGCGAAGGATTCGCGTATCGCTTCGATCGGGCCGAGATAGCGGCTGCCGTGCGGATCGAGAAGCTTGCGCACCGCTTCGTCCACGCTCGCGGAGAACTTCAATGGGTTGTTCTCGCCCGGCTGAATGGCCGTTTGCGACAGTCGCAGCCGGCTCTTCATGTCGGCGCGGCTCTTCAGAGCTTCCATCAGACCGAGCACGACTTCGCGGAGCATCTGTCCCGCCAAGGTGAGCAGCGCATTTTGCGCGTCCGACGGCAGCGACTGCGGATCGATGCCGGTGCCGCGGCAGAATGCTTCCACGCCAGCGCCGACGTCGCCGCCCAGCGAAGGCTCAGCAGTGCGGCGTGCTCGTGGCGCGTCCGGGTGCTCCGTTCTGGCGGACCTTTCGGCGGTCCTTTCCGGCTTGGCGGCGAGCGCCGCAGGCGAGGTCGGTGCGGCCAGCGTCTTGCGGTCGTATGGCCGCGTCTGCATCCGCCAATCGTCGCTCTTGCGCGAATGGGCGATCGTCTGCTGCGCGCCTACGTCGGGTTCGCTCTCGAGCAGCGAAACGAACCCGCCGCGCGCAGGCGGCGCTGCAGGCCCGGATCGCGCCGAGGCGCCCCCCGACTCTTCGAGGCCCAAAGCTTTGGCCAGATCGAACGGCTGCGCGGGCTTCGCCGCAGGCTTTGCCGCCGGTGCGCCGATTGCGGCGCCGCCGCGCGCGATCATCGAGTCGCTCAGCAGGTCTGTGAGGTCGAGTTCCTCACCGAGATCCTCGACCGGCGCGGAGGCGCGCGCGCCCGCCCGCACTCGCGGCGGCGCCGGCAGCTGGCCGCTCGCATCGGGGGGGAAATCGTTGCGTTCGTCGATGCTGACAATGATTTCGTACTCGCCGAGCCGCAGCCGATCGCCGTCCTGCAGATGATAGGGCCCTTCGAGCGAAACAGGCGTATCGGACCCGTTGATGAACACGCCGTTGGTGCTCGTGTCCTCCAGAATCCACTGACCGGCCCGGAAGCTCACCTTGCAGTGGTGGCTGGAGACGTAGCGATCGGTGTCGGGCAGCACCCAGTCGTTGTCCTGCGCGCGGCCGATCCGGCCTCCGGTCACGCCGAATAGCTGCGAGGCGCGCTTGCCGAGCGCCTTGTAGTGATCGCTGATGACGCGGAGTTTCAGTGCCATGTGCAGCAGAGTCGGGCGGAAAAGGGCGTGGACGGCTGACGCGTCGGGCCTGCGCTATGTAATATGACGCAGCCTAGCAATGCGGACCCCCGAGCAAGATGGCAGCCAGTCACATTTTCAAGGTCGTCTTCGTCAACCAGGGCAAGGTCTACGAGATCTACGCCCGCAAAGTGAGTCACGGTTCGTTGTTCGGCTTTATCGAGGTGGAGGAGCTCGTGTTCGGCGAGCGCTCGGCTGTGGTCGTCGACCCCTCCGAGGAGAAGGTCAAAGCCGAGTTCGAGGGCGTCAAGCGCACCTACCTGCCGCTGCACTCGGTTCTGCGGGTGGACGAGGTGCGCAAGCAGGGCGTCAGCAAGGTGAGCGCCGTCGAAGGCGGATCGAACATCGCGCATTTTCCCATGCCGATATACACGCCCGAGAAGAAATAGCCCTGAGAAGCGGCTGGCGGTCTGGGCGAGCTGACTGCCGCCTTCTAACCCCTAACCGCTGACTGCTTTCTTCCCGTATCATTCGCGCCCCACAGCCCTCCCGTCGCGACTTACGCGGGTCGCATGGCCTGACGATGCTCATACTGCCCGGCGCGCCTGCACTCTCCGATTTTCGTATCGACAAGCTGCTGGCCGCGCTGCGATTGCGCCGCCCCGGCGTAACCGCCCTGAGCGCTCGATTCGTGCACTTCGTCGCGACGCGCCGCGAACTGACGGACGCGGAGCGCAGCGTGCTCGATGCGCTGCTCACGTACGGGCCGCGGGCGGCGGCGATGGCCGACCGCGACGCCGGCCAAGGCTTGATCGTCATCGTGCCGCGCCCGGGCACGATCTCGCCCTGGTCGAGCAAGGCCACCGATATCGCGCATGTGTGCGGGTTGCAGGCTGTCGAGCGCATCGAGCGAGGCGTCGCCTATCGGATCGGCGCGAGCGAGGCGGTTTCCGCCGAAGCGCTGTGGTCGATGGCGGCCGTGCTGCACGATCGTATGACCGAGAGCGTGTTGCTTTCGTTCGAGGACGCCGCGCGCTTGTTCACGCGTGAGGCGCCTCGTCCGCTTGGCGCCGTGCCGTTGCTTGCGCGCGGCCGCGCCGCGCTGGCGGATGCGAACGCTGATCTCGGGTTGGCGCTCTCCGAGGACGAAATCGACTATCTGGCCGAAAGCTTCCGCAAGCTCGGGCGCGATCCCACTGACGTCGAACTGATGATGTTCGCCCAGGCGAACTCCGAGCACTGCCGCCACAAGATATTCAACGCCGATTGGCTGATCGACGGCGAGCGCCAGCCGAAGTCGTTGTTCGCGATGATTCGCAACACCCATGAGCGCAGCCCGCAAGGCGTGCTGTCGGCGTATCGGGACAACGCGGCTGTGGTCGCAGGCGTCCACGGGCGGCGCTGGTTCGCCAACGTGGACTCCCATGCGTACGAATTCCGCGACGAGCCGATCGACATCCTCATGAAGGTGGAGACTCACAACCACCCGACTGCGATCTCGCCGTTCCCCGGCGCCGCGACCGGGTCGGGTGGTGAGATCCGCGACGAGGGCGCAACCGGCCGCGGCGGCAAGCCGAAAGCGGGTCTCGTCGGCTTCACAGTGTCGAATCTGCGTATTCCTGGTTTCGAGCAGTCGTGGGAGCGCGAGCTCGGCCGACCCGCGCGCATCGCCTCGGCCCTCGACATCATGATCGATGGTCCGCTCGGCGCGGCGGCCTTCAACAACGAGTTCGGTCGCCCGAACATTCTGGGCTACTTCCGCACCTTCGAAATGCAGGTGCAGGATGCGGGGGTGCGCGCGGCGCTGCGCGGCTATCACAAGCCGATCATGATCGCGGGCGGCGTGGGCAACGTGCGGCGCATGCACGTGGAGAAGTGCGATGTGCCGTCGGGCGCCAAGATCATCGTGCTCGGCGGGCCGGCCATGCTGATCGGCCTGGGCGGCGGCGCCGCTTCGTCGGTGGGAGCGGGGG
>Ga0079224_100000095_pt1 | contig 65136 bp, 59 predicted proteins | sample Stecom2015_FD_80414 | JGI IMG/M metagenome (GOLD analysis project Ga0079224, IMG submission 80414) | Agricultural soil microbial communities from Utah to study Nitrogen management - Steer compost 2015 | ecosystem: Environmental > Terrestrial > Soil > Agricultural land | place: USA: Utah... | reverse complement strand
GGTGCCGAAGTAGTCGACCATGACCGAGTGGTCAATGACCAGGTCGGCCGGGGAGAGCGGATTGATGCGCTTGGGGTCGCCGCCCAGGCGGGTCATGGCGTCGCGCATGGCGGCCAGGTCGACCACTGCCGGTACACCGGTGAAGTCTTGCATGACGACCCGCGCCGGGGTAAAGGAGATTTCAGTGCTGGGCTCGGCCTTGGGGTCCCAGTTGAGCAGCGCCTCGATGTGCTCCTTGGTGATGTTCTCGCCGTCCTCGGTACGGAGCAGGTTTTCCAGCAGCACCTTGAGCGAGTACGGGAGGCGATCGATGTCGTATTTCTCTCGCAGGGCGTTGAAGTGGAAAATCTCGTAGTTCTTGCCGTTGACATCGAGTGTCGAACGGGTGCCAAAGCTATCGCTCATCGTACCTCCCATAGCGTATTGTCAGGTTAGCCATGCTGCACAGCTCGGCACGCAGCGCTTGATTCCTCTCGGCACGCGGCCAAGCCCCTCGGAATGCGGCGCTAATCATACACTAAGGCGGCAATAAATGGTCCCTCTTGCCGCCGGCGCAGCTCGGGCCGGGATCTCAGCGTTCCGCCAGCAGACCGTCCACTGTCCCCAGCAAGGCCGAGCGCCGCAGCAGCAGCCCCAGCCGGCTGCCACCGTGCTGGCGCCAGAAAGCCAGTGCCCGCAGTGCGGCCAGCAGCAGAGCCCGGATCAGATCGGCATTCTGCGGTTGCTCCAGGTATGCGCGCTCGCCGGTGACCAGGACCCGCGGCCGCAGCGTACTGACCTGCTCGCTGTAGAGATGGGCCAGTGCCGCGATGACCGGGCCATTGGTTTCGCCGTCGAAGTACGATGCTTGCCGGCGCACCTTCTCCAGGCCCTGCGCAATGGCCTGAAGCCGTTTCGGCTGCCGCCGCAGGCGGTTCTCCAGGTGTAGTAGCACCGCGGCATAGCGCATCTGTTCCGGGTCGCGCACATGGGTCAGCTGCGCCCGCAGGTTGATGAGCCCCGGCCGCAGCGCGGCAGTGCCGCCGTAAAGCGTCTCAACGTCGCCCTCGTATGGTTGCAGCAGCCCCTGCAGGCAGACTTTGACCAAGGCTTGGTCGGCGCGGCCACGGCGGGCGATGTCGACGATGAGAGAGATCGCCTGGAAGGCGGCGGCAAGGGCCAAGGTCTGATGACGAATGGCTTTGTTCATGACGCGAGAGGGTGACCGAGACTGATGATGCCTCCACCCAGGCAGACGTCGCCGTCGTACAGCACCACAGACTGACCGGGCGTGACGGCCCGCTGCGGCTCGTCGAACTGCACCTGGATGCGATCGTCGGCAACGACCCGCACGAGGCAGGGCTGATCGGACTGTCGGTAGCGGATCTTGGCGCGGCAGCGAAATTCGGCTGCCGGTGGCGCGCCGGCGACCCAGCTCGGCTGCTCGGCGTCCAGCCCGCTGGAGTAGAGCAGTGGATGGTCATGGGAAGGCACCACGATCAGGGTATTGCGCTCGGCGTCCTTGGCGGCCACGTACCAGGTGGCGCCTTCGTAGCCGCGCAGGCCACCGATGCCCAGCCCCTGGCGCTGCCCCAGGGTATAGAAGGCCAGACCGCGGTGGCGGCCGATCACTTCGCCCTTGGGCGTGACGATGTCGCCGGGCTGGCGCGGCAGGTAACGGCCAAGAAACTCGGCAAAATCGCGCTCGCCGATGAAGCAAATGCCGGTGCTGTCCTTTTTGTCGAAATTGGCGAATCCGGCCTGTTCGGCCAATTCCCGCACGGCCGGCTTTTCCAGGCTGCCGAGCGGGAACAGGGTACGGGAAAGCTGTTCCTGCCCCAGGGTGTAGAGAAAATAACTCTGATCCTTGTTACGATCCTCGCCTTTCAACAGTTGCCAGCGTTCGCCGTCGCGCCCGATGCGCGCGTAATGGCCGGTCGCCACCAGATCCGCTCCCAGCCGCAGCGCGTAATCGAGAAACGCCTTGAACTTGATGCGCTGATTGCAAAGCACGTCCGGGTTCGGCGTGCGGCCGGCGGCGAACTCGCGCAGGCAATGGTCGAACACCTGCTGCCGGTATTCCTTGCTGAAATTGACCTGATGCAGGGGGATGCCCAGCTCGGCGCAGACCTGCTTGGCATCGGCTAGGTCCTGCTCGGCGGTGCAGGTGGTGGCATCGTCGTCTTCTTCCCAATTTTTCATGAACATGCCTTCCACTCGATAGCCCTGCTCAAGCAGCAGCAGGGCGGCGACGGAAGAGTCCACGCCTCCGGAAAGGCCGACGATGACGAGCTTTGATGAATTCATGAATAAAGGTTCGAGAGCGTTGAGGTTAGAGTCGGTCTCAGGTTGCCCGTTGCCATCGACCGGCAAGGCGCGCGCCCGGTTCGCGCCGATCGCCGGCGCGGCGCCAAGGATACCACGAGGATGCTGCAAAGCTCGCCGCTAGTCGAGGTCGACCAAGGCCGTCAGCGGCAGCCGCTGGCCGGCCAGGTAGTCCTCCAGGCAGCGGCCGACCAGGGGACTGCGGAAGCGGTTGGCTTGGGCGGCGATCTCGGCCGCGCTTAGCCAGACCGTGGCGGTGATGTCCGGATCCAGCGGCTGCGCAGCATGATGGCGCCCCAGCCGGCCGGTGAAGCAGAAGCGGAAAAACGTGGCGTCGCTCTCATCCTGCCGCCAGCGGTAGATGCCGACCAAGGCCTCGGGGACGAACTCCCAGGCGGTCTCTTCTCGGACCTCGCGCACGATGGCCTGCAGCAGCGATTCGTTCGGCTCGACATGGCCGGCCGGCTGGTTCAGCATAAGGTGGCCTTGGATGTGCTCCTCAACCAGGAGGAAGCGGTGGTCGCGCTCGATCACGGCGGCGACGGTCAAATGCGGTCTCCAGTGCATGTCAGCTCCTGGCGCTGGCGGCGGTTTTCGTCTCGCCAGCCCGGCAAGTCCAAAGCGCAAATATGCAAGCGGTTGCAATCTTGCGAAAGATTGCTTAATGCTGCGTTGCCGCAATATAATTGCGGGCCGCTGGCGATGCGGTCAAATCCGCCCGGATGTGTTGTCATCCCATTCGGTCGAAGCGCGGAAGCGGAATGGGCCGGTGATCGAGCCGCCGCAGACCGCCGATCTTGTCTTGCAGTCGCCAGTCTTGATGCCGGCGCGGCTCGATCCCGGGCATTTCTGGATCAAGGCTGCGCTGCCTGCGTGGGGTTCTTCATGCCTAACCCGTGCGTGTAGAACTGCAGACGATCGCTCCGAACGCGGCGCGACGGATTGCTTCCGCGGCTGGGGCTACCAGCCCCGGCCGCCGGATCAATCACCACGTGCGGCGCTTGTTCGAGTGCTCAACGCACTGGATGTGGTGCCCATATATGGGTGCCTAGGCCATCGGTCCTCCGTGAGGAGGCGGTCATGGCTGCTGCGGTATTCAACCCCCAATTTCAGAGGAATGACCATGTCTCAGTATTCTAAGGACATCCAAGAGGTCGCTGAGCTGCGAAAGCCGTACGGCAGCGCCTGGAATGCGATCAACCCTGAATATGCTGCCCGCATGCGTGCCCAGAACCGTTTCAAGACCGGTCTGGATATCGCCAAATACACGGCAGCCATCATGCGCCGGGACATGGCCGAATTCGACGCGGATCCCAGCAAATACACCCAGTCGCTGGGCTGCTGGCATGGCTTCATCGCGCAGCAGAAGATGATCTCCATCAAGCGCCGCCACGGCACCACCAAGGGCCGCTACCTGTACCTGTCCGGCTGGATGGTGGCCGCGCTGCGCTCCAAGTTCGGCCCGCTGCCCGATCAGTCCATGCACGAGAAGACCGCCGTGCCGGAACTGATCGAGGAGATCTACACCTTCCTCAAGCAGGCCGACGCGTGGGAGCTCAATCACCTGTTCCGGGAGCTGGACGTCGCTCGCAAGGCCGGCAACCGCGAGAAGGAAGCCGAGATCCTGCATAAGATCGACAACTTCGAAACCCACGTTGTGCCGATCATCGCCGACATCGACGCCGGCTTCGGCAACGAGGAGGCGACCTACCTGCTGGCCAAGAAGATGATCGAGGCCGGCGCCTGCGCCATCCAGATCGAGAACCAGGTGTCGGACGAGAAGCAGTGCGGCCACCAGGACGGCAAGGTCACCGTGCCGCACCAGGACTTCCTGGCCAAGATTAACGCCATCCGCTACGCCTTCCTCGAGTTGGGCGTCAACGACGGCATCATCGTTGCCCGCACCGACTCGCTGGGCGCCGGGCTCACCAAGCAGATCGCGGTCACCAAGGAGCCGGGCGACCTGGGTGACAAGTACAACAGCTTCCTCGACGGCGAGTACATCACCAGCGCCGACGACATCGAGAACGGTGACGTGGTGATCAAGGCCGAGGGCAAGCTGAAGAAGGTCAAGCGGCTGCCGTCCGGCCTGTTCTGCTTCAAGGAAGGCACTGGCGAGGATCGCGTGGTGCTCGACTGCATCACCGCGCTGGAGAACGGCGCCGACCTGCTGTGGATCGAGACCGAAAAGCCGCATGTCGGCCAGATCGCCGGCATGATGAATCGGATCCGCGAGGTGATCCCGAACGCCAAGCTGGTCTACAACAACAGCCCGTCCTTCAACTGGACGCTGAACTTCCGCCAGCAGGTGTACGACGACTGGGTCAAGCAGGGCCGCGACGTCTCCGATTACGATCGCAACAACCTGATGAGCGCCGAGTATGACGGCAGCGAGCTGTGTCAGGAGGCTGATCGCCGGATCCAGAACTTCCAGCGCGAGGCTTCCCGTGAGGCCAACATCTTCCACCACCTGATCACGTTGCCGACCTACCACACCGCAGCGCTGTCCACCGACGAGCTGGTGCGCGGCTACTTCGGCGAGGAAGGCATGCTGGCCTATGTGGCCGGGGTGCAGCGGCGCGAGATCCGTGAGGGCATCGCCACCGTCAAGCACCAGGACATGGCCGGCACCAACATCGGCGACGACCACAAGGAGTACTTCTCCGGCGAGGCCGCGCTGAAGGCAGGTGGTGCCGCCAACACCATGAACCAGTTCGAGTAAGAGCCGAGCTGCGGCGCGGACCCGGTCCGCGCACATTGAACAAAGGCGAGCCCCTGGGCTCGCCTTTTTATTTTCATTGGGCCTTGAGTTCCTCGCCGTTAAGCGGCGGCAGACGCCTGCCTGTTCGACCCGGCAGAAAGCAGGATCTCGCCGCAGCTGGGTCCTCCCGACCTTCGGCAAGGCCTTGCTCAGGAACCATCCGGCCTTGCCAGGAGTCGTACGGTGGTAGAATGTAGCACCATACCACCGCAGCCTCGCACGCCGGGAATCGCGCTCAACCGCTTGAATCCGTTCCGCCAGTCGCCATTTGATGGCAGGGCGAGAGCGTCATGCCTGCTGAAGGCGGTTCCCGTCACGCGTGGAGTGTGGCTATCGGTGGTTGGAAGTCGCATGAGGGGTCTTTTAAACTAGCTGCAACGCACTCAGATAGTTTGGAAGGCGATGACCGGACACGACACGAAACGCGACTGGGACGGGGATCTTGCAGTAAAGGAGGCGCAGCCGAAACTCAAGCGGCCGCCTCTCTATCGCGTGGTTCTGCTCAACGACGATTACACCCCGATGGATTTCGTCGTTGAGGTGCTGGAGAAGTTCTTCGGCATGGATCGCAGCCGGGCGACCCAGGTCATGCTGCATGTCCACACCCGGGGCAAAGGTGTCTGTGGCGTCTACAGCCGCGACGTTGCGGAGACCAAGGTCGAGCAGGTCAATACGTATTCCCGGCAGCATCAGCATCCGCTGTTGTGCCAGATGGAGCCGGCCGAGTAGCCGGAACCCGGCGCCTTGCCAAAGGTCAAATCAAGGCGCGCGATTGGATGCGCCGGTCAGTGAGGTGGGTCAATGTTAAGCAAGGAGCTGGAGTTTACGCTCAATCTGGCTTTCAAGGAGGCCAGAGAAAAGCGCCATGAATTCCTCACCGTAGAGCATCTGCTGCTGGCGCTGACGGACAACCCTGTCGCGGCCGCGGTCCTGCGCGCCTGCGGCGCCGATCTCGAGCAATTGCGCCGCGATCTGATCACCTTTCTGGAAGAAACGACCCCGCTGCTGCCTCTGAACGACACCCGGGAGACGCAGCCGACGCTCGGCTTCCAGCGCGTGCTGCAGCGCGCCATCCTGCATGTGCAGTCCTCCGGTAAGACCGAGGTGACCGGCGCCAACGTCCTGGTCGCCATCTTCAGCGAGCAGGAGTCGCAAGCGGCTTATTTTCTGCACAAGCAGAACATCACGCGACTGGACGTCGTCAACTACATCTCGCACGGGATATCGAGCAGTGGTCCTAGCGAAGAGGATCTAGGTAACGTGAATCCCTCAGTGGACGAGGAAACGGGTGAGGTCAGCGGTAAGAGTCCGTTGGAACAGTTTGCAACCAATTTGAATCAGCGCGCCCGTCAGGGGTTGATCGATCCACTGATCGGCCGGCGTCAGGAAATCGAGCGCACCATCCAGGTCCTGTGCCGTCGGCGCAAGAACAACCCGCTGTATGTCGGCGAGGCCGGGGTCGGCAAGACCGCCATTGCCGAAGGCCTGGCGAAGATGATCGTCGACGGCGAGGTGCCGGAAGTGCTGCGCAATTGCACTATTTACTCGCTGGATCTCGGCGCCCTGGTCGCCGGGACCAAGTACCGCGGCGACTTCGAGAAGCGGCTGAAGAGCCTGCTGCAGCAGCTGAAGAAAGACAAGGGCGCGATACTTTTCATCGACGAGATTCACACCATTATCGGTGCCGGCTCGGCGTCGGGCGGGGTGATGGACGCCTCCAACCTGATCAAGCCGATGCTTGCGAGCGGCGAACTGAAGTGCATCGGCTCGACCACCTACCAGGAATACCGCAGCATCTTCGAGAAGGACAGGGCGCTAGCCCGCCGCTTCCAGAAGATCGACGTCAGCGAACCGAGCGTGGAGGAAACGATCCAGATCCTGCGCGGTCTCAAGGACCGCTTCGAGAAGCACCACGGCGTGCGCTACACGGACTCCGCCCTGGTGGCAGCGGCCGAGTTGTCGGCCCGTTACATTACCGACCGGCGTCTGCCCGACAAGGCCATCGACGTCATCGACGAGGCCGGCGCGCGGGTCCAACTGGCGCCGCCATCCAAGCGCCGTAAGACGGTCAATGTGCAGGACGTGGAAGCCATCGTCGCCCACATCGCCCGGATTCCGCCGAAGCGCGTTTCTTCCAGCGACATGCGGGTGCTGGCCAACCTGGAGGCCGAGCTCAAGCGGGTCATCTTCGGTCAGGACCAGGCCATCGAGGCGCTAGCTTCCACCATCAAGATGTCGCGGGCCGGCCTAAGCTCGCCCAACAAGCCGGTGGGCAGCTTCCTGTTTGCTGGCCCGACCGGTGTCGGCAAGACTGAGGTGACCAAGCAGCTGGCGGAGATTCTGGGAATTCCGCTATTGCGCTTCGACATGTCCGAGTACATGGAGCGGCATACGGTCTCCCGCCTCATCGGCGCGCCGCCGGGTTACGTCGGCTTTGACCAGGGTGGTCTGCTCACCGAGGAGGTGATCAAGCACCCGCACTCGGTGGTTCTGCTGGACGAAATCGAGAAGGCGCACCCGGATGTCTTCAACCTGCTGCTGCAGGTGATGGACCACGGTACGCTCACCGATAACAACGGCCGGCAGGCTGATTTCCGCAACGTGATCCTGGTGATGACCACCAACGCCGGTGCCGAAGAGATGAGCCGGCCGTCGATCGGGTTCACGCCCCAGGACAACAGCTCCGACGGCATGGAGGCCATCCGCCGGACCTTCTCGCCGGAGTTCCGCAACCGGCTGGATGCCATCATTCAGTTCAACCCGCTGGGGCCGGACGTGGTGCTGCGGGTGGTGGACAAGTTCATCCGCGAGCTGGAGAACCAGCTGGCCGAGCGCAAGGTGACGCTGGAGGTCTGCGACGAAGCCCGCTTGTGGCTGGCCGAGAAGGGGTACGACCCGAAGATGGGCGCTCGCCCCATGGCCCGTGTGATCCAGGATCACATCAAGCGACCGCTGGCCGAGAAGCTACTCTTTGGCGAGCTGGCCGGCGGCGGCCACGTGACCATTCGGCTCGAAGGCGGCGAGCTGACGTTCGACCTCAGCCGCAAGGCGGAGCTAGTCCACTGAGGATGGCGCGAGAAACGACTGGGCGGCGTCGCCGGTTGGCGGCGCCGCACGCGTCTGACCGAGCGGAGAAACGCCTGGCGCGCTCAAGCGGCGCCAGGAATCGGCGTTCTAGGGTAGCGTCGTCGAGCGCGACCCTCGGCTAGCGGGCGCGGTAGGTGATACGGCCTTTGGTAAGGTCGTACGGGGTGAGCTCCACCGTCACCGTATCGCCGGTCAGGATGCGGATGTAATTCTTGCGCATTTTCCCGGAGATATGGGCCGTTACGACATGCCCGTTCTCCAGCTCAACGCGGAACATCGTGTTGGGCAGGGTTTCGATGACCTTGCCCTGCATTTTGATGGATTCTTCCTTCGCCATTCAGCCTCTCATTCAATACCTGTGACGACAGGATGGTTAGACAACAAAAGCCGTCGCGGGATTCTACCAAAGTCCAAGGCGATGTCACCTGCTCGGCTGCTGCGCGATGCGCTGCCACCGATTGTCGACATAAATCTCGTGAGGCACGAAGTCGGCCTTGTAGCGCATCTTGTCGGATTCGGCAATCCAGTAACCGAGATAAAGGTAATCGAAATCGCGACGCTGCGCTTCGCCGATCAGCCAGACGATGGCCAGCGTGCCCAGGCTGCGCTTGGACAGGGATGGTTGATAAAAGGTGTAGACCGCCGATAAAGCGTTGCTAAGAATATCGACCACGCTGACCGCCAGCAGTTCCCCTTTCTCCCGGAATTCATAGAACACGCAGTCCCCCCATGAGGTGGTCAGGAATTCGAGATACTGCTGCGGCGTCGGGTCCGCCATCTGGCTGCCGACGTGACGCTCATTGATGTAGCGCCGGTATAGCTCGAATTGCTCTGCGCGGAACACTGCCGTGCGCTCATGCACTGTAACGGCGCGGTTGGCCTTGAGGCAGCGCTTGTGACGCCGGCTCAGGCGGAACTCCTGCACCGGAATGCGCAGTGATATGCAGGCGCTGCAGCCATGGCAGCCCGGACGATAGACATAATCGCCGCTGCGACGGAAGCCCTGCTCGACGAGTGAGGTGTAGATGGAGCTGTCGAGCGGCTGCCGAGGGTCGACGAACAGCGTGCGCGCCTTGCGGTCGGGCAGGTAGGCGCAATCGTGCTCGCCGGTGGCATAGATGGGCAGCGGCAGCTTGGGCGGCCGGGTGTGTGGCTTCATCGCTGACCTGGAGCTCCCTGGAATGTCATCGTCGTCCAAATTCCCTTTGGCAGGCCATGCCGTATTTCGCACCCATTCACCATAGCAGAACGGCCGGGCCGCAGCGCATGGGTTGCTTACTACGTGGAGCCCATCGCCTGCGGCGCCAAGGGATCGAGATCCGGGTCGAAGCGCCAGCGGCCTTGCTGGCCCGGATGCTCTAGCGCTTCCCGGAGCCGCAGGAGAAATTCACTGCGCGGGATGGCGATGGCGCCAAGGCTCTCGAGGTGGGGGGAGGGGATTTGGCAATCGAGCAGCTGATACCCCCAGCGGCGCAGTTGCGCTGCCAGCCAGACCAGGGCCACCTTGGAGGCATCCGACTCGCTGCTGAACATGGACTCTCCGAAGAAGGCGGCGCCGAGCGCCACCCCGTAGAGTCCGCCGACCAGGCGATCTTGGCGATAGACCTCGACCGAATGGGCAAGTCCGCGCTCGTGCAGCACGCAATAGGCAGCGATCATTTCCGGCGTGATCCAGGTGCCGGACTGGCCGGGACGTTTAGCCGCGCAGGCCCGCATCACCTCCTCGAAGGCCGTATCGAGCCGAACCTCGAAGCCGCCGTTGCGAACACGCTTGCGCAGGCTGCGGCTGACGCGGATGGCGTCCGGTGTCATGACGGCGCGCGGATCCGGACTCCACCAAAGGATGGGCTGGCCTTCAGAGTACCAGGGGAAGATGCCGTTGCGATAAGCCTCCTCCAGCCGCCACGGGCTGAGCGAGCCGCCGATGGCAAGTAGTCCGTTGGGTTCGTCCAGCGCGGTTTCCGCCGGCGGGAAGGGCGTGCTCTCGTCGTCGGGATGAATCAGGACAGGACGGTAGAACATGATGGCTTGCTGGCCGTGGTTGTCGGTTCAAGTGTCCGGAGCTTGCCGAAACGGGCTCTGCCGCGACATGTATTCCATGTAGGCCGCGACCTGGGGCTTCTCGCGCTGTAGAAACGCCGCGATGACGCGCTGCAGCTGTGGATCCTTGATCCAGTGCGCCGAGTAGGTGCGGCTGGGAAGAAAGCCGCGAGCCACCTTGTGCTCACCCTGTGCCCCCGGCTCGAAGCGCTGCAGGCCATGGCGGATACAGTACTCGATGCCCTGATAGTAGCAAGTCTCGAAATGCAGGCCGGAAAGCGCGATGCTGCTGCCCCAGTAGCGGCCGTAGAGGGTGTCGCTGCTGCGCAGGAACAGGGCACCGGCTACCGTGCGGCCCCGTTGCCTGGCCAGCACCAGCAGGACGCGATCGCCCAGGTGGCGCCCGACGTCCTGGAAGAAGGAGGCGTTAAGAATGGGAACGTTGCCGTAGGCGAGAAAAGTGTCACGGTAGAAGCGCTCGAAAGTCAGCCAGTCGGTGCTGCTGGCGTCGGTGCCGTGCAGCCATTCGAACTCGATCCCGGCTTCGCGGACGCGACGCCGTTCCTGGCGCAGATTTTTTCGCTTTTTGGCGCTGAGGGCGGCCAGAAAGTCGTCGAAGTCCCGATAGCCGCGGTTCTCCCAATGGAACTGGCAGCCGTGGCGAAGCATATAGCCCGACTCTGCGAGTAGCCGCGCTTGCTCGGCGGTCGGGAACAGCCAATGCGCCGAGCTAAGCGCGTGCTCGCTCAGCAGTTGGCGGGCTGCATCGGCCAGGGCAGCGGCAGCTGTGGCCGTCGACAGCTCCGGCGCGCTCAGCACCCGGGGACCGGTCGCGGGCGAGTAGGGGACGCCGAAGATGAGCTTGGGGTAATAGGGCGGGCCGCGCTGGGCATGGGCATCGGCCCAGCTGAAGTCGAATACGAACTCGCCCCAGGAATGCCCTTTGAGGTAAGCGGGCGCGGCGGCAAGAATCCGTCCGCCGTCTTCCAGCAGCAAATGGAACGGTTGCCAGCCATTGCCTGGATGGATGCAGCGGTGTGTCTCGAAGGCGTGCAGGAACTCGTGGCGCAGGAACGGATTGTCGGTTCCCTGCAGCCGGTTCCAGGCGGCTGGCTCGATCTCGTTCAGGTTCTGGATGACTCGGATATTCACGGGCTGGGCCGGTAACTCGTCGACAGTGGCCGTGGAGGCGCTGTTGTATACTCAGGCAAACGGGGCTTTGGCAGGGATGCAACGCCTCCGGCGGCGCGCCGGGAAGACACATCTTGCCACTTGGAAAACCTGCGTCAACTCGGTACCTTGCATCTGTTTCTTGCAGTAAAAGATAACGATATCCGTCGTGGCTAAATCAGAAACCGCCAAGACCGCGCCCGCGCCGCTGCGGCACCATATCAACCGTGGGATGCGAGAAGCCGGGCTGCTGTTGCTGCTGGCTCTGGCCGTCTACCTCCTGGTGTCGCTGCTTACCTACGACGTGCGTGATCCGGGCTGGAGCTACAGCGCTGCCAGCACTCAGGTGCGCAACGCGGGCGGCACCGTCGGCGCCTATTTCGCCGACATCGCTCTCTATCTGTTGGGCTATCTGGCCTATTTGTTCCCGGTCATGATCGGCTGGGGCGCACTGCAGGTCTACTGCTGGCAGCGGCGCGAGGAGCCGATCCGCTGGGGCGTGCTCGGGCTGCGTTTCGGCGGTTTCCTGGTTACCGTGGTCTCCGGCTGCGTCCTGGCGACCCTGCACTTCAAGGCCATTCCCGGCACCGTACCGCTGGCCTCCGGCGGCGTGCTGGGCGATCTGGTCAGCTCGGCCCTGGTTGGCTCGTTCAGCTTCGTCGGTGCCACGCTGTTCTCGCTGGCGGCTTTCCTGGGCGGGGTGACCTTGTTCACCGGGTTGTCCTGGATCGGCTTGATGGATTTTCTTGGCCGCCTGGTGCTGCGCCTGCTAGGGCTGATCGCGGCGCAGCTGCGCCGCTTCGCTGAGTATCGCGCCGGCCGCCGCGCTAAGCGGGTGCGGGCTGAAGTGCTGGTGCGAGAAACCGAGCGCAGTCGCAAGCGCAAGCCACCGCAGATCGAGCCGGTGTTCACGGTGATTCCGGAGGGCGAGCGGGCTCGCAAGGAGCGGCAGATTCCGCTGTTCAAGAACGGCAGCGACGACAAGCTGCCGCCGGTCAGCCTGCTGGAACCGCCGCCGCAGCAGACCAAGGGTTACTCCAGCGAAGCGCTGGAGGCCATGTCTAAGCAGGTCGAGTTGAAACTGCGCGATTTCGGCGTCGAGGTCGAGGTGGTCGCAGTGCAGCCTGGGCCGGTGATCACGCGCTTCGAGCTGCAGCCGGCTCCCGGGGTCAAGGTCAGCCAGATCAGCAACTTGGAGAAGGATCTTGCGCGCTCGCTTTCGGTGGTTTCGGTGCGTGTGGTGGAGGTGATACCGGGCAAGTCAGTGGTCGGCCTGGAGATTCCTAACGAGCAGCGCCAGCTCATCGCCTTCAGCGAGATCGTCCGCTCGCAGGAGTTCGAGCGCGCCAGCTCGCCGCTCACGCTGGCGTTAGGCAAGGATATCGGCGGGCGGCCGGTGGTGGCCGACCTTGCCCGCATGCCGCACCTGCTGGTGGCCGGCACCACCGGCTCAGGCAAGTCAGTGGGCGTCAACGGAATGATCCTGAGCCTGCTGTACAAGAACACGCCCGAGCAGGTGCGACTGATCCTGATCGACCCGAAGATGCTGGAGCTGTCGGTTTATGACGGTATTCCGCACTTGCTCACACCGGTGGTCACCGACATGAAGGATGCCGGCAATGCGCTGCGCTGGAGCGTCGCCGAAATGGAACGGCGCTACCAGCTGATGGCGGCGCTCGGCGTGCGCAACATTGGCGGCTTCAACAAAAAGGTGGCCGAAGCGCGCGAGCGTGGCGAACCGATCCGCGATCCGCTCCACAAGCACGATCCGGCCGAGCTGGCGCGAGCGGATGGCGAGCCGCCACAGGTGCCGGAGCTGGAGCCGCTGCCCTATATCGTCATCGTCGTCGACGAGTTCGCCGACATGATGATGATGGTGGGTAAGAAAGTCGAGGAGCTGATCGCTCGCCTGGCGCAGAAGGCCCGTGCCGCCGGCATCCACCTGATCCTGGCTACCCAGCGGCCCTCAGTGGACGTGATAACCGGCCTGATCAAGGCCAACATCCCGACCCGCATCGCCTATCAGGTCTCCTCCAAGGTCGACTCCCGCACCATTCTCGACCAGATCGGTGCCGAGGCGCTGCTGGGGCAGGGCGACATGCTTTACCTCGCCCCCGGCACCGGGTTGCCGCAGCGCGTCCATGGCGCGTTCGTGGCTGATCAGGAAGTGCACCGGGTGGTGGAGTATCTCAAGCAAACCGGTGAGCCGCAGTACATCGACGACGTGCTCAGCGGCCCCGGCGAGCATGCCGCCGCCATCCCCGGGCTGACCCCGGAAGGCGGTGAGTCCGACCCGCTCTACGATCAGGCGGTGCGCATCGTGCTGGAGACACGGCGGGCTTCGGTTTCCGGTATCCAGCGCCGTCTCAAGATCGGCTATAACCGTGCCGCCAGGTTGGTCGAGGAGATGGAGGCGGCCGGTCTGGTCGGGCCGCTGCAAAGCAACGGCACGCGTGAGATCCTGGTGCCGCCGCCAACCGGCGAATGACCGACGCCGCTTGCCAACCCTTGCCGTCCGATTGCGGAGGAAGAACGAGGCGCTTCCTGGTAAGCTTTGCCGCGTTCTTTGATCACTTGCCCAGGCGGAAAGTCATCAGTCATCGCCTGACTGGGGAGTCTTCATGCTCAAGCGCTTGATGCCGATCCTGCTGTTGCTGCTCGCCCTGCCGGTGTTCGGCCAAGGCGAGGCCGCGCTGCAGGAGTATTTCCGTTCGGTCGAATCGCTGCATGGCCGGTTCGTGCAAACCACCTACAGCGACTCCGGCGAGGTGCTGGAGATCTCCCGCGGCACGCTCTGGCTGCAGCGTCCCGATCGCTTCCGCTGGTCCTACAGCGAGCCATTCGCGCAGGAGATCGTCGCAGATGGCCGCAAGCTGTGGGTCTATGACGTCGATCTTGAGCAGGTGACGGTGCGACCCTTGGACGAAGTGCTGGGAGTAGGGCCGGCGCTGCTGCTGAGTGGTGACTACGCGGCGCTAGAGCAGAATTTCACCATCGAGGCGCAGGCCGACGGCAGCCTGCTGCTGCTCCCTCGGCGGCAAGACTGGGATTTCCAGTCGATCCTGCTTCGGCTCGAGGGCGGGGTGCCGCACATCATCGACGTCGACACCGGGCTGGGGCAGAGCACCCGCTTGGAGCTGAGCGAGCTGCAGCGCAACATCGCCATCGACCCGCAGCGCTTCGTGTTCACGCCGCCGCCCGGGGTAGACGTGATCGCGCCTTCGCTGGAGAACTGACGTGCAGCCGCTGGCGGATCGCATGCGTCCCCGCAGCCTTGACGAATACGTGGGCCAGGCGCATTTGCTGGGCCCCGACAAGCCGCTACGCGCGGCCATTCTGGCTGGCAAGCCGCACTCCATGGTGCAGTGGGGACCGCCAGGCACGGGCAAGACCACCCTGGCGCGGCTGGTGGCCGCCCATGCCGACGCCGAGTTTATGACCCTGTCGGCGGTCACCTCGGGCGTGAAGGACATCCGCGAGGCGGTCGAGGCGGCGACCCGGGCCCGCCAGGCAGGCCGCCGTACCATTCTTTTCGTCGACGAGGTGCACCGCTTCAACAAGGCGCAGCAGGACGCTTTTCTGCCTTACGTCGAAAACGGCACCGTCATCTTTATCGGCGCCACCACAGAAAATCCGTCCTTCGAGCTCAACAACGCGCTGCTGTCCCGGGTCCGCACCTATGTGCTGAAGCCATTGAGCGCCGAGGATCTCGGCCGCCTCGTCGACCAGGCGCTGCAGGACAGCGAGCGCGGCCTGGGCGCGCGCCGGTTGCGCTTGACGCCCAAGGCGCGCGAGCTGCTGATCCAGGCGGCCGACGGCGATGGCCGCAGAGTGCTCAACCTGTTGGAGATCGCTGCCGATCTGGCCGAAGACGGTGAGGAGCTGGTGGAGGAGCTCATCGCGCAGGCTGGCGCCGGCACGCTGCGCCGCTTCGACAAGGGCGGCGACGCTTTCTATGACCAAATTTCGGCGTTGCACAAATCGATCCGCGGCTCCGATCCGGACGCCGCGCTTTATTGGCTGTGCCGCATGCTGGACGGCGGCTGCGATCCGCTCTACCTGGCTCGACGGCTGGTGCGGATCGCTTCCGAGGACATTGGCAATGCCGACCCCCGCAGCCTGCAGGTGGCTTTGGCCGCCTGGGACGCGCAGGAGCGGCTGGGCAGCCCCGAAGGGGAGCTGGCTTTGGCCCAGGCGGCGGTGTATCTGGCCTGCGTGCCCAAGAGCAACCGCGTCTACACCGCCTTCAAGGCCGCCATGGCCGATGTCAGAGCCCATGGCTCGCTGCCGGTGCCCATGCACCTGCGCAACGCGCCGACCCGCCTCATGAAACAGCTTGGGCACGGTGCTGGTTACCGCTATGCCCACGATGAACCGGAGGCGTATGCGGCAGGGGAAAATTATTTTCCCGATGGCATGTCGCCGCGCCGGTATTATGAGCCCAGCGATCGCGGCCTGGAGATCAGGATCGGCGAGCGGCTGGCGCGCTTGCGCGAGCTGGACCGGCGTCGCAAGTCATGAACCGTTTCGCTTATCTGACTAGCGGAGTTTGAGAATGCTCGATTCGAGACGGCTGAGATCGAACCTGGCCGAAGTGGCGGCGGCGTTGGCCCGGCGCGGCTACCGGCTGGATAGCGAGCGCTTCCAGGCCTTGGAGGAGCGGCGCAAGAAGCTGCAGGTGGAGACCCAGCAGCTGCAGAATGAGCGCAACGCACGCTCCAAGGCCATCGGCCAGGCCAAGGCCAGAGGCGAGGATATCGAGCCGTTGCGTGCCCAGGTCGGCGAGATCGGCGCACGGCTGGAGCAGGTGGCGCGGGAGCTCGAGGAAGTCCAGCAGGAGCTAGCGACCATGATGCTGGACATGCCCAACGTGCCCCACGAGAGCGTGCCGGACGGCGCCAGCGAGGATGACAATGTCGAGATTCGCCGCTGGGGCGAGCCACCCAGCTTCGATTTCAAGCCGCTCGATCACGTTGAGCTGGGGGCGCTGCACGGCATGGACTTCGAGGCCGCCAGCAAGATCGCCGGCTCCCGCTTCGTGGTGCTGCGCGGCGCCCTGGCCCGACTGCAGCGGGCGCTGACGCAGTTCATGCTCGACCTGCACACCCGTGAGCATGGCTACGAAGAGGTCTACGTGCCGTACCTGGTCAACGCCGACAGCATGCGTGGCACCGGGCAGCTGCCCAAGTTCGAGGAGGACTTGTTCGCCATCCGCGACGAGTCTGGCTATTACCTGATCCCGACGGCGGAGGTGCCGGTCACCAACCTGGCCCGGGACCGCATCCTCGACGCGGCCGAGCTGCCGCAGCGGCTGGTTTGTCACACCCCTTGCTTCCGCTCCGAGGCCGGCAGCTACGGCAAGGACGTGCGTGGCATGATACGGCAGCACCAGTTCGAGAAAGTGGAACTGGTCCAGCTGGTGCGGCCGCAGGATTCCTATGCGGCGCTGGAGGAGCTGACCAGGCACGCCGAAACCGTGCTGCAGCGGCTGGAGCTGCCATACCGGGTGGTGGCGCTGTGCGCTGGCGATCTAGGCTTCTCCTCTGCCAAGACCTACGACATCGAGGTGTGGCTGCCTGGCCAGCAGCGCTATCGGGAGATCTCATCCTGCAGTAATTTCGAGGATTTCCAGGCCCGGCGCATGCAGGCTCGCTGGCGCAATCCGGAGACCGGCAAGCCGGAGCTGCTGCACACCCTCAATGGTTCGGGACTGGCAGTTGGCCGCTGCTTGGTGGCGCTGATCGAGAACTTCCAGGAAGCCGACGGCCGCATCCGCCTGCCTGCAGCGCTGCAGCCCTATATGGGGGGACAGACCCATCTGGAGCCGCGGCGCGGCAGATAGGGGTCATGTTGCATTGGATGACGACGCCGGTTGCCGTGGCAGCCGGCGCCGTCAGCGCCGGCCAAGGTGGGCGCCGCCGTCGAGCAGCAGCGTCTCGCCGGTGGTGAGAGCGGGGCCGTCGATGAAGAACAGGATTCCCTCCGCCACCTGCTCCGGCGTCGCCGTCATGCGCAGAGGCGTGGTCTTCTCTAGCGTTTGTCTGACGGATTCGTAACGTTCCTCACCCATGCCTTGGCGCAGCCAATCTCCCTGGATGAAGCCGGGGCAGACCGCGTTGACCCGAATCTCCGGGCCCAGCACTCGCGCCAGCGACTTGGTCATGGTGATCAGCGCGCCCTTGGAGGCAGCATAGGCGATCGAGCTGCCAACCCCCATCACGCCGGCGATGGAAGCCACGTTCACCACCGCGCCATTGCCGCTGGCACGCAGCGCCTGCTCGGCCGCCCGCACCATCTGGAACGGGCCGATGGTGTTGACGGCGTAGATGTCGAGAAAGTCCTGCTTGCTGAGGCCTTCCAAGTTGGCGTGATCACAGAATTTGGTGGTGCCGGCGTTGTTGACCAAGGCATCAAGCCGTCCCCAGCGTTCCAGGGTCTTTGCCACCAGCCGCCGGCAGTCAGCGTCTTCCGACACGTTGGCCTGGATCACCAGTGCCTCGCCGCCCAGCTCGCGGCAGGCAGCGGCGACCTGCTCCGCTGCCTCGGCGCTGCGGCTGTAGTTGATGGTAACGCGCCAACCACGGGCCGCCAGGGCCTTGGCGGTGGCGGCGCCGACTCCTGAGGAGGAGCCGGTCACGATGGCCACTTTGCGTTCGGTCATGTCAGCGCTCCTTAGCGCGAAGTGTGGATGTCAGGTGAGCAGCAAGGCGATGGTCTCGGCCACGCAGGCTGGCCGCTCGCTGCCCTCCAGCTCGATGGTGGTCGAGAATTTGGCCTTGTAGCGGCCGTCCCCCTGGCTTTCGACCGCCGTCAGCGCGACTCGAGCGCGGATGCGGCCGCCAGCTGGCACCGGGCTAATGAAGCGCACCTTGTCGAGGCCGTAATTGATGCGGGCATGGACGCCCTTGACCTCATATATGGCTTGAGTCAGCGCTGGCAGCATGGAAAGGGTCAGAAAACCGTGGGCGATGGTCGTGCCCCAGGGGGTTTCGCGCTTGGCGCGCTCGACGTCGAGGTGGATCCATTGATGGTCGCCGGTGACGTCGGCAAAGGCGTTGATCCGTTCCTGATCCAGAGTGAACCAGTCGCCGACACCGAGCTCCTGGCCGACCAGCCGCTGCAATTCTTCCACGCCCTGGATGACGCGCATGAGGACCTCCTCCCGGTCTTATTCCGCATGGCGGAAATCGGTTTCAAATAATTGCGACTGGACTTTTTTAGCTTATACTGGGGCCCATCGCAAGCTGGGGCCGCAGCATTGGCGGCCTCCTACAGCAAGAAAAAGATGCGTTAAGTGTGCTTGATGGCTAGGAAAATTTTCCCGCCCGAGGTTGACCAGCCACATAAGGAGGATACATGAGTCAGGTCGTTCGCTATGAATTGCGCGACGGGATCGGTGTGATCACTGTCGATTACCCGCCGGTTAATGCGCTTGGCAGGGACGTTCGCGCCGGTTTGGCGGAGGCATTGCGCACCGGGTTGGCGGATGCTGGCGCCCAGGCGCTGGTCGTCATTGGTGCGGGTCGCACCTTTCCGGCCGGGGCCGACATCCGCGAGTTCGGTCAGCCGCCGCAGGAGCCGAGCCTGCCGGAGGTCATTGACGCCTACGAGCGCAGCGAGAAGCTGATCGTTGCCGCGATTCACGGAACGGCCCTGGGCGGAGGACTGGAAGTGGCCCTTGGCTGCGACTACCGGGTGGCGGTGCCGAGCGCCAAGGTCGGGCTGCCCGAGGTCAAGCTGGGCATTCTTCCCGGCGCCGGCGGCACCCAGCGCCTGCCGCGCCTGATTGGCGTGAAGCCAGCGCTGGAGATGATCGTCAGCGGCGAGCATGTGCCTGCGCCCAAGGCCAAGGAGCTGGGCATCATCGACGAAATCATCGACGGCGATCTGCTGGAAGGCGCTATCGCCTACGCCAAGAAGCTGGTTGCCGACAACGCCCCGCGTCGGCCGATCCGCGACATGCAGGTCAAGCTGGACAACCCCAACCTGTTCGAGGAGTTTGAAGCCGGCATCGCCAAGAAGCAGCGCGGCTTCCTGGCGCCGTTCCACTGCATCAAGGCGGTGAAGGCGGTGGTGGAGCTGCCCATCGAGGAAGGCCTCAAGCGCGAACGCGAGCTGTTCAAGGAGTTGGTCGACTCTCCCCAGTCCAAGGCGCAGCGCCACGTGTTCTTCGCCGAGCGCGAAGTGGCTCGCGTGCCTGGGATCGACAAGAATACGCCCCGGCGTGAGATCAAGACGGCGGCGGTCATCGGCGCCGGCACCATGGGCGGCGGCATCGCCATGAACTTCGCCAATGCTGGCATCCCGGTCTACATCGTGGATGTCAGCCAGGAAGCCCTGGATCGTGGTCTGGCCGTGGTGCGCCGCAACTACGAGAACTCCGCCAAGCGCGGTCGCATCACCATGGAGCAGGTCGAGCAGCGCATGAGCCTGATCCGGCCGACGCTGTCCTACGACGACCTCAAGGAGGTCGACCTGGTGATTGAGGCGGTGTTCGAGAATATGGAGCTCAAGAAGCAGATCTTCGCCAGGCTGGACGAGGTCTGCAAGCCGGGCGCTATCCTCGCCTCCAACACCTCCACGCTCAGCATCGACGAGATCGCCTCGGCCACCAAGCGGCCTGAGGACGTGATCGGCATGCACTTCTTCAGCCCCGCCAACGTCATGAAGCTGCTGGAGAACGTGCGCGGCGCGAAGACTTCCAATGAAGTCATCGCCACGGTCATGGATTTGTCCAAACGCATCGGCAAGGTCGGCGTGCTGGTTGGCAACTGCTATGGCTTCGTCGGCAATCGCATGCTGCACCAGCGTGGCGCCGAGGCGATCGCCCTGGTCAACGAGGGCGCCACGCCTGCCCAGGTCGACAAGGTGCTGACCGATTTCGGCTTCCCCATGGGCCAGTTTGCCATGTCTGACCTGGCCGGCATCGACGTCGGCTACCGGATTCGGCAGGAGCGGCGCAAGGCCGGCGAGAACGTGCCGCCCAGCTGGTTGGACAAGCTCGCCGAGCAGGGTCGTCTGGGGCAGAAGACCAACGCCGGTGTCTACCGCTACGAGGAAGGCAGCCGCACGCCCATCCCCGACCCCGAGGTCGATCGCCTGATCGAGGAGTTCCGTAAGGAGCAGGGCATCACCCCGCGCGAGATCAGCGAGCAGGAAATCCTCGAGCGCTGCATGTACGTGATGATCAACGAGGGCGCCAAGATCCTCGAGGAAGGCATCGCTCAACGCTCGTCGGATGTCGACGTGGTCTGGATTTACGGCTACGGCTTCCCGGTCTATCGGGGTGGACCGATGTTCTGGGCCGACCAGGTTGGCCTCGACAAGATCCTGGAGGCCATCAAGGGCTATCACCAGCGCCTCGGCGGCGCACAGTGGGAGCCGGCACCGTTGCTGGAGCGGCTCGTCAAAGAGGGCAAGGGGTTCGGCAGCCTCTGAGGCTGCCGTCCAATCACGCAGTGGAGCATTGCCATGTCTGAAGCAGTCATCGTTTCAACCGCTCGCACCGGGCTGGGCAAGTCTTATCGCGGCTCGCTCAACAACACCCACAGCATCGATCTGGCCGCACACGTCATCAAGCATGCCGTAGACCGCGCTGGCATCGACCCGGCGCTGGTCGAGGACGTCATCCTCGGCGCCACCTTCCACGAAGGTGCCCAGGGCAAGAACATGGCGCGGCTGGCCGCGATCCGCGCCGGCCTGCCGGTGACCACCGCCGGCATGTCCATCAATCGCTTCTGCTCCTCGGGCCTGCAGGCGATCGCCATCGCCGCGCAGCGCATCGTCTCCGAGAAGGTCCCGGTCATGGTGGCCGGCGGGGTGGAGTCGATCAGCCTGGTGCAGAACGACAAGCTGAACACCTACCGCGCCACCAACGACTGGATCATGGAACACAAGCCCGCGCTGTACATGTCCATGATCGAGACCGCGGATATCGTCGCCAAGCGCTACGGCATCAGCCGCGAGGCGCAGGACGAGTATGCGCTCATCAGCCAGCAGCGCACCGCTGCGGCGCAGCGCGAGGGCAAGTTTGACGACGAGATCGTGCCGATCACCACCACCATGATGGTGCAGGACAAGGAAACCGGCGAGATCAGCTACAAGGAGGTGACCCTCGACCGCGACGAGTGCAACCGGCCCAACACCACGCTGGAGGGGCTCGCCAAGCTGGAGCCGGTGCGCGGCCCCGAGTGGTTCATCACTGCCGGCAATGCCAGCCAGCTGTCTGACGGCGCCTCGGTCTGCGTGGTGATGGACTCCAAGTTCGCCGAGCGCAACAACATCGAGCCCCTGGGCATCTTCCGCGGTTTTGCTGTCGCCGGCTGCGAGCCCGACGAGATGGGCATCGGCCCGATCTACGCGGTTCCGCGGCTGCTGGAGCGCACGGGACTTACCATGGACGACATCGATCTGTGGGAGCTCAACGAGGCGTTCGCTTCCCAGGTCATCTACTGTCGCGACAAGCTGGGCATTCCGATGGAAAAGCTCAACGTCAACGGCGGTTCCATCTCCATCGGCCATCCATACGGCATGACTGGCTCGCGGCTGACCGGCCACGCCTTGATTGAAGGCAAGCGTCGCGGCGCCAAGTACGTGGTGGTCACCATGTGCATCGGCGGCGGCCAGGGCGCTGCCGGTCTGTTCGAAGTGGTCTGAGCGCAACGGCAACGAGAGGGTAGATAGATGGAACTGCACTACAGCCCCGAAGAGCAGGCCTTTCGGGAAGAAGTGCGGCAGTTTCTGCGCGAGAAGCTGCCGCCCGATATCGCCGCCAAGGTTAAGGGCAACAAGCGCCTTTCCCGGGACGATTACGTTCGCTGGCACAAGATCTTGGGCGAAAAGGGCTGGCTGGCACAGCACTGGCCTGTGGAGTACGGCGGCACCGGCTGGAGCCCGATCCAGCGGCACATCTTCGATGAAGAGGCGGCCGCCGCCGGTGCGCCAGGCATCATTCCGTTTGGCGTATCGATGGTGGCGCCTGTCATCATCCGGTTCGGCAGCGAGGAGCAGAAACGCTACTACCTGCCGCGCATCCTTAACAGCGAGGACTGGTGGTGTCAGGGCTACTCCGAGCCAGGCGCCGGCTCCGACCTGGCTTCGCTGAAGACCCGTGCGGTGCGCGAAGGCGACTACTACATCGTCAATGGGCAGAAGACCTGGACCACGCTGGGCCAGTACGCCAACATGATGTTCTGCCTGGTGCGCACCAATACCGAGGTCAAGCCGCAGGAAGGCATCTCCTTCCTGCTGATCGACATGAACTCCCCGGGCGTCACGGTACGGCCCATCATCACCCTCGATGGCGAGCACGAAGTCAACGAGGTGTTCCTCGAGAACGTCAAGGTTCCGGTCGAGAACCTGGTCGGCGAAGAGAACAAGGGCTGGACCTACGCCAAGTACCTGCTTACCTACGAGCGCACCGGCATCGCCGGCGTGGGGATTGCCAAGCAGGCGCTGCGGCACCTGAAGTACGTCGCTTCCAAGCAGCTCAAGGACGGCCGGCCACTGATCGAAGATCCGCTGTTCCGTGCCCGCATCGCCGCCGTCGAGATCGACCTGATGGCGCTGGAGCTGACCAACCTGCGGGTGGTGGCGGCGGCGGAGAAGGGCGGCGTGCCCGGCCCCGAGAGCTCGGTCCTCAAAATCAAGGGCACCGAGATCCGGCAGGCGATCACCGACCTGCTGCGACGCGCCGTCGGCCCGTACGCGCTGCCCTTCATCCCCGAGGCGCTGGATGCCGACTACGACGACGAGCCGGTGGGTCCGGACTATGCGGCCGGGCTGGCTGCGCAGTACTTCAACCGCCGCAAGATCACCATCTACGGCGGCTCCAACGAAATTCAGAAGAACATCATCGCCAAGATGATTCTCGGACTCTAGGAGGCCGGAGCATGGATTTCAGACTCAATGACGAGCAGCGGATGCTGCAGGACACCGTCGCCCGGTTGATGCGCGAGCAATACACCTTCGAGAACCGCCAGAAGTTCCTGGACAGCGAAGAAGGGTTTAGCCGCGACATGTGGGCGCAGTACGCCGAGTTGGGCCTGCTCGGCATCGGCCTCCCCGAGCAGTACGGCGGCTACGGCAGCGCCATCGAGCTGATGGTCGTGGCCGAGCAGCTGGGCCGTGGGCTGATCCTGGAGCCGTACCTCGCCACGGTGGTGCTGGGCGGCGCTCTGATCGAGCTGGCCGGTTCCGAGGCGCAGAAGGAGGACCTGCTGGGGCGCCTGATCGGTGGCGAGCTGCTGCTGGCCTTCGCGCACGGCGAGCCGCAGTCTCGCTATAGCCTGAGCGAGGTGCAGACCCGCGCCGAGAAGGACGGCGATGGCTGGACGCTCAGCGGCGATAAAGCGGTAGTGCTGCACGGCGACCGCGCCGATCTGCTCATCGTTTCCGCCCGGGTCGGCGGCGACGTCCGTGATCGCGACGGCATCGGCCTGTTCCTGATCGATCCCAAGGCCGAGGGCGTGCGGATTCGCGGCTACCAGACCATCGACGGGCTGCGGGCAGCGGAAATCTCCCTCGCCGGGGTCAAGGTCGCGGCCGACGCCGTGCTGGGCGAGCCGGGCCAGGCTTATCCCGCCATCGAGAAGGCGGTGGCGCGCGGTATCGTCGCCCTGTGCGCCGAGGCGGTGGGCGCGATGGAGGTGACCAACGAGTTCACCCTCGACTACCTCAAGACCCGCAAGCAGTTCGGCGTGCCCATCGGCAAGTTCCAAGTGCTGCAGCATCGCATGGTCGACATGCAGCTGGAGCTGGAGCAGGCCCGCTCCATGGCCATCCTGGCCGCTGGTCGCCTGAACGCCGACGACGAGGAGCGGGAGCGCACCATCAGCGCCGCCAAGCACTACATCGGCAAGGCCGGCCGCTTCATCGCCGAGCAGGCCATCCAGATGCACGGCGGCATCGGCATGACCTGGGAGTATGCCATGACTCATTACGCCAAACGGCTGGTCATGCTGGACCATCAGCTGGGAGACACCGAATACCATCTGGAGCGCTTCTCTAGGCTGATGCAAGGAGCTGAGGAGGAAACGGCAGCGTAAGCTGCCGTTTTTCTAACAAATCCTAGAAACGTCCGCGCCGGCTCTGCCGGCGCCATGGGTACGCATCATATGGACGCAAAAATCGTCAACCGTCGCGATCTCGATTTCCTGCTTTACGAGCTGCTCGATGTGGAAGCGCTGACCAGGCGCCCGCGCTATGCCGAGCACGACCGGGAGACCTTCGACTCCGCCATCGACCTGGCGCTGCGCGTCGCGGCCGAGAAGTTCGCCCCCCACAACCGCAAGGCCGACGCCAACGAGCCGCAGTTCGACGGCCAGCGGGTCACCATGATTCCGGAAGTGAAGGAGGCGGTGGACGCATACTGCGAGGCTGGCCTGATGACGGCGGCCCACGACTACGAGCTGGGCGGCATGCAGCTGCCGTTCACCCTGTCGCAGGCGGCGCTGGCTCTCATCAAGGGCGCCAATGTCAGCACGTCCGCCTACGTCATGCTGACCGCCTCAGCCGCCAACCTGCTGCTGGCCCACGGCACCGAGGAGCAAATCGAGAAATTCGCCAAGCCCATGCTGGCCGGCCGCTTCTTCGGCACTATGGTGCTGACCGAGCCGCATGCCGGCTCCTCGCTGGGCGACCTTCGCACCACGGCGGAACCTGCCGAAGACGGCACCTATCGCATTCGCGGTAACAAGATTTTCATCTCCGCCGGCGATCACGAGCTGTCGGAGAACATCGTCCATCTAGTGCTTGCCCGCATCAAGGGCGCGCCGCCCGGCGTCAAGGGCATTTCGCTGTTCATCGTGCCCAAGTTCCTTGTCAACGACGACGGCAGCCTGGGCGAGCGCAACGACGTCGCACTGGCGGGCCTTATCCACAAGATGGGCTACCGCGGCACCACTTCCACTATGCTCAATTTCGGCGAGAAGGGCGGCGCGGTGGGCTACCTGGTCGGCGAGCCCAACAAGGGCCTGTCCTACATGTTCCACATGATGAATGCCGCCCGCATCGGCGTCGGCATGGGTGCGACCATGCTCGGCTACGCCGGCTACCTGGAGTCGCTGGATTACGCCCGCACCCGCAAGCAAGGCCGGCTCCTCGACAACAAGGATCCCAGCGCGCCGCCGGTCAACATCATCGAGCATCCAGACGTGCGCCGCATGCTGCTGGCGCAGAAAGCCTATGTCGAGGGTTCGCTGGCGCTGTGCCTGTACGCCGCGCGCCAGCTCGATGACCAGCATACCGCCGAGTCCGAGCAGGAGCGCGCGGAGGCGGCGCTGGTGTTGGACATCCTCACTCCCATGGTCAAGGCCTGGACCTCACACTATTGCCTGGAGGCCAACTACCACGCCATCCAGATCTTCGGTGGCTACGGCTATACCCGCGAATATCCGGTCGAGCAGATCTATCGCGACAACCGCCTCAACCCCATCCACGAGGGCACCAACGGCATCCAGGGCCTCGACCTGCTGGGCCGGAAGGTGCGCATGCAGGACGGGGCCGCATTCAAGCTGCTGTTGAAGCGGATCCAGGAAACCATCGACCAGGCAGCGATGGCCAAGGCGCCGCTGAGCGAGTGGGCCCGACAGCTGCAGCAGGCCGTGGCGGCCGTGCGTGAGGTAACCGAGCTGCTGCTGGCACGCGCCGCGCAGGGCGAAGTCTCACTCGCTTTCGGCAATGCCTGGCACTACCTGGAGATGATGGGCCACACCGTGGTCGGCTGGCTGTGGTTGAAGCAGGCCCTGGTGGCCCAGGCCGCTCTGGAGCATGGCAGCGATGAGGACTTCTACCGTGGCAAGCTGCTGACTTGCCGCTTCTTCTACCTCTACGAGCTGCCCAAGGTCCATCAGTGGGCCGCCTTGCTGAGCAAGCTGGACGACGTGCTTCTGCAGGCCAGGGAGGAGTACTTCTAGCCCGGGAGCGAAAGGAGCCGACATGGACGAGGACGTCATACGCGCAATGTTGAAATGGCCCAACGTGCCCGCCCTGTACGGTTGGGTGCGTCTGGACCGTCGCGGCAACTGGTACATCCAGGGAGAACGGGTCACCCGCGCTGCGCTGGTGGCGTTCATCGGCCGCAACTACGACAAGGACGAGCGGGGTCGCTGGTTCTTCCAGAATGGCCCGCAGCGCTGCTATGTCGAGCTCGACTACACCCCGTGGGTGCTACAGGCACAGCCGGAAGGCGGCCTGCGCACCCATACGGGCTTGCCGGTAGAGCGCCCGTACCAAGCATTCCTGGACGAGCAGGGCAGCTTGCTCATCTACTTCGAACGCGGTCTCGGCCTGCTGGCCGAAACCGATCTCGACTGGGGCATGAGCCGCTTGCAGGGCAGCCAAGGCCCACTCGACGAAAGCAGGCTGGCCAGCGCCATTGAGACCCTGATGGCGGGCGAGCCGGCGGATCTCGTCCTGTGCGTCGGCGGGTTGCGCTTGCCGGTCCAGTTCATGCCGAGCGATCAAGCGCCGAGCCGGTTTGGCTATGACCCCAAGCCGGCGGCGGGAGAGGAGAAGCAATGAGTTCACCGGTGAAGATTCTGGTCGTGGGCGCCGGCGCCATCGGCGGCTTTTACGGCGCTATCCTGCATCGTGCGGGTGCCGAGGTGTCGGTCGTGGCCCGCTCGGACCTCGCCGTCCTGCGCGAGCGGGGCTACCGGATCAGCAGCCCGCTGGGCGACCTTTCCTTCCAGCCCAGCAAGGTCTATGCCTCCACCGAAGAAGTCGAGGAGAGCCCGGACTACCTAATTGTCTCGCTTAAGCTGATCAAGAGCGTCGACCGGATCGGCATCATGCGCCCGGCGGTGGGTCCGAACACCGCCATCGTGCTGATCCAGAACGGCATCGACATAGAGCCGGAAGTCGTCGAAGCGTTCCCGAACAATCCCCTGATCAGCTGCCTGGCTTTCGTCGGCGTCAGCCGGGTGGCTCCGGGCAAGCTGGAGCACAAGGCCTATGGCCGCCTGGTGTTCGGCAATTATCCGCGGGGCGTGAGTGCGGAGGCGGAGCGTCTGTCGGCGCTACTGGAGGCCGGCGGAATCAACACCCAGCTCAGCGAGGACGTGGTTAGGGAGCGCTGGCTCAAGAGTGTCTGGAACACGGCATTCAACCCGTCGTCGGTGCTGGCCGGCGGTGCCGACACCCAGACCCTGCTGACCACCCCGGGCGGGGAGGAGCTGATCCGCGGCTTCATGGAAGAAGTGTGCGCGACGGCGGCCGCTGCCGGCTACCCGTTGCCGGCCGATATCATCGACAAGAACATCAGCGCGACCAAAAAGATGCCGGCCTACCACAACAGCATGGCGCTCGACTTCCTCAACGGCCGGGAAATGGAGATCGAGCCGATGCTCGGCAACGTGGTGCGCATCGCAAGGAAGCACGGCGTGCCCGTGCCAAGGCTGGAGACCATGTACGGCCTGCTGCAGCTGCTGGTGGCGAACAAGGCCAGCAACGCGCAGTAGCCTCCCGCGTTCCCAAAAGCGCGGCGAGGGGAAGGCGACGCCTTCCCCTCGCCGCTTGCTATTTACTCCTTGTAGTCGGGTTGGGTGCGATCCAGCATCCGAATCAGCGGCCTCCAGACCAGGTTCGCCACCCTGGGCAGGTCGTCAGACTGCGCGTGGGTGGTCTCGATGGCCTCCTGCGGCGGATAGTGCGGCTTGCCGCAGGCCAGCGTCTTCACCTGAATTTCGCAGGCCTTCATCAGGAAGTACATCCAGGTGAAGGCTTCCGGCACCGTGCGACCCACCGTCAGCGTACCGTGGTTGCGTAGCAGCATGACGTTCTTGTCGCCCAGGTCGGCGATCAGGCGCTCCCGCTCCTCTAGATTGAGCGCCACGCCCTCGAACTCATGGTAGGCGACATGCTTGTGCACCAGCAGGGCGGTCTGGCTCAGTGGCAGCAGGCCCTCCGCATGCGAGGCGACTGCCACGCCGTCGGCAGCATGCAAGTGCATGACAGCGCCGGCATCCTTGCGGGCCATGTGTACCGCGCTGTGAATGGTGAAGCCGGCCGGATTGATGCGCTTGTTCTCGCCCGGATCGACAATGTTGCCGTCTTGATCCACCTTGACTAGCGACGATGCCGTGATCTCGTCGAACAGCCAGCCATAGGGGTTGATCAGGAAATGCTCCTCAGGTCCCGGCACGCGGGCCGAGAGATGGGTGAAGATCAGGTCGTCCCAGCCGAAATGGGCTACCAAGCGGTAGCAGGCGGCCAGGTCGACCCGTACCTGCCATTCCGCCTCGGTCATTCCGGCGGGCATCTTCAGTGCACTCGTTGTCATTGCTCTTCCTCTCCCAGATAGCGGCTGCAAGGACAGGTGGTTGGAATTGCAGCCCACGGTTTATTGCGCTTGGCTCAGCCGCAGCACGATCTTGCCCAAGTGCTTGTTGGCCAGCATGTCGGCGTACGCCTGCGGCGCATCGTTGAACGCGTGCACCAGCAGCTGCAGCGGCTGCAGCCGATCGCGCTCGAACAGCGGCAGCAGCCGTTCCCGGAAGGCCTGGGCGATGCGAATGCGTTCCTCCAGCGGCTGCGCGCGCATGGTCATGCCGCGCAGGCGCAGCCGCCGCATCAGCATAAGGCCGGGATCGAGCTCGCCGTTGCCTCCGGTCATGCGGCCGATCATGACCATGCAGCCTTCCAGCGCCAGACTGGCGATGTTGGCGGCAAAAGCGGCGCCGCCCAGCATGTCGAGAATGACATTGGCGCCTTGGCCCGCTGTCGCTTCCCGCACCCGCTGCGGCAAGTCGATGGCGTCGCTATCGAGCAGTGGCACGTCCAGGCCAAGGCGCACAGCTTCCTGCAGCCGCTCCTCGCTGCGGCTGGTGCCGAGGCTGCGCGCGCCTAACGCGCGCACCAGCTGCACGGCCGCCAGCCCGACCCCCGAAGTGGCCGGTCGAATCAAGGCCCACTGGCCAGGCTGCAGTCCACCTTCGATGAAAAGGGCGCGGTAGGCGGTCATGAAGATTTCCGGCAGCGACGCTGCCGTTACCATGTCCATGCCGTCCGGCACCGGCACGGCTTCGCGCTCGCTGGTGACGATTTGCTCAGCGTAAGAGCCGCCAGGAACCAGCCCCATCACGCGATCGCCCACCTTGAACTGCTGCACCCGCGAGCCGACCTCGATGACGGTGCCAGCATATTCTAGGCCGGGGATGCGTGGATCCACCCCGGGCGGGGCAGGGTACAGGCCGCGGACCTGCAGCAGGTCGGCGCGGTTGACGCCGACAGCTTCGGTTTTCACCCGTATGTCACCGGGCCCCAGCGGGGGCGGCTCGACGGTGCGCAGGACCATGCTCGACTTGCCGTCGGCGGCCTTCTCGATGATCCAGGCTTGCATCGACATGTCCTCCGTGCCTCCACAAGGGCTCAATCGGCGCTGCGTTCTTCCGGCACCAGCTGCTCGCCGTCCTGATAGACCACACTGCCGTCGGCGTAATGTTCCCGCTTCCAGATGGGGGCGCGCTTCTTCAGTGTGTCGATGGCGTAGCGAGCGGCCTCGAAGGCTTCGGGCCGGTGACCGGCGCGGACCACGATCAGCACGCTGTCCTCGCCAATATTGAGCGTGCCTTCCCGGTGCACGATGCGGCAGCGGTGGACGCCGAACTTCTCGATCACTTCCTGCTCCAGCTCCGCCAGCACCTTTTCGACCAGCGCTCGGTGCGCGCTGTACTCCAGCTTCACGACCTCCTTGCCGTCGTGGTGGTTGCGAACGGTGCCGGAGAAGACCACCAGCGCTCCACTGGCATCGTTCTCGGTCTCTTCCAGCAGGCGCATGATGTCGAAGGGCTCGGATTGCAGGTGGCGTGAAACAGTCATGGCGATACTCCTTCAGCCGCCGCTGACCGGCGGCAGCAGGGCCAACGTGGCGCCGGGCTCGATGGTATGGGTGCGGGGGACGATCTCGTCATCGATGGCGCAGGCCAGTCGGGGCATGTGGGCGGCCAGGCCGGGGAGCTGCTCCTGCAGCCGTTCCAGCACCTCGACGAGAGCGGTCGGCTCTTCCAGGGGGAAGGATGTGCTGCGCTTGCCGGCGACTTCCTGCAGCACGCCGTAGAACTGAATCTCTATCATGCCGCCTCCTATCCTCCCAGCGTATGCATGGTCGCATCGCGCTGCACATAGCCGGCGACGTCGACGAAACCCTTGCCCTTGTGCCAGACCGCCGCGCGGATCCGCGCGATTAGCTCGGCGTCGCTGGCGCCGGCGCGCAGCGCGTGCTTGAGGTCCACGCCGCGGGGCGAGAACAGGCAGGGGAAGATTTTACCAGTGGCGGTGAGGCGAACGCGGTCGCAGCTTGCGCAGAACGGGTTCGATACAGTCGATATTACGCCGATCCGGTAGTCTCCGTCCAGAAGATAGTAACGGGCCGGCTCACGGGTCCGGGGTAGGGCCGCCACCGCGTAGCGCTGCTGCAGGCGCGCGATGATCTCGGCTTCGGGCACCACCCGTTCGGGCCGCCAGCCTCCCTTGCCGTCCAGCGGCATGAACTCGATGAAGCGCAGCGGCAGGCCATGCTCTCGCGCCCAGGCAACCAAGGGCAGGATTTCCTGTTCGTTCTCGTCACGGATCACCACGGCGTTGAGCTTGATCGCCAGGCCGGCTTCGCGGGCGGCCAGGATACCGCGCAGCACCGGCTCAAGGGGGCTTTTAGTCATCCGCTCGAACAGCGTCGGGTTCATAGCGTCCAGGCTGATGTTGATGTCGTCCAGGCCGGCCGCCTTCAGGCCGGCAGCATGGCGCTCCAGCAGGGTGGCGTTGCTGGTCAGTGAGACCCGCTCCAGCCCCTCGGCGCGCAGCGCCTGCAGGGCGGCGATGAAGTCGACCGCCCCCTTGCGCAGCAGCGGTTCGCCACCGGTGATGCGAATACTCCGAATGCCGAGTTCGCGCACGAACAAACCCGCCAGCCGCAGCAGCTCTTCGAAGCTCAGGATCTGGCTGCGCGGCAGCCAGGCGGGATCCTCCGGCATGCAATAGTGGCAGCGCATGTTGCAGCGGTCGGTAATCGAGATGCGCAGCTTGTGCTTGCTGCGCCCGAACCGGTCCTGAAGCTGCCGGCCTTGATCGAGGGAGAAGGTCATGGCAGGACTCGCTCGCCGGCGCCGTCAGTTGAAGCCGACCAGCGGCTCGATGTTGACCCAGTCCTGAGGCTGCAACTCGTAGGCGCCTTCCGGCAGAACGATGAAGCAGTTGGCCTCGCTCATCGAGCGCAGCACGCCAGAGCTCTGGTTGCCGGTGGGGCGCACCGTAATGGTGCCGTCGCTGCTGACGGTCATGACGCCGCGCTGGAATTCAAGGCGCGGGTCCCGCTTGACGATGGGGCGCTCCAGGCGGGCTCGCAGCTGCAGGCGCGGCGTCGGCGTCTTGCCTTCCAGACACTCCAGGGCCGGCATGACGATTTGGTAGAACGTCACCATCACCGACACCGGGTTGCCGGGCAGGCCGAAGAAGACCGCCGATCCCATGCGGCCGAAGGCCAGCGGCCGGCCCGGGCGCGTATGCAGTCGCCAGAAGCCGATGCTGCCATGCTCGGCCAGCAGGCCGGTGATGTAGTCGGCTTCGCCGACCGACACGCCGCCGGAGGTGATAACGACGTCGGCTGCGGCGCTTGCCTGCCGCAGCGCCTGATGCAGCCGCTCGGGCTGGTCCGGGACCACGCCGAAGTCCAGCACCTCAGCCCCGTACCGTTGCAGCATACCGTGCAAGGTGTAGCGGTTGCTGTCGTAGATTTGCCCCGGCGCCAGCGTCTCGCCGGGGAGGCGCAGCTCGTCGCCGGTGGACAGGATGGCGACCCGCAGCGGCCGCCGCACGTCGACCTCGGCGATGCCAAGGGAGGCCAGCAGCCCGAGGTCGGCCGGTCCAAGCCGATGCCCGGCCGGCAGCACCAGGTCACCTGCCCGCAAGTCTTCGCCGCGCCGACGAATGTAGCTGCCCGGCACGTGCTGGCCGTCGACCCAGACCAGGTCGCCTTCCCGTCGCACCTGCTCCTGCATGACCACGGTGTCGGCGCCGTCCGGCACGACGGCGCCGGTCATGATCCGCACGCACTGGCCGGGAGCCACGGTGCCGGAAAACACCCGGCCGGCGAAAGCCGAACCGATGACGCGTAATGGCTGTCCAGTCTGCAGGTCGGCATGCCGCACGGCATAGCCGTCCATCGCCGAGTTGTCATGGCCGGGGACGTCCAGCGTGGCATGCACGGGCTTCGCCAGCACCCGCCCGAGAGCGGCGGTAAGTGACAGGCGCTGGCGATCGGCGCAGGGCTGGAGCTCGCGGCGGATGATCGCCAACGCCTCGGTCAGTGAAAGCTGGCGCTTCCCTTGACCGCAAATCACGGACTCTTCAGGTCTGAGGGCCAAGGAATTCCTCTCCTCTCTGGCGGGCCGTGCAACCGAGTGCAAAGCCTGGTGCGTTGTCTTGGCTTGAGCCCGATTATACCCCAGCCATGCCCCCGCAGCTGGGAAGCCGGCTCAGCCCCCCTGGGCGATTCCCGTAAGCACGGCCGGGGCGTGCTCCGCACTGCGGAGCACCGTCCGACTCGCCGTTTTTAGCGTGTTTCGGTGTGTTTCTTTCATTATCGCCGGGCGAGTGAAAGTCTCAAATGGACTTGGCGGCGACACGTTGGCAACGCCATGCCGAGGCTCTCGTTTGCTGGGCGTTTCGTCCCTATCTGAAAAACAAGGACGACAACAGCGTGCCGGCAACAAGCGCCAGGAGCAGGCAAGCAGCGGCTGGCGCACGCAGGCAAGAAACCGGGTGAAGTGGTTTTCGCAAGTGCCTCTGTGTCATGCATAACGCGACCGGCTTGCCCAAACGGAGGAGGTGGCGTAATGCTGGAAGAACCGCTGCTGTTCGCATTGGGCACCAGCCAGCCGTTTGGCGCCCAGGTGGCGGCGGAGCTGGGCTTGGCGCTGGCTGCGCATGAGGAGCGCCGCTTCGAGGATCGCGAGAGCAAACTGCGCCCCCTGCGTGGCGTGCGCGGGCGCAACGTCTATGTCCTGCATGCCCTGCACGACGAGCCGTGGGTCAGCGTGCACGACAAGCTTTGCGAGCTGCTGGAGGCCATGGGCGTGGATTGCGTGATGGCGCTGGAGGTGCACAACCGCCAGGCTTTCGAGAATGCCTTTCGCTGCCGCACCGAGCATCTGGAAGCACGGGTGGCACTGGCAGAAGCCGTCCTCGAGCGCCAGGGCGAGCAGGCCTGTACGGTGGTCTCTCCCGACTCCGGCGGGCTTGAGCGGGCTGAGCTGTTTCGCCAGGCCCTGGCGGAGCGCACCGGCAGCGAGCCAGGCCTGGCGATGGTGGAAAAGCACCGCAGCGAAGGCAGGATAAGCGGCGGCTTCCTGGCCGGGGAGGTCGAGGCAAGCACGGCGCTGGTCGTGGACGATCTCATCAGCAGCGGTGCCACCATGCTGCATGCCGCCCAGACTTGCCGCAGACATGGCGCCGCTGCCGTCATCGGCCTTGCCACCCATGCCGTCTTTGCCGCGGGCGCGCAGACACTGTGGTCGAGCGGCGCACTCGACTGGTTATACGTAACTAACAGCGTGCTGGCCAAGGCGCCGGCGGTGGCGCGCGGCCGGCTGCAGGTGGTTCCGGTGGAGCGCTGTTCGCCAGGGCGATCTTGGCCCTGCACGGCCATGCGGAGTCGCCGGTACTGGAGAGCTGAATCGGTCGCAAATGGATTCTTGACCGCAGTCAAGCGCAGGCAAGATTGCCCTCGCGGTCGCTGGCGCAGTCGGTATGCTAGCGGTGACGGCATGCCGAATGACGCCCGTTCGCGGGCGGGCTTGGTTTTGCCCGCGGCAGGGACGATGTTAGCTGCTCGAAGGTACCGCAACGACCGCATGGCTGCTGACACGTCCCAGCCATCGGGCTTTTTCCCTGCGACAAGGAGGACGAAATGGCCAAACAGGAAGACACCGCAACTGGCACCATTGAAAAGGCCCCATCGGCAGCGCCGACTTACTGGATCAGCCCGTTCGACGAGATCGACCGCCTGTTCGACGAGTTTTTGTCGTCGAGCTTGCTGCGTCCTGGCCTGTTGTCGCGCGGACTGCGGCCCGAGCTGCGGGCGTTCGCCGAGCGCGCGCCTCGCATCGATTTGCTGGATCGCGAAAGCGAGATCGTGGTCCGGGCGGAACTGCCAGGCGTGGACAAGAAGGATTTGGAGGTCACGGTCAGCGACAACAGCCTGACCATCAGGGCGACCACTTCGCACGAGAGCGAGGAAGAGAGCGGCGAGTATTACCGGCGCGAGATCAGCCGCGGATCCCTCGCTCGCACCGTGCCGTTGCCAGCCATCGTTGATGCCGGCAAGGCCAAGGCCGATTTCAAGAACGGCATCCTGGAAGTGACGCTGCCCAAGCTGGAGCGCTCCAGACGGCGTCGCATCGAGATTGGCTGATGTCGGCATGCCCAATAGGTCTGGCCTGGCAACGCCGGGCCTGACCGGCTCAGGCGAGGGTGTCATGGACGATTGCCAGCGACAGCGGCAGCTGATCGACAACATCATGGCCAATCCGGCCTGCCTGCCGGAGCCCGCCGAGCGCATTGAGCGGCTGGAGACCCATCTGTCCACGGTGCTGCTGGCGGGTGACCACGCCTACAAGATCAAGAAGCCTCTCGACCTGGGCTTCGTCGACTACAGCACGCTGGCCCGCCGCAGGTATTTCTGCACCGAGGAAGTCCGCCTCAACCAGCGGCTTGCGCCGTCGCTTTATCTGCGCACCGTCCCCATCACCGGCAGCATCGATCGGCCCGTCTTCGACGGCGAGGGCGAGCCGATCGAGTACGCTGTCATGATGCGCCGCTTTCCACAGCAGGCGCGCCTTGACAGCCTGCTCGTGGCCAACCAGCTGCCGGTGGCAGCCATGGACGCGCTGGGCGAGACGCTGGCCGCGTTGCATGACGCCGCGCCGCGCGCGCCGGCCGATAGCCCTCATGGACGCCCCGAGCGCATTGGTGCGCCCATGCTAGACAATTTCGAGGTGCTGCAGGCCCTGGCACCTGACGACTGGCGTGAGCTGGTGCAGAACGCCAGGGACTGGACCTGTCGCGGCCTGGACAAGCTCGCCCCGGTGATGGAGCTGCGCGCCCAGCAGGGCTACATCCGCGAGTGCCACGGCGACTTGCACCTCGGAAACACGCTGCAGTGGCAGGGCGAGTTCGTCTTGTTCGACGCCATTGAATTCGATCCGGGGCTGCGCTGGATCGACCTCATGAGCGACCTGGCCTTTGTGCTGATGGATCTGGAGGCGCGGGGCGCCCTGCAGCACGCCCACCGGCTCAAGAATGCCTATCTCGAAGCCAGCAGCGATTACCAGGGCTTGGCGCTACTGCGGCTGTATCTGGTTTACCGGGCTATGGTAAGGGCCAAGATCGCCATCCTGCGCGCGCAGCAGGTCGAGGAAGGCGCCGAGCGGCAGGCGGCGCTGGCGGAATGCCGGCGCTATCTGGAGCTGGCCGTGCGCCATTGCCGGGAGCCTACGCCCGCCTTGGCCATTACCAGCGGCTGCTCGGGCAGCGGCAAGAGCACTGCCGCGCTCCAGCTGGTCAACCACTTAGGCTATCTCCGCATCCGCTCGGACGTAGAGCGCAAGCGCTTGCTGGGCCTCTCGCCGCGGCAGCGAGCCGATGCCGAAGTGGGGCAGGGAGCCTATAGCTCCGAGATGAGCGACCAAACCTATCGCCGCCTGCTGCAACTCAGCGAAATCGTGCTAGCGGCAGGGGAGCGGGTCGTGATCGATGCCACCTTCCTGCGCAAGGCGCGCCGGCAGCCGTTCAAGGCGCTGGCGGCAAGTATGGAGCTGCCGTTGACCATCATTCACACCACGGCGGCGGAATCCGTGTTGCGGGCCAGGGTCAGCGCGCGTGCGCTGGCGGCCGACGACCCGTCCGATGCCACCCTGGCCGTGCTCGGGCAGCAGCTTCGGCAGGCCGAGTGGCCCAGCTCGGACGAAGGCCGCCTGCTGCGGGTTCCCACCGATCAGCCCGACTGGGAAGCCCAGCTGCTGCGCGAGCTGCCGCTGGCGACCGTCGACAGTGCGACGCAGTGAGCGCTGCCGGCAGCGGTGTCAGCAGCGGACCACCGTCGGCGCGGCCAGGCGCTCGTAGTCGCCGTAGCGCATGCAGATGGCTTCCTCGTGGCTGCCGGCCTTGAAGGTGATCCGCTCGTCTTCCCGCAAGCGGGGACTGACGAAGACCTCCACCCCGTACAACGAGCCGAACGGCGGCATCGCGCCCACCTCGCAGTCCGGGAAGGCCTCGCGCAGCTCGTCTGGGTCGGCCAGCTCCACCTCCCGGGCACCCAGGCCCTGGCGGAGACGCTCCAGATCAACATGATCCGAAGCGGGCAGCACGACCAGACAGAGCCGGCCGTCGACTCGCACCCCGACCGTCTTGGCGAACTCGTCGCCGCGGACATGCAGCCTTTCCGCGGTGCGCTGAGCATCGATGCTGGTCGGATGCGACAGGGTTTGATAGGGAACGGAGCTGCGTTCCAGCAGCTCCCTGAGTCGCGCGCTTGCCATGTCTGCCTCCTGCGATAGCCCATCGCCGCGCGAGCCTGCTGCCGGGCCGGTCGCATCGGCTCGCCGGCCCATTTGATATGTGTCGCTTGCCGGGCGAATCCCAGAGGGATGGAGGAGGAGCTTTCAGCTCGTCGCTGCCACGTCTTGATCCGCTTCTAGGTCGACCAGCTCGGCCGCCTTCGAGGTCGTATCGGCTGCCGCTTGGTCGAGCAGGACCGCTTGCGCGGCAGCGCGAATGGCTTGCTGCACCAGGCGCCGGATGGCGGTTGCCTCGTCCAGCCGCGCCACCATCTGCGGGATGGTGAGGCGGCCGACGCTGCCAGCACGCAGCAGCTTGGCCTTGCAGGCGCGATAGCTGTCGTCCCAGGCCTCCAGGATCTGCGCGGCCTCGCCGGCCTCGATGCGCGCCAGCACTTCGGGCTCGCTGAGCAACCTGCGCGCCTCCTCGCGGAACTCCCTGACCTGCCGGCGCAGGGGTTCGTCGGCAATGGGCTCCAGTTGCGGCTGCAGCTGCCGATAGAGCCTGGCATTGTCGATCACTCCGCTGTAGTGGCGGCAAATGGCGAGCACCACCGGCAGCTCATGCACGATTTTTTCCGTCAGCTCGCGCCGCTGGAGCTGCATCACGAATTCGTTGACCGCCTCCAGCAAGGTGCGCACGATTTGCTGATCCCGGATGCTGCGCTCCCGCTCTTCTGCCGCATCGCTCAAGGCTCCGAGGGCGGCTCGCTGCACGATGGCATCGATGCGGGCCAGCTCCAGCTTGATGGCATCCAGGGCCATCGCCGGCGTGTCGGCCACGTTGCGGTCAAGATGCCTGGGCCGGCTCTCGTCCTCATCCTGGGTACGGAAGCGGCCCTGCAGGAATCTGGCCAAAGGCTCGATCAACGGCCGCATCGAGATGACTCCCAGCAGGTTGATCAGGCTGTGGAAGATGGCTAGCAGTACGGCCGGGGAGTCGCTCAGGCCGAGCCAGCCACCGATTTGCTCCACCACCCAGAGCAGGGGCGTGAGGGCCAGCAGCGACACCAACGCTAGGCCGAGCTTGAACAGCACATAGCCGAGCGCCGCACGGCGAGCGTCGGCGGTTGCGTCGATCATGGCAATGATGCTGGTGCTGGTGGTGCCGACGTTGGCGCCGATGACCACAGCGGCGCCCAGGCTGACCGGGATCAGGCCGCCCGCCACGGCCGTCAGGGTCAGCGCCAGCGAGGCGCCGGACGACTGCATCAGCGCTGTCAGAACGATACCGATCAACGTGAAGAGCAGGACCTCGGCGATGCCGGCCGTCTCGAACTGCTCCAGCGGCAGCTTTAATGAGGATGCGTCGAAGCTGCCCTTGAGCACGTCGATGCCGATGAAAAACACGCCGAAGCCGGTGAGCGCATCGCCAAAGGCGGCTCGCCGACCCCCGCTTAGCCGCAGCGCCGTGCCCAAGGCCACCGCAGGTAGGGCCAACAGGCGCAGCTCCAGCTTGAAGCCGACTAAGGCAACCAGCCAGCTGGTCGATGTGCTGCCCAGGCTGCTGCCCAGGATGACGCCGATGGCCTGGTTCAGCGTCAGCAGGCCGGCGTTGACAAAGCCCAAGGTGGCGAAGATGACCGCGCTGGAAGACTGGACGGCCGTGGTGATGAGCACGCCGGCCACGATGCCGCGCAGCGGGGTCGCCGTCCAGTGCGCCAGGATGTCACGTAGCGCGTTGCCGGCGGCCAGCTTGAGGCCATCGGTCATCAGCCGCATGCCGAGCAAGAACAGCCCAATACCGCCGGCGAAAGAAAGCACGCTCATGATGGTCATGGCAACCCTGCCCAGGTTCTTGTTCCGTGAGGGCCCGCTGGCGCTTGTCTTTGCTGCGCCAGCCCATAGACAACCAGTGTGAGAACACGAAGCAACACGAATTCCAAGCGTCGCCGCTGGCTACGCTGGATGGTGCCGGTCGCGGTCCTGGCGGCCATCAGCGCCTACTACCGTTGGCGACCGCTGCCAGCCGGCATCAATGGCCGTCTTCGCAGCTATCGGGTGCCGGCCGAAGACATCCGCTTTTTTCACAATACGACCTGGTACGAGAATGGCCAGCGCTGGACCGTGCACCAAATCACCCCCGAGCTGCTGCGGCTCATCGAAGGCGCGCAGCGCTGGGTGGTGGCGGACATTTTTCTGTTCAGCCATCACCATATCGACCGCGCCAGGGACTACCTCCCGACCACTGGCTGGGTGGCCGAGGCGGTGGCCGCCAGGGAGCGTCCGGTCTGGTTCATTACCGATCCCATCAACACCAGCTACGGCAGCTGGGTCAGCCCGCCGCTGCGCTGGCTGGAGCGCGCGGGCGCCCGGGTCTGCATCACCGACCTGAACAAGCTGCGGGACAACAACCTCTTATATTCGCCGTTCTGGCGGCTGCTCTTCCGCTGGATGGACAAGTCCTGGCCGCCGAAGATCGGCAACCTGCTCGAGCCTGGCGCCACCATGTCGCTGTGGAGCCTGTTGGATGCCATCAATGCCCGCGGCAACCATCGCAAGCTCTTGATCTGCGACCAGGGCGACAGCTATGTGACGCTGATCACCTCGGCCAATTTCGAGGACGCCAGCAGCCATTTCGGCAATACGGCCGTCACCATCCGCAGCGCGGCCGTGGCGCGGCACTTTTTGGAGGCAGAGAAGGCCATTGCCAGGGTGTCCGGGCTCGATATTCCGGTCACCATTGCGGACGCCGAAAGCGAAGGCGATGCGGTCGTGACCCCGCTGATGGGGGCAGACATCAAGCGTGCGCTCCTGTGCGATCTCGCCGCCGCCACACCACAGGACTTTCTCTACCTGTTCGCGCAGTTCCTGTCCGAGCGGCGGGTCATCGACGCCTTGATCGCAGCCAGCCGGCGGGGAGTGCCCGGCGTGCTGGTGCTGGACCAGAACAAGGTCGATTTCGGCAACCCGAAGCTGGGGTTCCCAAATCAGCTGGCCGGGCCCGAGCTGGCGCGGCGGACCGGCTTTGAGATCCGCTGGGCCAACATTCGCCGGGAAGAATACCACAACCAGTTCATGCTGCTGTGTGGCCCGGACCGCTGCATCCTGCACGTAGGCTCGGCCAATTACAACCGCCGCAGCCTGTCCAACACGGTGCTGGAAGCTAACGTGCGCATTGACGCGCCCCGGCAGGCCGAGGTGAGTCGCAAGGCGCTGAGTTATGCGGAGTGGATGGCGAGCGCGCCGCGCAGCCTGCCATACCACAACGGCCGGCGGCTGCGCTCGCTGCCCAAGTATCTCGTCTACCGCTTCCTGGAGGCGACTGGCTGCGGGACGTTCTAGTCGTCCGGACTATCTGTCGCCCGACAGCTGCAGGATTTCCTCCTTGAGCGCCTGTTCCGACGGCAGGCCGATCATCCGACGTACCTTGCCTTCCCGGTCGCGGTAGAAAATGGCCGGCGTGCCGCGCGCCCCGAGCTGGCGCATCAGCTCGACATTCAGCTTCAGATGCTGCTCGATCTCGAACGGGATCTTCTCCAGCGGCTCGATGCCGCCGGCGCTGTGGTTTTCCTCATGCCGAGCCAGCGCGGCGGCAGGATCCTCGGCCGCCAGGATGGCTGCCGCCTTGCCGGCGCTCGACTGCGACAGCACCCCCACCATGATGTGGCGCACCTGCAAATCCTTGCCCACGTAAGGCCGGGTGGCGCGCCAGAAGGCGTTGCAGTAGGGGCAGTTGGGGTCGCTGAAGACGTAGACGATGCGCTTGGCGTTGGACGGGCCGTCGCCCACCCAGGCGGCTTTCTCCAACAGCGGCCAGGCCTCGTTGAAATCCGGCTCGGGCAGGTAACGCCGTAGGTGATCGACGCTCAAGTTTTCGCCCTCGGCGCCCAGCATGGTGCCTAGGATGACTTGCTCGCCGTCCGGCGTCATGTAAAACACCATGGGCTCGCCTTGGTAGCGGGCTGCATAACCCCGCATTCCGCCCGGCGCCTCGAACTCGGCCTCGACCTTGACGCCCTGTTCCACCAGGGCTTGGACCGGTGCGGGATGCTCAGCGGCATGGGCCGCGCCTGCGGCCAGCAGCATGAGAGCGGCTGCGATTGGCTGTTTCATTGAAATGACTACTCCTGTGGTGCACGAAGGTTGCGCAGATAGTCGCCGAGGCGGGCTCGCGAGAGCTCCCCGATGTGGGTGTCGGTCAGCATGCCATCTGCATCGAAAAACAAAGTGGTGGGCAGGCCGGGAGCGCGGAAATAACGGCCGGTCTCCTCGCCTAGGTCAAGCAGCACGTTGTCGAGCGTCAGCTGCTCAGCAGCAAGATAGCTGCGGACGGCATTCGGCCCTTCGCCCTGATTGACGAAAACGAAATGCACGTCCGGGGATTCCTGCTGGCCGCGCTCCAGCACGGGCATCTCGCGGCGACAGGGCGGACACCAGCTGGCCCAGAGATTGAGCACCACCGGCTTGCCGCGGAAGTCGTCCAGCTGGACCGGCCGCCCTTGCAAGTCGCTCAGCACCAGCGCCGGCAGGGGCTTGCTGGTCGCCTGGCGCAGCGCGTGGTAAACCCAGTTGCCGCCACTCCAGATGACGAGCCCGATCAGCAGCGGCACGAACAGCGGCTTGGCCGCATACTTGCCGCGCAACACGAACCAGCCGGCGACGCTGGCGGTCACCAGCGCGCCGACCCAGGGGAGGTAACCGTCCTGCCAAAAATAAAGCGCTTCCCAGGGCGCGTCCCGAAAATCGGCCAGATGGCCAACGACGTAGCCCAGGCGCGCCGCCAGCAGCCCGGCCAGCAGGCTTAGCCACAGCGGCTTTTCTAGGCTGACGCCAAGCCGCTTCTCCCACCGGCTTCCGGTCAGCAGGATGGCGACCACGGCGAGAAGCAGGAACAAGCGCGGCAACGAAATGACGGCTGGCCCCAGCGCCAACGCTCTCCTCCCTCAATATTGTCACCGCGGCCATTGCCTGGCTCGGACCGGCCTGGCGCCGCAGTAGCTTTCTCGTACCCTAGCTCGCGAAACGGCAAGGATAGCAGGCTTGTAGCCGCGCGTGCATGGAGGCGTGGCCCCCTGACCATGGACCCAGCTAGCGTGTCGCCGCATCCGCTCCCTGCACGAAAGCCTTGGTGATGGCGGCAGTGAGTCGGTTGACGTCGGCCGGCATGGGGCGGACCCGGTTGTCGATCAGTAGCATGGCCAGGCCATGCACCAGCGACCAGGCGGCCAAGGCCTGGATGCGCGAGTCCTCGGTTCCGAACAGCCCGGCTGCCGCACTGCGCCGTACCGCTTCGATCATGAGCGCATGGGTGGCGTCGGCGGCCTTCTGCAGAACCGGATGGCGTGGATCGGTGGCTAATTCGGGCCCGAACATCAGACGGAAATGCGCCGGGTTTTCCACGGCGAACGCCACATAGGCTTGTCCCAGCGCGCTCAGCTGGGCCTTAGGATCGTCCGGGTGCCGCTGCGTGGCCTCCTGCATCTTCTCCTGGAGGGCCGCATGGCCGAGCGCCGCTACTTCCGCCAGCAGCTCCCGCTTGTCGGCAAAGTGACGGTAGGGCGCAGCATGGCTGACGCCGGCTCGTCTGGCCAGCTCCCGCAGCGTGAAGTCCCAGGCCTGATCCTGGCGTAGCATCTTGAGCGCGGTGGCGATCAGCGTGCGTCGCAGGTCGCCGTGGTGGTAGGGCCGGGGATGTTGCTTGACAGGCTTGCTGCTATTCATAGGACTGCTCGGGATGAATGTTGACAACGGTAACATGCAACCATATCTTTGCCCCAGGTGCAATGTTGACGCGAGAAACATCGGAGGAGGGGACCATGAGCTATCAGCTGCTCAAGTCACTGCATTTGTTCGGTGTGGTGCTGTTCCTCGGCAATATCGTCATTACCGCGGCTTGGAAAGCCGCGGCCGACCAGAGCCGCAACGCGACCATCATCGCTTACGCGCAGCGGCTGGTGACCATCACCGACATCGTCTTTACCGCGCCAGGCGCTGTCCTGATTCTCGTCACCGGCTTGCTGATGGCGGGCAGCCATGCCGCCGTCCTGGAAACTTACTGGCTGCGGTGGGGGGGTTGCGCTGTTCGTGCTCTCGGGCCTGGTCTGGCTGCTATTGCTGCTCCCGATTCAATACCGGCAGGCGCGACTGGCCCGGAGATTCGGCGAGGAGGGGATAGCGCCGTCCTACTGGCGGCTGGCTAGGCTCTGGGCCGTGTTCGGCACCATCGCCACCCTGCTGCCGCTGGCCAACCTGTATTTCATGGTGTTCAAGCCGCTCTGAGGCGGCCGGGGCATCCCGGCCGCCTCAAACTGAACTCAGGAGGTGGCGCTGGCGCCATTCGGCAATGGTCTTCAGCACCAGGGTGATGACCGCGATCAAGGCCAGCAGGGAGGCGGCGGCAAAGGCGCCGGTGGCGTTGTAATCCTGATAAAGCAGTTCAACATGCAGCGGCAACGTGTTGGTTTCGCCGCGAATGTTTCCGGAAACCACGGAGACGGCGCCGAACTCGCCCACTGCTCGGGCATTGCAGAGAATGACGCCATAGATGAGCGCCCACTTGATGTTGGGCAGGGTGACCCGCCAGAAGGTTTGCCAGCCGCTGGCACCCAGCGAAGTCGCGGCCTCCTCTTCCTCGCTGCCCTGAGCCTCCATGAAAGGAATCAGCTCGCGGGCGACGAAGGGACTGGTGATGAAGATGGTTACCAGGATGACGCCGGCGACGTTGAACATTAGCTGGATGCCATAAGCGTCCAGCCAGCTGCCCAGCCAGCCGCGGGAGCCGTACAACATGAGGTACATGACGCCGGCCACCACGGGGGATACCGAAAAGGGAATGTCGATGAATGCGCTCACCAGCCGCTTGCCCGGGAAGTCGAAGCGCGTCACCAGCCAGGCCGCGGCGACACCGAACAGGGTGCTCACCGGGACGGCGATGGCGGCGGTCAGCAGAGTCAGGCCGATGGCGTGCAGGGTGTCGGGGTGGGTGAGGTTGGCGACGTAGACCTGCCAGCCAGCGGAGAAGGCTTGGGCAAAAATCACCAGCAGCGGCATGACGATGATCAGCAGCGCGCCGATCACGCCCACGCCGATCAAGGCCAGGGCGGCCGGGGACAGCCGCTGCCTGGCGGGTTTGGTTGCGGTTTGTTCGGTTGCGATGCGCATAGTCAGCTCTTGCGGCTATGACGGTTGAGGTAGCCCTGCAGCAGGCTAATGCTGATCAGCAGCGCGAACGCGGCGGCGAGCATGACGCTGGCCAGCGCGGCGGCCGAGGCATAGTCGTACTCCTCCAGTCGGATCATAATCAGCAGAGAGATCACCTCGGTCTCATAAGGCATGTTGCCGGCAATGAAAATGACGGCGCCGAACTCGCCCAGTCCGCGCGCCAGCGAGAGCACGAAGCCGCTTAGCAGCGCTGGCAGAATGGGCGGGAAGATGACCCGCCGGAAGGTTTGCCAGGCCGTGGCGCCCAGGGTCTGGGCGGCTTCCTCCAGCTCCGGCTCCAGATCCTCCAGCACCGGCTGCACGCTGCGCACCACGAAGGGCAGCGTGGTGAAGGCCATGGCGACCGTGATGCCCAAGGTCGTGTAGGCGACCTGGATGCCGAGTGGCTCCAGCAGTTTGCCGTACCAGCCGTTGCCGGCGAACAGGCCAGTCAAGGCCAGGCCGGCGACCGCGGTCGGCAGGGCGAAGGGCAGGTCGATCACGGCATCCAGCATGGTCCGCCCCGGAAAGCGGTAGCGCACCAGAATCCAGGCCAGCAGGAGGCCGAGAAAGAGGTTGAAAACGGACGCGCCGAGCGCAGATCCGAGCGTTACTTTGTACGATGCCAGCGCCCGCTCCGAGGTCACCAGTGACCAGAATTCCTGCAGCCCCAGGCCACCAGCCTTGAGGACCAGGCCGGCCAGCGGCAGCAGGATGATGATGGCGACAAACAGCAGTGTCGTGCCCAGCGTCAGACCGAAGCCCGGCAGCACGCGTTTCGTCCGTGGCATTGGCAAGGCAGTCGCAAGCATGGTCAGTTCCGTTAAGTGACCGGCAAGCTGTGCACGGTCTCCGCAGCCCAATGAGACAGGCTGCCTGCAGAGGCAGCCTGTCCTCGACAGCTGGCCGGTTCGGCCGCCGCTGCGGCGGCTCGTTCCGAAGCGAAGGCGGTGCAGGGCATCAACGCCGGGTCCTGCGCATCAGCTGGTCGAACATCGCATCGGATGCGAAGTGGAGCTCCTGGATCTTGTCCCAGTCGCCGATCACTTCCTCGACCTTGATCAGCTCGGTGGGCGGGAACTGATCGGCATATTTCTCGGCGATCGCCGGCGAACGCACCCGATAGTAGCGCTGTGCCAGCAGTTCCTGCGCCTCGTCGCTGTAGAGGTAGTTCAGATACGCCTCGGCGACCTTGCGGCTGCCGCGCCGATCCGCCACCCGGTCGACCACGCTGACCGGGAAGTCGGCCACCACCGTGGTCGAAGGCACCACCACCTCGAAGGCCTGGTCACCGTATTCCTTGCGGATGTTGTGGGTCTCGGCCTCGAAGGTGATCAACACATCGCCGATCTTGCGCTCGACGAAGGTCGTGGTGGCGCCACGGCCGCCGGTGTCGAACACCGGCACGTTGGCGAGAAAACGGACCATGAAGTCCTTGATCTTCTCCTCGTCGCCGTCGAACTGTTTCAGGGCCCAGGTCCAGGCACCCAGGTAGGTATAGCGCGCATTGCCGGAAGTCTTGGGATTGGGGAAGACCACCTTGACCCCTTCGGCGGCCAGGTCGCCCCAGTCACGGATGTTCTTGGGGTTGCCCTTGCGCACCAGGAAGGCCGGCGCCGAGTAGTAGGGCGAGCTGTCGTGCGGTAGCCGGCTCTTCCAGTCGGCCGCGATCAGGCCGTTCTTGGCCAGCATTTCGATGTCGGTGTACTGGTTGAAAGTCACCACATCCGCCTGCAGGCCCTCGATAATCGCTCGCGCCTGCCGCGAGGTGCCGGCGTGCGACTGCCGGATGGTGACGTCCTCGCCGGTCTCCGCCTTCCAGTAGGACTGGAACTTCGGATTGATCTCGGCGAACAGCTCGCGCGCGATGTCGTAGGACGCGTTGAGGATCTCGGTTGCTGCCTTGGCCGGCGTCACCGCCAGCCCAATCGACAGGGCCAGAGCGCCCAACAGACGGTGTTTCATTGCATGAGCTCCATGAACAGCGAGTCGATGATGCGATGCGTCATCATAAGCCGCGTCCAAATAGCGATAAAGAATTAATGATAATGTGGTCATGCTCACCTGGAATAAGTCGCATATTCCCTTGCTATATAAACCTATGCGAAGTCATTCCTTCTTCTTATGAGCGAAAGGGCTTATGGTGTGCGCGACGACGTGAAGGAGGCGGCAAGCCCATGAGCATTACTGTGCGCCAGGTTTACAAGCGCTTCGGCAGCTTCGTAGCCCTGAACAACGTGGATTTGGAAATTCCGCAAGGTGAGCTCGTAGCCCTGCTCGGTCCGTCCGGTTCTGGCAAGACGACCTTGCTGCGCGTCATTGCTGGCCTGGAGCGGCCCGACTCCGGCCAGATCCTGTTTCACGGCGAAGACGCGACCAACGTCCATGTGCGCGAGCGCCAGGTTGGCTTCGTCTTCCAGCACTATGCGCTGTTCCGCCACATGACGGTGTTCGACAACGTCGCCTTCGGGCTGCGCGTACGGCCGCGGCGCCAGCGGCCCAAGGAGTCGGAAATTCGGGCTCGGGTCAATAAGTTGCTGGAGCTGGTCCAGCTGGAGTGGCTGGCCGACCGCTATCCTTCGCAGCTTTCCGGAGGCCAGCGACAGCGCGTGGCCTTGGCGCGGGCGCTGGCCGTGGAGCCCAAGGTGCTGCTGCTCGACGAGCCCTTCGGCGCCCTCGACGCCCAAGTGCGCAAGGAGCTGCGACGTTGGCTGCGGCGGCTGCACGACGAGATCCACGTCACCAGTGTGTTCGTCACCCACGATCAGGAAGAGGCCCTTGAGGTCGCCGACCGAGTGGTGGTCATGAACCGTGGCAACATTGAGCAGATCGGCAGCCCGGAAGAGGTCTACGACCATCCCGCCACGCCCTTCGTCTATCAGTTCCTGGGCCACGTGAATCTGTTCCATGGTCGCGTCGTCCGGGGCAAGGCGCGCATTGGCGAGCTAGAAATTCCGGCGCCGGAGTTGGCCAACGTCGAGGACAGCGCTGCGGTGGCTTACGTGCGTCCACACGAATGGGAGGTGCTGGAGCAGCCGGCCACCGATACGCTGCGCGCCAGGGTGGAAGAGGTGTCCATCGTCGGCCCCGTGGTGCGGGTGGAGCTAACCGACGAGGCCAGCGGCACACCCATCTCGGTCGAGCTGGACAAAGGGCGCTACCGTCAGCTGCGCCTGACCCGTGGCGCCATCAGCTATCTGCGCCCCCTGAACAGTCGTGTCTTCGTCGAGCCGGAGCGCAGCGCTAAATCCGCCTGAGCCGGTGTCATCCGCTAGCTGCCCGCCGCCGTCCGCGTCCGGTAACATGGTGCTCATGTGGGGATATTCGCTCGGAGGCGGCGTTGCAGCGATTCGGAACGCATTGGCAAGGTTTGCTTTTCAGCCGGCGTGGTTTCCTGCAGGTAGCAGGAGCCGTGGCCGTGGCAGCCGCGTTGCGGCCGTTGACGGCGAGCGGCGCACGCCCCGGCTTGCGCGAGTACCAGCTGACCCTGACCCCCGCCGAAGCTAAGCTGCTTGGGCCCGAGCATCCGGCGGTGCCGGTCTGGTCTTACAACGGCCAGGTGCCGGGACCGCTGCTGCGGGTTCGCCAGGGCGAGCGGCTGCGGGTGGTGGTGGAAAACCGGCTTACCGAGGAAACCACGGTCCACTGGCACGGCCTGCGCGTGCCCAACGACCAGGACGGCGTGCCGCATCTCACGCAAGAGCCGATCGCGCCCGGCGGCAGGCATGTCTATGAGTTCGTCTGCCCGGATGCGGGGACCTTCTGGTATCACCCGCACCAGCGCTCGCACGAGCAAGTCGGCCGCGGGCTTTACGGGGCCCTCGTCGTCGAGGAAAGCGCGCCGATTGCCGTCGACAGGGACGTGGTCTGGATCCTGGATGACTGGCGCATCGATCGGAGCGGCCAGCTGGCCGAGCCGTTCGGGCACCGGCACGACATCGCCCATGCCGGCCGTCTCGGCAATGCCATCACGCTCAACGGTGAGCGGCTGCTGGAGTTCCCCGTCCGCCGCGGCGAGCGCATCCGGTTGCGCCTGCTCAATGCCGCCAACGCGCGCATCTTCGCGCTGAGTTTTCTCCAGCACGATCCCATCGTCATCGCCTACGACGGCCAGCCGGTGACGCCGCACCGCCCCGAAGGCGGGCGCATCGTGCTTGGCCCGGCCATGCGAGCGGACCTGCTGCTGACCGCCAGTGGCGAGTCCGGCCAGCGCTATCCGGTGCACGACACCTTTTATCCGCATGCTGCCTATGAGCTGCTGGAGCTGGTCTATGCCGATGTGCCGCTGCGCGACGTGCCACTGCCGGCCAGCTTCGAGCTGCCACCGAATCCGCTACAGGAGCCAGACCTGCAAGCGGCCGAGCGCCACCAAATCCGCTTTCAGGGCGGCATGCATGGCGATCTGCGCCAGGCCATCATGGACGGCAAGCCGGTCGACATCCGCCAGATGCTGCATGCCGGCAAGGCCTGGGCGGTTAACGGCGTGGTAGCGACCGGCCACGTGCACGAGCCGATTCTCACCCTGCGGCGGAATCGCAGCTACCTGCTGCAACTGGTCAACGACACGGCCTGGCACCATCCCATCCATCTGCATGGGCACAGCTTCCGGGTCCTGAGCCGCAACGGTGTGCCGACCGCGCACAGAGAGTGGCGGGACACGGTCCTGATGGCGCCTCGGGAAGAAGTCGAGATCGCCTTGGTGGCTGACAACCCCGGCGACTGGATGTTCCATTGCCATATCCTCGATCACCAGCTGGGCGGCATGATGGCGGTCATTCGAGTTGTGTAGGGGCGGGCAGCGGGGAAGGGGCTGCGCCGGTGAAATAGGCGAACGCGCCCAGGGCGACGAAGACCGTGGCGGCGATCACGCGGATGGCGCGCAGTGGCAACCTGTCCGCCGTCAGATGCCCGGCCAGCACCGCCGGTACGTTGGCCGCCAGCATGCCGATCGTGGTGCCGACCACGACCATCGCCACGGCCTGATATTCCAGCGCCAGCACCACGGTGGCGATCTGCGTCTTGTCGCCGATCTCGGCGAGGAAGAAGGTGATCAAGGTCGTCAGAAAAGGGCCAAAGCGATATGAGGCCTCTGCCTCGTCTTCGCGGTCGGGAACCAGAATCCACAGTCCCATGGCGACGAACAGCACGGCCGCCAGCCAGTTCAGGGTCTCTTCGGGGATGCGGCCCGCCAGCCAGGAACCCAGGTCGGCGGCAATGGCGTGGTTGGCGAGGGTGGCGACGAGAATGCCGGCGATGATCGGAAAGGGGCGACGGAGACGTGCCGCGAGAATCAGCGCCAGCAGCTGGGTCTTGTCGCCGATTTCAGCCAGGGTGACTGCAAAGAAGGAGACGAGCAGGGCCGTCAATCGTTTGCGCCTTTGGGATGGGAGCGTTTCGACCAATGACACGACACCGCGGTCCCATCCCGATTTCGCGGTGTCATGTCATAGGTCTCGTCAAGCGAAACGCCGCACCCGCCACGGCGCATTGAGGCGCCAAGCATGTTGACGGACGCCCTTCCCGAAGGAGGAAGGCGACTACTCCCCTAAGACGCTAGCAATTCTAGCCCCGTCGCGAGGAAGAGGCCAGCCTTGGGGGCAGTTGGTCAGACCGATAGCTTTGTCGTAGACTGCGGACATGCTCGATACCGCGCCGAGTCCTGTCAGTTCCTCGATCGTTCGCCTAGGCGCAAGCCAGGATGTTGCTTCGTCGTGACTCTCACCGCTTTCATCGTCATAACGGCGCTTATTCTCGTCAACGCACTCTACGTCGCTGCGGAATTCGCCACCGTCGGCGTCCGTCACAGTCAAGTCCAGCAAAAAGCGGAAGAGGGTAGCGCGCTCGCCAAGCGGCTGATGCCCATCGTCAGCGACACCGCGGCGCTAGACCGCTACATCGCTGCCTGCCAGATCGGCATTACCATCTCCAGTCTCGTGCTGGGCGCCTACGGCCAGGCCACTCTGGCGCGCGATCTCACGCCCATGTTCCAGGCTTTCGGCGGCATGCAAGAGCTGGCCGCCCAATCCGCGGCCACGGTCATCGTACTCGTCGTGCTAACCGGCCTGCAGATGGTGATCGGCGAGCTGGTGCCGAAGTCGCTGGCATTGCAATACCCTCTGCAGACCGCGCTTTACACCTATCTTCCGATGCGCTGGTCGCTGGCCGTGATGAAGTGGTTCATCATGGTCCTGAACGGCAGCGGCAACCTCATCCTCAAGGCGCTGGGGATACGCCATTCCCGTCACCGCCACATCCATTCGCCCGAGGAAATCGACCTGTTGATCGCGGAAAGCCGCGAGCTCGGGCTGCTGGACGTGGACGAGCAGCAGCGGCTGCATGAGGCACTGTTCCTGAGCCGGCGCACGGCGCGCCAGCTCATGGTGCCGCGCCGCTTCGTGAACGGCGTCGACGCCGACGTCTCGGCACGGGAGTTGATGCGGCTGGCGGTGGAGTCGCCTTATTCCACCCTGCCGGTCTACACCGGATCGGACCAGCGGCCCATTGGTATGCTGCACACCAAGGACATCGCCACCCACTTCGTCGCCACCGGCAAGCTGCCCACCCCCCGCGAGATCATGCGGCCGCTGGTGGTCGTCCTGGAGAACGTGACCGGGGACCGCCTGCTGGCCGTCATGCGCGAGCGCGGCGTGCGCAAACTCATCGTCATCGACGAGTATGGCTCTATGCGTGGCCTGGTGACCCTGGACGACGTGCTGTCGGTGCTGGTCGGCGGCGTCGCCGACGAGTACAAGAGCGAAGGGCCGCAGGCCGAGCCGCTGCCCGACGGGCGCGTGCGGCTGCCCGGAATCATGCGGCTGGATGATGCCATCGCCGCCACCGGCCATGCCTGGACCAGCGAAGCCAGCACGGTTGCCGGGTTCATCATCACAGCGCTGGAGCGTATTCCTTCCACTGGCGAGCGGTTCGAAATTGAAGGCATCGACATCGAGATCGAGCGCATGGACGGCCCCGCCATCGAATCCGTGCTGGTGACGCCCATGGCTGAGGCTGCTTCGGACGCAGAGGGTCTGTGAGCATGAGCTGGCTGATACCGACCCTGGTGATACTTGCGCTGATCGCGCTCAACGGCCTGTTCGTCGCCGCCGAGTTCGCCATCATCAGCGCACCAAGGACCGCCATCGAGCGCCGCGCCCAGGATGGCGAGAAGAGCGCCCAGCGCGTGCTGGCGATCATCCAGGACCCGTTGCGACAAGACCGCTATATCGCCACCGCCCAGCTCGGCATCACTTTCGCCAGCCTGGCGCTTGGCATGTACGGCGAGCAGACCCTGGCTAGGGGGCTGGCTTCGCTCCTGGAACCGGTCAGCCTGCCGCAATGGATCGGCGTGCACGCCATCGCTAGCGTGGTGGCCATCGGCGTGCTGACCTATCTGCACATCGTGCTTGGCGAGATGGTGCCCAAGTCGCTGGCGCTGATCTGCGCCGAGCAAACCGTGCTGTGGATCTCGCAGCCGATGCTGTGGCTGAAGCGCCTCGGCTATCCGCTGGTAGTCGCCCTCAATGGCCTGGGGATTGGTGTTCTGCGCCTCATGGGCATTGAGCGGCGTCTCACCAGCGGCCACTACCACAGCACCGAGGAGCTGGAGATGATCGTCGAGGAGAGTGAGCAGAGCGGGGTGCTGGATCCGGAGGCCGGCCAGATCCTGCGCGATCTGCTGGCTTTCCGCGAGCGCACCCTGGGCGAGGTCATGGTGCCGCGGGTGCAGGTGACCGGCCTGCCGCTCGGAGCGCGCCCCGAAGAGATCGCTGCTGTCATCCGCCAGAGCGCGCGCACTCGCTATCCGGTCTACGAAGGCAGCCTGGACAACATCGTCGGCATCATTCACATCAAGGAACTGCTGCGACTGCTGGTTTCAGGCCGCCCCATCTCGCGCGAGGACGTCCACGTCACTGCTTTCCTGCCCGAGACCGCGCGTCTGGACGCGGCGCTGAACGCCATGCGCAGCGCCCGTACCCACATGGTGGTGGTCATCGACGAATACGGCGGCACCGCCGGCATCGCGACCATCGAGGATTTGGGCGAAGAGGTGGTCGGAGAGATCGGCGAGGACGGCGAGGGGAGCGAGGCCCTTTTCGACGCCGAAGGCCGCCTCTACGTGGCGGGCGACTGGCGGCTGGATGAGGTGGGCGAAGAGCTGGGCATCGAGCTGGAGCATCCCGAGGTCGACAGCATCGGCGGCCTGGTGCTGCTCCTGCTGGAGCGCGAGCCGCAGGTGGGCGACAGCGTCCGCTACGCCGGGCTGCAGATCACCGTGCTCACGGTGGAGGGCCACGCGGTCGGCCAGTGTGTGGTCTCGCGGGAAGGCGAGGACGACGAGCCCGCGCCACAGGCGCAATAGGCGCACGCGGCCACGGGCGAGGCGGTCAATCCGATCTTTTCTCTTTGGGGGGGTCCTTGCGGGGCGGGCTGCCCGGCACCCACCAGCGCACGCTGGCGGCCTCGATCTCTTCCGGCGGTAGGTGCCGCGTCTTCCACATCGAGAACAGCACCGAGGCGATGATCATGACCGCGGTGACCAGCAGCGCCGCTTCGATGGAAATCACGTCCTCGTCGAACCAGGCATTGACGATCATTTTCCCGCCGACGAAGACCAGGATCAGAGACAGCCCGTACTTCAGGTAATGGAACCGGTGGATGATACCCGCCAGCGCGAAGTACATGGCGCGCAGGCCCAGGATGGCGAACACGTTGGAGGTGAAGATGATGAACGGGTCAGTGGTGATGGCGAAGATGGCCGGGATGGAATCCAGCGCGAACACCACGTCGGTCAGCTCCACCAGCACCAGCACCACGAACAAGGGCGTCATGTAGCGGACCCCGTTCTGCACCACGAAGAAGTGGCTGCCGACGAAGCCCTCGGTCATGCGGAAGCGCCGTCGCATGAAGCCGACGATTCGGTTGTTCTCGATGTCCGGTTCGGCCTCGACCGCGATCAGCATGCGGATGCCGGTGAAGATGAGGAAGGCGCCGAACAGGTAAATCACCCAGTGGAAGGCTTCGATGATCGCCGCACCGGCCAGGATCAGGCTGGCCCGCAGCACCAGTGCGCCGAAAATGCCCCAGAACAGCACCCGGTACTGGTACTGTGGCGGGACGGCGAAATGGGTGAAAATCAGAACGAAGACGAAGATGTTGTCGACACTGAGACTTTTCTCGATCAGATAGCCAGTCAGGAACTGATAGCCTGCAACCTTGCCTTTGAAGGCGAACACCCCAGCGGCAAAGATCAGCGCAAGCACCACATAGCCCAGGCTCTGCCACAGCGCCTGCCGGATGGTGACGACCTTGTCCTCGCGATGCAGTAGGCCCAGATCCAGGGCGAGCAGGGCGACGATGAACAGGATGAAACCGGCCCAAAGCCAAAACGTTTCCATATGTGCTCTCTTGCAGGCTGGTCGAGTGGATCTGCCAACGAAACAAGGAAAATCAGAATCTTGGTGCCGATTCTTGCCGCGCTTGCGAGCATTCGCCCCGGATGGCGGAAAGCCGCGGCAGCAAAGGGGCACAAATTAGCGGCCGGTTCCAGGCAAGGTCAACCTCGTCCCCGGCTTGCAGTGCGTCCCGCGCCGGGACGAAACAAGACAGGGATAACGGCTCGATTCGCACGGGATCGGTTACACTGGCAGTGAAACCAAGGAGGCTTCATGTTGCACGCATACAAACTTGCTGCCTTGCTGGCCCTGTTCGTGTTGCCCGCCGCCGCCCTTGCCGCAGGCGAGATTGTCATGCACAAGGATCCTTATTGCGGCTGCTGCAGCGCCTGGGCAGAGCACATGCGCAGCCACGGTTTTGCTGTGAAAGAGGTGGTGACCAACGACATAGCCAGCGTCAAGCTCGCCCATGGGCTGAGCCGCGAGCTGGCGTCCTGCCATACCGCGGTCGTCGATGGCTACATCATCGAAGGCCACGTGCCGGCAAAAGACGTCAAGCGCCTGCTGGCCGAGCGTCCGGATGTCGCCGGCCTGGCCGTGCCCGGCATGCCGATGGGCTCGCCTGGCATGGAAGGCCCGGTGCGCCAGCCGTACAACGTCATCGCCTTCATCAAGGACGGCAAGTTGAAGGTTTTTAACCGTCACTGACGGCGGTAAGCCTTGCTGCCGGAGGGGCTATTCCTTGAAGTAGACCATTTGGTGGCTGCTCGCCAGCATGACGCTGTCCGCGCTCCAGATCTCGGCGCTCTGATCGAAGAAGCCCTTACCGTAGTGCAGGCCTCGGGCCACGCCCAGCACATGGTGGCTGCCCAGCGTTCGCAGCTGCCCCGCGTCGACATGGAAAAACGTCGTCAGCACGACCGTCCCAATCGGAGCGCGGCGCTGGCGACGCAGGAAAATCCGCGGAAAGAAGGCATCGCAAAGCGAGGCCAGGGAAGGAAAGTCCAGTGCTCGCGGCGGTTGGTCGCGTAGCCAAACCGTGGTGCGCGACGGATACTCTGCGCCCGGCTGATCATGAGGCCCGCCCTCGACGAAGCGCATCTCGTAACGTTTGGTCCAGACGGCAAACGACAGCGGCGGCGTGGGCTCGATGGAGTTCGCTGGCGGCACAGCGGGGAATGACGCGTCGGTCGCGCTCCAGGTGTCGCGACGCAGCCCGGTGACCGCGGTGGCGTAAGCCGCGACCTGTTCGTCCTGCCGCAGCTCCACCAGCCAATGCTGGGTGCTGCGGTTGGTCCGCATGGCGCGGGCGGTGACGGTAAACTCGCCGTCAGCGACGGGAGCGGCGTAATGCACGGTCTGTGATACTGGCTCGCCCAGACGGGCGGGGTGCTTCATCACGGCATTGAGCAGAGTGGCGGCGATGATCCCGCCGAAGAGCCCGACCATGTTGGCGTAGGCCGGACTGGTGTGGCCGATGAAGGTGTCATCGCCTGCGGGCGACAGCGCGATTGCTTGATCGAGCGCATGCTGGGAAGAAACTGAATGCTGCATCTTGTTTCCGTGTGGTTGGGCCGGGGCAAGGGCACGCCGTCGGTACCGCGTGCGACTGTCCCGGTCTGGCCCTCGGGGCGTGGCTACAAAATTTGCATATGCAAACGTTAGGCGAGAGCGAAGATGGCGGTCAGCCCGGCTGGAAAACCCCAGGGCTGTACGCATTACAAGCTGCGGCAGCTGGTGCGTGAAGTCTCGCATTACTACGATACCGAGATCGGCAAGGCCGGCCTGAAGGGCACTCAGTATGCGCTGATGGGGCATGTGCGCAAGCTCGGGCCGGTCCGGCTCAGCGATCTAGCGCGGGAGATGCGGCTTGATGCCTCCACCCTGACTCGCAATCTCAAGCCCTTGACCGAAGCCGGCTGGCTGCGCGTGGAGGTGGGCGCCGACGGCCGCAGCCGGCTTGTCACCATCACCGAAGCAGGACTTGCCAAATACAGCGAGGCGCAGCGTTACTGGAAGCGGGCACAAGAGCGGATCAACCAGCTGTTCGGCGCCGAGCAAGTCATCGTCCTGCACGAACTCATCGACGAGTTGCTGGCGCGCCTTCCGCAGCGCTCCTGAACGGATTCGGCCTCACCGGCGAACCGTTGCCCCTCGGTCGAGAGCGCCCAGGCTCGGCGGAAGCCGTTCTCGCGCGCTCAGTCTCGCCGTCGCTCCTCCAGCGCCAGGGTCGGCGACCAGCTATCCTTCGCCGCGTGATCACTCTCCCGGCGCCACCGGAACAACCGATCCAGCGCCAGATAAACCACGGGCGTAGTGAACAGCGTCAGCACTTGGCTCACCATGAGTCCGCCGACTACCGCCACGCCCAGCGGCTGGCGCAGCTCGGCCCCGGTGCCGAAGGCCAGCATCAGGGGCAAGGCGCCCAGCATGGCGGCAATGGTGGTCATCAGGATGGGGCGGAATCGGGTCAGGCAGGCCTGGTAAATCGCCTCACGGGGGGCAAGACCAAGACGGCGCTGGGCATCGAGAGCGAAGTCCACCATCAAGATGCCGTTCTTCTTGACGATGCCGATCAAAAGCACAAGGCCGATCAGTGCCATCACCGAGAAGTCCAGCCCCCACAGCCACAGTAGCGCCAGCGCGCCGATGCCGGCGGAGGGCAAGGTGGAAAGTATCGTCAACGGGTGCACGAAGCTCTCGTAAAGCACACCCAGGATGATATAGACGCTCACCACTGCCGCCAGGATCAGCCACGGTTGGGTCGCCAACGACTCCTGGAAGGCCTGCGCCGCTCCCTGGAAGCTGCCCTGGATGGCCGCGGGCATGCCGATCTCGGCTTCCACCCTGGCTACCTGCTGCACCACTTCACCCAGCGACGCCCCCGGCGCCAGATTGAAGAAGATGTTCACCGCCGGGAACATGCCCTTGTGGTTGATCGAAACCGGCCCGCTGGTAGGCGGCAGCACGCGCGCCACCGCCGCCAGTGGCACCATCTCGCCAGTGGCGGGCGAGCGCAGGTGGAGGAACTCCAGCGCATCAGGGCGGCCGCGCAGGATCGGATCGATCTCCAGCACGATTTTGTACTGGTTGGTCTCGGTCTGGATCTCGCCGATTTGCCGCTGGCCGAAGGCGTCGTAGAGCGCCTGACTGATGTCGCGCGCGGCCAGTCCATAGCGCGCGGCGGCGGCGCGGTCGATCTCGATGTTGAGCATGTTGGCGCCCAGCTCCAGGTCGTGCGAGACGTCGCGCAGCGAGGGCAGCTCGGCCAGGCGCTCGCTCAGGCGTGGCGCCCACTCGGCGAGCAGGGCCGAATCGGGGCTGGTCAGGGCGTATTGATATTGGGCGCGGGCGCGGGTGGCGCCGATGACGATGTCCTGCGCTGCCTGCAGCGACAGCGTGATCCCCGGCACCTGTGCCAGCTGCGGCCGGATGTGGTCTATCCACTCCGACACCGATACGTCCCGCTCCTTGCGGTCCTTGAGGCTGATCCAGAAGCGGCCGCTGGAAAGCTGGCCACCGCCCACCGAGTGGCTGTAGCTGAGCACCGCCGGATCGGCGGCGATGATGGCCTCTAGCTGCTTGTGCTTGGCCACCATCTCCTCAAAGGAAATGTCCTCGACCGCGGTCGTGGTGCCGTTGACGAAGGCCGTGTCTTGCAGCGGAAAGAAGCCTTTGGGAATGTACACGTAGCCGGCCACCGCGACGGCGATGGTGAGGGCGAACACGCCCAACATCAGCCGCGGGCGATCGAGCGCCCAGCCCAGCGCCCGGCCATAGCTGGCCAGCAGCCGCTCGTTCCAGCCGGGACGCGGGTTTTGGCGCCTGGCGGGCGCCTTCATGAAGCGCGAGGCCAGCATGGGTCCCAGAGTCAGGGACGCGACCACCGAAAGCAGTATCGCTGCCGTGGTGGTCAACGCGAACTCGCGGAACAGCCGGCCGACGATGCCGCCCATGAATAGCAGCGGAATGAAGGCGGCGATCAGTGAGAAGCTGATCGAGATCACGGTGAAGCCGATTTCGGCGGAGCCGGCGAGCGCCGCCTCGCACCTGGACCTGCCTTGCTCAAGGTGGCGGTGGATGTTTTCCACCACTACGATGGCATCATCGACGATGAAACCGACCGCGATGATGAGCGCCACCAATGTCAAATTGTTGAGGCTGAAGCCCAGGGCGTACATGGCAGCGAAGGTGGCGACCAGCGATACTGCCAGCACCGCGCCGACGATGAGGGTCGCCGGCAGCTGCCGCAGGAACAGCCCCATCACGGCTACCACCAGCAGCGTGGTGGCCAGCAGGGTGAACTCAACCTCTTGCAGCGAGGCGCGAATGGTGCGGGTGCGGTCGTTGATAACCTGCACCTCCACCGAGGCCGGCATGTTCTCCAGCAGCTTCGGCAGAGCGGCCTTGACCCGGTCCACCGTCGCCACGACGTTGGCATCGGGCTGACGACGCACACCCAGGGTTACGCCCAGCTTTCCGTTCTGCCAACCCAGCCGATACTGGTCCTCGGGGCCAAGATAGACCCTAGCTACATCGCGGATCCGCACCGGTGCGCCGTCCTGGTACTTGAGGATGACGTCGCCGTAGTCCTCCGGCTCGAGCAGCTGATCGTTGGCGTCCAGCACCGAGACGCGGCTGCGTCCCATCAGCATGCCCTTGGGCTGATTGAGGCTGGCAGCCTGCACCGCGGCGCGGATGTCGGCCATGGTGAGACCGAAGGCATGTAGCCGCTCCGGCGAGGCCTGGATGCGAATGGCCGGGCGGTGGGCGCCGAAGATGTCGACTTCTGCGACGCCCTCGATCTGGCTCATCTGCCGAACAAGCACCGTTTCCGCCAACTCGCTCAGCTCGGTCAGGGAGAGCAGCTCGGACTGGACGGAAAGAATCAGTATCGCCCAGTCACCCGGATTGACCTTGCGCCAGGTGGGCGGACTGGGCAGTTCCGAGGGCAGCCGGCCCATGGCGGCGTTGATGGCCGCCTGTACCTCCTGGGCGGCGACGTCGATGTCCTTCTCCAGCGAGAATTGCAGCGTGATCGAGGTCGAACCCATGGTGCTGCTCGAGGTCATCTCGGACACGCCCGGGATGGCGCTCAGTTCCACTTCCAATGGTGTTGCTACCGCCGAGGCCATGGTCTCGGGGCTGGCGCCGGGCAGACGTGCATCGACGCGAATGGTGGGATAGTCCGCCTCCGGCAGCGACGCCACCGGCAGCAGTGGAAAGGCCACGACGCCGAGCAGCAGTACTGCCAACGTCAACAGGGCGGTGGCGACGGGCCGCCGAATGAACCAGGCGGAAAGGCTTGGCTTGGCCGGAGGCACGTTAGGCCTCCGCGCCGGTTGCGGCGATGGGCGTGACCCGCGAGCCCGCCCGGAGACGCGCGTGGCCGTCGATGACCACCACGTCCCCGGCGGCCAGGCCCGCATCGATGACGGCCATCTCGTCATCCTCGAATGCCACCTGCACCGGCACCGGTTCGGCTTGGTAGTCCCTGGTGATGCGGAAGACATAGCGGCCTTCGAGGCCATGACGCACCGCCACCGCTGGCACGACCAGCGCGCCCTGAGTGGTCCCGGTCTGCAGCTGCACGACCACCGCCTGGCCGGGCCACAGCATGCCGTCGCGATTGGGAAGCGTGGCCTTAAGGCGAATGGTGCCGGTGGCGCGATCGACCTGGTTGTCGATGGTGGTCAACTGGCCTTCACCAAGCAGGATGCCGCCGACCCGGTCGTAGACTCTGACAGGGGCCGGGCTGCTTATGGCCCGCAGCTGCGGCAGCAGCGACTGCGACAGCGAGAATACCACCTCGATGGGCTTGATCTGAGTAATGCTGAACAGCCCCTCCGAGTCGCTGGCGCGTACATAGTTGCCGGCATCGACGCGACGGAAGCCGATCCGACCGCTCACCGGCGAGACGATACGCGTGTAGGACAGCTCGACCTCGATCGCAGCCACGGTCGCCTCGCTGGCGGCTCGCATCGCTTCCAGCTGCGCTACCAGCGCTTTTTGTCGATCGTATTCCTGGCGCGAGACTGCGTTCTGTCTCACCAGCTGGGCGTAGCGTTCGAGATCAAGTCGCGCCGCTTCCAGCTCGGCCTCGACCCGCGCCAGCTCCGCCTGCGCCTGCTTGAGCGCGGCCTGAATGGCGCGGTCATCGATGCGCGCCAGCAGATCGCCCTTGGCCACCTGCTGACCTTCCTCGAACAGCACCTCGGTGAGTATCCCGTCGACTTGCGTGTGCAGTGTCACGCTGTGGATGGGGCGCACGTAGCCGATGGCGTTCACCAGGTGTGGGACATCGCGCTGCTCGACGACGGCCACCGCCACGGGTATCGCTGCCGGTTGCGCCGTCACGGCGCGCACGGCGTCCTGCTGGCGCCAGAACCCAACCGCGCTGCCCACGCCGATGAGCAGAAAAGCGGCAATCAATCCGAGAATGCGGAAGGAAGAAAAGCGTTTCATGCGAACGAGCAGATCCAGTTCATGCGGTCGCCACAGGCCCGAGCGCGCCCTGTCCACACGGTGGCGGGGGCGGCGCTTGAGCGTTGATGGTAACAGCAAATTGTTAAATTTCTTTGTGATTTATTGAAGACATTTGAAAAAGCAGATCGTTCACGACCGGCATTGCCGATCGCTAAAGGGCCAACGCGACCAGACCGGTGCCGATGACGCAAGGCGCCTTGCTAGCCCATGCCGTAGCGCTCGCGCAGCAGCCGGCGGGTGGTGGCGTTGACGGGGAGCTGGCGCAGTTCCGCCGCTGTCACCCAGCGTGCGTCCAGGGCGTCGTCGCCGGGCCTGGGTTCGCCGGCGAGGTATTCGGCCTCGAGGTCGATGACCACGTAGTGTCGGAAGCAGTTGCCCTTCTCGTCGCGTTCGAAGACGTCCGCGGATGCGCTCGCCGGTCTCTTCCAGCACTTCACGCTCCGCGGCTGCCTGCAGCGTCTCGCACCACCGTATCTTGCCGCCAGGAATGGCCCATTCGCCCTGGTTGGGTGAGCGGCCACGCAGCACCAGCAGCACCGCATCGCCACGGAATACGACGGCTCCGACGCCCACGTGCGGCAGCATTTTGTTGGCCATGCTACGCTCCTTTTGTCCCAGCAGACGGGTGTACCAGCGCCCATCGCTGGGCCCATGCTTGCGGGTTTGGCTTGCTATCGAAAAGGTTCCGGATCAGGCCGAGGCGGCCTGGCTTTTGCTGCGGATTGGGATCCGCAGCCAGCACTGGCAGTCCTGTCCACTGGAGATCGCCTGGCTGCTGATACTGCTTGGCGGCAGCATTTGCCTCTCACGCTGGTGGCGGCACGAGTCTCATCCTGTCATGGCTGCCGGTTCGCTGGGCCGCCACCAGGGGCTCTTAGCGCCAGTGCATCTCCAGCGCGCCGTCCGACGCAAGCTGCGTTTCGGCGCCGAACGGCTGGCTAGCTTTGCGCAGCCGTGTCGCCAGCCATTCGGCATCGGTCGGGCATGCGCGCCGCAGACGGAACTGCCTGATCTGGAGCGGTGTCATTGCCAGCGCGAGCAGCCGGCCATCCCTTGGGTCGAGTTCCGGCCAGTAGGCCAGGCACAGATCGCTGCGGAACACTTCGTAGCCGCTAATGCCTTCGTAGTCGTTGATGAAATCGCCGCAGCCGTACAAGATTAGCCGCTCCCGATGGACTTCCAGTGGGCGAGGGTGGTGCGACGAGTGACCGTGCAGCAAGTCCACCCCGGCATGGTCGATCAGCGCGTGGGCGAACCGACGGTGCTCGCGCGCAACGGCATAACCCCAGTTGTCGCCCCAGTGGATGGATGCGACCACCAGATCGCCCAAGCGCCTGACGGCATCGATCCGGCGAGCGATGCACTCGACGGTCGTAATGGTGAAATCCGGCAGCAGATTGACGCCCGCGTGTCCGGGACTCGCCGTCCAGGTTTCGGGAATGCCGCTATCGCGGGCGCCAAACGCGAACACCAGCAGTCGCCCGCCGCTGCACAGCGGAAATACGGCCGGCCGTGCCGCGGCCTCATCGTCCTCGCCGGCTCCAACTGTCGCAATGCCCGCGCCGTGAAGGCTTGCCAGCGTCTCGCGCAGGCCTGCATACCCCCAGTCGAGCACATGATTGTTAGCGAGCGCACAACAGTTGATGCCGGCGGCGGCAAGGCAGGGCAGGTTGGCCGGCTGCATGCGGTAGTGGATGCCCTTGCCGGACCAGGGCGCATCGCTCGTGGTGACGGCAGTCTCCAGATTCACCAGCCGCAGCCACGGCGTGCGCTGCTCGAGCTCCGCCAGCGCATCGCCCCAGACATAGTCGAAGCCTACACCGCGCGGCATCGCGCCTTGCCGTCGTTCCGCCATGGCGACGTAAGCGCTGGCGTCGTGCACGTACTCTTCGAACAGTCGGGGATCGCTGGGGTGAGGCAGAATCTGGTCGATGCCGCGCCCCAGCATCACGTCTCCACACAGGAACAGGCGCACCGCTTCGGCATCCTGGCTACGCATTTCCCCGGCTCTCCCTGCAAGCAATTCTCACGGGAAGGATAGGGGCGGTCGCGATGGTCCGAAGCGGCAGGCTTGGTTATGTACATTGGGGACGCTATCCCTTGGTTGTTATGGCAGCACCGCCGAGCGGCCCGGTGCTGCCCGCCATGGGCATGCAGGAGAATCAGCCAATGGCCACGTGCGAAGTCTGCGGCAACGACTACCATCTGTCCTTCGAGATCATTGCCGGCGGTGAACGGCATGTCTTCGACAGTTTCGAGTGCGCCATTCAACGCCTAGCACCAATTTGCGACCACTGTGGCTGCCGGATTATTGGTCACGGCATCGAGGCGAATGGCACCTTCTTTTGCTGCGCGCACTGCGCCCGCTCGGCGGGCGTGCAGGGCGTTGCCGACCACGTTTAGGGATCACGCAGCCGCTTGCAGCGAGGCAGGGCTTGTTGCTGAAAAATACCCATAATGGGTAATATGGCCAAAATATCCTCGAAGAGGTGGCGACATGTCTCAGTCCTCGCTGAAGCTTGATGCGATCGACAAGCTGCCGCGCAAGGCTGCATCCGACGTCAAGAAGCTTGGCTGGCGCGGCGTGATGCAGGTGGTCGACCGCGCGGGCAAGGTCGTGGTCACCAATCACAAACGGCCCGAAGCAGTGATCCTTTCCATCGAGGAATATGACGCCATTCGCCAGGCCCTGAGCCATGCCGCTGCTCGGCAGGAGCCGGTCCTGGAAATCCTGCGTCGCCGTTTCGACGAGCGGCTGGCCGCGCTGCAGGAGCCTGATGCTGGTGAACGTCTGCACAACCTGCTGCGCCAGCCGGCTCGCCTCGACGGCCAAGCCAGGGCGGGCGAGGGGTTCTAGCCGGCGAGTCTTATGCCGCGACCTGTTCTCTACGTGCTCGCGGGCACCAACGGCGCTGGCAAAAGCTCGGTGGGCGGGCATCTGCTGCGACAGGCTGGCTTGAACTGGTTCAACCCGGACGCCTTCGCCCGCGAGCTGGTCGCGGAACTGGGCTGCGCCCAGGAAGAAGCCAACGCCATTGCCTGGCAGGAGGGCATGCGGCGCCTGGACGCAGCCTTGAGGGAGGGACGGAATTACGCCTTCGAGACCACGCTGGGCGGGCGCAGCGTGCCTGCGCGCATCAAGGCTGCGACGGAAACGCATGACGTCCTGATCTGGTTTTGCGGACTCTCTTCCCCCGAACAGCACATCGCCCGCGTGCGCGCCAGAGTGGCCAGAGGAGGGCACGACATACCTGCGGATCTTATCCGCCGCCGCTACCGTCTGGCGCAAGAGAACCTGATCGCTCTCATGCCTTATCTTGCCGGCCTGCAGATTTACGACAACAGCAGGGAAGCCGAGCCCGGCGAGCCTATCCCCGATCCGCTCTTGCTAGCCCAGATGGAAGGCGGCCACCTCGTCTGGCCAACCGCTCCCGAAGAGCTGAGGAAAACGCCCGACTGGGCCAAGCCGCTGCTGGAAGCGGCCTTGTCGCTGGGGCTGGGCTTGAAACCGTAAAGAGCGGGAAAGGTGGACGCTACCGCGTCTGCTCTCGTCGGCTGAGTGCTCGGCGAGCACGGAAGCAGCCCGCGATGGGGCGCGAGCCGCTTCTCCCGCCGTGCTCGGCGCATCCCGCAAGCCACGTCATCCCGGCTTGTGGCGCCATACCCCTTGCTTTCCCTGGGCATCATTGACCGGGCACTGCAGCTTGCGTTTCAGCCCAGGTTCCGAAGAGCCGACGGCCACGCGCTAGTAGACGAGCTGGCAGACCAAATATTCGTGGTTGCCAAAGGCGCCTCCGCGAAGTTCCGCTGGATCAGGTGGACGGTATCCGCCTTGTTCTGGATCCAGCTCCGCGGGCTCGCGCTGTTCGCCGCGATTAAGATCCCAGGCTAGAGGAGACCGCCCCTTGTGCATCCGAGCCCAACCCTCCGATCTACGCAGCCTGCTGAGCGAGGCTTACACTTACTACCAGCAGCCTCGCCTGCGTACAGAAACTGCTACGCACAGCTTTTCTTCAGACGGCCAGTCCGGTAGCGCACTAGTCCCGGCGGGGCGCCTGCAGGACGGAATTCGGCAGCTATATGGCAAAGGGGCGGCGCGGACCGGCTGACTTCGGTGACCATCTTGACTACGCACACCTGAAAGGAACAGATCGTCAGGAGTATGGGCCGATCGTCACCATGTTAATGGACATGGAGGGATCGACCCGTCTGGGCGTATTGCTGAAACTGGAAGCGCTTTTCGCCTACTTTGGTGCGCCAGCTTATCTCAAGAGAGATAACGGCCCGGAGTTCGTGGCAGAGACCGTGCGGAAGTGGCTCGCACAAAAGGGCGTGCAGACACACTACATCGCCCCTGGAAGCCCATAGCAGAATGGGCACAACGAGAGCTTCAACGGCATTTTCCGCGATGGCTGCTTGAACCGCTAGTGGTTCAGTTCGGTCGCCGATAGAGTAGGTCGAGCGTCGCGCTTGACCCTATTTCTGATACCGGTGACGACGTTTAATTGCCTCACCAATCATTCAGGAGGATTCGTCGCGAGATCGCGACTGACTCGGATCAGTTGGTGCGCGGTCTCGACTTCCGACCGTTGGCCCTCAGCCGTGTTCAATAAATCGCACCAGCAGTCGCGGCAGTCGGACGTGCCGACACTATCACGGATCCTCAACGAACTCGCACCTCAGATGCGGTCAAGTGTGCCGCTGCCGTCATGGACATCGGTCGCTGCACTCGCCTGCCTCGTCGGCCTTCTGCTTGACAGAGCAAGCCCCAATGGACGCTCCACGACGTAATAAGTACAGAAAGCGGCGATACATGATCCAACGGTAACGGCGAACATGTAAGCGTCCGCAGGTAGGATCTCCTCCAGTCCGACAAGCCGCCAGGCCTTGGCGACAGCCGGCAGCAGGAAAAGGTGCGTGAGATAGAGCGAATAGGAGGCATCACCGAGTGCCACCGTCAGGCGACGCCAGGGGGCTAGCCTGCCCTCAGGCGTTGAGGCAACGCTGCTGCAGCGACGAGCAGCATCGCCGGGACTCCCCAGATCAGAGTCCGCCCCATCCAGCCGACATCGAACAGTATCGATCCGCTAAATAGCAAGATCGCTGCGGCGGCCAGCAGGTGCGGCAACCAAGCGGGTCGCGAGCGGACTTGCAAGTACAGGCGCGCGACGAAGCAACCAAACACGAACTCGAAGACGACAGG